>ERZ772960.703-NODE-703-length-28458-cov-3.589726_pt1 | contig 28458 bp, 24 predicted proteins | sample MGYA00580678_ERZ772960 | MGnify/ENA primary metagenome ERZ772960 (study PRJEB29015, sample SAMEA2737930) | human oral metagenome | biome: human oral; feature: human-associated habitat; material: dental | place: China | collected 2059 ... | reverse complement strand
GCAGCGGTCTGCAAAACCGTGTACACCGGTTCAATTCCGGTCGGTGCCTCCAAAACGCAAACTATTAACCTAAACAAGTATTTTATTAAAACGTGAAGAATAGCTCTAATAACATCTTCCTATCTGTTATTATTCCTTCATATAATGAAGCTAAAAATTTTCAACGTGGCTGCCTAAAAGACCTCCTGCCGTTTCTTGAACAACAAGAATACGCTTATGAGGTTATTTTTTCTGACGATGGTTCCACCGATGAGACCGTGAAATTATTATCCGATTATTGCGACGCCTGGCAATCGCGTCTCAAACATGGGGGATTAGTCCTTCTTAAAAACCAGCACGGTGGTAAAGCGGCCACAGTTTGCGCCGGCATGAAGCGCGCTCGCGGAGAGTGGCGACTCTTTACCGATTTTGATCAAAGTACCCCCATCTCTGAAGTAAAAAAACTACTAAAATTTCAAGATTCTTTTGATATTATTTTTGGCTCACGCAAAATTAACACCAAATCCGTCAATGCTAAATGGTATCGCAAGGTTATTGGCGACACCTTCAATCTGATCACTCGTACCCTCACTGGGCTCACTGTTCGCGATACTCAGTGCGGCTTCAAACTTTTTAGTGAAAAAGCCAGTACTATCTTTGATAAACTTTATGTTTATAACCCCGTGCGTACTAGTGAATCTGGTGCCTTTACTGGGGCCTTCGATGTCGAGTTATTTGTCATTGCCAAACAGTCTGGTCTTAAATTTAAGGAAGTACCAATCCGTTGGCAGCATTTTGCCACTGATCGCGTTAATATCGTCAAAGACTCTTGGCGTATGTTTAAGGATATTATCAAAATTCGCCAAGCCAAAAAACGCGGTCGTTATCAAAATTAAGATTAAAAGTCACTTCTCAAAAATATTATTGGAATAATTCGGGATAATCTCAGAAAAAAGACCAGCAGCAATCTGGTCTCTTTGTTAGTCTTTTTTATTTCTTGCAGAATTCTGTGTATTTCAATGCACGACTAGTTTCTTCATTCTTAGTTTTTATAAAACCACTCTGCGAAAGTTGGGGTTCTAGTTTCGCATCGTAATAAACGTAGCGCACGCAAGAAAATTTCTTCAGTTCTTCAGTGTTCTTTACCTGAAACTTACTCTTATTTAGTGGAGCATAACCTCCCGCCAAGGTGTCATAGGGGGCGAAGAAATATAACTCGTCATTAAGGTAGTAGCTCAATTCAATCGCCTCGTATGGGGAATCGGTCAGAATCGGTGCAACTTTATTTTTTTCAGATTCTCGCAAATCCTCAGATATCTCTTTAATGTCTGGTTTCTGCATGCGCTGAAAGTTAAAATTGCCCACCTGTGCCAAGTTAATTATTCCAAAAATAACTAGTCCAAAAAGATAAGCTAAGGATACATAGCGGAGTTTTGCCTTGGCCTCGAAGACAAGATAAGCAATCAAGGTAATTAAAAATGGCGCTGAATAGACCAAATATCGCTCGACATACATTGGTTTAATCAGACAAATCAAAATTTCTACCACCAGTGGTCCCGCCGCTAGAAAAATTAAATAATTGGCATTTTTTTGTTTTTTGACTAAGACTTTTGCAAGTAATACTCCAAATAAGACAATAAAACCTAAAATTAGCAGCCCAAAGATTTGGTCAAGCTGCCAGATTGGTTTATATAGTAAATTGAAAGAGAAAATACCGAGTAAATTATTAACCGTCATCGGCTCTGAGATTTGTGCCAGCGCCCCATTGGTAAACTGTTTAATCGCAACCAGCATCCACGGCATAAAGAATAGCACTGCCAGGGCATAAACCAACCAAAACTCTTGGCGGATCAACGACTTTTTATTCTTTACTGCTTGCCAAATTAAGTAAGCAGCATGAGTCAGCCAAATCACGATTGTGTAATAGAGAGTTAGCATCCCAATCGCCACTAATATCGCATAACTTAGCTGTAAAATGCGGCGGCGCCTCAGTATCTTCTCATTCTCAAGATTAACTAAAACGAGGGTGGCAAGTACCGCCAACATGGTTGCCATCGCGTACATCCTGATTTCAAATCCATAGCGGACCAACATCGGGGAGAGACAAAGCAGGAAAGTGGCAAAAACTGCAAAGCGTTTGTTAAACAGCTTCTTTAGTAGTTCTGCCATCAAGATAATTGCCGTAGTCATCATTATCAAACTAGAAACACGCAGACTCAACTCACTAAATCCGAAAATCCCACCCCAAAAATGCAGAAACAGATAATAAACTGGCGGATGCACATCGATTGCCGTGAGATGAATCAGTTCTTCTACTGATTTTTTTGCTAACGTAATTGAATAGGCCTCGTCAAACCAAACACTCTGTGCCATGCCGATTACAAGGGTGAGTGTCATAAATAGAAGTATGAAAAATAAAATACAAGACCAAAAATGGTTTTCAGAAAGATCCAACAGCCTTTCTCTTACTTTTTTACTCAACTTATTTTTCAGCCTTACGTTCGCTTCATCGCTCGGCTTCATGTTTGCCCCGCCGTCGATTTTAACTCCACTGTCTTTTTTCATAATATTCCTAGTTCTTATGTCTTATGAATTCATTTTACCATGTATTATATGGTAAAACCTCAGCAACTGTACTATAATGCAGGTATGCCCGAGTGGCGGAATTGGTATACGCGTTCGACTTAAAATCGAATGGAGAAATCCATATGGGTTCAAGTCCCATTTCGGGCACCAAAAATCGTCTCTAAAATCCTCTGAATAATCGGAGGATTTTTTGTATTAGAATATAAAAAGAAATTTTAATATAAACATAATTTAATTACAAAACGTGAATTAGTATAAACATAATTTAATTACAAAGCGTGAACCTCTAAAAGTTCTTGAATTAATATCTCAAATACAACACCTTGAAATATTAGTCCAGGGTTTTGCTTGACAAAATATAGATTATATTACATAATGGCACGTATCAGCAATAACGCTGAACCGTATAGTCCGATAGGACGCGCACATTAGGAGGAATTTATGAAGAACGAGAAATTGGTTGCGAACCGTGGCACAATCGTCATGAGGATTAAGAAGGGTCCGAAGAAAGAAGATTTCTTTCGAAGCCTCAGTGATGGTCATGACAAGTCGTCATCGGGAGTCTATTTTATTACTGAGGATGGACTGTGCTTTTATGGCGACATCTCATCGATTGAACGGGAAGACGGCTCCGGTAAAGGTTATAATTTTACCGGCTATTTCAATGACATGTACCTGTCTGGGTACTATCACACCGATAAACGAAAAGGTACCATTGTGGTAAAGTCGCCGTTCCCTCGGCACTAATTTGCCGCAGACATCTTTTGCTACCGTTGTCCCTGCTTCACTCATTTCATATTTTTCTACTCCAATTGACCCCGCAACCACTGCGGGGTCATTTCCTTTTAAGATTTTCTTGACAATTAGTTTACTCTAGGCTAAACTAAACACAGTGCAACTCGCACAACTTGCGAGCTTAGCTCAGTTGTTTAGAGCGCTTCCTTGCCAAGGAAGAGGTCGAGAGTTAGAGTCTCTTAGCTCGCACCACTATCACAATCAAACCAGATTGTGGCAGAAATTCTCCCACTGAAATCCCCCTTTCGGTGGGAGAATTTTTGTTATGAGAGTATTGCAGAAAAAACCATAGACTCTTATAATAGAGTCATATAAAAAGGAGAAACAATGCCAAATCTATTTACAATCGGAATGATCTGTTTAGGTCTCGTGGTAGTATTGATTATTTATCTTATCTCGACCTACAACTCACTCATTCGTCTCAATGAACGCGTCAAAGAAGCTTGGTCTGGAATCACCGTTATCTTAAAATTGCGTGGTGATCTCATCCCAAATCTTGTCGCTACTGTTCAAGGTTATGCAAAACACGAAAAAGAAACTTTCGAAGAAGTCACTAAGGCTCGCACTGCCGTGATGTCAGCTAAAACTGTTGACGAAACCGCTGAGGCTGAAAAATCCCTGCAGGGAGCCCTCAGTAAAGTTTTCGCTATCGCCGAAGCTTATCCAGAACTCAAAGCTAACGAGAACTTCTTGAAACTTCAGGATCAGCTTGTTGATACTGAGGAAAAACTTCAAGCTTCTCGCCGCTTCTATAATGCTGGTGCCAGAGATTTCAACACTCGTATTATCCAGTTCCCAGTCAATATCCTCTTTGGCTCTCGTTTTGAGAAATACACTTACTTCACCGTAGATGAAGAAGAGCAGAAGAAATTAGACAAAGCTCCAAAAGTCGAGTTTTAATTAAGACGCAAAGGAAACTAGAAAAGAGGGGATTATTCCTCTCTTTTCTTCAAATCAACTATGTATAAACAAATTGCTGAAAACAAACGCAACACTATCCTGATTTTTCTAGGCTTTATATTTTTAATTTCCCTAATTGGTGGTGGTATTGCCTACCTAAATGACGATCCATCCATCGCCATCACTACGACCATTATTGCTTTAGTTTATGCAGGTGTGCAATATTCTTTCTCTACCCAACTTGCAATTATGATGACTGGAGCTAAAAAGGCTAATCGTCGAGATAATCGACGTCTTTATAATATCGTCGAAAATCTCACCATTACTGCTGGTCTGCCGATGCCGGAAGTCTATATTATCAACGATCCCGCTCCAAACGCCTTTGCTACCGGCCGCGATCCCGATCATGCTATTGTCGCCGCTACTTCTGGGTTAATCGACATCATGGATGATAAGGAATTAACTGCTGTAATGGCCCACGAATTGTCTCACGTCAAAAACTATGACATTAGAGTTTCCGCCATCGCCTTTGCGCTGGTCTGTGTCATCGGTTTTCTCTCTGATGTTGGTTTTAGAATGATGCGCTTCTCTAGAAAAAATGATGAAGAAAATAGTCCAGTTGGTCTGTTCATGATTATTTTTACCGCAATCTTTGCTCCGCTGGCTGCCAGCATCGCTCAGATGGCCGTCTCGCGCGAACGTGAATATTTGGCGGATATTAGTGCCGTTGAAATCACTCGTTTTCCCGAAGGCATGATTTCTGCTTTGAAAAAATTAGAGGAACATTCTAGACCAATGCTTAGGCAAAACGCTGCCACCGAGGCTATGTTCATCAGTTCACCCTTAAGAAAACAAGCTGTCAATCTTTTTAGTACTCATCCGCCTATTGAAAAAAGAATTGAGCGTCTTGAACACGCCAAATTTAGTTTTTAATTAAAACAGCAAAACATTCTGGAGGTAAAAATGGCAAAAAATAATAAAAATGAGAAAAATACTGGGCGGATCAAGTTGCACCGTTCATTTAGGCGATCATACCGAGAAGATTATGAACGAAAAACCGAGACGCCAGGTCTCATGGCGCACGCTGCGGCTACGCTCAGAATTATTCGTCAAAACTGGAAAATCTTTTTGCCGTTGATTGGTTTAGTCGTCCTACTTTATGTTCTTCTGGTTGGACTGATGGCTGAATCGACCTTTGTCGAATTTAAAAAATCTGTTGATGCTACTAATAAGGAATTAGTCAAAGGGCGTCTCGGTAATCTCGGTCGTGCTGGTCTTACTCTCATTGGTACCGTCACTACGGGCGGTTTGACTAATATGAATGATGCTCAGAAAATTTTTGCCATTCTCCTATTTTTAATAACTTGGCTGGTTTCTATCTATCTCACACGTCATCTTCTTGCTGGCCATAAGCCTAAAATGCGTGACGGACTTTATAATGCGATGTCGCCGCTCGTTTCAACTTTCTTCGTTGCTTTGATTATCTTTGTTGAGCTCATCCCCATCATGCTCGTCATCATCACCTATCAAGCTGCTGTTTCCACCGAATTTCTCAAAACTCCGTTCTACGCCTTGGTTTATTTTATTTTTGCAAGTCTCATGAGTCTTCTCAGTATTTACCTCACTTCCAGTTCTATTATGGGACTTATCGCTGTTTCTGCTCCAGGTCTCTATCCACTCACCGCGATTGAAACTGCTAGAAATCTTATCGCCGGCCGTCGAATCCGCTTCCTGATTCGCATCATCTATCTGATTTTCTGTATAGCTCTCAATTATATCGTTGTGGTATTGCCAGCTATTTTACTAGATATCCTCATCAAAGGTGCCTTCCCCTGGCTTGTCGACATTGGCATACCATTTGTTCCGTTTGTTTTACTCGTTACCACGGTTTTTTCCTTTGTCTTTATCTCTATCTATGCTTATTTATTTTATCGCCAACTTCTCGATTACAAAGATGATTTTTATCCAGTGAAAGTTGAGAGGAAAAGGAAAAAAGAGAAAAAATAATGGATTCTATCAATCATCTCCAGAAAACACATCAAACCAAGGCCGAAGTTAAGGAGCGCATTGAAAAACTGCGCGAACTCATCAATGAATATCGCTTTCAGTATCACGTCCTTGATCGCTCCATCATGTCCGAATCTGCTGCCGACTCACTCAAACATGAACTTGTCTTGCTCGAAGCGGCTTATCCTGAATTTATCACTCCAGATTCGCCTACGCAACGCGTGGCCGGCAAACCCTTAGACAAATTTCAAAAAGTGACTCATAAAGCTAGGATGATTTCTCTTGCCGATGTATTCTCGGAGGCAGAAGTTCGCGATTGGGCGGCAAGGAACTATAAGCTTGTCAGCCCTGATACTAAATTTACTTATTTTACTGATATTAAAATGGACGGACTGGCTATGTCCTTGCATTATCATAGCGGAGTTTTAGAGCAAGCCGTCACTCGCGGCGATGGTCTAGTTGGCGAGGATGTCACAATGAATGTGCGCACCATCAATAATGTCCCCCTCAGGCTAAAAGGAGACCCTAAAACTATCCCAGAAGAGGTTGAAGTACGCGGTGAAGTGATTATTTTTAAAGATGATTTTACTAAAATCAATCAGCGCCAGCTTGAACAGGGAGAAAAACCGTTTGCGAATCCTAGAAATCTTGCAGCTGGCTCCATCCGTCAACTTGATCCTAAAATTGCCGCCTCTAGACCGCTGCGTTTTATGGCCTATGATCTCGTCACGCCAAATCTGGCCACTAATCAGCTTGCTTATCAAACTATTCGCGAGTTTGGTTTTCAAACTTCCATGCAAGACCAGACCTTTGATTCACTTGATCAGGTAATTTCCGAAATCCATCATCTTGGTCAAATCCGAGAGAGCCTTCCGTTTGGTACCGACGGCATGGTTATTAAAATCAATGATCGTAAAGTGTATCAAGACCTTGGAATTATCGGAAAAACCCCACGCGCCGCCGTAGCCTTTAAGTACCCTGCGGAAGAGGTCACTACTAAGGTTCGCGACATCGTTATTTCGATTGGACGTACCGGCGCTGCCACGCCAGTCGCCATTTTCGATCCAGTTGAAGTGGCAGGAAGCGTGGTTCGTCATGCTACCTTACATAATGCAGACGAAATTGCTCGTCTCGGTCTGCGCATTGGCGACACTGTAATAATTTACAAGGCTGGCGACATCATCCCTCAAATCAAGGAGGTTCTTGTTTCGCTGCGTCCGGAAGATTCGGTCTCTTTTGATTATCAAGAGGCTCTCAAAAATCAGTATCCAGACCTCGAATTTATTCGACCAAAAGGTGAAGTAGTTTATCGCGTTAAGGGGCTTGACTCCAATCTCATTCTCAAGCGCTCAATCGAATATTATGCTAGTAAACCCGCTCTAAATATCGAGGGACTCGGCGAGAAAAACGTCAATCTCTTGGTTGACTCGGGATTAGTTAAAAGTCTTTCGGATCTATATCGACTTGATACCACTCAGGTCGCCAAGCTCGAGCGTTTTGGTGAGCTTTCTGCTAAAAAGTTAATCGACGCCATTGAAAAATCTAAAACCATGCCACTTAATAAATTCATTACTGCTCTCGGGATTCGTCATGTTGGCGTGCAAACTTCAATTTCTCTTGCCAATTACTTTCAGTCTCTCGACGCACTCATTAATGCTACGGCTGACGATTTGCTTTCTATCCCAGACATTGGACAGGTGGTCGCCGAATCGATTTTAGCCTACTTCGCTGATGAGGATAACTTGGCGCAGCTTTCATACATGCAAGAATTGGGCGTCAAACCATACTTTAAAGACCAGACTAGCCAGCCGTTAGCTGGTAAAAGCTATGTCGTCTCAGGCACACTTACATCGATGGGGCGTGAACAAGCAGAAGAAAAGCTTCGCGCCCTGGGTGCTACTGTCACTGGCTCCGTCACAAAAACCACTACCGCGTTGATTGTTGGCGAAAAACCTGGCGCCAGTAAAACCACCAAAGCTGAAAAGTTTGGTATCCCGGTTTTGCATGAAGATGCGTTCCTGCAATTGATCGGTGGAACTTTGTAAACAAACAGATCTATCAACGTATCGGAAACATCTGAATAACAAAAAGCCACCCGAAAGTGGCTTTTTAGTCTAATTTATCTATTAAACGGATTCATTAGATGAAGCTCTGGATTGTCTTCTGCAATACGCATCAGTTCATTGTATTTCGCAATGCGTTCTGAGCGTGAAAGGGAACCAGTCTTGATCTGTCCAGCTCCGAGACCAACTGCCAGATGTGCGATGGAATTATCTTCAGTCTCGCCCGAACGGTGTGAAATAATCGTATTAAAGCCATTCTTTTTTGCCATCATCACTGCGTCAATTGTTTCAGATAATGAACCGATCTGGTTTGGCTTGATCAAAATTGCATTACCAGCCTTTTCCTCAATTCCTCGGCGCAAAAGTTTGGTATTTGTCACAAATAAGTCGTCACCCACGAGCTGTACGCGGTCACCAAGCTTCTTCGTTAAAAATTTCCAGCCTTCCCAGTCATTTTCTGCCAGACCGTCCTCAATCGAAACTACTGGATAATTATCTAGAATCCAGTTATACCACTCAATCATCTCTTCTGAAGATTTAGTTTCGTCCGTGGTTTTAATCTGGTAGCGTCCATCTTTATAGAATTCAGAAGAAGCAATATCCATAGCAATTGCAATATCTTCGCCAGGCTTGTATCCAGCTGCTTCAATTGCTAATTTAATACACTCAAGTGGTTCATTGTTTCCATCTTTGACGCGAGGCGCATAACCACCCTCGTCACCTACAGTCGTTGCATAACCGCGCTCTTTCAAAACTTTTTTCAGCGCGTGAAAAGTCTCAGCCCCCATGCGCACTGCATCGAAAATATTGGTCGCACCTAGTGGCATTAGCATATATTCTTGAAAGTCGGTACTCCAATCCGCATGTGCGCCACCGTTCATTACGTTCATCATTGGCATTGGTAGCGACATAATCTCCTGTGTGCCAGCGAGACTTGCAATATATTCGTAAAAATGAACACGCTTTGCTCGTGCCATCGCTTTTGCCGTTGCCATCGACACCGCAAGAATTGCATTCGCGCCCAGATTTGACTTATTTTCCGTGCCATCCAGATCAATCATCGTTTGATCCACTGTATTTTGTTCAGCTGTGCTATCTATGAGGTGATCGCGAATCTGTTGGTTGATATTATGTACTGCTTTCATCACCCCTTTGCCGTTGTAATAGTTGGCATCACCATCACGAAGCTCTAATGCCTCACCCGAGCCGGTCGAAGCGCCCGAAGGTACCATTGCTCGACCAACACTACCGTCAGACAGAAACACATCCGCCTCGACGGTCGGGTTGCCACGGCTATCTAGAATTTGTCTTGCTTTTATTTCTTTGATTGTTAGATTATCCATAACCATATTATAGCATTCCTTAATCCACTTATGGTATGATGGACTAAAGTTCTAATAAACTAATAATGAAAGGTGCACGATGCCGGAAGAAAAATATGGCGACATAGATGTGAATCCGATTGAAACAAGCTTGGATTCCAAAAATATAACTCTAAAGGAAACGCCAGCGGCTTCAGGTGAATCTTTTATTGATTCTAATAACACGTCAATTTCTAAGGAGACGCCAATCGCCCAAGAATCTTCAGAAGATATGAATGAGTCCAAAATCTCTGATACTGAAATCTCTGATAAACCAGAAGTCGCAGCATCGCCCGAAATAACCCCTGAGCCCAAGAAGTCAAAAAGCAAAAAAGGTCTCATCGCCGGCATTATTACTGCTTCACTCGTCGTGGGTTGTGGCGTTGTTGCAATTACCTACAATTTACCAGAGAAGGTTGCTGCTGACGCTATCACTGGCTACGTTAAGCAAGCTAACAAACAGATGCGTGTCACTGGCAGCTTAGCCGTCACGCCACGCCAGGATTCTGAATTACATGGTCTTATTTCAAATATCCGCTTAGATTTCAAGGCTGACACTAATCATTTTAATAACAATACCGAGGTGAAATTCAATATCGACCTGATCGGCGGCCAAACACTAGATTTTACTCTTACTGCATTTGTTAAAGATGACGGCGTTATCTACCTGAATGCCGAAAAGTTGAATGATGCTCTAGAAAAAGCTAAAAGCCTGATCACGGCTACTTTTGGTGGCGAGGTCAGCACGCAAGCTATTTTTGGATTACTTCAGAAAACCCTTGGTAGTGTAGAGGGGAAATGGTGGCGAATTGATGTTAATGAAATTGTCGGCTCACAGGATGACACGATTTCTCAAACTGAAAAGCAAGAAAAACAGGAGTTCGCCTCATCCTATAACTGTCTTGTGCGTGAAAATAAGAAAAAATTTGAGCAGACAGATCTCCTTACTGAAAGTTATTTGAAAAATCCATTCTTAAAGATAAAAACCGCTAGCACCGATGATCTAAAGAGTAGCATTTTGAAGAATCAGGCTAAAGATGCCGGTGTACTTTATAAAACCAGCGTTGACTCAGCTAAACTTCTTAATTTCATGAAAAATCAGCAAAAATTGATTAAAGAAAGCGGTATTCCTAGTTGCTTTAAACATGAAAACAAACAAAACGAAGATCCTTCCTCCGATGAAAATTCTAAGCATGACTTAAGTCAGCGCGAATTAACTGAAGAAGATGCTAAAAAAATTGCCAACAGCTTGCAGAATGTTTATCTTGGCGTTGATTTTCTAACCCATCAGCTCAAAGCACTCTTCATTAGTGGTTCTAATAATGATTTTGAATACAGCGGTGTGGTTAAATTTGAGTCAAATAAAGCTTTCACTCTCAATACTCCCGCTAATTCACATTCAGTCACCGAACTTGTCGATAGCTTGACTAAAAATCTCGGCCAAGATGTGGAAGGTATGTTTAAGAACCTAGTTCGCGATCAAGAATCGCTTCTGGATGAGTTGGATTCGAATGATGATAAAGATGTTTCAACGCTACTTTAGTGATACAATTATTGCGTGATTTCAGAACAACTTAAAGCAAAATTAAAAACCTTGCCCTCTGCACCTGGCGTCTATTTTCATAAAAACCAGCAGGGCGAGGTTATTTATGTTGGCAAAGCGGCGGTGTTAAAAAATCGGGTGCGTCAGTATTTTCAGAACACCGAAAAAGATCCCAAAACTGAAGCCTTGGTTGCTGAAATTTTCGACACCGATTGGATTGTGGTGGATACTGAAATGGATGCACTGTTTCTTGAATCAGAGATGATCAAGCGATATATGCCGCAATGGAATATTCTGCTTCGTGATGATAAAACCGTCAGCTATGTACGTATCGATATGAAGAGTGAGGTGCCATACGTCACGACTACTAGAAATCCGCTCGATGACGGCGCCACATATATTGGTCCATTTTATGCCAAGAATACCATCATCAAAGCTCTCCGGGTCTTGCGCAAGATTTTTCCGTTCTATGAAAAACCTTATGATGGCAAGAAGAATTTAAATACCGACTTAGGACTTACACCTGGCATTGAAATTGGTAAAACCACGCCAAAGGATTATAAAAAGAGTCTGCGCTTTTTAATTAGATACCTGAACGGTGACCGAGAAAAACTTATTCTAGATCTTGAAAAACAAATGAAGACCGCAGCTTCTATGGGTGACTTTGAAGAAGCCGCCAAACTTCGCGACGAATATTTTGGTTTAAAAGGCTTGAAGCGAAAAATCATCTTCTCCGATAAGGAATTCATGGATCTATCTTCCGATAAAGCGCTATCCGAACTTCAGCAATTACTAAAGCTCAAGGAACCGCCACGTCGTATCGAGGGCTATGATATTTCTCATATCTCTGGCACCAATACTGTTGCTAGCATGGTAGTTTTTCAAAATGGCGCTTCCGATCGCACTGCCTATCGCAAATTCAAAATTAGAAGCAGTAAAAATGACGACACGGCCAGCATGTATGAAGTGATTTTTCGTCGTCTTAAGCACCCGGAATGGCCTTTTCCAGATTTAATCTTACTCGATGGTAGCACTCAGCAACTCAGTGCTGTTCTTCCACTCCTCACTGTGGCCAACATTCCAGTGCTTGGGCGCAATAAATCTGGCGACCATACTAGAAATGCTGACGTCAACCTAACTATTCCTTTTGTAGAGAAAAGCGGTGAATTTCGTTTTAAATCGAAGCTCTACTCGAACGATTCTCATCTTGCCAAACTCATCACGAGGATCGACGAGGAGTCGCATCGTTTTGCCATCACTTATCACCGTCAGCTCCGTGGTAAAGATCTATTCAAACGCTAAGTTTATGCTATAATTCGATTATGATAAAAAAACAAATTTCCGTTTTTCTATTCCGCTGGTTGATTTCTTCTGTTGGTATGTGGCTTTGTATCAACGCTTTTGGCAGTGTTGATGACGGTGCAAATAGTTTTTGGCTTTATCTTTCTGCCGGTCTCGTGATGTCGCTAGTCAACGCCGTAGTTAAACCCATTGCCACTCTTTTTAGCCTCCCTCTCATTATCCTCTCCATGGGGATTTTCACTCTTATTCTCAACATTCTGATGATTGCGCTCGTAGTTTGGTTAGTGCCGCATGTGCATATGAATACTATAGGCGTAATCCTTTCCTGGCTCCTCATGAGTGGGATAAATAGTCTTGTGAATTTCCTGGTTCCATCTTATAATTAATCTATGAATATTGGAAATCTTTTAGAAACCACAACTCTCGTTTCTGCCGTACTTTGTATTTTATTGATTCTTTTACAACAACGCGGTGCCTCTCTCGGTGCTGGCTTTGGTGCTTCTGGTGAGCTCTACACTACTCGCCGTGGTCTTGATCGCTCTCTTTTTAACGTCACGATTTTTTTCTCGCTGGTTTTTGTTTTTTCAATTTTGGGACTGCTTTTAATTCCATCATAATTTTGCATCATGAATAAGAATTTCAAAAAGAGTGGGCGCAAAATATTTCGAAAAATTTACCTTTTTTCTAAAAAGGTAAATGAGGATGGTCGTGAACATATCAAAGAAAATCTCATCGATCACATTCCGCATATCAAAAGTGTTCGTCTTTATGTCGTTGAATGGATTTTGATGGTCACTGTGATTATCTTGCTTTCCATCACCCAGGCCTATTGGTATCTCAACACTTTTGCTGTCGAAACTTATACCAGTGGCGGCACTTATACCGAAGCAACTCTTGGTAAAATCAACTCTTTTAATCCACTTTTCACCTCCACTAGCTCCGAAGAAACTCTTTCACGTTTACTTTTTGCCACTCTGAGCGCTACTGACTATTCTGGTCATACCGGCCTAGGCCTTGCTGAGTCGATTCATGCCAACGACACCGGTGACGTCTGGACGGTAAAACTTCGCCAAAACCTTAAGTGGTCGGATGGGGAGCCACTCACCAATGCGGACGTACTTTATACTATTAAAACAATTCAGAGTGGCCACATTAAGACTAGTTTCGCTTCGAAGTTGGTTGGCGTCACGGTGGCGGAGAATGAGCAAGGCGAAATTGTATTTACCTTGGGCTCCCCAAATGCCTTTTTTGAAAGCTCGCTCGACTTACCAATTCTACCTTCACATATTCTTGAAGGAGTTGCTCCCGAACTCTTACTTGAAAACAAGTTCTCCACTCGCCCAGTCACCTCTGGCGCCTTTACTGTGAATGCTATGCAAAATATTGGTACTGATGGTGAAAAAATCGTCTACCTCACGGCTAATCCGAAATACTACAAAAATAAACCATTACTTGATAGCTTCTCAATTCATGCTTTTTTGAATATTGCTGACATTAAAGCTGCTGTAAAAAGTGGTACAGTCACTGCCACTGCCGATTTGCCATCAAAATTCGCCTCCGAACTTAATACCACCAGCCTTAACGAATATCAGAGTTCCGTTAACTATGGGGTTTTTGCCTTCTTCAATACTGAAAGTAATCTTTTAAAGGATAAGGCTTTAAGGCAAGCTATTCGTCTCGGTCTCAATCTTAATAATCTACGCACCGGTCTCAGCGGGGAATTGCCGCTAGACTACCCTATTTTAGAGTCTCAAATCGAGTCTATCACTTTTCCCAATATCCCCAAAACAGACGTCACTACCGCGAGGACCGAAATTGAAAAACTTAAGGCTGCAAATTCCGCTCTTTTGACTGAGAAGATTCGTATCATCACTATTAAAGGCGACAATTATCTCGAAGAATTTGCTAATCGTATTGCTTCGCAATTAGAGAGTCTTGGCCTTGGTGCCACAGTATCAGTTTATGATTCGAACCAGGATTTCGCTTTAAATATTCTTCGACCTCGCGCCTATGATCTACTAGTATATGAAATTGGTCTTGGTCCGGATCCAGATGTAATCGCCTATTATCATAGTCTTGAGGCCTCCGAAAACGGCCACAATCTCAGTAATTATAAAAACTCCGTTGTTAATGATTTACTACTTAGCGCTCGCTCGACTATGGATAGCAATTTACGTGCTGCAAAATACCAGAAATTTCTTGAGCGCTGGGTGGACGATGTACCAGCCATTGGTCTCTATCAGACTACGCTTCCATATTTTGTTAATCGCAACGTCCGTGCCTTCTCTCAGGAGAATCGTCTTGTCACTTCCGCCGACCGTTTTGTTGATATTGAGAACTGGGCTACCAAAAAAATCGTCAAAAACCGCACCCCGTAAATCGCAAACTAGTCAGAAAATAATCTCCTAAATGGTTTTTCTTGTCAAAATTTAGAAACTACCCTATAAAAAACTAAGTTCAGACCTTAATTTTTCATAAAAATATCGTTTAAGAGTAATTCTGCTCCAGCTGTGTTTACAAAGAAATTATTGGGATTTTTACTTAAGGCTTCAAGTACATCTTTTCTTTGTTCTGTTATCTTTGGTTGCGTATTGAAGAATAAGTCATTCGAATATAAGGAATCCAGAAGAATGCCATAATGTACGTTATCGCTTTTCTCAGAAAATCTAATAAAATACGCAAATTCCACAGCCTGTTTGTTTTGTCCACCTCCACCGCCCTTCATCATTTTAAGTTCAAAAATATAATAGTGTCCGTTATGTTTAAATACTATATCTGGGGTTTTGCTTTGTTCAATAATTCTAGACTCCATTTTTAAGCCAAGCTCTAAAAGTAGTCGCTCAAAGCATTTTTTCCCATCTTTATCTGGCAAAAAATAATAATCATCATCAGTAAGAACTCTATTTTCATCGTGAAGATTATAAATCGTATATGGTTTTAATAAGTCCTCAAACTTAATAATTGAAGTTTTGGAGTTCCGTTTATGAGAATAGTTGTCACACACAACCTGAAGAATGGAGTTAGTATAGCCGTGACTTTTGTACATTCCATGTCTCTCTTTACAATAAAGAATTAACATTTCAAAAAGGAAATCATATTTATCATCTTTCGATAGATCTTTATAGGCCGCATAACTCGCGTTATACACCATAAAAAATTGACAAAAAGGTGAATAGTTAATATTCTCTGTGTTGTCAAGAATTGATTCAATAGCTTCGATAATTTCTCTTATATTATCACTATCCTTGACTTTACCCATAGAAATTGCAACCTCAAAAGCCGTAATCAAATCGATAAGCTTCTCATTGTTTATCGTGAGTTTATTTTTCTTTTCTGCTCTGAGAGGAATCACTATTTTGTCTTTTGCATAATATGGATCGAACAAACCCTCTGGGTGTTCCTTTGAATAATTAAAATAGCGCTTGTTGTCTAACATTTAGGTTCCTTCTATCTAATTTGCTATTTTCGTATGAAACGGTTATAACTGGTGTTTCGCGTGCTTCATATAATTCATCATACGCCTTTTCAATAATCGCCCTACAGGTCATAAAGTCCAAACGGCGTCGTCGCTGCCCATTCTTCATATTCCCCTTAAATGGGCTTAAAATTATATCACTAGTTTCTTCCCGAATTTTAGACAAAATATTATTGCATTTTTGAATAAATATCTCTCTATCTTTGTCCTTAACATCGACTTCTACAAGAGTCAGCAATCTGGAAGAGACCTTTATGCGATTTTCCCAATCATACTTTATATTATCTTTAAAATCAAATTTAATCATATTTACAGGATTTGTGGTATCCACGCAACGAATTGCTAGCCATCCACTAGGCTCATTGAATTTCATATCTAAAAGACCCGTCGGTTTTATCCTTAGGTCCTCAATTTTGCCCAGACTATTTATAAAAGTATCATTCTTATAGATTTTAATTTCTGACAGACTTTTAAAACGACCATCAAAACAGGCAACGATAATCGGGTTTTCTGTATCATCGAAGGGATTTTCCTCTAAAATCGTAATGTTGTTTAAGAGATTTTTCTGTCGATAATTCGAATTGATAAAAGTTTCCGGAATTATGGCAACTACATTGTTTTGCGTTTTTATCATCTTATCTAGAGCGATTAAATAAATGTCATTATAATTTGAGGTGGCAAAATACTTTTCTAGTTCATACTTAAGCCCTTTTCTGGCAGCAGAGTAGTTTGAGAGATATGGTGGATTCGTAATAATAATTGCATCGTTGATGTGAGGAATATTCAACAGGGAATCATTATGCTTCCAGGTTAGTTTATCGTCAATATCAAGTCCAACTACCTCAGTAAAACCGCACTTTTCCTGCGCCACTCTTAGTAGATCGCCCGCTCCAGCAAAAGGATCATACGCGACAGAAGAATTAGAAGCTTTTATAAAATCAATGACTTGAGGCTTCAGCCAAAGCTCATCTTTAGTGAAGAATTGACCCAATATTCGCTTCTTGTCCATATAGACATTATATCAAAATTCCCCTGATCCCAGTTGATAAAATGTAGTGCACCTGTTTACCCCTTGGGACGTTCCAGGTGCATAAAAAAGAACTCCGTTAGGAGTTAATTTTAGTTGGTGCACCTGACTAGACTCGAACTAGCACACCCGAAGGCACTACCACCTCAAGGTAGCGTGTATACCAATTTCACCACAGGTGCATACCTGAATTATATCACATTGGGCGGGGAATTCAATCCTCAAATATTCAAAAATCATCCTAAAATCTATTGACTAAACTGCTTTTGTTTATTATACTTAATACAACTTGAGGTCATATAACAATTCAGGTTATAAACAATAAATAAAAACATAAAAAGAAAAGGAAAAATATGTCAAAGTATTCAAAAATCGTAGCCACTCTCGGAGTAGTCACTGGTTTAGGCATTGCTTCTCTTCCAATCGCCACTTTTGCCGCCCCAACCCCACTTGATGGCTCTGTCCCAGACCACCAAAATGTTGTCGTTCAGCTCACTGTTGGTGATGCCGTGGCTGTAGCAGTTGACAGCGGCACCGCAAACGCTGGTGTTGCTTCTCCAAATCAGACCAAAAATGCTACTACCGAAGTCTCTTATGCAACCAACCACAGCACTGGTATGACCGTTTCCGTCAAAGACGCTGACGAAGATACTAACATGACTGCAGGTATCGCTGGTTCACCAGTCGCTGGTACCAATGTCATCGCAGCTGGCACTCAGGGTGCAACTGCAGGTTCAGGTACTTGGAGTATCAAAGGTGGTTTACTTTCAACCGATACTGCCATGGTTAAAAACAGCCAGACCGCTCTCAAGGTTCAGGAGTCAAATGCACCAGTTGATACTTCGGCCACTATGACCTACAATATCGCCACTGGTGGTTCACAACTTCCAGGCACCTATCAAGACACTATCGTCTATACCGTTGCTACTAAATAATAGCTAGAATAATAAAAAAATAGCCGCAAAAAGCGGCTATTTTTATGTAAAATCAAGCCGTAAAAATACAAAAAACAAGTTGTCGAAAACTACTAAAATTTTGCTGTTAATAAGCAGATATTCGAGTTAAAAATAACGTCTAAACAAGTTGACAAAACTATAATGTTTAAGGTATAATCTAAGCATAAAGGTTATATAAAAATACAAAGGAGACATATGTCTAAAATAAAGAAAATGGTAGTAGGATTAGGCCTCACTACTGCGCTTGGCGTCGCAACGTTGCCAATCGCCACATTTGCCGCCTCGGATACCTCAAGCGTCACGGTCAAGGTGAATGTTAATTCAGTGATTGCTCTTTCGGCAGACAGCAACTCAACTGAGGTGACAATGAATCCGAGCAGCGTAAATACTACTGCCCTCAAAACTAAACTAACTGTCGCCACTAACAATAAAAATGGCTACAAACTCACCGTTAAGGATGCAGACAGCACCACGGCTATGACTTCGGGTGATACTACTGAAACCATCCCTGCCGTTTCTGGCACACTCACCGCTGGAACCGCTGGCTGGAATATTTCCGGCGGCGACCTTAATAAGGCAGCCGTCACTACTTCCGATCAGACCGTAAAGACCAACCCAAACACCATGCATACCGGTATTCAGGAAGATGTGCAGATGACCTATGGGGTCGCTACTGCTGCCGCTCAGGCACAGGGTACCTATCAAGACGTAATCGTCTATACCGCTACTGCTCTTTAATTATAGAGAAAAACCACTCACAACCGGGTGGTTTTTTCTTGTCTTTTTAATTCTGCTTGTGTATAATATATCCTATAATAATAAGGAGGTCAATGATTAAAAAACGTAATATTTTACTTGAGATTTTTTCTATCATCTTACTTTCATTTTGTCTAATCTTCTCCTTCTCGAACTCGACCTACGCCGCTGAACGTCAAAAAACCTTCTTACAGGTTTCTCCATCCACCCAGCAACTTGGGGCTTTGGAACCAGGTGAGACTAGAGAAGGCAGCTTTAAGGTACAAAATATTGGCTCCGGCGCCTTTGATTTTAAGGTTTACGCTTCAGCTTACGAAGTAAAATCTGAGAATTATGATCCAGTCTTTGACGGTACTAAAGATCGGCTTAAAATCGCTAGTTGGTTTACTTTTAGTCAAGATACCGGACATCTAGAATCTGATACCGAGGTCACTATTACCTATACCATTAAAGTTCCAAAGGACGCCCCAGGTGGTGGCCAGTATGGTGCTATTATGGTTGAAACCTTGAAAGATAAAAACGCCAATGTTAATATCCAGGCAATTTCTCGTGTCGGTCTCATCGTTTATTCACACGTTAATGGTGAAATTAACCGTTGTACTAAAATCTTAGAAAACAAGCTTCCCGGCTTTCTCTTTAATCCACCAATCTTCAGCGAGTCTCGCGTCGAAAACTGCGGCAACGTGGATTCCGAACTCAAAACCACGCTTAAAGTATTTCCATTTTTCTCCAACGAAGAAGTTTATAGTACCGAAGAGAAACCCACAACCGTAAATACTTTGCCAGGCACCAAGCGCTATCATAAGGAACTTTGGTCTAATTCACCAGCCATCGGTATTTATCGAGTGGAACAAACCGTGCATTATGGTTCCGAAAACAAAACCGAATCTAAGCTTGTGATTGTTTGTCCAATTTGGCTCATTGTTCTCGTCGTACTCTTTATTCTCTCGGTTATCTTCTGGTTGGTCGCCAGACGCAGCGAGCGTAAAGCCTCATCAAATCGTTTATAAAATAAGGATGAAAAATAAAAGCCATGTCAGTTCAGAATCAAAACAAACTCAGTCGTAAAAACATCAGCCTCCTTACGAGATTAGGGGTGATATCTATCGCTATGTTCAGCGCTTTTACGTATTTCTTGTTTTGTTCTAACCAAAAACTCGTCCACGCCGAAGAAGTGACCGAAAAGCCTGCTATGCGCATTCAGGTCTCTCCGACAGATAATCGAGTTTCTTTAAATAAGGGTGAAACCACGGAATATTTCTTCAATGTTGATAATACCGGCACTGAACCATACAATTTCAAGGTTTACGTCACCCCTTATTCAGTCACAAATGAAAAATATAGTCCAAATTTCTCCAATGAGACCAGCCACACCATGGTTCGTCGTTGGATAGATTTTAAAAACGACGCTGGTGAATATGTTAAAGAAAATACTTATTCTGTCGAACCCGGTCAGCGCAAAGAGGTGCATTACCGGATCGTCGTGCCTGAAGATATTCCAGGCGGTGGTCAATATGCAATGATTTTTATCGAGGCTCTTCCCAAAAATGATAATAACACTGGTGGTATTCGTACTATTTCTAGGCTTGGCTACCGTGTTTTTGGTCGCACCAATGGGGAAACAAAGGAAGCCGCTGAAATCATCAGCCACGACATGGATAGTTTTTATACATCAGGCAAAGTCAAAACCACTGGCGTTGTAAAAAATGATGGCAACGCAGATTTTAATACAATCTTCAAGTTTAAAGTTGAAAAAATCTTTGGTGGCACGGTTTTTGAAGATAGTAAGGGGTATGACGTTCTTCCTGAGACCACTAGGAATATCGAAATGGTCTGGGAGGATACGCCAGCTTTTGGCATTTATCGTATTACTTCGACTATGAGTGTTCTTGATCAAACGCGCAGCGTCACCAAGATAGTTTTAATTATTCCAGTTTTCATGATCGTAATTCTGCTTATGCTATTGACAATCACAATCGCGTGGTTTATAATTCTCTACAGAAAGCGACAAGCCCAAAAGTCTAAGCTTATCATTTAGTCGCGAGGAAGATAAGCTAAGATTAAAGGGGACGGTTCCACCGTTAAGCGTTCAAAATAAACATAAAAAAGCGAGTGTGAAAATGAAAAACAAAAAAATCATTGGATTATTCGGGATAGCCTCTTTAGTTGCCATTGGGGTACTTTCCCAGCCAGCAAAATTAGCATTTGCAGAAACCAACTCTACAAACGTCACGGTTCAGCTCACCGTTTTGCCGAGTGGTGAGGCCTTGCAAATTGAATTACCGACCGATGGAATCACTTCCACCTCTGACAAAATTACCGTCAGACAGCAGTATTCCGAAGCTAAGAACATTCAGTGGCGCATAGTTTATAAGGATAATGATGGTGTTGAAACCACTTATCCTATGCCAAATATCAACGTCGCCGACGCTCATGGAAACGCAACTACCGGTCATCGCGATGATATCGTCGACCTTACCGCGTTGACTGGCGGCCGCTTCGGTACTTATAAAATTATTTCGATGATTAACAATAAACCATCGACCGAGGATGTTGTCACCTTCCAATATCGACCAGTTATCATCACCGGCGACGGTACCGATTCAAATACTAATAATCCAAAGACCAATATTGAATACGGACCAAGCGTCGATCATGTAGTAATCCAGGTTTACGATGATACTGGTAATCCAGTTCTGCCAAATACTATCAATGTTGCCACCCCAGACACTACCGGTGGCCACGGCGGCACCACAAAATGGACTGCGCCATTTGCAGAAAATAATCTAAAAGATGGCAAATACTGCATTGTAGCCACGCCATACGATAATCTAGGCAACATTCTAGACCGCAACGCAAAATACTGCGTTGGTTATACCTCAAAGAAAGTTCCAGCCGTCCCTGATACTGGTGGCTCCGTCTTCGCTGGTACCAACTTCACTAATGCTGACTTCATCTCAACTTCACTCGCAATCTTCTTCGTCGCAGCCTTCTTCTCGCTAATGATCCTAAAACGCAATCGAAAAGCTAGACGTCGCTAAAAAGCAAAATATATTAAAAATAAATATATAAACCAGGAATGTGGTAAAAATAATCTAATAGAACTGCAACAATAGGCAATAAATAATAGCCAGTAAAAAACTAACAATAGACACTAAAGAGCAGACTATAATTCTTAACTAGAAAATAGACCTACGTGGTCTATTTTCTTGAATAGAATCATAAAATATGCTACAATTGTCTTGTTGGACGATTAGCTCAGTTGGCTAGAGCGCGTCTTTGACGTAGACGAGGTCAGAGGTTCGAGTCCTCTATCGTCCACCACAATATAACAAACATCCATCCGGATGTTTTTTGTTTCCGGATGTGGTAAAATAAAGACAATTAAGCAGCGGAGTTTTTATGCAAAATCTCACCAATAAAATCAATAATTTTCTCAACACGGCAATCAGTACGACGGTACTCATGATCTTCGTCGGGGCGTTTTTAGCCATTTTTCCGACTCTCAGTCTTGAAATCACCCGCTGGATTTTTATCATTGCTCTGATTTCCGCCGGTGTAAATATGATTATCTCCGACCTGTCCGGCAAGCGTCAAACCGGCCTTCTTTCTGGCACCATCTTCGGGTCTTTTACGATTCTTCTCGGTCTAATCATTTTAACTAACCCAAGTGTTTTAAGCATCATTCCTATTGCCATCGGTTTTTACGTGGTAATTTCTAGTCTGACTAAAATTCGCATGACGTTAGCTCTTCGTGAGATTTCCAATTCCGCTTTCACCGCTTCGATTCTCATGAATATCATCTCGGTTATTTCCGGTTGTATTATTATTTTTCAACCGATCACTTCTACCGCGGTCGCCATCATGATTCTCGGACTTATGCTAGTTGTTTATGGCGTTTCCGATTTAATCAATATTTTCATTCTCAAAAGTCACGTCTCTGAATTTACTAAGAATATGAAGGCTGCTAAACGATATTTTACGGAAGATATTAAAGAAGCTGAAGTTGTTGAAGACAAAAAGGCAAAGAAATAACTAGAATATAAAAAACTGGTTTTTATATGCTATAATATATACATGAGCAGCTTGCGGAAATATTTGAGGAGCCTAAAACTCAGACTGAAGGCTTCTGTGCTTTTAATCCATCCGTCTAGTATATTTAAGTTATCTCATTCAATCTACCGGGTTCGTCCACTTTATCTTTTTTCAGCATTTTTTGTGTTTATTATTTTAGCTTTCGCCTCACTATTACTATTCCCACTTACTCGTCCCGTCCTCGCCGGCCCTACTCCTGGCAGCCCCATCAGCATCTCTGCCACTGTCGATCACCCCAGTCTCAATCTCCAGTTTAATCAATCCGAGCTCGCCTCCTCTGCCTTCAAACAGGTTCCCGTCACTACTACAATCACTACCAATAATCCCACCGGTTTTACTTTTTATGTCTCCAGTATCGACGAAGATACTAATTTAAATCACTCTGATTCTGCCATCTCTGAAAAAATTACCTCCATCTCATCTCCTCTCACCTCTTCTGCCTTCGCCGCCAAATCTTGGGGCTATTCACTAGACGGTACTAACTTTAATCCTATCCCCAAAGCTAGTACTCCAGCTGAAATTCTCAGAACTACTGCCGCCAACGCTACTCCAAATAATCTAAGCGTCAACTTCGGTGTCAAAGCCTCCCCAGACCTCTACTCCGGTACTTATTCAAAACAAATTTTATTCACCGCAGTCACTAATCGTATACCCACGGCTGCAGTCTTTCTTCCAGGCCCAGAGTTCAATGCTCACCTAGCCGACCTTAATCATCGAAAAGAATCTAAGGGATTTAAAAAAGCAGCATCCTTAAATGTGAATCCTGCGGATGCCATCTTAGTTTCCGCCGCTGATTCTGAACGTCCAATATATATGTGGCAAGATGCGGCAGATAATCTTATTTATTGGTGGAGTGATGCTGATGTTGTTTATGCTAATGAGAACGCTAAATCGATGTTTGCCACTCCATCTAGTCTAGGCAGTGTTAATACGTTGATGGATTTTGTAGATGTCTCCGACATTAATATGAGCCGCGTAAAAGATATGAGTTATATGTTTTATGGTGGTAAATATAAAACTATTAAAGAGAAAATTCTTGGCGATTTTGACACTAGTAATGTTGAGGATATGAGTCATATGTTTGAAAACTCAATCGACTCAGATACGACAACTCAGATTCCAATTGATTTTTCGAGATTTAATACATCTAATGTAAAAAATATGTCATATATGTTTAAGATGTCGCGTCTTCCTTCAATTGACTTGCGAGGTTTAGATACTAGTAATGTCACGAATATGGAATATATGTTTTATGGAATGTTGAGAACTACATCCGTTAATCTTGCTAATTTAGATGTTCGTAAGGTAAGTAATATGAATAATATCTTTAGTTATAGTGGTAGTCTACAAACATTAGACGTTTCAAATTGGAAGAATGATTCAATTACTAATATGAATAATATGTTTAGCGGGCTTGCTTCATTAACGAGCCTTAATATTCAAGGATTTACCACAAACCATGTCACTTCAATGTCATATATGTTCGGATATTCCAAGTCATTACCTAGTTTGGACCTCTCAAGTTTCGATACAAGTAATGTTGATAATATCCAAGGAATGTTTCACGGTATGAATTCTTTAACTCATCTTAATGTGTCGAGTTTTAATACTAATAAAATAACAAGTTTATCTTATACGTTTAGTGACCTATTTTCATTAGAAGAACTGGACCTCTCAAGTTTCGATACAAGTAATGTCATTGATATGCAACACTCATTTGAAAATCTGAAAAGAATGCGCAACTTAAACCTTAGTTCTTTTGATACTCGTAAGGTCACAAATATGTTCCGTATGTTCCTTAATCTCATGTCTGAAGCAGAGAATGGAATTCTGGATCTCTCGAGTTTCGACACAAGGTCACTAGCTAGCACGATGGACATGTTCGCAAACTCGAAGGTTAAAACGATTTATGCTTCTCCAAGTTTCGTTACCAATCACGTTTCATTATCGGCTAATCAGTTCTTTGCTTGTACTAATCTTGTCGGTGGCAACGGTACTACTTATTCTCCAAGCAATCCAACTGACAAAACTTACGCCCGTATCGACGCCCCAGGTAATCCAGGCTACTTTACCCTTAAACCGTAAAAAATATTGCCAAAATCGCAAAACAGCGATATAATACAAAAGACATCTGGGTCGGTAGCTCAGCAGGTTAGAGCACGGGCCTTTTAAGCCCGGTGTCGAGGGTTCGAGCCCCTCCCGACTCACCAGAATCTAAAAAATAAAACAACCGTAAGGTTGTTTTTTGTTGAAACTGTGATTTTTCGTCTTTTTCATCCCGCTTATCCTATCGAAAAACATTAAAATATGCTATGATAAAGCAAATTTAATATTAAAATTCTTATCACAAACATAAATTTTAAGTTGATATTTTGTGGTAATAAATAAGGCGAATCTATGGAGAACAAGGAACAAATTCGCAACGTTGCGATTATTGCGCACGTTGATCACGGTAAAACTACATTGGTTGATGCTCTATTGAAACAATCAAATACCTTCCGCGACAATCAGGCGGAAATGAGTCAGACTTTAATTATGGACTCTGGCGATCAGGAACATGAACGCGGCATCACTATCACTGCTAAACAAACCGCCGTGCATTATAACGGCTATAAAATTAACATTATTGACACCCCGGGTCACGCTGATTTCTCTGGTGAAGTTGAGCGAACTCTTAATATGGCGGACGGCGTCTTGCTCGTAGTTGATGCACAAGAAGGTCCAATGCCACAGACCAAGTTCGTTCTAAAGAAGGCTCTTGACCTTAAGTTGAAGCCAGTTGTCATCATTAATAAAATCGACAAACCTGCTGCTCGCATTGAAGAAGTTAAGGACGAAATTTCTGACCTCTTTTTGGAGCTTGCTACCGATGAGTCACAACTCAACTACCCGATTTATTATGCCGTGGCTCGTGATGGTAAGGCTGGAAAAACTACTGACCTGGACGACGATCTCCATGTTATTTTTGAATCCATCATCAACGATATCCCATCACCAAAAATTGACACCGACGAAACTAAAGGTTTACAGCTTCTAGTTGCCTCACTCGCCGCCGACAACTATCTTGGTAAATACGCTATTGGCAAAATTCATCGTGGCAAAATTAAGCACGGTCAGACCGTCAAGGTTTTGAAAACTACTTTTGAAAATGGTGAGCCAAAAGTCACTACTGAAAATGCCAAAATTGATCGTCTTTATGTTTATCGTGGTCTCGGCAAGGAAGAGGTCCAGGAAGCTTTTGCAGGCGACATTGTTGCTGTCACTGGTATTGCAGATGCTAACATCGGCGATACTATTGCGACCGGCGACGCGCCAGAAGCTCTCCCCACTATCGAACTTGAACCGCCAACCCTCAGTATTTATATTGGCCCAAATACCAGTCCTCTCAAGGGTAAAGAGGGTGAATTTACTACCTCCAGACAGATTTCCGACCGTCTTCATAAGGAGCTTGAAACTAATATCGCTCTTAAAATTGCGCAAGATGGTCTCGGCTATAAAGTCTCCGGACGTGGTGAACTCCACTTGTCAGTCCTTATCGAAACTATGCGACGTGAAGGTTATGAATTGGAAGCTGGTCGTCCAGAAGTGGTTTACAAAGAAATTGATGGCAAAAAATGTGAACCGTTTGAAGACCTTACTATTGAAGTTTCTTCCGAATATGTCGGTGCTGTTTCACAGGAACTTGGTATCAGGAAAGCCGATCTAGTCAGTCAAGAGCTTACTTCCACCGGCGCCACCCGTTTTACTTATGAAATCTCTACGGCCGCTCTAATCGGTCTTCGCAACCAGTTGATGACTGCCACTAAGGGAACTGTTTTGATGTCTTCGATTCCAAAAGGCTACCGTCCAGTTGAGGGTAAATATAAACCAGAGCGTAATGGCGTACTTATCTCTTTTGAGTCCGGAATTTCTACTGCTTACGCTCTTGATATGGCACAAGCTCGCGGCATTCTCTTTATTCCGCCACAAGTACCAGTCTATCAGGGTATGATTGTTGGTCTCTCTAACAAAAAAGACGATATTGATCTCAACGTTTGCCGTGAAAAACAACTCACTAATATGCGTACTCACGCTTCCGACGGCGCCATACAGCTCACTCCCTACACAAATCTCAGCCTTGAGCAATGTCTTGATTTTCTTCTTGATGATGAGTTGCTTGAAGTCACTCCAAAGAGTCTCCGCCTAAGGAAACGTCAGCTCGATCCGATTAAGCGTAAACGTGAAGCTAAGGCAAATTAAAGGAATAAAATGGTGGAGCAGGCTTATCTAATCGATTCACATTGTCATTTGCATGACCAGGGTTTTTTTACACCAGAAGTCCAACTTACTCTCTTAGAAAAAGCCATCAAAAACCAGGTGCAGAAAATTATCTGTATTGGCACTGACCATCAAGATTCCTTGCATGCCGCTAAATTCACTGAACAGCACCCGGAATTTCAACTTTTCTGGTCTTACGGCATCCATCCTTCCGAATGTGATAAAAAAAGACCGAAAATTGATCTTATTAAGATACCGAAACCGCCAGTTGCCATCGGTGAAGTTGGTCTCGATTATCATTACGGCCGAGAATCTCGCGACGCCCAGATTACGCTTTTTGAAGAAATGCTGGAATTATCCCAAAAATCTAATCTCCCACTGATTTTTCATATTCGTGAGGCTTTTGATGATTTCTTTGCTGTCCTCGATAATTTTAGTAATCAAGAGATTCGCGGCGTTGTCCACTCTTTCACTGATAACAAAAAGAATTTAAAGAAGTCGCTTGACCGAGGCTTTTATATTGGCGTCAATGGTATTGCTACTTATTCTACTCTTCCCATGCCACCCCTAGATCGCATTTTACTTGAGACCGATGCGCCATTTCTCGCCCCCGTGCCATTCCGTGGTGAGACTAATGATTCAAGCCATATCAAAGATATTGCACGTTGGTTATCTGAAAAACTCAAACTTTCTGAGTCTGAAATCGCCAAAACCACCTCAACCAATACAGAGACTTTATTCGACATCTAAGACGAACGAAAGGTTGGAATTAAAGAGATTATATGGAAAATATTATGGAATCAAGTTCGGACAATACCGCCAAACAGGTTAAACAAATTTATCTCGATTATGCTGCCGCCACCCCTGTTGATGCTAGGGTACTTTCTGCTATGCAACCTTATTTTACTGAAAAATTTTATAATCCTTCCGCCTCCTATCTTCCAGCCAAACACATTAGAGAAGAGTACGAAGCTAAAAAAGCTATCTTAGCTAACTCCATCGGCGCCAAATCTCCAGACCTTATCATCACTGCCGGCGCTACGGAATCGATCAATCTTGCTTTTACGGTCCTTAAAAATACTAAAACTTGCTCGTTTAATCGTTTAGCTAGCGCTTCAAACACTCAGACCGACATATTGAACTCTGAAAGCAATTCATCACATTGTTTGATTCTTGAAACGGAACATGCCGCCGTTCGTGAATCTGCCAAAAATCTTTCAAATGGTAATTTTGATGAAATAAAAGTCGACCAATACGGACTCATCGATTTGTCTGATTTGAAAGCTAAAATTCGCGACAACACAGTGCTAGTTTCCGTGGCACTAGCCAATAATGAGCTTGGTACTATTCAGCCAC
>ERZ772960.702-NODE-702-length-28462-cov-5.983349_pt1 | contig 28462 bp, 20 predicted proteins | sample MGYA00580678_ERZ772960 | MGnify/ENA primary metagenome ERZ772960 (study PRJEB29015, sample SAMEA2737930) | human oral metagenome | biome: human oral; feature: human-associated habitat; material: dental | place: China | collected 2059 ... | reverse complement strand
CCCGCCGGCCGGGCCCGGCCGGCGGAAACCCACCGCCCCCGCCCACACCGGGGGCGCCGCCCGCCGGCCGGGCGCGCCCCGTGAACGCCGAGGCGAAGAAGCTATACGACCCCTCGAAGGTCGCGGTGATGGGCGCAGCCATCCTCGTCGTCGTCGGCGCGATATGGAGCCTCCTCACGTTCTGCGCCCCGACGAACGTCCCTCCCGCGAAGCCGGCGGCCGGCGCCCCCACCACCAAGGTCGTCCCGGAGAAGGACAAGAAGGAGAGCAAGCCCACCGCGACCAAGAAGGGCAAGGAGTCCTCCAAAAAGGAGGATGAGAACTTGCCCTCTCCCCAGGTGGAGAGCGCCACGCTCCTCAATCCGCAGGCGGCCGACTTCGATCCGTCCAACACCCGTTCGCAAGACAGCCCGCAGACGGTGAAGAACGTGGTCGACGGCAACGCGGCGACCATCTGGCGCTCCTGGTGGTATTCGAATCCCAACTTCGTCCGCAAGCAGGGCGTCGGCTTGGAGATCAAGCTGAAGGAGAAGGCGAAGGTCTCCTCAGTGGACATACAGTCCGGCGCCGTCGGCGGCAACGTCCAATGGCGCAACACCAGCGCGGCCGCTCCGAACGCCGGCGACGTCATCGCCGAAAGCAGCATGTCGACTTCGATGACCCTCGAATCCGGCAAGCCCATCGCCACGGATACCGTCATCCTCTGGTTCAACCAGCTCCCGAAGAACAAAGCGCGTCAGAACCGCATCGAGATTTCCGAGATCACAGTGAAATAGGAGGCCTGAGCCAGCTTCCGGGTCAGTCGCCGCGTTGGCTCGAACGCTGGCCTGACTCGGAATCGGCCGACATCACGAATTCGACAAGGGAAACCTTCCCGAGAGGTCGCTTTCATGCAGCCTCTCAGTCGCCTTGATGCGTGGTGCAGTCGCACCCGCGGAACGCCGATTCTCGATGTCCAACCGGGTCGCCTCCGGGCATTCGACGACGGCGCCGCCGCCCGTCCGCGGAGCACCGCCGCCGGGAATACTCACGGACGTGGAAAGCGTTCACTCGGAGCACTGCCGCGCCCCGCGGCCCGGATGAAAGGCCCACAATGACTGAAACTGAGAACATCCGCGACGTCGTCATCGTCGGTTCAGGCCCGGCGGGGTGGACTGCGGCGATCTACTCGGCCCGCGCTGGATTCGAACCCCTCGTTCTGGCAGGGACGCTGGAGGCCGGCGGCGCGCTCATGACGACCACGGAGGTCGAGAACTTCCCCGGCTGGCCCGAGGGCGTCCTCGGTCCCGACCTCATGGAGAGGCTTCAAACTCAGGCGGAGCGCTTCGGCGCGCAAGTCGAATACGAAGACGCCGTCGAGCTCGAACTGGACGGCGAGGTCAAGACGATCACCACCGAGTCGGGCGTGTACCGAGCCCGCGTGGTGATCCTGGCACTCGGTTCGGCCTACAGGAAGCTCGGATTGGACCGCGAGGCCGAATTCAGCGGAAAGGGCGTCTCGTACTGCGCCACCTGCGACGGCTTCTTCTTCAAGGGCAAGGAAATCGCCGTCGTGGGAGGCGGGGATTCGGCCGTCACCGAGGCCCTGTTCCTGGCCCGCTTCGGTTCGACTGTGCACGTCATCCATCGCCGCGGCGAACTGCGCGCCTCCAAGGTGATGGCCGACCGCCTCCTGGCCGAGCCGAACGTCGAGGTCCACTGGAACAAGGTCGTCACCGCGCTCCACGGCGAGGCGACCCTCGAGTCGGCGACTCTGACGGACACCGTCACGGGAGAGACTTCGACCCTTCCCGTGTCGGGACTGTTCGTCGCCATCGGCCACGATCCGCGCTCGGCCATCGTGCGCGGGGAGGTCGCGGTCGACGACGCGGGTTACATCCTCGTCGACGAGCCTTCGACCCGAACGAATGCACCCGGCGTCTTCGCTGCGGGCGACGTGGTCGATCACACGTACCGCCAAGCCGTCACCGCCGCCGGTTCGGGCTGCCGGGCCGCACTCGACGCGCAGTCCTACCTGGAGGGCCTGGCCTGAGAAGCGACGCTCGCGATACGGCAGCGTCGTCGTCCATGGCTCGATCGGCTCGCCATGCGCGGACGAGGCCGCAGTCACGGAAATCGTCGGAGGCCGGTAGGATCATATCGACATGACCGAAGCACCCGTGGCGGACGACACCCCTTTGCGCAAGGCGAGGGGCGCGTTCTTCACCCCCGCGCCGATAGCCGAGTTCATCACAGCCTGGGCGATCCGTTCGGCTGCGGACCGCGTGCTCGACCCGTCGTGCGGCGATGCGGCCTTCCTGGTTCCCGCGATCGAACGCCTGCGGAGCCTGGGGGCCGCCCGCCCGTCGGCGGAGGGTGTGGAGATCGACGGGCCGACGGCGTATGAGGCCCGGAACAGGGTGGCCGCCGCCGGAGGAACGGCGGGCATCCGGGTCAGCGATTTCTTCGACGTGGAGCCGGTGCGTGAGTGCGAGGCCGTCATCGGGAATCCGCCGTACATCCGCTACCAGGGGTTCAAGGGAGCTATGCGGGCGGCCGCGCGGCTGGCGGCACTTCGGGCGGGCGTGTCGATCTCCGCTCTGGCGTCCAGTTGGGCGCCCTTCGTCATCCACGCTTCGCAGTTCCTGGTGCCGGGCGGGCGTCTGGGATTCGTCCTGCCGGCGGAGCTGTTGAGCGTCAACTATGCGGCGCCCGTCCGCCGGTTCCTCTTTGAGAATTTCGGGTCGCTCGAACTCGTGCTGTTCGAACGGCAGGTCTTCGCCCAGGCCGAAGCCGACGTCGTCCTCCTCCTGGCGGAAGGCTTCGGGTCGTCGACGGGCACGGCCACCATCCGCCAAGTCCCCGGCGAACGGGACCTGGTCTCGCCGGATGCGGGGCTCCGCTGGCGTCCAGCCGATCCGGGAGGGAAATGGACCACCGTTCTCGTGCCGGCCGCGGCGGCGGAGGTGTCGGCGCGGCTCATCGACTCCGGCGGTTTTGCGCGGCTGGATTCGTGGGGGAGCACCCGGCTGGGAACGGTCACCGGCAACAACCGCTATTTCACTCTGTCGCCCGCCCGCGCAGGCGAATTGGGGCTCGGCGGGCGCGATCTCGTCCCCGTCAGCCCCGCGGGAAGCGCCCATCTTCGCGGTCTCGAGTTATCCGGGGAACGGTTCCTCTCCCTCGGGGCACAGGGGGAGAGCACTTGGCTGTTCCGTCCGGACGAACCCCTGTCGCGCGCCGCCGCGGCGTATGTCAGAACCGGCCACGACGCCGGAGTCGACCAAGCTTACAAATGTCGCGTGCGCACGCCCTGGTACCGGGTTCCCCTCCTCGACGCGCCTGACCTCTTCCTGACGTGCATGAACGCGGACACTCCACGCCTGGCGGCCAATGCGGCGGGTGTCCATCATCTCAATTCGGTGCACGGGGTGTATCTCGACGAGCGCGTCCGCCTCCTCGGGCGCGAACTGCTTCCCCTGGCAAGCCTCAACTCGGTGACACTCCTGAGCGCTGAGATGTCCGGACGCAGCTACGGCGGCGGGATCCTCAAGCTCGAACCCGGCGAAGCGGCGAGCTGGGCGATGCCGTCGTGCGGCCTAGTCGCCGATCGGGCGGATGCGCTGCGGGCAATCCGCAGCGAGGTCTCCCACGCATTGGCGAAGGGCGAGCTCCTCGGCGCCGTGCATCTCGTCGACGGAATCCTCCTCTCGGACTCCGGCATGCTCACCGATGCGGAGCTCGCCACGGTCCGCGACGCCTGGTCGTCCATGTCCGCTCGCCGAGCCCGCAGGGGACGTCGGCATGGCTAGGGACACACCGTTGGAGACCGCACCCGATCAGCTTCCCTCGCCGGAGCCCTACACGGCGCCTTCCTCCCATCCGGCGTCTCCGGCACACCCGCCGCTGTCGCGTTCTTCCGACCGGTCACGCGGATGGCTTCTGTTCGACGCCATCGTCGACCGCGCTTCGCAGACGACCACATCGCCATGGGTCCGAGACGACGGCAGGCTCGTCTACCGGCCCGACTTCGCCACGCTCGAACTCCTGCTGGGCGTCCCCCTTCGCCTGGGCGCGCCGACCACGTCGGGCGTGCCCGCATTGGCCCTGGACGTGTGGCTGGTCTACGAACTCCATCGTGCGGGCTTCGCCTCCGACGTCGTCTGGCCTCGCCCCTCCGAACCGAGGATTCTGCCGGGTCCGATCGCCGAGCTTGTCAAGTCGCTCCCCAAACGCGAATCCGAAGAGCTTCGGAGGCGTCTGGAAACGTCGAAGTCCTTGAGGAGCGCCGCACCTTCCGAGGCCCGCATCCTCGGCAAGAACTACGAGAAACAGGTGGATGTGCTGATGTCGCATTGGTCCACCGGGCCAGAGCTCATGATCTCCACTAAGCGCATGGATTCGAGCTTCGGCAAGAATGCGCCGAATCGCATCGAGGAAGCCTACGGCGACGCGAAGAACCTCCGCCTGCGCCATCCGCTGGCAGCGATCGGCTTCTTCTTCGGCATCCGTTCGACGGTCTTCTCACAAGCCCCGATGACGGCCGAATGGATCGTTGACCTCATGCAGAAGCTCAGTCGCGAGGACGACGCCTACGGTGCGACATGCCTTCTGCCTATGGAATACTCCGAATATGAAGGGGGCGCCGATCACGACGATGCAGGCGATCAGCCCGTCGAAGCCGTCCTCGAGCATCTGCCCGCAGTGACCGTGCGGGAAGACCTGGTCCCTGAGAACGTGCGCACGTCGGTTTTCCTCGGCCGAATGATCCAGCAGGTACTCTCAGCCACTCCGGTCACCCACCATGTGACCGTGCGAGAACGGATCAAGTCGGCGTCGCGGAAAGAGAAGTCGTAGGGATGGCCGATTCCGGAGAGTCTCGACGCCCCGCGTACGTTCTCGTCTTCGTCTCGGCACGCTGGTGCCAGATTTCCGCACCCATGAGGGTCATCGCCGGCGAGATACTGCGGGACTTGGCGGGACGCGACTTCGCGATCCGCGGCCTCGAAATCGACATCGACGAAGCCGAAGCCGCTCTCGCAGACCAGGCGTTCGACCGCCTCCGGCCTACTGGAGGTTCCTCAGCGGACCGGCCCCCGCATGGCCTCTTCGATCGACCCGCCTCTGCGACTTCCGGTTCGCACCAGGCAGTCTCGGCCGGCCTCGACCCGGTCGTCACCGCAGGGTTCGTCGATTCGATCGACTTCATTCCCATGCTCGTCCTCCTCCGCGAGGGAGGAACCGCCTCCGATCGCATGGCAACGGCCGCCGAAGGAACCGCGCCTGCCGCCGAAGCAGTGCACGACAGCACTGCCGTATCCATCGACACCGCCGCGTCCACCGGCGATGCCTCTTCGTTCCGCGAACTCGCCAGATTCGCCGGGCAACTGCCCAAGCTGCACATCCGTGCGGCTCTGCTCGCCGCACTCGCCGACGGCGTGTCTTAGAACGGCGCGTCTCAGTCCTACAGCTCTTGGCCGGTCAAAAGCCGCCCCGTGAACGGAGAACCATAGTCTGTCCTGTGAACGGAGTCCTCGTGGTTCGGCGTCATCCTGGCCGAGGCACCTGAGTTCCCCGGCCGAAGGCCCCCGAGTTCGTCTTCTTCCCAGCACGCGCCCATGACCGGAGCCGAGGCGTGGCACACTTGAGTGTGGCCGCTGCCGCGAGCCGTCCAGTGGGATGCGCAACCGGCTCCGTCCCACCGAAACCGAATGCAGGAATGAAGGAGAGCGCGATGAGCGAACAACAGCGAGGCACGACCAGCACGACCCGTGCCGCTGCGGCCGGTACGCGCCTGGATCCTTGGTACAACACGTATGCGGATCGCGCTCTGGGAATGCGCCAGTCGGAGGTGCGTTCGCTTTTCGCCGTCGCCAATAGACCGGAAGTCGTCTCCTTGGCCGGAGGGATGCCCAATATCGAGGGGCTGCCGCTCGAGTTCCTCGCGGAGATGAGCGCACGTCTTCTGCGCGACCGAGGAACGTCGATCCTCCAATACGGCTCGGGGCAGGGCAACGCCGAATTGCGGGAGATGATCGCCGAGGTCATGCGGCCCGACGGCGTACGCGGCCATCCCGACGACATCACCGTCACCACCGGTTCGCAGCAGGCCCTCGACCTCATCTCCCAGGTCTTCGTCAACCCAGGCGACGTCGTCCTGGCCGAAGCCCCCTCGTACGTCGGCGCATTGGGGACCTTCCGGGCCTACCAGGCTAACGTCGTCCATGTGCCGATGGACGGCGACGGGCTCATTCCCGAAGAGCTCGAAGCGACGATCGAACACCTAGAAGGTGAGGGAAAACCAGTCAAATTCCTCTACACGATCCCCAACTTCCACAACCCCGCCGGGGTCTGCCTGTCTGCCGAACGTCGACGCCGGATCGTGAAGATCTGCTCGCGTCACCACATCCTCATCGTCGAGGACAACCCTTACGGTCTCCTCGGCTTCGACGGCGATCCCATCCCCGCCATCCAGTCCTTCAACCCCGACGGCGTCGTCTACCTCGGCTCGTTCTCCAAAACCTTCGCGCCGGGCTACCGCGTCGGCTGGGCGCTCGCACCGGCTGCGGTGACAGCCCGTCTGATTCTGGCCAACGAGAATGCGCTCCTCTGTCCGTCCACCTTCGCACAGCTGTCGATCAACGAGTATCTGCGCACATACGACTGGTACCAGCAAGTCAAGGAATACCGTGAAATGTATCGCGAGCGCGGTCGCGCGATGCAAGCCGCCTTAGAGGAATTCCTGCCGATGTGCACGTGGAACGCACCCGAAGGCGGCTTCTACACCTGGGTCAAGCTGCCGGAGGGACTCGATGCGCACGCCATGCTTCCGCGCGCGGTGACGAATCTCGTCGCCTACGTCTCCGGGACCGCCTTCTACGCCGACGGTCAAGGCCGCGACCACATGCGCTTGTCGTTCTGCTATCCGACGCCCGAACGCATCCGCGAGGGCGTGCGCCGCCTGTCGACGGTCGTGGCTGGCGAAGCCGAGCTCGTCGCGATGTTCGGCGTCCAGAACCGCGAGCACCCCCGGGGGAAGTTCAGTCAAATGTGAGGAGACCGCAACCGGACTCCTCACCGCCCGTATAATGTCTACCGTTCGTCCTGGTGATCCAGTCCGTCGACTCGGGAGGCTGTCCATGTCCGCTCCACTCACGGTTGCGATTCTCGCCGGGGGCTTGACGCACGAACGCGAGGTGTCCCTGCACTCGGGACGGCGCGTCGCAGCCGCGCTGCGCGAAGCGGGCATGTACGTCAAGATCTTCGACGTCGACGCGAACCTCCTGCAACGCCTTCACTCCATGGCTCCCGATATCGTGTGGCCGCTCATTCACGGAAGCACAGGGGAGGACGGTTCGCTTCAGGATCTTCTCGAACTGGCCGGCCATCCCTATGTCGGCACGGACCCAGCCTCCTGCAAGCTGGCGTCGGACAAGGCCATCGCAGCCGCCGTCCTGGCACGTGAGGGTGTCGCAATGCCCGACTCAGTGACGATCCCACAAAAGCTCTTCCGCGAGGTGGGTGTGGCACCGATTCTCGATCTGATCAAAGCGCGCTTCGGATTTCCCCTGGTGGTCAAACCGTCGCAGGGAGGTTCGGCGCTTGGAGTGACGATTGTCGAGGAATCGGCAGCCTTGCCCGGCGCGATGGTCGACTGCTACGCCTATGGCGAAGACGCTCGGATCGAAAAGTACATCGACGGGCGCGAGGTAGCGGTCGCGGTCATGGAGAGGGCCACAGAGTCTTCCTCCGCTGAGCCCCCGTCCACCGTACCTTCGTCATCTGCCACGTCTTCAGCGCTCGCTGAATCCTTGTCACCTACCGGATCACCCTGGCCCGCTGTGCCGTCTCCATCCACAGCAGCGACTTCAGCGCCGTCTCCATCCGCGGCATCAGATCCAGCTGCGACATATGAACAAGCTTCGTTCTGCCGGGCGCCAACCTCTCGGACCGGCGAACCCCATGCGCTTCCGCCCGTGGAGATCGTCACCGATGGCCCATACGATTTCGATGCGCGTTACAATGCCGGTCGCTCCGAGTACTTCGTCCCCGCCCGCCTGACGGACGAGGAGACATCCACAGTCAAATCAACCGCAGAGAGAGTGCACAGGATTCTCGGCTTACGGCATTTGTCACGCACAGACATCGTTCTCGACGGAGACGGCGTTCCCTGGGTGCTGGACGTCAACGTCGCCCCCGGTATGACGGAGACATCCCTTTTCCCGCAGGCCGCCGCAGCCGAAGCGCACAACCTCGGCACTACTGTAGACGATTTGTATACGAAGATTCTGCGTTCAGCCATAGATCGGTAATCCGAATGGCGTCGATTCGGCCGCTACAAGAGGATGGGATTCGTTTTTCAAACCTCTCGAATTCTCCTTTTCGTACCATGAATTTGTTGTTCTGTGCTTTCGACGCTTATTCGGGGACATCAATACCCGCTTCACCCGGTGTCAAGACTCCGAGAATCCGATTGAGTTCGTCAATGGAAGCGAAATCGATTTTAATAGATCCACGTTTGGCGCCCATCTCCACCTTCACTCGCGTATCGAAGCGATCGGCGAGCCGGGTCGAAAGCTCTCCCAGTTCAGGCGCATAACGCTTGGTCCGTCGCCGGATAGGCCTCGGCGGCGTCTGCTCATCGCCAACTGCGACCAGCTCTTCCACCTGCCGCACAGAAAGGCCTTCGGCCACGATTCTACGGGCTATGCGCTCCATGGCCGCCGAATCGGACAGTCCCAATAGCGCACGCGCATGGCCAGCCGAAAGTCCTCCCGCGGCGACACGTCGCTGGACGAGAGGCGGCAATTTGAGAAGACGAAGCGTATTGGAGATTTGCGGGCGCGAACGTGCTATCCTCCGTGACAGCTCTTCCTGCGTGCACTGGAAGTCTTCAAGCAACTGCTGATAAGCCGCCGCCTCTTCAAGGGCATTGAGCTGGGTACGGTGGAGGTTTTCGAGCAATGCATCACGCAGAAGATCCTGATCTTGTGTATGCCGCACGATCGCGGGTACAGTGTCAATCCCCGCCAGCTCACAGGCACGCCAGCGCCGTTCACCCATGATGAGTTCATATCTGGCTTCGGGCTTATCGGCGATTGGCGCTTCAAGCGGTCGGACGATGACCGGTTGGAGTACCCCAACCTCCTTGATCGAAGCGGCGAGCTCGGCAAGCTCGTCTTCATCGAAGACCGTTCGTGGCTGTTTCGTGTTCGGGATTATTGCAGTCAATGGAAGCTCTGCGAACGTGGCCCCTGGCACCTCGACCAACCCGCCATCGGAATCATTCTCCAAAGCATCGTCCGCAGAAACGACATCGGGTTGGTTACCAGCGTTTGAACGATCGTTGGTTGTAGCGGCAGAAGCCGTTTGCTCTGAGTCGAAATCGTCCAGAGAATCAGATGCATCAGAGTCAGGATCGGAATCCAAACCATTGCCGGCATGCGAAGTCTCGGAATCCGCAATCCGGTCGGCTTCAGGATATTCCTCATGATTGTCGAAACGATCGTTCATGGTGTCCTCCGATTTCTCGAAGCTGTCAATGTCTGTCAGACTCTTCTCACGGCTTTCCCGATTGTCTTCCGGAAGGTGCGTTTCATTGATCTTCACAGGCATGCTGTCCGAAGGTTCAAGGCTGATCGATGATTCAACGTTCATAGAACTTTCGCTGTTTTCTGCTAAGGTGACAGCATCTTTCTCTTCTTGTTCTTCCTCAAGAAGTTCAACCTCGAGTTGTCGTCCAGCTTCGGTATCTTCATGAGCAGCATGGTCCGGTTTCGATCGCTTTACCGCTTTCGATCGCTTTACCGCAATGCGAGACGATTCCTCCGACAAAACGACGACGCCATCTTGGTCAAAGGCCTTCCCATTTCCATTTCTTTTTGTCGACTTTTCCTCGGGTGAATTCGCTTTACTTTCAGATTGAGGAATTACAATTTCATTTTGTTTGTTTTCATCATGTTTTACATTAGATTTTTGTTTTGTTTTCGAAGAAGGCTTTTCACGACTTTTCTTTGTTTCATCTATGCTTTTCCGGTTATTCTTTGTGTTATTGGTTGACTTCGTAGCAGAATTAGTAGTTCGATCAGTTTTGTTGCCCCGTTCCAGTAAGAACTTTTCCTCCAGAGGAACTTTTGACTTTTTCTCTTCGGAATTCCCCCCGAAGAATACGTCAATCGGGCGGTCTTTTACCTCTTTCTGTGAATTCGGAATAAGGGCTCCGATACCTTTACCTAAACCGCGTCTGCGTTCCGCCATAGTGAAGTGACCCCTTACTCGGCTCTGTCAGCCAGTTCATGCGCTGCGGCTAGATAAGCAATGGCACCGCTGGAACGAGGCGCATAGGTAATCACGGTCTCGCCGTATGATGGTGATTCAGCAATGCGCACTGACCGAGGAATTTCAACAGATAGCGTTTCCTCAGGGAAGAAATCCCGCACATTTTCGGATACTTCAGCGCTGAGATTTGTGTTTTTCGAAGCCATAGTTAGAAGAATCGTGCTGACTCGAAGACCGGCGTTCCATCCATCGCGCGCTCCTTCTATAGTCCTCAAAAGTTGCGTGAGGCCTTCGAGAGCATAGTATTCAGTTTGAACGGGAATTAGAACCTCATGAGCGGCGATCAGTGCATTGATTGGAAGTAGCGACATGCTTGGCGGACAGTCTATTATCACATAATCGAATCGTTCGCCTTGTTCCGCAAGTTCTTCTAAAGCAGGATACAGGGTTTCGCGTAAACGCGTACTTCGATCTGGTGCTTCCACCAGTTCGACATCGACAAGGGCAAGATTGATTGACGAAGGCGCAATGTACAATCCCGGCAGTTTTTTGGACTGTTGCAAAATCTCGAAAAAGGAAACCTCTCGAGTAAGGACATTGTACAGACCAAGAGTGTCTTCATTACGTTCTGCACCAAGCGCAGTAGACGCATTTCCCTGAGGATCGTCATCAATGACGAGAACGCGAAGTCCGCCCGAAGCAAGTGCCGCCGCAAGATTAACGGCACTGGTTGTTTTACCAACCCCTCCTTTCTGATTTGCCACCGCAATGATTCGCGTCTTAGTTGGAACCTTGAATTTGGCGTCACCGATAGACTCAAGGCGTTTCATATCCTCCGCGAGACTGCGGGCAAGAGGGGCGCCTTCACCGACCAGACGATCCCACTGATTCGGGTTCGGTCCAGCGTTAGACCCACTCGTTTTAGCCTTTTTCATGGGATCACTCACCTGAATTTCTCCTCTCATTGATCCTATTCTACGCAATACGAGCTGACAGAACCGATGAAATCGACCTCTGAAATTCGTTTCATTTGCCAATGTACACATCGATTCGTTTAATCGTAGCCTGTTTAAGGATCAGTGACATGCATAATGGTCGTTCATTTTCATTTTTGTTGTTTAGAATCGAATCATTATTCAAACATTTCATATGAATTGAATTTCCATTGCATTTAGCGCCTAAAACTATTTCATTTTGTTGTTGCAATAGTACACAATGACATCTAATTGATCATAACACATGAAAAACAATGACTAAGTACCCATCAATTTGATTGTATTAACTTGATTTTTATTAATATCGCATTAGTTTTGAAATATTGGTACGACACTAGTCATATGTGATACGTTTATCTGCATCACACTTGCATGTTTCACGTGAAACACATAAATTCAAATTTAAATCACGCTGACTGTCTTAACTCATTTGAATCGTTTCACGTAAAACGTTGCTACTTTATCAATGTCCCAATCCATAATGTCACTCAAATCAACCGACGCATCACAACCACAATAAATCATCAACTTATGAGTGTCATTTGGCGATTTGAAGAAAGAAACCTCCATACAAATTGTGTACGTAAAATTAATTACAGAAGCTATTATGTCTGTCGTTAAAGAATGTCTACTATTGTTCAGTAAGCAGCCTCGACGTAAATCTAGTAACGCAATCGTTTTCGTAGTTCAATACACTAATTAGCAACCACTTCACCTAAGTGCATTGGTTGGTAGAATTGAAACGTTTCACGTGAAACGAGGGAATTGTACTTTGACAATCCTTTCAGTAATGTAATCACTTAGAATTGGAAGTTTGTGTTTCCTTTATGAAACTATTTATAATTGTTATTTGAATAATTATTGATACATGTTTAATACATCAATTCACTGACATGGCGTCATATGAACAAATTTGATTATTGTCACTTTGAATGCAGTGAACAACAATTAGCCGATATTAGTAAAGTATTTAACATCCGATATTTAAATTAGTTTCATCAACGAATTCATAAAATCAATTTACTGTATCCGTTTCACGTGAAACACGTGTACTTAACTATTTCGTAAAGTTGAATTGTTGTATATCAATGCTGTGAAAAGTGTCTAGTTATACATTGAATAATCGATTCAATAACTGACCGCAATTCCATTTAAACGTATATTACAATTGATAATTTGACGAAGCATTCAACACATTTCAACCATATAGTAATAGAATAGTATCTGTCAGTGATAACATAAATTTTCACTAAAAAGTTCCTAATTTTCGTCTAGCAGACACGACATCTCGATGTTTCACGTGAAACAGAATAGCCATGAATAATTGCATAAATTTTGCTTGGTACAAGCAAACAGCAAACTACTGTTCGGCATTCCATCAGTAGTGTATGAAGTGGAATTTGGAATGGCAAACTGTAACTAACTATAATTATTTAGGCAATTTTAAATATGACCATCCAATCAAAACACTCTTCCGATTCCGTTTCACGTGAAACATCATAGATCTCACGGACATCTATTCTTAATCGGTCATGTACTACTGGATTAATGATGAACAATTCCTAATTGACCACGTCAAAGTAATTTACAAGACATTTTTCGAATTACGATTGTCAATAGACAATAGTGCAGAATTGTACAGATTCATTATATTTTGAATACTTACTGAACCTATAACTGGCACATACAGTTTTGTACATGGTCAATATGAAATGACATGTCGTTTATGATGCTTCGACACCATTGTATGTATTTACAATACACAATTTGTATGCGAAACCATAAGCGTGTTTCATCTCGGAATTCTATTATGATTCAATGAATACATCAGTTCAATGAATAGACAACATTGTCTAGCAATTACCGAGAACGGATAACGACAATTACTCACATAGTGGAACATCCATACGTCAAATTAATGGTTAAAAGGTTACCAACGATGGATAGCGCGAAAGTAACCATTATACAATTTCCAATTTGCTTACTGGATGAACTGACTATGTGAATTTCCTATCGTTGTTTCACGTGAAACATAAACTATTGGAATTCACAAATTTTTGTCACACAATTTCTGAATTAATTCCCTAGTGTTGACATAATTAGTACCGTATACAAACTAAGTAGCAGTCAATATCTAACACAACCACATTCAATTCAAGCGATATGAGCTAGACAAATAAACGTATCAACAGCAAATGATTCGTTTCATAAACATCATCCTCTGGTGGTGATACATACCATGTTTCACGTGAAACCTTTTTCGTGGCGCTAATTAGTTGTGTGAAGGCGAACATATGACACTCATAATTAGAGTGGTCATACAATAGGTTTCAAATGAATGAGAATTATGCGATGTGCATATACCATTTTAAATCATCAGTTGAAATGACCAACAATGATCGCCAGAACTAATTCTATTTCTTTCGGACTTCCAAGACTCTTGTCATTTCATTTGTTCCAAAAGGAATAACGTCATATACGTCTGCCCACGCTGCCCGAGTCTTCTTAAAAACATCAAATGCAGCGTTAATTTCTTCATCAACACGTAAACCTTTCAAAGTAAGCAAAGATCCAGATGATTTCAAAAGAGGCATAGTAAGAGGCAACAGTCTCCGTACAGAAGCAACTGCACGTGCAGTGACAATATCGGCTTGAATCACATGACTAAGCCGTTCAGCCCGTCCATGATAGATTTCGACGTTGTCTAAACCAATCGCATCAACAACGTCATGGAGCCAGGCAGAACGTCGTTCCATTGACTCGACAAGAAACAAATTAAGATCGGGTCGAATTATAGCAATTACCATTCCTGGAAAACCCGCGCCCGTTCCGACATCAACAACAAAAGAACCATCTGGAATGAAATCAACAATAGCCGTCGAATTGAGAATATGTCGAGACCATAGGCGTCCTAGTTCGTGAGGTCCAATAAGTCCACGCAATTCACCTTCAGATATGAGCATTGTGGAAAATTTTTGCAATCTCTTCCATGCCCTATTTCCGAAACGTGAGGCCCCACCTTTAGGTGGAGCCTCACTCCCGTCTGCATTCATCATGCTATTTCATGCTCCGATAGTAAAATTAAAAAAGTGAGCAAATGGATGGAATGCATCTAGCTTACGTCCTATTAATGGTTGTGAAATCAACTATCGATAACCGATTCATTGAGAACGGAATCGTCATCAGATTCATGTGACTCTACGTTACTATCTTCATTTTCATATGAACTTTCATCGGAAACGAATTCACCAGACGCCAGATCACTCGATCCGTCAATAGCAAAAGAACTAGTTACTTTTGGTGAATCACTGCCGTCTTCATTGGTTTCGCCCATAACCGCCGACCGTATTTCCGGTTGATCTGAATCATCAGTAGTTTCCTGTAAGACCGCATCGTCACCATCTTCACCTCCAGCAGAACTCTCTAATGAAGTCAAGGCGATAACTACGTGTCGGGACGAGCCTACACCTTCAGAATCGGAAACGACATTTGCGGCTGCTGCTATGTCATGAACGACTTTTCTTTCAAATGGATTCATGGGTGGAAGTGTCACCGATTCACCGTTCATGAGAACTGTCGCAATAGCTTCACGAGCAATTGCCGCAATTTCAGCACGATGTGCCTCTCGATAGCCCGCTATATCTAGCATAAGGCGACTACGTTCACCAGTTTTAGATTGAACGGCTAGCCTCGTCAATTCCTGAAGGGACTCTAGAACCTCACCGTTCCTTCCTATAAGACGCTTAAGCCGCCGATCTGCCGGACCGTCAGTCACCACGGCAACGGCAGCTCGCTCGGCCTCGACGCTGATTTCGATATCACCATCGAGGTCTGCGATATCAAGAAGCTCTTCAAGGTAATCAGCGGCTAGATCACCTTCCGCATCGAGCTTTTTGATCAATTCACTTCTTGAGCTGGGGATACTCATTATTTAACCTTTCCACAGCAAGAAAAATAGCTGTATCATGATTTTTAAAAGTTCCGCTTCTTCTGGTTTTGCTGAGCTCTTTTCTTTCTGTTCGCCTGCTTGGCCCTAGATCGCGCGCGTTCCGCCTGCCGGCGCTCATAGCGTTTACGCGCGCGTTCAGCGTCAGTAAGACCGTCTTTTCCGCGAACTTCGGCCGATTCAGAGGCCTCCTCCTGTTCCCCAGATTCATCAGCGTCCCGATCGGCTGGATGTGGTGAAACCAATGAATCGCCTGGACGAATCCCAGCTTTCTTTGCGCGTTCCTTACTCAGAGGCTGCACCCTCTGGCCGCCATTCTTTCTAGCTTCCTCAGCTTCGAGCTGCGCAATCTCATCACCACTCAGCCCTTCTCGCCTCCGCTTTTCCCGCAAACGCTTTTCACGTTCACGATAGGCTTGAGAACCAGGCGTCGGATTGTGTCGAATAAACCAGGCCTGTTGCCCCATATTCCAGATATTGCCAGCAACCCAGTAAACTAATACGCCAATTTGGAAAACACTTCCCATAAAAAGATAAACAACAGGCATTCCGTACATCATTATCTTTTGAGTACGAAACATAGGATTAGAAGAATCCATTGCTGAATCGGGCATATTTTTCATAGTTAATTGTCGCTGAGTGAAAAACATCGTGACACTCATAAACAAAACCAATACAGCGGCAACGATTCGAACATTAGTAGCGGCAGAACCAGCATCTTCAGCGACTCGGAACGAAGAAGACAATGGCGCGCCAAAAACTGTGGAATTCTCAAAATCCGTGGCGATTTGTTTCGTTATAGGACCCAGCGCTCCACGTTTGCCTTCAGCAATAGCAGGGAAAGCGTAAAGAACCCGATAAAGTGAAAATAAAATTGGCATCTGCACGAGCATAGGCAGACAAGAAGCAAATTGGGATGTGCCATGTTTACGATAAAGCGCCTGCAATTCTTCTTGCTGACGTCGCAACGAAACTTGATCACGCTTACCTTTGTATTTCTTCTGAATCTTTTTAATCTCAGGCTGCAGAATCTGCATCTGCCGTGATGATCTAATCTGACGATTATACAAAGGCAACACAAGAAGACGTACGACAACGGTTAGGCCGAGAATTGCCACAACCCAAGCCGGACCGGGGCCATCCGACATGCCAACGAAGGCCAGCACCTTGTGAATCAAGTTCATAATCCACGCAACAACCCACATAACCGGGGCAAGGATTGTATCCGTCATTCACGCCTCTTCTTTCAATCGTAGCGGGCAGATCCGCATGGTCGATCAAGCTTTGAGGAAAATAATGAAGCTCTCATGAGTGGCTTCGTGCTTTCCCTATTTCGTCCGCATCGCCTGAAGAAATATGATCCTCAGCGTCTTCATGCTCATACAGAGCATGAAGTTCGTCGCTATCCAGTGGTCGTTTAGGCCATTCTCCCTTCGGCGGTACTCGGTCCACTCCGCCTTTGCTCCACGGGTTACACCGCAGAATCCTCCACACACTCAGTAGTGTACCTTTAATGGCCCCGTGAATGCCGAAAGCCTCTATCGCGTACTGCGAACAGGTGGGCGCATATCGGCACCTCGGCGCAAAAGCAGGCGATACCCGACGTTGATAGAAACGAACGGGTGCCGCAAGAATTCGAGAGGCGAAGCTCATTGCCCACGTCTCCCCGCTTTATCCCGGGCGAGGGCGATGCACCGGTCCAAATCGGCTGCGAGCTGCGTCGACGTCGCCCCACGAGCCTGTGGAAAAACCCGTATCACAACCATATCTCCTGGGCCGAAATTATCAATTCTTATCCTGACGATGTGCCGGAGTTGTCTGTACAAACGATGCCGAACGACTGAATTTCCCACACTTCTCGGTATGATGAAGCCGACCTTCACCGGTCGAAGGTCGGCTCTGTTTTCCTCCCGATCACTGTCAATGGCTATGAGCAAACGAGAAGATCCACCGCGAGTTCCCTTGAAAGCCCGGGAAAACTCAGCCGAGTTCCGCATTCGGTTCTCGGCTGGAAGCAAGACTCAGGCGGACAGCGAAGCACGGCCTTTACGGCGTCGCGCAGAGACGACGGCGCGTCCAGCTCGGGTGCTCATACGCTTACGAAAGCCGTGTACTTTGGCCCGACGACGATTATTCGGTTGAAATGTCCGCTTGGTCACGGCTCTTCTCCCACGTTAGAACTGACACGAGGGTTAACCTCGCGGTTGGCAGGCACCTAGGAGGTGCGCAAATGACATATCGACTTTACGCGACATTCGACTGCCGGGTCAATGTGAGAATCTATCGGGTGACGGGAATCTCAGGCATAAGAATGAATGACATGGGTGTCATTCACCGCTTTCCACACGTGTGCATTTTCCGGCACCGCAGAGTTTGAGGCAGTTTCCCGGAATTCGGCCGGACGAATGACATTCGTGTAATTTCCACAGGTGTGGAGAAACCTGTGGATAACGTGTTATCACTATCCCCAGACGACTGTCTAGAATGGCTTCGGGCTTCGCACCGGAGGCACAGGCGGACGCCACACACAGTAGGAAGGGGCTCAATGAACGACAGCAATCCAGCCAAGGACGCATGGGTAGCGGCGGCAGAGTTGTTACGCTCCGACGGCTCGCTGTCAGATTCCCAGGAGGCATTCGTCCGCATGGCCTATCCATTGGCATGCGTCGACGAGATCTTCATGATCGCGGTCGGATCGGAATTTGTGAAGACCTGGATCGAAGAGCATGTCGCCAAAGCCATGACGGAGATGCTGTCTAACATACTCGGTCGTAACGTCCGACTGATGATTTCTGTAGATCCCAGCATCAACGATGTTCAACCTACCCAAACAACGAGTAATGCGGGCTTCACTGCCAAAAACTTTCATTACTCTGAAAAAGAAGAAATACCTACAAAAACCAAGTCTTCATATTCTTCTCCAGATAACTCCACCTCGGAAGGATTTTCGCTAGAAACAGACATAGAATCAACACAAAAAAATAATAACCTAAACAAAATTGATAAAAACTATCAATCAGGTAAAGCACGTACAAATAATTTATCGAATAAAATTCATGGTCGACATGCGGTAACAAAAAAAACTTCAAGGCATAATTTGGAACTTATGGAAAGGATTCATGCAGCACGATTGAATCCTCGCTACACATTTGACAATTTCGTGATTGGTGACTCCAATAGATTCCCTACAGCCACGTCACTTGCTGTAGCGGAATCTCCAGGCACTACATACAATCCTCTTTTTCTATATTCCGACTCTGGAATGGGAAAAACGCATCTTATGCATGCCATAGGAAATTACGTGATAAATTTATTTTCTGGAAGTAAAGTTCGATATGTAAGCGCAGAAGAATTCACAAACGCTTTTATTAACTCCGTACGCGATGGAAAGCAAGCTGAATTTAAAGATCAATTCCGAACAGTCGATATACTTCTAATAGACGACATACAATTTATTGGCGGCCGTGATACGACTGTAGAAGAATTCTTTCATACTTTCAATGCTTTAACTAACTCTAACAAACAGATTGTAATTACTTCTGACGTTTCTCCTCATCTCCTTAATGGATTTGAAGAGCGTATGATATCACGCTTCAACTCAGGCGTAACTGCGAACATCGACCGACCTAACCTCGAGACCAGAATCGCCATTCTCGAGAAGAAAGCGGATTCGGATGGCTTCAACGTTCCGCGAGAGGTCAACGAATACATCGCAACTCATATGACGACTAATGTCCGCGAAATGGAAGGCGCCTTACGGCGTGTTACCGCTTTCGCCGACTTGTCCAAGCAAGCTATTACTCTTAAACTTGCAGAAATGATTTTAAAAGACTTAATTAATAATCCTGACTCTATAGAAATAACTGCTTCTCTTATAATGGCACAGACAGCACGTTATTTTGATATAAAAATTGAAGAAATGACTTCGGCAGATCGTAGTCGTATGCTTGTTACTGCACGTCAAATAGCAATGTATCTTTGCCGTGAAATGACTGATTTGTCTCTTCCAAAAATTGGTGAGCTTTTTGGAAAACGAGATCATACAACCGTTATGCATGCTTGCAGAAAAATTGATAAACAAATGGCTGAACGTCAGGTTACATATAATCAAGTCTCAGAGTTAACAAGTCGAATTAAACAAGCTGCTCAGCAGGCTCAAGGATAATCCACAGGTCATGTGCGTTTCCTTGTGCCCACTGCCTTCTGATCTGTGGAAAGGAAGAACTCAGGCTGTGGAGATTCCGAAGGCGAAAATGTCTCATCCACCGCAAAGCGAGGCTGTCCCCGTCAGAGTCCACACGGACTTGCACACGCAGAGAGCCCGACATTTCGGGGAAAGGGTCCGGTTTCCACAATATCCACACGGCCTACTACAGCCACCAACCTCTTTACCCTTGAAGTGCCATCGACCGGTCATGGACTGCGCAAGTGATTCGCCGGACTCCGGGGTCGACGAATCCGGCAGCATGAATGGGAAGGTCCCGACCTCGAGAGAAGAAGGCGAAGCCGATGTCCACAAAACCACGAGTCTCGCGTAGAGTGGTTATGCCCGCGCCTATGTCCGTGGGATCCGTCACTGTGTCAAGGAAAGAAGGTCACCCGTGAAGCTCAGGGTTGAGCACGACGTTTTTGCCGACGCCATTTCGTGGGTTGCGCATACCATTCCCTCGAGGCCGTCGCTTCCCGTGCTGGCCGGAATACGGATCGAGGCCTTCAAGGACGGCACGGTGGCGCTCAGTTCTTACGATCCAGACATAGCTTCACACGTCGCAATCGAGGCAGCGGTCAATGAGCCCGGCGAGATCCTCGTCCATGGGCGCCTTCTGGCGGATTTCGCTCGTGCACTTCCGAACAGGCCCATCGACATGCAAGTATCCGGTTCGAAACTCGAAGTGACATGCGGTTCCTCGCGTATTGTTATGCAGTCCATGCCTTTGGAGGATTATCCCGCCGCTCCGGACATGCCCGATCTGACAGGCGCCGTTGATGGAGCTTTGTGGCAAGAGGCGGTCGCACAGGTGGTTTCGGCTGCATCAAACGATGATACTCTTCCTCTCCTTATTTCGGTATGTATAGAAATCGAAGGAAGGCAAGTGTCTCTTATGGCCACAGATCGCTATAGACTTGCGGTGCGTGATCTCGAGTGGGAGCCGACTCGAGATGACGTGCAGGAGCGAATTCTTATACGGGCTTCGCGTTTGTCCGATATAGCCAAGTCATTGGGATCCGCTGGAAAGGTCGAGATTTCGGTCGGTGACGGCAATCGAGGGGGCGTCATCGGGTTTTCAGCGGCGGGACGCCAGAATGTCGCTCGTCTCATCGATGGCGATTATCCTCAGGTTCGCAATCTCTTCCCCTCGGATGTGAGCGGGTACGCCGTCGTCAATCGCCAGGAGATGCTCGACGCCATTAAGCGCGCTCGCCTCGTGGTTGAAAAGAATTCGGCGGTGCGGCTGTCCTTCAGCGAAGGACAGGTGATTCTCGAGGCCGGCCAAGGTGACAATGCGCAAACCAGTGAGGCGTTGGAGGCTACGCTTGCTGGCGAGGACATAGTCATGGCTTTCAATCCGGGCTTTCTGCAGGAAGGATTGAGTTCGACGAGCGCTGAATACATTCGTTTGTCTTTCACAAGTCCGTCAAAACCTGCTGTTCTGACTGCACAACGTGAAATAGGAAGTGACGATTCACAAGATTTTCGTTTGTTACTTATGCCTATTCGGACATATAATTCTTAACGTTTTGAAAATATTCTCGGAGTCTCAAAATGTATTTGAGCGATTTAGCTTTAACTGATTTTCGTTCATACATTCAAACTCTTATTCATATTGATCCAGGTGTAGTAATTTTAATTGGTGACAACGGACAGGGAAAGACGAATGCAGTGGAGGCGATTACCTACCTTGCAACGCTTTCCTCGCATCGAGTTTCCTCGGACGCAGCCCTTATCAGACAAGGCGCCAAGGCTGCCGTCATCCAAGCGAAAGTTCTGCATGGGCAGACGCCGACGACTCTTCAGGTCGAGATCCGCTTCGGTCGGGCCAATCGTGCGCGCATCAACCGCGGACAGGTGCGTCCGGCAGAGATCCTCGGAATCGTCAAGACGGTCGTCTTCGCTCCCGAAGATCTCGAACTGATTCGCGGTGATCCCAGTGCCCGCAGAGCTTATCTGGATTCGATCATGGTGCAACTCCGCCCCAGACTCGCCGGAGTGAGGACCGAATACGAGAAGGTCATGCGACAGCGCGGAGCGTTGTTGAAGTCCATTGGAGCAGCCCGACGTCGTGGCGCTTCGATCAACTCGAGTTCTCTAGACGTGTGGGATCTTCAGCTGGCGCGGTTGGGGGCCCAGATCACGGCGGCACGCGCCGACATCGTCTCCAAGCTGCGGCCTCACGTCGACCGGTATTACCGCGAGCTCTCGAATGGGTCCCTCATGGCTCGCATCGACTATCGCGCTAATGCGAGTCAAGGGCATTTCGAACTTCCGACGCCTGAAAATCTTTCGGACGCGGAGTCGATAGCCGCCATTGAAAAGCACGAAGGAGAACTCGCCGATGCCGATTTCGCCGAAGTTCGGTTGATCGCTGAGCTCTCCGAACGGCGCGAGGCTGAAATGCAGAGGGGTGTCAATCTGGTTGGCCCCCATCGGGACGATCTCGCCTTAACGCTCGGTTCGCTCCCCGCTAGGGGGTACGCCTCGCACGGGGAGTCGTGGAGCTACGCTTTGGCGCTCAAACTGGCCGCATGGGAAATTCTACGCGCTGACGTTTCGGGTGAATGGGCTGAGGACGGCGAGCCCATTCTCATCCTCGACGACGTATTCTCCGAACTCGATGCGGGTCGTCGCGAACGCCTCGCCGGCATCGTCTCTCGAGCTGGGCAGGTCTTCGTCACGGTTGCCGTCGGCAGCGAGCTTCCCGAGGGATTGAACGGACAGCGATTGCATGTCGCCGATGGAAAGATGAGTCTTCGGGTCGAGGGTGTCGCCGATGTCTGAGGGAGCGATCGCCGGAGCGCGGCGTCAAGCCCGTCGAGAGGATCTCCTCGCGTTGCGTCAACTCGACCGAGTTCGCGAAACGGCTTTCGCTCGGGGAGAGGTGCGGATTCGCCAGCCGCTGGCCTCACAGACGGATGACGGGTCGAACGATGGGGACGGTCAGGCCGCTGAAGAACCGATTGGCGACGAGGTGTGGACTCCTGGTCCCGGGTGGGGGGATGTGGGTTCCGGTCCGCGTCCCTCCAGACGCGATCCCCGTCCGATCGGACAGCTTCTTGGACGTTTCGTGCGCGATCGAGGGTGGACGCAGCGGCTTGAAGTCGCCTCCGTCGTCTCCCGGTGGGATGAAATCGTCGGTCCGACTGTTGCCAGGCACTGCACTGTCGAGGAATTCGCCGAGGACGGAACTCTGACCCTGAGAACCTCGTCGACGTCGTGGGAAACGCAGATTCGAGCCCTTCTCGCCACGCTCGAGACCACGCTTGCGGAGGAAATCGGTGAAGGCGTGGTGAAGAGAATCGTCGTCAAGGGTCCCGCGCTTCCGAATTGGAAACATGGACGGTTTTCCGTTCCCGGCAGAGGCGTGCGAGACACTTACGACTGACCTCCATGTTGTATTTGATATATTTAAATAGTTTAAAATAAATTTAAATGTGAACTATGAGGTGAATAATGGGTGTATTGTGCGAAACTGAGGGGGCTAGTGGGAACTGTAACCTGCCTAACAATGCGGCGTAGGAGCCTGGGCAACCTGAGAATTCTCTGATGTGCGGTAGAATTGCCGAAGCCCCCATCCGTGTGGGGACCTACGACAGCGAGGTAGGACCGCCTGAGAACGACCTCGCGAACTCGAGTTTGAAGGAGTCGCCAAGCGTGACAGCTGACGAGACGCATGCTCAGTCCGAAGGAGAAGAGGAGAAGTCCACCTCGGTGGACAAAGTCTCCGATGAACAATCGTACGACGCCTCGTCGATTACGGTTCTCGAAGGTCTCGAAGCTGTGCGCAAACGTCCCGGCATGTACATCGGGTCGACCGGTGAGCGCGGCCTTCACCACTGCGTATACGAAGTCGTGGACAATTCTGTGGATGAGGCCCTGGCGGGATACTGCGACCACATCGAAGTGACGATCTTGGCTGACGGCGGCGTGCGCGTGCGCGACAACGGCCGCGGGATTCCCGTCGGCGACCATCCAACCGAGCATCGTCCTGCAGTCGAAGTCGTCATGACGATCCTCCACGCGGGAGGGAAGTTCGGCAACGGCAGTTACGCCGTTTCGGGCGGATTGCACGGCGTCGGCGTCTCCGTGGTCAATGCGCTGTCGAGCCGCATGGAGACCGAAGTCTGGCGTGACGGCTACGTATGGCGGATCTCCTTTGAAAACGGCGTGCCGACCGGTCCTCTTCGGCGAGGCGAAGCCACCGATGAACATGGGACGAGTCAAACGTTCTGGGCGAACCCCGAGATCTTCGAGACGGTCGACTACGATTTCGAGACGTTGCGCAAACGTTTTCATCAGATGTCCTTCCTCAATAAGGATCTGCGCATCACTTTGATCGATGAACGGCCGACCGCCACCGCGGAAGGCGACGAGGTCACCGGAAAGCCCGACGGCGCCGATGACCCGGAGAGCGGACGGCGCGAAGTCTCCTACATGTATTCGGGAGGATTGTTCGACTACGTCAAACATCTCAACGCTCGCAAGAAAGTGGAGGTCGTACATCCCGACGTCATCTATTTCGAGGCGGAGGATCAAGCGAAGCAGATCCAGTGCGAAGTGGCGATGCAATGGACGTCGGCTTACTCCGAAACCCTCAATACCTTCGCCAACACGATCAATACGACCGAAGGCGGCACTCACGAGGAGGGATTTCGATCAGCTCTGACCTCGGTGATCAACAAATACGCGCGTGACAAGGGCCTGCTCAAGGATAAGGATCCCAATCTCTCAGGCGAGGACATCCGCGAGGGATTGACGGCGATCATCTCCGTCAAGCTCGGAAATCCCCAGTTCGAGGGCCAGACCAAGACCAAGCTCGGCAACACCGAGGCGCGTACCTTCGTCCAACAGCAGGTCTATGCTCATCTGACCGACTGGCTCGACATGCATCCAGGTGAAGCCAAGGAGATCGTTCGCAAATCGTTTCAGGCCTTCGCAGCTCGCGCGGCGGCCCGCAAGGCCCGTGAAGCCACTCGCCGCAAGAGCGTCCTCGAATCGGCGTCGATGCCGGGTAAGCTTAAGGATTGCACGTCCCGCAATCCCGAAGAGTGCGAGATCTTCATCGTCGAGGGCGACTCGGCGGGGGGATCGGCCGTCAACGGGCGGGATCCCGAGCACCAAGCGATCATGCCGATTCGCGGCAAGATCCTCAACGTCGAGAAGGCGCGTCTGGACCGTGCTCTGTCCTCCGAAGCGATCCAGGGTCTCATCACGGCCTTCGGAACAGGCGTCGGCGAGGAATTCGACATGGCGAAACTGCGATACCATAAGATCGTTTTCATGGCCGACGCAGATGTCGACGGCTCCCATATCGCAACTCTTCTTCTGACACTCGTCTACAGATACATGAGGCCGCTCATAGAAAGCGGTTACGTCTACCTCGCCATGCCTCCCCTCTACCGCATCAAATGGACGAATGCCTCCCACGACTATGTCTTCTCCGATCGAGAACGCGATGTCAAGCTCGAGGAGGGAAAAGTTAAGGGATATCGTTTGCCTAAAGATGAAAGCCAGCGCGTACAGCGTTATAAGGGGCTAGGCGAAATGAACGCCGAGGAATTGTGGGATACGACCATGGATCCCATTAAACGGACTCTCAAGCAGGTATCCATAGGCGAAGCTGCTGCAACCGACGAAACCTTCTCGGTGCTCATGGGAGAAGATGTTGAATCCCGACGCAGCTTCATCCAGCGTAACGCACACGACGTTCGATTCCTCGACATCTAAGGCAGGATTCCAGTGAGCGAAGAACAGACCGCCGGATACGATCACGGGCGTATTGCGGAAGTCGACCTCCAGCGGGAGATGGAGAAGTCCTATCTCGACTACGCCATGTCCGTCATCGTCGGACGCGCCCTCCCCGACGTGCGGGACGGCCTCAAGCCCGTGCACCGGCGGGTCCTCTACGCGATGTACGACGGCGGATACCGGCCCGACTCCTCCTTTTCGAAGGCTTCGAAGATCGTCGGCGATGTCATGGGCAACTATCATCCCCACGGCGATGTCGCCATCTACGACACTCTGGTGCGGCTGGTTCAGCCCTGGTCGATGCGCTACCCGCTCGTGGCCGGCCAGGGGAACTTCGGCACGCCGGGCGACCTCGGTGCGGCGGCTCCGCGTTACACCGAGGCGCGCATGGCACCCCTCGCGATGGAGATGGTGCGCGACATCAAGGAGAACACCGTCGACTTCGAACCGAACTACGACGGTTCGCTCATGGAGCCGACTGTTCTGACAGCTCGTTTCCCGAATCTCCTCGTCAACGGTTCGGAGGGAATCGCCGTCGGCATGGCCACCCGCATCCCGCCTCACAACCTGCGCGAAGTCGCCGATGGCGTCCAGTGGTACCTGACCAACCCGGATGCCAGCAAGGAGGAGTTGCTCGCAGCTCTCATGCGCCGGATCAAAGGACCGGACTTCCCCACGGGTGCGCTGATTCTGGGAACCCGCGGCATCGACGACATGTACCGCACCGGCCACGGTTCCATCACCCAAAGAGCGGTCGTCGAAGTGGACGAGATTCAGGGCCGCCAGTGTCTCGTCATCTCCGATCTGCCCTATCAGGTCAATCCCGATCGCCTGCTCGACAAAATGGTCGAGGGCATCAAGGACGGCCGTCTGCCGGGCATCGCCGACATTCGCGACGAGACCTCCGGGCGGGCCGGCCAGCGCATCGTCGTCGTGCTGAAGAAAGACGCCGTCGCCAAGGTCGTGCTCAACAACTTGTACAAGCACACTCAGCTTCAGAACAACTTCCCGGCTAATATGCTGGCGCTCGTGGACGGCGTGCCTCGCACGCTCTCCCTCGACGGATTCGTCCGCCATTGGGTTGCCTTCCAGATGGAAGTGATCTTGCGGCGCACGCAGTACCGGTTGGCGGAGGCCCTCAAACGCCTTCACATCCTCGAGGGGTATCTCAAAGCCCTCGACCAACTCGACGCCGTCATAGCGCTCATCCGCAGATCGCCGACGGTCGATGCGGCACGCACCGGCCTCATGGAGCTCCTGGATATCGACGAGGACCAGGCCAATGCCATCCTCGAGATGCAGCTTCGCCGTCTGGCGGCTCTCGAACGGCAGAAGATCGTCGACGAGTACGAGGAGAAGGCCGCCCTTGTAGCCGACTACAAGGACATCATCGCCAAGCCGGGAAGGCAGCGCGCCATCATCGGTGAAGAGCTCGGTGCGATCGTCGATAAGTACGGAGACGACCGGCGTACGACTATTCTCCCCTTCGACGGCGAAATGCGGGTCGAAGATCTCATCCCCGAGGAAGACGTTGTGGTGACGATCACGCGCGGAGGGTTCATCAAGCGCACGAAGGTCTCCGAGTATCGCGCTCAGCATCGCGGTGGGAAAGGGATCAGAGGGGCTTTTCTGCGCGGTGACGATGTCGTCCAGCATTTCGGAGTCGCTTCGACGCACGCATGGCATCTGTTCTTCACTAATTTGGGTAGAGTCTATCGGATCAAGGGATACGAACTGCCTGAAGCCGGACGCGATGCAAAAGGTCAGCATATCGCCAATCTCCTCGCATTCCAGCCAGGCGAGACGATCGCTTCGACGATCACCCTCAAAGACTACGATCAGGCGCAGTACCTCGTGCTCGCCACGGCCGATGGACGGGTGAAGAAGACTCGGCTGACCGAGTACGATTCTCCGCGCGCAGGCGGTCTCATCGCCATCCGGCTGCGCGAACACGAGGATGGCACGACCGATCAAGTGGTCGCTGCCTGCCTCGTCAATGAAGGCGATGATATGTTGCTCGTCTCACGGAAAGGCATGTCGCTGCGGTTCACCGGCACAGACGCTGCCCTGAGGCCGATGGGGCGTCCGTCTTCGGGTGTGATGGGAATGAAATTCCGCGGTGATGATTCGCTTCTGACGATGGACGTCGTGCGCGACAACTCCGAAGTGTTCGTCGTGACGGAAGGAGGTTTCGCCAAGCGCACATCCGTCGCCGAATACCGCGTGCAGGGACGCGCAGGGCTGGGCGTCAAAGTCGCCAAACTCACGGCCGAGCGCGGCGACCTCGTCGGTGCGCTCATCACCGAGGGAGAGGATGTGCTCGTCATCATGGCCTCCGGCAAGGTCATGCGAGCTTCCGTTGACGAGGTGTCCAGGACGGGTCGCAACACTCAAGGTGTGACCTTCGCCAGACCTGACGACGGCGACAGGATCATCGCCATCGCCCGCAACGTCGAGAGCACGCTGGATAAGAAGGGAATCGGGCAGGAGAGCGCGCCTGTAGGAGCCGAATCGAGGGTCGATGCGGCGTCCGCCGGCGGGCAGCCTCCGAGAGGGGAAAGCGGCCTTCGGGAAGACGCGGCCGGCTTCGACACGGTAGCCTTTGATGTAGCGGATGCGGCTGAAGGTGCATCCGATGATGAAGTTACGGAGTAGTAGATGAGCCAGACCCAGGCGCCTGCAGGCGCTCCATCGCGTCCGAAACCGGCGGCGCCGAGCCCAGCGAAAGATGAGGATGCCGGGCCCAAAAGGCCGGTGGGCATTCGCCGTGTCAAGATGACCATCTCCAAGGTCGATCCGCTTTCGGCCCTCAAACTGGGCTTCCTCAGCTCTGTGGCCATCGGGATCATGATCGTCGTGGCGATGATGTTCCTCTGGTTCGTCCTCGATTCGATGCACGTTTTCAGCGAGATCCAGAAACTCCTCGACACGCTCAACTCGGAGAGTCTGCTCCAAGTCGGCAAGTATCTGCAGTTCAGCCGGTGGATGAGCTTTGCCGTGATCGTCGCCATCATCGACATTGTGCTGTTCACGGCCCTGGCTGCCGTCAGCGCGCTCATATACAACCTCATCGCTTCGCTCGTGGGAGGCTTGCGAATAACAGTGACCGACGAATAACGAGGGAGACCCCGCCCCAGTTCCGGATCAACGGACGGCATTCAGGTGAAGAGACCGAATCGGCTGGCAGGCCGACTGGACACTGGAATAACGGTAGGGTAATCTAAATCGGCACCCAAGGGGTGCGAGGGCCTATAGCTCAGTCGGTTAGAGCGCATCCCTGATAAGGATGAGGTCGCTGGT
>ERZ772960.701-NODE-701-length-28465-cov-14.077790_pt1 | contig 28465 bp, 21 predicted proteins | sample MGYA00580678_ERZ772960 | MGnify/ENA primary metagenome ERZ772960 (study PRJEB29015, sample SAMEA2737930) | human oral metagenome | biome: human oral; feature: human-associated habitat; material: dental | place: China | collected 2059 ... | reverse complement strand
TGGTTGGGTACCCGCGCATTGTACGCGTGGGGATAGGCTTGAGTCATGACGACTTTCGTACCCGTCCCCGCCCTCGACCGTGACCTGATTGGGCGCCTGCGCGCCGACGTGATTGCTTCGGCGTGGACTGTTGAGAATCTTCAGAATCTGCTCAGCCAGGGCGCGATGTCGGCGCTGATGCGCGACTCGCGTCTGCCCGCGCTTGTGGAGCTTGTGGGGTCATCCGATCCTGCTGCGGTCCTCACGCGCTTCTTTATCCTCGGCCAGCCTGAGCGTGCTGCGGCCCTGAGTGAGGCGCTCCCGACCTTGGGTGCGGAGGGCTTGGAGGCCCTCGGCCTCGCGGCCACCATCGACGAGGCCGAGGCCGCCTCCACTCTCACGGCGTCCCGCGCCTGCGGTGCGCCCAAGCATGAGCCCAAGGAAGAACGTGAGGAGGCCTCGGCCCCGAAGACGCCGAGCCTGCCGACCATGCGCGACCCCGACGAGGACGCGCCCGAGACCGAGGTCGTGGAAGACTCGTGGATGCACGCCCTGTTCGACCTGCGTCCCCACGCCGCGACCCTGCCGGGCGGTGACCACGAGTGGTGGGTGGTCTCGGACCTGGGGGAGGTGCAGACCGGCAAGCCGCTGGCCGACGACCACGTGCTCGGCATCGGCGGCGCAACCCTGACCCTGCTGGAGATGACGGTGCGCGAGCAGGTTGATTCGGCCCTCGATGTGGGCTGCGGCTGCGGCATCCAGGCCCTCTACCTGGCCACGCACGCGGGCCGCGTGGTGGCGACCGACCTGTCGGCGCGCGCGTGCGCGCTCACCCAGTTCAACGCAGCCCTCAACGAGGCCGTCATCGACGTTCGCGAGGGCTCCCTCTTCGAGCCCGTCGAGGGTGAGACCTTCGACCTCATCGTCACCAACCCGCCCTTCGTGATCACGCCGGACTCGGTGCGCGGCGCGGCCGGCCTGCTCGAGTATCGCGACGGCGGCATGGACCGTGACAACCTGATCCGCGCGGTCCTGCGCGGCGCGCCCGCGTGCATGAACGAGGGCGGCACCCTGCAGATGCTCGCCAACTGGGAGATCCCCGCCGACCGCAACCCGGACACTCAGTGGTCGTGGCGCGTGGATTCGTGGTGTGATGGTCTGCCGGTGGACGCGTGGGTCGTCCAGCGCGATGTCCTCGATCCTGCCCGCTACGTGGACATGTGGATTCGCGACTCGGGCGGCCAGCTCATGGACCGCGCCGACTACGAGCGGGCCTTCACCTCGTGGCTGGCCGACTTCCGCCGCGCGGGCACGGGCGCGATCGGCATGGGTTTCGTGGCGCTGCGCAGACTCAACGAGGCCGAGGCCGCCTCGGGCGGTAAGCGCGCCTACGACCTGTCCCTCGATGGACACGCTCCGCGCGGGCGCGACGTGGCGTGGGCGCTGGCCTCGCTGCGCGCCCCGGAGCTGTGGGACACCGCGCTGACGCGCGCCTCGGACGTGCGCGAGGAGCGCCACTACATGCCGGGTAGCTCGGATCCGGAGCTGCTGATCCTGCATCAGGGCGGGGGACTGGGCCGTTCCGTGCCGGTCTCCTCGGCAGTGTCCGCGGTCGTGGGGGCCTCCGACGGGGAGCTGACGGTCGGGCAGATCGTGGCGGCCGTCGCGATGCTTACCTCCGCCGAGGTGGACGACGTGCGCGCCGAGGTCGAGGCGCCCCTGCGTGACCTGATCCGCTGGGGGTTCTTGACGTACTGAGCGGTGTTGTGTGCGTGGGCGCCGCGGCTGCGGGGGCAGCCGCGGCGCCTCGCTGTATCAGGTGGACTTTGTGGCGTCATTCTGGGCATCTTGCGGTTGTCGGCACGGGAGTGCACGAGGCCGACTCCAGATGTGGGTGCCCTGTGTTAGCCTGGCGGCACACTCACGCGAAGGAGCGACATGGACTACGAGCTGGCCTACCGATATGGTGCCCCCTCGCGCCTGGATGAGGGCGCGGGGCTTGCGCTGGCGACATCGGGAGGTTCGACCCCCGAGGGGGAGGCCGCGCATCCCTATTTTTTCTCGGGCTTCATGGAGCGTCCCGACGTGGTGGCCGCCGGCCTGCTCGCGGTCGCGCGTGTGGCACGCACCCGCTTCTACGTGCCGCCAGGCATGGTCGTCGCGCCCGGCGGAGGCTTGACACGTATCGGGATGCTCGACCCGGTCGTGACCAGCACGGCCGAGGGCCTGCGCTTCGAGTCCTTTAGTGTCTGCTGCGGCGTGTACGCGAGGCTCGACGTGGAGGCCTCGGCCCTGGACGCCACCCACTGCGCGGTCGGCGTGACCAACGTGGATGTTAATCAGCCGCTGCGCGCCGCCCTGGCATCCCTGCGCGCCGGGGAACCCCTGCACCTGGGTGTAGGCGAGGAGGGGCTGACGGCCACGACCCTGGACGAGGAGGTCACGGAAGAGAAGGTGCCGCTGTCCCTGCGCTGGCTCAAGGGATTCGCGGAGACACAGATGCTCTCCTCCGCGATGATGCCGCTGCACGCGTTGAATACTGCACAGGCGCGCGCCTTCATCCGAGGCCTGCCAAAGTCCAGTGCGACGGGCACGGTCATGTGGGCGGGGCGGGCCGTGCGCGGTCTTCGGTTGGGGACCCGGCCAGCGCCGGGGGCCGCGTGCGTCGCTGGCCCCGAGCGCTTGCGCGTGTTCGAGCCGCTCCTTCATCTCATCACCTCGCTCGAGGCCTACGGTCCAGACGTGGACGCGGGCAGCGAGCCGGTCGCCTCCCTGTGGGTCGCTCGCCTGCCCGGCGCGCGCCTGAGCGTGGGGCTCAGCCCCGCCAAGTCGCGCGGCTTCTCGGGGGAGGGCGCGGTTCTGGCATCCCTGGGGGATCCGCGCGTCGAGGAGGACGCCGACATGCTCTCCGCCCTGCTGTCCTTCGAGCCTCGCATCGACACGCAGCTTATGGCCGCCCGCTCCGGACTGGCCCCTGACCGCGTGGCCGGCGGCCTGGCCCTGCTGGCCTCGAGCGGGCAGGTTGGCTTCGACGTCACCGAGGGTGCCTACTTTCACCGGCCCCTGCCTGTACGTCCCGACGCGCTCACCGCTATGCATCCGCGCCTGGCAGGGGCGCGCACGCTTATTGAGCGCGGCGCGGTCACCCACGAGGAGGGGGCGCGATTCCGCGTGTCCTCGGGCGCGAACCGCTACCGGGTGGAGGTGCCCGCCGACCCTTACGCCATCGGCCATTACCGCTGCACCTGCCCGTGGTGGATGAAACACAGGGGCGGGCGGGGGCCGTGCAAGCACGTCCTCGCTGTCTCCATCATGCTCAAGGAGGAATCGTGAGTTCCACGCAATGGCTGCCCGACACCCTGGACGAGTGCACTGACTTTTGGCGGCTGCACCTGTGGGTCCGGCAGCATCCGGGCCAGTGGAGCCTGGAGCAGGTCTACCCGCGCATGCTCGAGATCAACGAGGGGCCGCCCACGGACGACGACCTGGCTATGAGCGCTCGGCTGTCCGACCCCTGGCTCGAGGGGATTGGATTCTTGCGCCTGGCCGAACTGCACGGCGACCTGTCCCTCGACCATGACGAGTCGTACCTAACGGCGCTGATCGGCCTCGAACCCGGACTGCAGCTGCCCCTCATGCGCGCCGATCGGGAGCTGCGCGAGGAGCTGGTGTGGGGGATGCTGCGCCAGGAGGGTAACCGCGGCGTGTCCCTGTCTGCCTCCGACCGTTCTGCCACCATGGGTTCGGAGCGGACGCCCGGCTGGTCGCGCACGCTCGCCGCCAGCATCGACGAGGGCCTTATCGAGCGCGACCGCCTGCTCGACGCCCTCCTCGACATGCTCGCCGCAGACCTACCCTCGGGGCGCGCCGGTTGGTATTCGCGCACCCTGCGAATGCTGTCCATGACCCTCGACGAGGCCGAGGCGCGGCAGTCGACTCTGTGTGCCCTCATGTCCGCGCCCGTCGGGGCGACCGTGACCCTGGTGGTCGGGCACCTATCCGCCCTCGCCAGGGCCGGTCGCCTCGACCTGGAGCTCTTTGCTCACAGCTGCGAGGGTGCGCTCATGGGGTCGAAGGCCAACGCACTCGCAGCCTTGACAATCCTGCGCGGTGGCCTCGGCGCCGTGGAGGGCACGGACCTCGAACCCCTGCTCGGCGTCGCGCTGTCTTTCCCGCACGCGCAGGTGCAGGCTCTGGCCATTGAGCTGGCGAGTGACGCGCTGCGATCGGGCCTCCTCGACTCCGCAGCGCTCGGCCGCCTCCTGTCGGACGCGGAGTTGGACCCGCTCGTCGTTGCCACGCTCGACCTCCTCGACCCAGGGCATGCGGCGACCGACCAGGCCGACCCTGGCCTCGTCCCCAAGGAGGACACTGGCGAGCAGGCTCCCGCCGCCTTCCTGCCGCCTCCCCGTGAGGTGAACGACCTGGTTCCCATGAGCGCCGATGACGTGGTCGGGCGGATCGGCGTCCTGGCGCAGGGTGCGGAGATGGGGCTCGAGTATGAGGCGCTGCTCGCGTTCCTGGCATCCCCCGAGTTCGACCCGAGCGCGCTGGAATCGTTGCGCCCGCTTGTGCGGCGCCTGACTACGCGCAGATTCGGGTACGAGCGTATGCTCGGATCTCTCCTGCAGATAGCCCTCGATGGGGGAGGGGAGGGCGCGGAGAACCCGCTGCCCGCTGGCACCGCCTGGTTGGAATCGGAAAACATGCCGAGCCTTCTGCGAGAGCGCATCATCGAAGTTGCGGGCCTGGTCGAGCGTGGACGGCGCTACCACCTCCTGGCCACGCCCACCGACGACCGCGGAGCCGTGAACCCGCTTGTCCTCGTGCGCCGCGCCCTGGACAACGGGGACGCCCCGCCTCTTCGAGCCGATCTTACCCAGGCGCTGCTGCGCGTAGACACCGAGCACCCGGACTGCGCCGCCGCGCTCGAGCTTGTGGAGGAGCGGGAAGCGGAGCTGCCCGCCGCTGCCCGTATCCGGCTCGCGCTCACGGGCGCGGTGCGCAGACGCGCCGAGGGCTACCTGTCCTCCCTCTCCGTGACGTGGGAAGGGCGCCCCGCCTATGAGTCGCGCAGCGGGAAGCCCAAGGTCGCGCGCGACGGATCGCCCGTCTACGCGTTCTTTACCCCGCGCATCGTCGGCGCAGATACGGGCGCGACAGGACCCGATCTGAGCGCGCTTGCGGATATCGCGAGTGCTTCGGGTGATTTTACTGCCTACCGATATCTCTACCCCGCGTCGGTGCGTCACTTTGCCGTCTGCCTGATCGCCTCGCAGTGGTATGTGCTTGACAGTACGCAGCTAACCAACGACTGCTATCGGGCCCTGTGCGAGCACGGCGGGCGCTGGGATTCGCTGTCTGCCCAGCTCCTCGGCCAGGCGATGGGCGAGCGCGAGGTCGAGTCGCGTGCGCTTGGCGTCGAGGCCGTGGCCGCGCTGGTGGCGCGCGGTGACCTCGCCTTCGACCAGGCCGTGGCTGGCTTCGCGGACATGGCGCACACCGTGAAACTGAACCGGTGGGCGCAGGCTTTCCAGGACCTGGGGGACGTGGACCCCCGCCTCGCACTGGACCTGGCGCTCGCGCTGCTGCCCGGGCTCGAACGCGGGCGCACGGGCATCGGGCAGCTGCTGGGCGTCGTCACCGCGCAGTACGCGCGGGCGCAGGCCGAGGGGTGGGCACCGCCGCTCGGCGAGGAGTGTATCGGCTGGCTCGGCCTTTTCCAAGGCTCCTCACAGGCAGCTAAGTACGCGCGCACACTGAAGGAGATGGGCCAATGACCACCTCCATGACCCTGGCCGAGCGCCGCGCGGCCCTCAAGCGCCTCCTCGCCTCCGGGGAGAGCGCCATCGACGCCTACGAGCGGGTGCTGGAAGGGGCCTCGGAGAAGGATCGGCGCTCCCTGTTCAAGTCCGTGCCCTTCGCGCGCCTCGTCCCCCCAACCGTCGAGTGGGAGTGGGACGCGGTCCCAGAGGACACGGTGCGCATGTGTGCGTTCCTGCGCGCCGCCCTGGCCGGGAGCGATGACGCCGGCGACGACTACGGTGCCCGGTGGGCGGGCCGCCGCGGCGGTGACCCGCGCGAGGGAGCGGACCTGGATCGGCTGCTCGCCGCCCACAGGCGCGGCGCGGCTGGGCGCAGCGGTGAGTGGCTCGAGGAGGCCGCCGGGAGTCCCGGCGGCGTTGCCTTCTGGCACACCTACCGCTCCCTCCTGGCCGAGCGTGGAGCGTACCTGACGTCTGCGCCCTCCCTGGAGTACTTCGCGCGCAGGATCATTCCCGCACCCCACCCCACTTCGGATGAGACGCAACTCTTCTTCGAAGAGAACCCGACCTTCCTCGACCACGAGTTCTGGCAGTTCTTCCGCGTCGAGGGTTCCCTGCCCGGCTCGGCGCTCTTCGTGTGGATGTACCGCGAGGACCCCTCCGCGCCCGGCGGTGACTTCGAGCGCCTACACAGCCACGACCTCGTCCGCTACATGGCGATGCGCTTCCCGCACCTGCGCCCCCGCATCCTCTCCGAGTGTCTGGCCGCGCAGCGGCGCGACTACTCCGCCTACAACGCCCGCGTCTTCTCGCGGGCCTGGGAGGCGCTCGAACCGACGCGCGAGGAAAAGCTCGCGGCGGCCTCGGACCTCATCGCCTTGCTCGGGGTCGAGCCCTCGCCGAGCGTGTCCCTGGCCCAGAAAGCGCTTCTGGGCATCGCCCGGGAGCTCACGGATGAGCAGGCAGACACCCTCGTGCAGGCCAGCACCCAAGTCCTGGCGCGCAGCGAAAAGAAGCTGCTGCGCGCCCATCTGCGGCTCCTGGCCGCCCTCGTCAAGGCCCATCCCGGCTGCGCGTCCGCGGTTGGCGACGTGGTCGCTGAGGCAGAGTTCCCCCTCGACCTGCGAGACCGCGCAGCCGCGCTCGTCGCGGCCCCCGCCGGTTCCGGGGACTCTAACGGTTCCGGGGGCCGTGGGGACGAGGCCGGGGCCGGGCCTGCGGGGACGTCTACCTCCGACGCGAGCGCCCAGGGACGTGAACCCGGGGAGGGGGCCCAGGCCTCGTGGACGTTCCCCGACGCCCCCGCCGCCGACCTGCCGCGCACCTCGCACACCGCCGAGCTGCCCGACGATAACGACGCGGCCGTCGCGGCGCTGCACGCCCTCTTCGAGGACGCGGCCGCGGGCGCCGCCCTGCCCGCGCTCCTGACGCGCATCAGCGGCGAGGGCATCGAGCTGGCAGAGGCCGACAAGAAGCTGCTCGCCAAATACTGGCGGAGTGCCCCCAACTGGAAGGGCGCCAACCAGCTGTCCTACCTGGCCTCGCGCCTCCTGCGCGACGTGGAGGTCAAGGACGCGCCCGAGGCCGGTCACTTCCGCGGCTACCGGCGCAAGGGCAGCGAGTGGGAGCAACACCGCGGCCCGGTCCGCCTCCTGCACGAGCAGTTGCGCGTCGCATTGTGCGACAAGCCTTACGACAAGCCGAACGGTCAGGACATGTACCGCTTCGACCCGATTCTGACCGAGCCGCTGGAACCCATCGAGGCGCAGTGGGAGCGCCAGATTATCCGCGCTCCCTACCAGAAGCCGGTTCGCGTCGTGCATGGCGATTACGACAAGACCGATGACATGCACGAGACGTGGGCGATCCCCGGGCAAACCCTGGCCACGGGCGAGGACTCGCTGGCGGGTGCCCTCGCCAACGTTGCGGGGGTGGCTCCCGAGTTCACCGGGCGGCTCCTGGAATCCGGGGACTACCGGTCGAGCGGCGTCGCCTACGCGTGGGCAGCCTGGGCCCTCCAGCACAACCCGGACATTCTGGCCGCCCATGCGATGCCCATCCTCCAGGGGGCATTTGTCAAGTTTCCGCAGGTCATCACAGCCTTCGAGGTCATCGTGCGCGCGCTGGGAGAGGGATGGCGGACGCCGGGTTCCCCCACCTACTCGGCCCTGGCGTGGGCGTCCACGGCCGCGCAGGCACACTACCGGGCCATCGCCGCCGAGGCCATCGCGCGCCTCGCGGACACCGGGCGATACGATCCGGCGGCCATGGCTGAGGAGATCGGCTACCTGCTGCGCAACGGGTGGTTCGGCCCCGGGCGGGTCACCCAGACGCTCAGCGACTGCGCGTCCGTCTCGGCGCTGGCCGGCTATCGCGTCGCCCAGACCATCGCCGCCCTACTGCCCTCCTTGGTCGGCGTCAGGGGCGCGAATCGCATGGTCGAGGCCCTGGTGGCGCTCGCGGGCGACTACGGCATGAGGGTGTGCGTGCCCGAGGAGCTGCGCTCCAAGATGAAGGGATCGAGCACGCTCGCCAAGGCGCTGCGGGCGCTTGACGCGCTGCCTGATGCTCCGACTGACCTTGCGCGCGAGGCGGCGGAGGCGCTCGGCGCGGCGCGAGCACAGCGGGGGTAGATGAGCGACGGGTGTCTCAGGTGCGTAGGTTGCTACTGGCCGTAGTGGAAGCGGCAGGCAACGATTTCGACCGTATCTTCGGTGATGCGATAAACCAATCTGTTACGTCCGTCGATCCGGCGCGACCAAAAGCCGGTGTATTCGTAGCGGAGGGGCTCAGGCTTGCCGATCCCCTCGTTCCCGTTGCGCTGGATATCCGCAACGAGAGCGTTGATGCGCTTGAGGGTCTTGCGATCCTCGAACTGCCACCAGACATAGTCGTTCCAGGCGTGTGGGGTCCACAAGACTTTGAGCATCGTTAGTTCTCCTCATCAGGGATGTCGATGAGATCGTGCTCTTCGAGGTTGCCGTGTCGCAGCTGCGCGATCGATTCGCGCAGGTGGCGGGCGTTCGCGGGGGACTGCATGAGGTAGACGGTCTCCATGAGGGACTCGTACTCGTCGAGGGCGATGATGACGGCGCTTTCGTGGCCCTGTCGGGTGATGACGATTTCCTCGCGGTCGTTGACGACCTGGTCGAGGACCTCGGCGTAGCGTGCGCGCGACTCGGTGTAGGTCATGGTCTTCATGGGTGCTCCTCTGCTCGCCTATGTACAGAACATTGTACAGGATGTGAGGCTGCGTGTCTCCAGTTGGCTGGTGATGTGCGGGAGTACTGCCTCCGTGCGGGGGCAGTTACTGCGGGACTGCTGGCGCGGAGCCAGCATCGCGGTGTCCTTCATCTGGGGGGAGAGGGGCGCACGTTCTGGATAGGAAACGCCGATCTGGATAGGAACCGCGATTCTGGATAGGTTATTTTCCTAACCAGAACGTCGTAAGCTATCCACTTCGTGGCCGCCCGTGTTCGCCCACATCCGCACGTAGGCCCGATGATATGCGCGTGGGCCCTTTCACCCGCACGCGGGCCCGATCAAGTGCGCGTGGGCAGCGCCGCCCATGCGCAGGTCATGGGGTTTACGTGCGTGCCGAGAGGTTAATGTGCAGTCCTTAGTGGCCGCGGTGGCGCGCTTTCGCTTTCAGGCGGGCGAGTCGTCGTTTCTCTTCAGCTTTCTTTCGTTTCTCCTGCCTGGTCGTGGAAGCTCGTTCTTGTGCCGTGCGCTCACGTTCTGCTTGAATCGCCGCCTGTGACGCAGTGGAAGGAAGCGCACGGCGAGCGAGGCGAGACGCTTGGCGCTGTGTGCGCTTAGGGTTGTGGTGTGTCGTCTGGCGTTGGGCCATATCGGGCGTCCAAGCGGCCTCGTCGAGGCGGCACAGGAGAGCGTTAGCGTGAGCGAGAAGGAACTCGTAGAACTCCGCGTCTGAGGGCTGCGCGCCGAACACGATTCTAACGGCGCGAACACGGTCGGCCTCGTGGCGCTCAATCACGCCGACCCAGAACTGACCATCGAAATATAGTGTGGACTCCGTCTTCATTACTCGTCTCCAGGTACACCACGGTGGACCCGATGACGCTGGATTCTACTCGGGGCAGCGACGGATGCGAGGCATCGCCCAGACTTCCTACTGGGCTGTGCGGTTTGCGTATCAGGACTGACGACTCATTCTACGTCCTGTGCGCGGGGGCGTCGCTACTGGACGATTGGCTTGCCGCCGATGGACATGGGGGCGCGGGTGCGCGCGTGCGCATCGAGGTCCTGCTCCCACGCCGACGCGTAGCGCCACGCCGAGGGCGCCAGCAGTCGCAGCGCGCCCATGTCGGCGAGCGTGTCGAGCAGAAGGAAACGGGTCGTCGGGTAGGGGGCGTCCCACGGGATCGCCGTCCACAGGCCCGACGCGCCGAGGAGGAACTCGCCTCGGTTACGGTCATGCAGGTCGTTGGCCGCAGTCTGCGTGTCTCCCTCGGCGGCCCACAGCCAGCGGGTCGTACGGAAGGCCTCCCAGACCTCGTCCCACGAGGAATACGAGTGCTGCAGCGCGCGGCTGATGAGCGCGAACGTGTCCCAGGCCTCGTCCTCGCTGAGCCAGCCGAGGCCCGCGCCCGCGCGAGTCAGGTTCGCCGCGCGCAGGAAATCCCACGCGGCGAAATCCAGGGTCTGAATACCTCGGTCGTTGTCCAGGAAACGGCGGATGCGCCAGCGGCTCTCCCAATCCTCCATCGAAGAGTCGGCCGTCTTGTTCAGGCGGGCGATTTCGGACTCGGCCCAGCCGGGCCTCGCGCAGCGCTCGCGCAGCGACGCGAAACCCTCGCGTTGCCCCGCGCGCAGGAGCGAATACAGCTGGCGGATGAGCCCCTCTCGGTCCGTGATCCCCCAGTCGTGCTCCATCATGGTTTTTGTGGCCTCCGGGGCCGATAGCCTCAGCTCGTTGACCGGGTCGCCGTTACACAGCGCGTACACCATGGACGGGGCGAGCAGGCGCGCCCGAGGGTCGGTCGCCATGTCCTCGCGTTTGCCGTGGATCTTCGGGGTGTGGTGCTCGTTGAGCTTGTTCCAGTCCTTCTCCTTGCCGGCCTTGCGCACGTCACGCGGCGCGGGAATGGCGCCCTTCGCGCGCGCGGCCGCCTGCTTGACGTAGTGATTCAGCAGGAGCACGACGACGCACCCGATGGCGAACCACACGGGGAAGGGGATATCGGACAGGAAACTCGCGTTCACGCTCACGATTCTGCCCGATGATGTGCCCGTCACACAAACGATGAACGCGATGGGGACATGGGACGAGGTCGGGGCTTGCCCCTATGTATAGGTATCGCCGGATGAGCCCACCGGCGCCTCGCCTGGGCGCGCCCGCGCGCGAGAATCCGCCACGGCCTCGTCAATGTCAAACCCGGGCGGCGTGAGACGCGCGAAAGCGGCACCGGTACCCAGATGAGGGTGGGACGCGGTAAGGTCCATCCCAGATGCCTCGCCGGGTGAACCGCGAGTGAGGGTGCTACAAATACTGGGGAAGCGACGGAAGGGACCGGCAATGTCAGCGACGAAGCTCGTGATCGTGGAGTCTCCTGCGAAAGCAGCCACCATTGAGGGATACCTGGGGCCCGACTACCACGTGACCGCCTCCATCGGCCACATCCGTGACCTCCCGCAGCCCTCCGAGCTGCCCAAGGACATGAAGAAGGGGCCGTTCGGCCGCTTCGCCGTCAACGTGGATGACGGTTTCGCGCCGTACTACGTGGTGAACCCGGATAAGAAGAAAAAGGTCACCGAACTGAGGAAGCTCCTCAAGGAATCCGACGAACTCTTTCTGGCAACTGATGAGGACCGCGAGGGTGAGGCCATCGCGTGGCACCTCCTGCAGGTTTTGAAGCCGAAGGTTCCCGTGCGTCGCATGGTGTTCCACGAAATCACGAAGGAAGCGATCCAGCGCGCCCTGGAGAACACGCGCGACCTGGACACCGACCTCGTGGACGCGCAGGAGACTCGCCGCATCCTCGACCGCCTCTACGGCTACGAGGTCTCCCCCCTCCTGTGGCGCAAGATCCGCCCCTCCCTGTCGGCGGGTCGCGTGCAGTCGGTGGCCACGCGCCTCGTGGTCGCCAAGGAACGCGACCGCATGGCCCACGTGAGCGCCCAGTACTGGTCGATCGACACGGCATTCACGTCGGCGGGCCAGGCCTTCGGCGCGCGCGTGGCCTCCGTGGACGGCCACGCCATCGCGACCGGTTCCGACTTCAGCGAAAAGGGTGAGCTGAGTGCGAAGGCGGCCAAGGCCGGCGTCCTCCACCTGGACGAGGCCACGGCCCGCGCCTACGCCCGCGCGCTGTCGGACGCCCCGGCCTCGGTCATCGACTCGGTGACCCGTAAGCCCTACCGCCGCCGCCCGGCCGCCCCCTTCACGACGTCGACTCTCCAGCAGGAGGCGTCGCGCAAGCTGCACTGGAACGCGTCCTCGACGATGCGCACCGCCCAGTCCCTCTACGAGTCCGGTTACATCACCTACATGCGTACCGACTCCACGGCGCTGTCCAGCCAGGCGATCCACGCCGCCCGCGAGCAGGCCACCCAGCTCTACGGGGCCGAGGCCGTGGCCGACTCCCCGCGCCTGTACGGCACCACCTCGAAGGGTGCGCAGGAGGCGCACGAGGCGATCCGTCCCGCGGGTGATCACTTCCGCACGCCGGGCGAGGTGGCCGGTTCCCTGTCGAAGCAGCAGCTTGCCCTGTACGACCTGATTTGGAAGCGCACGGTCGCCTCGCAGATGGCCGACGCCCTCGGCTACACGGCGACGATCCGCGTGCTCACCGGCATCGAGGTCGACGGTGCGCGTCACGACGTGCTGTCCTCGGCCTCGGGCACGGTCATCACCTCCCCGGGCTTCCGCCTGGCCTACCAGGAGGGCCGCGACCAGGGGCGTTACGACGCGGAAAAGAACGACGCGGAGAAGACCCTGCCCAACGTCGCCGAGGGTGATCCTGCGACGCTGACCGAGGCCACCCCCGACGGCCACGAGACCCAGCCTCCGGGCCGCTACACGGAGGCCACGCTGGTCAAGACCATGGAGGAGCTCGGCATCGGCCGTCCCTCCACCTACGCGGCTACCATCCAGACGATTGGGGACCGCGGGTACGTGACGCACCGCGGCCAGTACCTGGTGCCCACGTGGCTGGCGTTCTCCGTGACGCGCCTGCTCGAGGAGAACCTGGCGAACCTGGTGGACTACGACTTCACGGCCTCGATGGAGGGCGACCTGGACCGTATTGCCGCGGGCGAGGAGAACGGCACGGACTTCCTGACCGGCTTCTTCTTCGGCCCCGACGGCACGGGCGAGCACGGCGGTCTGCGCCATGACGTCGCCTCCCTCGGCGACGACATCGACGCGCGCGCCGTCAACTCGATCGACCTGGGCCGCGGCGTGACGCTGCGCGTGGGCCGCTACGGCCCCTACATGGAAAAGGCAGACGGGACGCGCGCGAACGTGCCGCCGGAGGTCGCCCCCGACGAGCTGACGGACGAGCTGATCGACCAGCTCTTCTCCCGCGCCGCCGACGACGGCCGCGAGCTGGGCGTCGACCCCGCGACCGGCCACACGATCATCGTCAAGGACGGCCGCTACGGCCCCTACGTCACCGAGGTCCTGCCCGAGGCGGCCGAGGGCGCCGAGGAGGGTGCGAAGAAGACGAAGAAGAGCGCCGTCAAGCCTCGCACCGCCTCGCTGTTCAAGACCATGGACATCGCCACCGTCACCCTCGAGGATGCCCTGTCGCTGCTGTCCCTGCCGCGCGAGGTGGGCACGGACCCGGCCTCGGGCGAGGTCATCACCGCGCAGAACGGCCGCTACGGCCCCTACCTGAAGAAGGGCACGGACTCGCGCACGCTGGCCTCCGAGGACCAGCTGCTGACCATCACCCTGGACGAGGCCCTGGCCATCTACGCTCAGCCCAAGACGCGCGGCCGTGGCACGGCCCGCCCGCCGCTGCGCGAGTTCGGCGAGGACCCGATCTCGGGCAAGAAGGTCACCGTCAAGGATGGCCGCTTCGGCCCCTACGTGACGGACGGCGAGACCAACGTGACGGTGCCGCGCGCCGAGACGGTCGAGGACCTGACGGCCGAGCGCGCCTACGAGCTGTTGGCGGATAAGCGCGCTAAGGGCCCCGCCCCCAAGCGCACGCGCAAGACGGCCGCGAAGAAGACGACAACCAAGAAGACGAGCGCGAAGAAGACCACCGCGAAGAAGACGGCCACCAAGAAGGCCGCGACGAAGAAGGACAGCTGATGGCAGCGCGAGGAGTGTTCATCACCTTCGAAGGTGGCGACGGCTCGGGGAAGTCCACGCAGATCCAGTCGGTGCGCGACTGGTTTGAGAGCCGTGGCCGCGAGGTCATCGTCACCCGTGAGCCGGGCGGTACCGAGCTGGGCACGGAGATCCGTCGCCTCGTGCAAAACGGCCCCGAGGATGTCGACGCGCGCACGGAGGCCCTCCTGTACGCGGCCGACCGCGCCTGCCACGTCGCTACGGTCATCGCCCCCGCCCTCGAGCGCGGCGCGGTCGTGCTGGGGGACCGCTACATTGACTCCTCGCTGGCCTACCAGGGCGCGGCCCGCTCCCTCGGCGTGGACGAGATCGCCTCCCTGTCCGCGTGGGCGACCCGCGGCCTCTACCCATCCCTGACCTTCCTCCTGGACCTACCCCCGGAGGTTGGCGCGCGCCGGCGCACCGACGCCCCGGACCGCATGGAGCGCGAGTCCATGGACTTCCACGAGCGTGTGCGTCACGAGTACCTGCGCCTCGCGGACGCCGAGCCCGACCGTATCGTCGTCATCGACGCGGTGGGCACCGTCGACGAGGTCTTCTCCGAGATCCGCGGCGTCCTCGTCGAGCGCTTCGAGGGTGGTTCCGTCACCATCGATGAGGCCGACGACGCTTCCGGGTCCGCGGAGGCCACCCCGGCCTCGTCCGAGGCCGCCGCTGCGTCCGAAGTGCCCGCAGAGTCTGAGGCGGCCGATTCCCCTGAGAAGCCCCGCGAAAACCGCGCGGACAAGGGCAGTGCCCGCAAGCCCGCCACCATGGTGGGAGCCCTGGGCGAATCCCAGGGCGCGCTCTGGGATGAATGATGAGTGTCTGGTCCTCGCTGGTCGGACAGGAAGCGGCGGTCGCTAAGCTCTCCGAGGCTGCGGCCTCCGCACGCGCGATCGTCGCCTCCCGCGGTGGTGCGCACGCCTCAGACGACGCGCGTTCCATGAGTCACGCGTGGCTCATCACGGGCCCTCCCGGCTCGGGTCGCTCCGTCGCCGCGCGCGCCTTCGCGGCAGCCCTGCAGTGCACGGGCGAGACCGTGGGGTGTGGAGCGTGCGCCGGATGCCGCACGACGATGGGCCGCACGAACGCCGACGTCGTCTTCGCGGCTACCGAGACCTCGATCATCAACGTGGAGACCGCGCGTTCCCTCGTGCTGCAGGCGCAGTCCTCGCCCTCCCAGGGGCTGTGGCGCGTCATCGTCGTCGAGGACGCGGACCGCCTGGGCGAGTCCGGCGCGAACGCCCTGCTCAAGGCCATCGAGGAGCCGCCCGAGCACACCGTGTGGCTGCTGTGCGCCCCCAGCCCCGAGGACATGATCGCGACGATCCGCTCGCGCTGCCGCCACCTCGGCCTGCGTATCCCGACCGCGGCCGCGGTCGCCGACCTGCTCGTGCGCGAGGACGTCGCCACCCCTGAGGTCGCCCTCGACGCCGCCCGCGCCGCCCAGTCTCACATTGGCCTGGCCCGCGCGCTCGCCCGCGACCCGCAGATGCGCGAACGCCGCCGAGCCATCATCACCGCGCCCGCGTCCGTGCGCAGCGTCGGCGAGGCCGTCATGGCCGCCGACCGACTCCTCGAGACCGCGAAAGCCCAGGCTGACGCGCAGGTCAGCGAACGCAACGCCCGCGAAAAGGCCGAACTGATGCGCCAGCTCGGCATGGACGAGGGCGAGAGTGCCCCCAAGGCCTCGCGCATGATGATCCGCCAGCTTGAGGAAGACCAGAAGCGCCGCTCCAAGCGCGCCCTCACCGACGCGATCGACCGCGCCCTCATCGACCTGCTCGCGATCTACCGCGACGTCCTCATGGTCCAAGTGGGCGGGGACGGCGAGCTCATCAACACGGACCTGTCCGACCTCGTGCACGAGATTGCCCAAGACTCCACACCCCGCCAAACCCTCGTGCGCGTCGACCATATCGAGACCGCACGTAAGCGCCTCGTGTCAAACGGCAACCCCCTGCTGGTCTTGGAAGAAATGGCGATTTCGCTGCGTCCCCAAGCCTGAAAACTGACCCGGCGTTTCTCCGTTAGAATCGGGGCCATGAAGACTCGCTCCATCGCGGCCGGCGCCGTCGCTATCCTCGCCGTCGTCGCGATCGTCCTGACCGTCATCGGCTACTACGGAACCCAACGCAGGGGACCGGCCCCCTCCGCGACGGCATCGGCCACGTCCGCGCCTCTCCCCGTGTCCGCGGGGTCCGTCCAGGCGTACTACGACCAGGCGATCGAGTGGGGCGTGTGCGCTGACGGCACCTTCGACACTTTCCAGGGCGTGAACTCCTCTGACGCCAGCGAGTACCAGTGTGCGTTCCTGAAGGCGCCGCTGGACTGGGAGAACCCCGACGGAGACCAGATCACGCTCGCGCTCGCGATCCACCGTTCCGGCGTCGAGAGCGCGCCCGCCCTCTTCATTAACCCGGGCGGCCCCGGTGGCGCCGTCGTCACCGCGCTGCCCTACTACGCGGCGCAGGGAATCGGCGAGGCCATCGTCAAGTCCTACGACATCGTCGCCCTCGACCCCCGAGGAGTCGGCGACTCGACCCCCGTCTTCTGCATGACCGACGCGGAGAAGGACGAACGTAACGCCGGCGAAGACGAGGACATCGACACCGGCGACGAATCCCCCCAGTCCGCGGTCGCCGCCGCCCAGGAAGACTCACGCACCGTCGCGGCGGGCTGCCGCGAACACTCCGGTAGCCTGTTCGAACACATCGACACCGTGAGCGCCGCCCGCGACTTCGACATGGTGCGATCCGTCCTCGGCCAGGAGACGCTCAACCTCCTCGGCTATTCCTACGGCACCTTCCTCGGTGCCACCTACGCGGGCCTCTTCCCCGAGCGCGTCGGCCGCTTCGTCCTCGACGGCGCCCTCGACCCCACCCTCAGCGTTAACGAGGTCTCGGCCCTCCAGATGCGTGGCCTGGACGCCTCCCTCCAACACTGGATCTCCGACTGCGCCACCCAGTCCACTTGCCCGATGGGACGCAGCCTCGACGAGGGTATCCAGACCGTGCGCTCGTTCCTCGACTCCCTCGAAGACAGTCCGATGCGCACGAACGACCCGAACCGTCCCCTCACCGAAAACCTGGCCGTCACCGCGCTGACCGGCGCCATGTACAACACCCAATGGTGGCCGCAGCTCACCCAGGCGTTTGGCATGGCGTGGCAGAAGGGCGACGGCAGCGGCTTGCTGGCCATCGCCGACACCCTCAACTCGCGCAACCCCGACGGCACCTACCAGGACAACTCCTTCGACGCGATCAACGCGATCAACAATCTTGACTACTCGCCCGAGGGCACCATCGAGCAGTGGGCCGCCCAGGTGGAGACGCTCAAGAAGGAACTGCCGATCCTCGGCAAGTACGTGGGCTACCCGTCGGCCGGCCTTTCGGCGTGGCCGACGAAGCATGTGCCCCGCTCGCGTATCACTGCGCAGGGCGCCGCCCCCATCGTCGTCATTGGCACGACGCACGATCCGGCGACCCCCTACTCGATGGCTCAGGGCCTGTCGGGCCAGCTGTCCAGCGGTGTCCTGGTCACCGTCGAAGGCTGGAACCACACCGCCTACCGTCGCGGCGCCAACCAGTGTGTCACACGCGCCGTCGAGGACTACTTCGTCAAGGGGACCGTCCCCACCGACGGCCTCATGTGCCAGTAGGGACGTGACTCACGACATCCCGTTGTGGGGTGTCCTGGTTTGCGCTCGGCGCGATTTGTCCAGTAGAGTTGTGCCGTTGCCTGCACGCCCCGGAAACGGTGGAACGGCAGGCGCGGCCGCCTTAGCTCAGTCGGCAGAGCGATTCACTCGTAATGAATAGGTCGTGGGTTCGATTCCCACAGGCGGCTCAGAAGCGTCCACCCGGTTCCGGGTGGGCGTTTTTGTCTATGTGGGCACCGGGGCTGCCTGGGGTGCGCTGGTGTTCCGGGCGCCGTCGGGCCTGGCCGCTGTGTGTGCCCGTGGGCGGTGGCCCGCCCGTGAGCCGCCCGCGCTGCGAGCTTCGCTCGGTGCGTCGGCTCGTTGTCCGGCCAGGCCCCGCCACCGCCCACGGGCGCCGCGGCAGGTCCCTCCGGACCCCAGGTCTGGCTCGTTGTGCTGGGATTTTGGGACGCTCCGATGCGGGTTGTTGCAAACGTCGTCAATCGGACGGCTTTTTCGCTGAAAATAGTGGTTTTTGGGCGCAGATTGACGACGTTTGTAACAGGAGTCCTCGGAAGGCGCTCTAAATTGCTCCGGTTTGACGACGTATGTAACGGATATTGCCCACGGGTACCGCGGCCGCGCCACACCACTGCCCGCGGGCGCCGCGGCCAGGCCCTGTCGCGCTCTTTGTGCTGGGGGCTGCGGTGATGCGCTGGCGGTCCAGCGTCTACACGCGCGAAAAAGTTCTCCCTGCTTGGTCTGATGGTGGGTGTGAGCGCGACAAAGTTCGCCCTGCGCACGAAAAATGGCCCAAAATTGGCGTTTTGTGGCGTGCGGGGCGAGTTTTTTCGCGGAAATGCCGGTGGAGGGGAGGTGCTGGGCGAAGTTTTTCGCACCAACCGTTGCAGTGCCAAGGTCTTGTAGACGATGCGGCGCACTTCAGGCTGGCTGCGATGGGGGTTTGCGCCATGCGAAGCCCTCTAACGGCGTGTCGGAGCTTTGGATGGCGTCATTCCCTCCGATTGGTGGCGGTGAGCTAGCAGTTTGCGGTGGTGTTGTGGCCAAACTGCAGACCCATTGGGTGAAAAGACTCCAAAAACGGCTGGTTTTGCTGAATGGGTCTGCGATGCACCTCAATCTCTTGTTGCGCACAGCCCAGCATGTACAGGCATCAATCGCTTGACATCTTGTGAATCATGCTATACGACGGTTCTATCTAGCAATGAAGCTAAGTCTGGAAGGGGCTGATCATGATGGATGGACTCATCTCATTTGGTCTAGGACTCTTAACGTTTGTTGCTGCTTTCTGCTTGGCTGGTCTAGCGCGAGCGATGCGAAATGACAAGCTGCCTCCGAATATGTGGGCAGGAATCAGGACGAAGGCAGCATCAGAGTCGGAGTCGTCCTGGTATCAGGTTCAACGAGCAGTTTCAGTGCCGCTCTTTTGCTTAGCCGTTGCTTATGCAGATTCAGGTTTATTCTTTATCCTTCAAGGAATCTACCACGAGATTTTTTCTATACTAATTCCGGTAATTGTGTTTAGTGTGCAAAGTCTAGTCGGAATTATATGGATGTACAGGGCGAGCCATAACTCCACTCCATCGCAAAACCAGAGTAGAGCCAGTGAGTTGTCCGAGAGAATCAAAGCAACATGAATGGGGTCATCGTATCTGCATCTCGCAATCGATGCTGACGTATTTTGTTTTAAGTGAAAGGATGCAGAAGCTGTGAAGCCGGTATTTACTATTGCCCCAGTTAGGTCGCGCATTGATAGCCCCATTCATATAACAGCCGCAGGCCTCGTTCCTGGAGAACGGGTCACCATTCGAACGAAGGTTATGGACGGCGCGCTGAGGGAGTGGGAGTCCCTCGCTGTTGTCGACGCTGACGATGCCGGTGTGGTCGATCTGTCCCGGATGGCTCCTCTTGAAGGCTCGACATATCGGGGTGTTGATGGGGAGGGGCCGCTGTGGTCAATGCGGGGGCCTGATCAGTCGAAATTTTTCACACGCAACCTTCCTGTCGAGTTGGAGTATCACTCTGACATATGTCGCGGGGATAGTGTTATCGCTTCAACCCGCTTTCGCAGGCATTTCGGTGATGGCGTCATATGGGGGCAGGTGCATGAGCCTCCCGTTGTCGGCACATTTGCCCACCCCAACGATGGCTTGCCGCATCCAGGCGTCCTTGTGCTGCATGGTTCCGACTCTGTCGACCTGGCTAGCGCGGCCACACTACTCGCGTCTGAAGGCTATTCCGTTCTGGCCCTCAGGTGGTTTGGGATCGAGGACCGGCCTCCTCATATGGTCAACGTTGACCTGAATGATATTGATTGTGCCGTAACACGTATGATCAATGACGAATTTGTAGTAGGGGACGAAATTGCCGTGATTGGGCTGTCTCGCGGCGCTGAGCTGGCGCTCGAGGTGGCTGCGCATAACGCCAACGTGGGATTGACCATTGCGCTTTCGCCGTCGTCCATCAGGCAAGCTGGGATGGGTGAGAATTACTCGTTCAAGGATCCCGCATGGGTCCGAAATGGGGAGCCCCTCGAGTGGGTGCATGGTGGTAACGGATTCGGAATGATGCTGTTGTTCCTATCGTCCGTCATCCGACGAAAGCCCATGCGTCAGACGCGCGGCTTCCTGGGCGCTCTCAATAAGAACGTCGAGGCTGTCGAAAGATCAACTATTCAGGTGGAAAACTGCAAGGGTCCCATGACTCTGATTGTCGGGGATGATGATGGGCTATGGCCGTCTCAAGAATATGCTGATCGCATTGCTGGCAGGCTGAAGGACCTCGATTGGCCGGGCACTGTGAGGGTTGAGTGTGTGCCTGGTGCAGGGCACTTTGTTGGGTTCCCCTATGCTCTTCCCACCTTGCCGCCAATGTGTATTCTCAAGCCCGCTTCAGCTCTCGCCTTCGATTTCGGTGGGTCAGTTGCGGCAAATGCCGACGCAGCCAGAAAGGTATGGCGCATCGTTCAGGAAGAGTTGTCTCAGTGGAGTGGCATTGTTAGCCACTGATAAGTGATACGAGAAGAAGTCAAGGGGTGTGGTCTGTCATGCTTGAGCAAGACTGGTCGGATGGGAACGGTTGCGCGTGATGGCCTCGACCTTCCCTGCACCTAACTCTGGAGAGCTGATTTAATCTGTGTCGCTTCGGGCCCCTCTGTTTTTCCGGGGTGGTGTGTGGTCGCGGCGCCTTCGTCGGGGCGTGTTGGCTGCGCTCGGACGTATGGGGTAACCACGGCCTCGTGGAAGATTGGTTAGGCGAACCTGGGTCGAAAAATGAAAGCGTCAATGACCTTAAAACGCTGAAATCCGAGGATTATTCCCTCACAACTTAGAGATAGTGAAACATTTGACTAAAGGGCCGTTAGCACTAGAAATCCCGGGACTAAAGGACCAAGATAGATGTGTCTGAAGGGCACAACCCCACAAGGGAGAGCCCCGTACCGAATACATATGCAGAGGAGAAACAACATGACCGTTGAGTCCACCGGCTTCAAGGCTTCCGACGTTCTCGCAGGCAACCTGCAGAAGGTCCTCACCGACGTGACTGCTCTGTCCCTCGTGGGCAAGCAGCTGCACTGGAACATCACCGGCGAGGGCTTCCGCTCGCTGCACCTCTACCTCGACGAGGTCGTGGACATCGCGCGCGAGGCCTCCGACGAGATCGCCGAGCGCATGCGCGCCCTCCAGGTCGTCCCCAACGGCCTGCCCGAGGTCGTCGCCCAGCGCAACACCCTCCCGACCGTCCCCGAGACGCTCATCAAGACCGATGACGCCGAGGAGCTCGCCGTCGCCGCTATCAACGCGACCGTCGGCACCATGCGCGATGTTCACGAGAAGGTCGACGCCGAGGATTCCGCCTCCGCCGACATCCTCAACGACTACATCCGCCGCTTCGAGCAGCAGGCGTGGTTCATCCGTTCGCAGAACGGCCAGGCCTGAGCCTGACTCCTCCGTGAGGAGGTCGCGAGTCGCCTAGGCTCGCATCACATACAAGGGTGCCCCGCCTGTCGCAGGCGGGGCACCCTTGTATGTGCGTGCAAGCATCGTGGTGGAGACATGTAAGGGGTGGGCGTCTAGTCGCCGGCGGAAGGTGGGCGGTGAACCTATCGCATGCTGGCGTGACCTGCGGCGCGTGGGTCGTACCGGGGATTGGAGGCCGCTGCAAGTCCTTGACGCTACCCGAAGCGAATTAGCCCGGGCCTTTGCGAGCATCGCGAACAGGTCTCGGGATGTGACACAGCGTCAGCGACATGGGAGAACGCGAACATTAGGCTGGTGGCGTGACGAACTCCCAGGACGTAGCAGCCACCACCTCGACCTCGATCCGCGCACAGAGCGGCGAAGCACACACCGGCGAAGCACACACCGGCGAAGCGCACACCGGTGAAGCCCGCCCCACCCTCGTCCTGGTGAACCTGGGGACGCCGACCGCGCCCGAACCCGGTGCCGTCCGTTCCTTCCTGCGCGAGTTCCTTTCCGACCGCCGCGTCATCGAGATGAGCCCGCTCCTGTGGAAACCCATCCTGGAGGGCATCATTCTGCGCGTGCGTCCGCGCGAGGTCGCCGGCAAGTACCGCAGCATCTGGATGGATGAGGGCTCGCCGCTCATGCACTACACCCGCGAGCAGGCCCGCCTCCTCGGCGAACGCCTGCCGGGCGTGCGCGTCGAGGTCGCGATGCGCTACGGGCAGCCCTCGATCGGCTCGGTCCTGGACCGCCTGCACGCCGAGGGTGTGCGCCGCGTGGCGATCCTGCCCGCCTACCCGCAGTACGCGGCCTCGACGGTGACGACGATCAACGACGCGGTTGCCCAGTGGATTGGCCGCAACCGCGATGGATTCGAGCTGCGTCTGCACCGCTCCTTCCCCGCCGCCCCCGGGTACATCGACGCGCTCGCGACCGCCCTCGAGCGCCATTGGGAGCGCGTGGGCCGCCCGAACTTCCTGACGGGGGACCGCGTCGTCGTGTCCTTCCACTCGATCCCGGTCGCCATGGACGAGGCCGGGGACCCCTACCGCGCCGAGTGCCGTCATACGGTCGCGGCCCTCGAGTCGCGCCTGGGCCTGGCGATGGGGTCCCTGACGGCAACCTTCCAGTCCGTGTTCGGGCGCGCCGAGTGGCTGGGCCCGCAGACGATCGAGGAGATGGCCGAGCTGGGCGGCGCGAAGTGCCCGCGCGTGGACGTCATCTGCCCGGGCTTCATGGCGGATTGCCTGGAGACGCTCGAGGAGATCGACCAGCTCAACCGCGAGACTTTCGTCGAGGCCGGGGGTGGGGACTTCCACTACGTGCCGTGGGGTAATGACTCCGACGGTGCGGTCGCGTCCCTGGAGGAGCAGGCGCGCATCGCTCTCGCGGGCTGGGTGTAGGCGCGCTGTCACAATCGACCGGCGGTCGGAACCCTTGGGTGGATGCGGCCCCGGCCTCGTAGCGTGGAGGCATGAACACGCCTGACTGTACGACCTTCTCCACGCTGGTCATCCACGCCGGGTTCGACCCCGACCCCATCACGGGTGACGTGGTGCCTCCGATTCACGTCGCATCGACGTTCGTGCAGGATCGGCCCGGCGAGCTGCGAGAAGGCTACGAGTATGGGCGCTGCGGCAACCCGACGACCAACGCGTTCGCGGGCGCGCTCGCGGCCCTGGAGGGGGCGACGCACGGCTTTGCGTTCCCGTCGGGCATGAGCGCCGAGGATACGGTGATCCGCCTGCTGGCACGCCCCGGCGACCACGTCGTGCATTCGACCGACGTGTACGGGGGCACGCACAAGCTCCTCAGCGTCATCAAGCCCGCCGAGGGCATCACCTCCGAGGCCGTGGCCCTCACCGACCTGGCCGAGGCCGAACGCGTGATTCGCGGGTCACGCCCGCAGATCGTGTGGGTGGAGACGCCCTCGAACCCGTTCCTGCTGGTTATGGATATCGCTGCGATTGCGGCCCTCACGCACGAGGTGGGCGGCCTGCTGGTCGTGGACAACACCTTCGCGACGCCGGTCCTGCAGCGCCCCCTCGAGCTGGGCGCGGACGTTGTCGTGCATTCGACGACCAAGTACGTGGGTGGTCACTCGGACGTGATCGGCGGCGCTTTCGTCCTGCGCGATGGCCTGGAGCTGCCCGCGCACGTCGAGCCTTTCTTCGGTGAGCGTGACGCGGCCGCCGAGGCTGTGAAGCTGCAGATGGCCCTCGGGCACGTGCCCTCCCCGCGCGACACCTACCTGGCGCATCGCGGCCTCAAGACCCTGGCTCTGCGCGTGGAGCGCCACTGTGAGAACGCGCAGAAGGTTGCCGAGTTCCTGGCCACCCACCCGAAGGTCACCGCGGTTCACTATCCAGGGCTGGCCTCGGACCCGGGCTACGAGCTGGCGCGCGCCCAGAACCCGGCCGGTGTGGGTGGCGTGCTCTCCTTCCAGGTTGCCACCGAGGAGGCGGCGATCGAACTGACGACGCGCACGCACATTTTCGCTCTGGCTGCGTCCCTGGGTGCGCCGGAGTCCCTCATCGAGCACCCGGCGATCATGACCCATTCGACGCGAGTCGGCGGCGTGGGCGGCGTGCCCGGCACACTCCTGCGCCTTGCGGTCGGCCTGGAGGATGCGCAGGATCTGATCGCGGACTTGGATCAGGCGCTCGCGCAGATCTGATGCCTCGCTGATGCCTCGCTGATGCTTCTCTGACGCCCGGTCCTCCCAAATCTCGCACGTAATTTAACTAGGTCAGTTTTTGGCTGCGCCCAGAAACGTTGCAATTCCGGGCATCTGATTTCAACAGTTGAAGTATTGGTGACCGAATTACGTGCGACTGTGAGGGGGGAACGAGGCCGGGGCGCCGCTCAGCGGGCCCTGCGGTCCGTTGATGCCCGGCGGCTCAGCCAGGTCGCGGCGGCCGTGGCGCCGCCGACGGCGAGGACCGTGGGCACGAGGATCGTCGGGCCCTGGCCGGTGAACTCGATAACCAGGATGAGGCCCGTGAAGGGCGCCCTCATGGAGGCGCCAAGGAATGCTGCCGCCCCGATGAGCGCGAAGGCGGCGATCTCGGAGCCGGGCCATGCGGTCGCCCACGGCAGTCCGATGACGGCCCCCAGTCCCGCGCCGAGAGCGACTGCGGGGGTGAGGACGCCGCCCCAGCCTCCCGTGCGGATTGTCAGGAGCGTCGTCGCGGTCTTCGCCAGAAGCACCAGGAGAGCGAACGCGAGCCCCATGCCGGTAGCCCACGTCGCATCGAATTGCGTCTGCGCGCTGGCCTGCCCGTTACCCACGACGGAGGGGACCCACACGGACGTCACGCCGACGAGGAAAGAAGCGATGGGAAGTGCCACGAGTACGCGCCAGTCGCGCGGACGCTCGGCGCTGATCCGTGCCACCGCCTTCTTGAATGCCCATCCCGCGGCACCAAGCGCCGACCCCATGAGCGCGCTGAAAACCGTCAAGGACAGCGACGGCGTGAGGGTGGGGACCGTGTAGAAGAAGGCCGGCCTCGTGAATCCCGTGGAGACGAGGACGGCGAGGCCCGAGGTGAGAAACGCAGGCGCAACGGCCCGCCCCGAGCGGGAGACGAGGAGGATCTCGAGCGTGTAGATCGCGCCCGACAGGGGGATCGAGTAGACGGCGGCCAGGCCCGCGCCCGCCGCGCAGGCGACGATGATGCGCCGGTCCTCGGGGGTCAGGCCGAGCCGATCGGCGACGGCCGCGCTGAAGGCAGCGGCCATTTCGCGCGGTGCGACCTCACGTCCGACGGATGCTCCCAGGCTCACGATGACGATCTGAGTGAGGGCATGCCAGGAAGCACGCAGGGCAGGCATGGGTGTGCCGTCGACCGCGGCCGACACGGAGGTGATGGCCTTATCGCGGCGGAACAGCAGGAACCAGGAAAGGGCGCCGATCAACCCGCCGAGGGTGAGAACGGTGATGCGTCGGTTCGGGGACGCGGCGCTCGCGGCTTCGAGCAGCGTGCCTGCGTCCATGTTCCAGGCAGCCGCTTGGATCCAGTGAAGGATGTGCTTGCACGCCAGGCCAACAAGGCCGGCGATAACCCCGGTGAAGAGTGTTGCGACCGCGAGGCGGCGCGTGCTCACGGACATGGCGTGTCGGAGTCGAGGCGCTCGCTCACGCGCGAGAACAGGCCGGTGAGCATGTCGATTTCCTCGGGCGTGATGTCGTCGAGGAAGAGGCGGCGGATGATGTCGCGCTGGACCAGGGCGGCCTCGTCGAAGAGGGCCTTGCCGGCCTGAGTCAGGGAGACGAGGCCTCCGCGGCCGTCGCCTTCGCACGGGCGGCGCTCGATGAGGCCGCGGGATTCGAGGCGCTTCATCGTGTGGGTGAGGCGCGAGCGTGAGAAGACGACTTGGTGGGCCAGGCGGGAGGGGCGGATGCCGTCCTCGCCTGCGCGGTCGGTCATGAGAAGCACGGAGTATTCGGGCATCGACAGACCGGCCTGGCATTTGAGGGCGGCTTCGATGCGCTCGGTGAGGCGAGCCGTCGTCGTGAAGTAGAGCTCCCAGGCCGCCGCTCGGGGGTGGTGTGCTCGGCTCACTGGGTCTCCTCGTATCGTGTGGCATGTCGACGGGGCCGAAGCGGCCTCGGGCGTCTACGAGTATAACTTTCAATTACTCCGATCAATAGATCGATGCTGCGTAGCTCACGTTCTCACGGTGAATTGTTAATTGGCGGGAATTGTATGAATTGCGATATCCTCATGATAGGAATTGACTTTTTCAGAAATTCCCCGTCTCTTTTTCTCTGAAAGGACAGACAGCATGAAGAAGACGAAGAAGATTGTGGAAGTCGTCGACGATTTCGACGGCACCCCCGCAGATCAGACAGTCCGTTTCGCATTCAATGGTGCGTCGTACGAAATTGATCTGAACCGCGCCCACTTTGAGGAATTTGCCGAGGCCATTCAGCCCTACATTAAGGCTGGTCGTAAGACGGGGACGACCCGCCGCCGCGGCAACGCCGGCAACCCGACGCAGCGCCTCGAGAACGCGAAGATCCGCGCCTGGGCGAAGGAAGAGGGACTTGACCTGTCCGATCGTGGTCGTATTCCCGCTCCGATCGTTGAGGCCTACCGTAAGGCTCATGCCTGATTTGTGACGCAATTGCGGGCGCGCTGAAAGGCGTGCCCGCAATTCCTTTTACACACATGAGGGGCGGCACGCGTTATGCGTGCCCCCCTCATGTGTAGTGGATGTCAGTCCTTGGTGACGGCGTTATTCGCGCCCGAGTCGGCGCCGGTCTGCGGGGCGTTGCCCTCCTCGTACTGAACCGAGTTGTTGGAGCCCGTGAAGGACACCTTCTGGACGGACTTCACGGCGATGGCGTTCGCGGAGCCGTTGACGGTGATCTCGGAGACGGCCTCGCCCTCGATGTGGTTGTTCGAGCCGTTAATGACGACGGTCTTGGTGCCCGCGGGGATCTCGACGTGCGTGTTGGACTCGTCGATCGTGAAGGTGCCGGCAGCGTCGGACTTGCCGGAGTCGCTGGATGCGTCGGTCTTGGTGTACGTGCGCGGGTTGCTCGAGGCCTCGGGAGCGGAGGAAGCCGCGGGGGCGGAGGAGTCGCCGCCGGACACGTTGGCGGTCTGGGAGCAGCCGGTGAGGGCCACGGTGGCGACGGCGAGAGCGGTCGCAGCGATGAGAGAGGCTGCCAGGGTGCGTCGTGTGATGATCATGAACCTAACCGTACGGGACAATACGAGGGGCGCACGCTGTTCCAGTGATCATCTAAAACCGCGGAATCTCAAGGATGTCAGGGGTATTCTGAAGGCGACTCAGGGGGTAATCAGGGTATCGCCGGGGTCTTTGTCTGTACAAGATAAGGGGGCTCGTTTCGCGGTGTTGGGGTGGGGCCTCGTCCCCACTTGGTCCCGCGTCCAAGCTGTGGCGTGATCAACCCCACGGGATGTATGAGGGGTGCCTCCACCTGTGGAAGAATGGAGACATGAGCTACAAACTGGTGCTGCTCCGCCACGGCGAGAGCGAATGGAATGCAAAGAACCTCTTCACCGGTTGGGTGGATGTTCCGCTGTCGGACAAGGGCCGCGCGGAGGCTACCCACGGTGGCGAGCTCCTCAAGGAATCCGGCGTTCTCCCGGATCTCCTGTTCACGTCGATGCTGCGTCGCGCCATCATGACCGCGAACCTGGCTCTCGACGCCGCCGACCGCCACTGGATTCCCGTTGAGCGCAACTGGCGTCTCAACGAGCGTCACTACGGTGCGCTCCAGGGCAAGAACAAGAAGGAAATCCGCGACGAGTACGGCGAGGAGCAGTTCATGCTGTGGCGCCGTTCCTTCGACGTGGCTCCGCCCGCCATCGAGGCTGGCTCCGAGTTCTCGCAGGATCAGGATCCCCGCTACGCCGGTGAGCCCGTTCCGATGAGCGAGTGCCTCAAGGACGTCATTGCGCGTCTGCTGCCCTACTGGGACGAGGCCATCGTTCCTGCGATCAAGACCGGTAAGACTGTCATGATCGCCGCGCACGGCAACTCCCTGCGCGCCATCGTCAAGCACCTGGATGAGATCTCCGACGAGGACATTGCCGGCGTCAACATCCCCACCGGTATTCCGCTGGTGTACGAGCTCGACGAGGAGACCCTCAAGCCCATTAAGAAGGGTGGCACCTACCTGGATCCCGAGGCCGAGGCGAAGATCGCCGCGGTCGCCAACCAGGGCAAGTGACCTGACGCCAAGCCCCGGCCTCGTTGTGAACTGCGCCCCGTAAGTTGGACGCGTTTAATGGTAGTCGTTATGCGGCTTCCT
>ERZ772960.700-NODE-700-length-28487-cov-8.427898_pt1 | contig 28487 bp, 28 predicted proteins | sample MGYA00580678_ERZ772960 | MGnify/ENA primary metagenome ERZ772960 (study PRJEB29015, sample SAMEA2737930) | human oral metagenome | biome: human oral; feature: human-associated habitat; material: dental | place: China | collected 2059 ... | reverse complement strand
ATTTTTTCTGCAATTTCAAAGATATTGTCATCATAAATTTCACAAGGGATATTTAAATGTTTTAGATTTTTTTTCAAATTTTGCAAATTTATTTCGTTAAAACCAGGGTTCATTGAAATAAACACGACTTCAAAATTTGTTTTACTAGCTCTTTTTAATTCTTGAAATAATTTTGAGAGTAAAAGGCTGTCTTTTCCACCAGAAACTGCCACAGCAATCTTATCGCCGTCTTTTACCAGCTCAAATTCTTTTAGTCCACGAATAAATGGCGACCAAAGTTCTGAGCGGTATTTTTTTTGAATGCTTCTCTCAATAATATCAAGCGATTGAAGAGGAACATTTGGTAAAACTGTTTTGCAGACTGCACTACCAAGTTTTGTAGTTGCAACAGTACTTGCAAAACCAGTAGATTCGTCTTCATTTGTTAAATTCATTAAATACCTCCTTGCTTTAAAGTTTTAAAATTTGCTATTTTTTAAAATCGCCTGTTTGACCGTTATTTGCTTTTTCCAATAAAAACTTTACAAGTTCTCTAAAGTTTGAATCACTTATGTCATTGACACTTTGCGTACTTACAAATTTTCTTGAAATGGCAAGTGACTGATCTCTAAATGTCGGATTGTCCATTGAGTATAATTTTCCTTGGGAATTTTTTTTATCATATTGAGCTCCGATGACTTTATTGTTTTTTACTATCAATTTTACAAAAGTTGCATAATTAGCATCATATTTTTTTTCAACTGAATAAGTTCCATCTTTTAACTCTGAAAATGTTAGAACACTTGTAAAAAGTAAAATAAAGAATATTAATTTTTTCATTCTAAAATCCTCCTTTAAAATATAAAATAATTTTAATTATATTTAAATATATTATAGCATATTTTAAAAAAAAGGACAAAAAAATTTATTTTGATGAAATTTTTTTAATAAAACCCTTGTGTATCAGTTACATAACCTTGATTATTATAAAAATTCCAGTTTCCATAAGGCTTATAATTTCTCAAAGTTCCTTTTGCTTTTACTTTTCCATTGCTATAATATTGGGTAAATTCTCCACTTCCATTAGATAATTTTATTTCACGTTCTTTTGAACCGTCCCTATTGTATCCAGCAACTTGGTAAATTATTCCATTGTTATAGCTTTCGATCAATCTTTTTGAACCATTTTCATAGTTCCAAGTCCATTGACCATTTCTTAAATTTGAAGTGTAATTTCCTGTCATTCGAACTGTTCCATTTGTGTAGTATAAAGTTACAGGTCCATTTAATCTTCCATATTGATAAATACTCTCAGCAATTACAACACCGTTTGAAATTTTTACTTCTTTTCCGTTTTTTAAGTTGTTTACATATTCTACTGAGCCTGCAGGTCTTCCAAACTCATCAAAATCGTAAGCAATGCCATTTAGGACACCGTTTCTATAAGTCTTTATTGATTTTGAATATCCATTTCCATAAAACTCGATTTCTTCTCCATCTTTATTTCCATTTGTGTAATTTGTAACTTTTAACAAATTTCCATTATCATAATACAAGTACATTACACCATCTAAAATTCCATTTTTATAAGGTCTTATAGTTCTCACTGCGCCAATTTCACTGTATTCAATGTAATTTCCTGTGAAAGGCTGTCCAGTTTCCCTTATTGTGGCAGTATTTCCAGAAACATTTACATTTGAAATTGTTCCATAGTATGAAGACATAGCTCTTGCAGAACCGCTTGAATATTCGCTGGTTCTTTTAGCTCTGGCATTAGTGTTGTAAGCGGCAAATGAAAAACTTCCAAGCACTAAAAATGAAAATAAAACTAATATTGATTTTTTAAATTTTAACATTTTTCCTCCTTTTATCTTATAATATATTATAACAAGAAAAAGTTATAATTAACTTAGATTTTTTCACTAAAACTTAGTTATTACTGAAAATCTGTGTCATTTTTATTTTTAATTTCAGAAACAGAGTTTTCTTTTTTTATATTTTTTAAATCCATGTAAAGCACATTCAAGAAAATTAATGTTGCCATAGTAAGTAGAAGCAGGTTAAATGAACTAGAGAATATAGTTAAAAAAATTTTAAAAATAAATCCTAAAATAGAAGTATTAGGAATTATTCCAAAAATGAATTTTATTGGTAGAAATATAAAATAAAAAAATAAAATTAAAATTATAATTGGCACAAGCAATCTAATTCGATTCCCTTTGCACAAATAAAAACTATATTTTATAGTCTGAACAAAATCTAAATCCCTTAAATAAAGTAAATGTACAAAAAATAAGAAATTGAAAAATAAAAATAAAATAATTAAAATATCAATTATAGGAATATTTACAAAAGCTAAAATAACGCTGATTACCAAAATTAAAAAACTTTTCTTAATTGTTCTAAAAAACAAAATTTTTTGGTTATTAATTTCTATAAGATTTCCAACTTTTTGAATGCCAGCTGAATTTATAATTATTTGTAAAAATAATAAAAATATAAGTGTAAAATCATTGATTTCTAGTTTCATATTTTCAATACAAAGTAAAATAATTTGCAAGACTAAATAAGAGACAAAAAAGAATGCAATAAATTTTTTTTCTTTTTTTAAAAGATGTTTAAAAATATCAAAAGAATCGTTAAAATAATCGCTTAGTTTGAAATATCCCTTATCTAATTTATTTTTCAAATTTTCAAAATCCATTTTAATTATCTCCTTTCATATCATATTTGACTTTTTTAGTATTATACCATATTTTTACAAATAATTACTAGACATAGACACCAAAATTTAAATAATAGATATTAAAAAATATTATCGGACATTATTAAAAAAACAATAGACAAATACTACATTTTTCTGATAAAATAAAATAGTCAAAAATCAAAAAATATCAATTTAATAAAAATAAAGAAAGGAGGAAAATGAAAAAATACTATGATAACAAAAATTATTGGAGTTGGAGGAATGGGAATTAACTTTATCAATTATATGATTAAAGAAAAAATTAAAAAAGTTGAATATATAACAATAGACACTAATCTAAAAAACTCTGAATCAAGCTTAGCTAATCAAAAAATCTTTTTAGATACTGGAATTGCTAAATGTAGCAGAGAACAGGTGGAAAAAATTGCATTTCAATGTTATGGACAATTTTATGAACTTTTAAAAGATACAAATATTCTATTTTTAATTTCTGGAGTTGGCGGAGCGACTGGGAGTGGAATAACACCGATTATTTTAGAAGTGGCTAAGAAACTCAAGATATTTACAATAACAATTATAGCTAGACCTTTTTTTCTAGAAGGATTTGATGTGATGAAAATTGCAAATGATGGAATGAGAAAGATTGAAAAGTTGACAGATAGCCTTATCATCATTCCAAATGAAAAGCTTTATAATTATATTGACAAAAGAGAACCACTAAATTCAGCTTACTGGCAAGCTAATATGCTTATTAAAGAAGGAATTGAAAGTGTTGTAAGTATTTTGACTGAAGTTGGATTTATGAATATTGATTTATTGGATATTAGAGCAGTGCTAGACCGCTCACGAGATACGATTATTCGTGTAGGAGAAGGATTTGGTGAAACAGCGGGAGAAAATATTTTAGCACAGATAAAAAAGAAAAATTTATTTGAAGGACAAATTCAAGATGCAAAAAGAGTTTTGATAAGTTTTACAACGGGAAATGACGTTCCATTGTTAGATATACAGAAAATCATTCAAGGAATTACCAATATTATAAAAGATAAAAATTTCAAACTTATTTGGGGGATTATAATAAATTCAAGCTACGAATTTAATAGAAAAATAAAAACTGTTATGATTTCAAGTGAACAGTGAAAAATGTATAAATTTACAAACTTCTGAATGTTGTTATTTTGGAAGTTTTTTATTTTTATTCTTGATTTTTTTGTTTTTCTTGTTTTAAGTAAATTTTTGTGATAAAATAAGTTATAAATAAATTTTGAATAGACTTTGAAAATAAAGGTTGTCACATCAATTAAGAAAGGAGTGTGTGATAGTAATATTATCATACGAAGAAAAGTGAAAAAATATATTAACAATATGAGCAAAAAAAATATAGTCTTATTGAACTTGCGAAAATTGTACGATTCTTATGGCTATAAAAAGATTTCTCTTCCGAATTTTGAAGAATATGATTTGTATAATGAAAATAAAGATTTTATTTTAGGAAATATACTTACAATTATGAATCCAAGCGGGAATTTATTAGCGCTTAGACCAGATATTACTCTTTCAGTTGCAAAAAAAATTTCAAAAGAAAAAACATTAAAATATGATAAAGTTTATTATCAGGAAAATATCTATACGACTTCTAAATATATAGGCTATAGTGAAAAAGAACAATTGGGAGTTGAACTGATTGGGAAAGAAACTCTATTTTTAAATTTTGAAATTGTGAGTCTTGCACTAAAAAGTTTAGAAATTATGAGCAAAAAAAATATGCTTGTCTTGTCTCATGCTGGATTTATTTCTTCAATTTTTGAAAACCTAGAACTTGAATATGAAATAAAAGAAAAAATTTTTGAGTACATTAACAATAAAAATGTTCATGATATAAAAATAATTTTAAAAAATAATAAAAACATTTCAGACGAATTAAAAAATCTTATTTATGAATTACCAAATTTATCAGGAAATATAGAAGAAATTGAAAAGAAATTATCTAAATATGAATTAAATCCTAAAATTATAAAGATATTATCTGGGCTTAAAGATTTGTATAATTTGATTATTAAATTTCATAGCAGAAAAAAAATTATTTTTGATTTTTCGATTATTAAAAATTTGAAATATTATAATGGGATTATTATGCAAGGGTTTATTGATAAAATTCCAAATGCTGTGCTAAGTGGCGGAAGATATGATAAATTGTTTGAAAAATTTGGAGTTGATACTGGAGCAATTGGATTTGCTGTTGTTACTGATAATCTTAATGAATTTTATAAAAATGAAAATCAGAAGGATTTTGATATTTTGCTTTTGTATGATGAAAGTGATTTCGGAAAATTGGCTGAGATTGTTGATAAGTTGGTAAAAGATGGCAACAGAGTGAGAACCCAAAATATTATTTATAAAAATTATGATTTTGAAATTTTTAATTATGATAAAAAATATATTTTTGAGAATGGAGAATTGAAAATTGAAATATGAATTTTTGATGGAAATTTGATGGAAAGGTGAAAATATGTTAAATATAGCACTTCCTAAAGGAAGACTTGGAAATAAAGTTTATGAATTGTTTGAGAGCATTGGGTATGATTGTGATGAAATAAAAAGTGACAACAGAAAATTAATTTTTGAAAATCCTGACAAAAAAATCAGATTTCTTTTGGTAAAGCCGTCGGATGTGGCGGTTTATGTGGAAAAGGGGAGCGCTGATATTGGAGTTGTTGGGAAGGACATTTTGCTGGAAGATAATCCAGATGTGTATGAACTTTTGGATTTAGGATTTGGAAAATGTAAATTTGGAATTGCGGGACCTGTTAATTTTAAAGAAAATTTTGATAGACCTTTGGTTGTTGCAACGAAATATTTTAATGTGTCAAAAAAATATTTTGACTCGATAAATAGAGATGTAGAATTAATCAAATTAAATGGTTCAATTGAAATTGCACCGATTTTAGAACTTTCTGATGTGATTGTCGATATTGTAGAAACTGGGACAACTTTGAGGGAAAATCATTTGAAAGTGTTGAATTTTATTGGAGATATAAGTGCGAGACTTATTGCAAATAAATCGAGTTATAGATTTAATCATGATAAAATAGAAAATATTGTGAGAAAAATAAAAGATAAAATAAACAAAACAGACAAAAAATAAATAAAAAATAAATTTTGATGGAGTGATAAAAATGATAAAGACAATTGAATATTCAGAAAATTTGAATTTAGAAAAAGAACTTGCTAGAAGCCAGTTTTCTTATGACGATGTAAATGAAACTGTGGAAAATATTTTAAAAGATGTAAAAAAACGAGGTGACAAGGCCCTTTTTGAATATACAAAAAAATTTGATAAAGTGGATCTAAAAACATTGGAAGTTTCCGAAGAAGAAATTCAAAAAGCGTTTGATACAATTGATAAAGAACTTTTGGAAGTTATTAAATATTCGCATGATAATATTAAATTATTTCACGAAAGACAAGTTAGAAATAATTTTATTGTAAAAAAAGAAAATGGAGTAAGTTTAGGGCAAATTATTAATCCAATTGAAAAAGTTGGGCTATATGTACCTGGAGGAACTGCCGCTTATCCATCAACTGTTTTGATGAATGCCGTTCCAGCAAAAATTGCAGGTTGCAAGGAAATTATAATGGTTACGCCTCCAACTTCAGATGGAACAATTTTACCATCGCTTTTAGTTGCTGCGAAAATCGCTGGAGTTGACAGAATTTTTAAAGTTGGTGGAGCACAATCAATTGCTGCACTTAGTTATGGAACAGAAAGCATTCCAAAAGTTTATAAAATTGTAGGACCTGGAAATATTTATGTTGCAATGGCTAAAAAGATGGTTTACGGAGAAGTTTCAATTGATATGATTGCAGGTCCAAGCGAAGTTTTAATAATTGCCGATGACAGTGCAAATCCAGTTCATGTAGCAGCAGATCTACTTTCTCAAGCGGAACATGACAAACTGGCAGCCAGTATTTTAGTTACAAATTCAAAGGAACTTGCTAAAAATGTTGCAGAGCAATTGGAAATTCAGCTGAAAGAGTTGGAAAGGGAAGAGATTGCAAGAGTTTCGATTGAAACTCAAGGTAGAATTATTGTTACGAAAACGATTGATGAAGCGATAAAAATAAGTAACGAAATTGCTCCAGAACATTTGGAACTGGCAGTTTCTAATCCTTTTGAACTTTTGACAAAAATAAAAAATGCGGGTTCAATATTTATGGGACATAACACGCCTGAGCCATTGGGAGATTATTTGGCAGGACCTAATCATACACTTCCGACAAGTGGAACAGCTAAATTTTCATCGCCATTATCAGTTGATGACTTTATAAAAAAATCTTCATTTATTTATTATTCAAAAGAAGGGCTTGAAGAAGTGAAAGATAAAGTTATAAAATTTGCTGAAAGTGAAGGTCTTACAGCTCATGCTCGTTCAGTTTCGAAAAGATTTGAAAAATAAAATTAATTGTAAAAAATAAATAATTATATAATTTATTATCTAAATTTAATTTAAATAAAGATATTGGTGATAAAAATAAAATAAATTAAATTAGATTGAATTAGATTGTATCAGATTAGATTAGATAAATTATAGATCTTAGAAAGGAAAAATTTGAAAAATGAAAAAAATATTTTTGGGACTATTTATTTTAGGAACACTTGGAATGGCTCAGCAAAACTATGAAGTTTATGTGAAAAATGGGGTTAAAATTTCTCAAAGTGAAGCGGATAGAGAGAGTAAAGAGATTGACAAAATTATTAATGATAAGATTATTTCAAGATATAACAATGAGGGAAAAAAAGTTATAATGGAAAAGTCAAAAAAGCTTTATGATAAATATATGGATGGTTTAATGGATAACATGGTAAAAAACGCTCCAAAAAATCAACAACAGTCATTTAAAGAATTTTTAAGAAGACTTAGTGAAATTATGAAACAAAATGTTTTTGGTGAACTTGATAAAATGGATATTTCTATCAAGGAAATTTCATTTTTGAGTAAAAATAAAGCTAAAATTAGCATATTGGCTAAATATAAAGACATGGATGATCTTGACTCTGACAAAATTATTGATGAAGCATTTAAAAAATCTGGAATTACAGATAAAGATACTGAACATTTTGAAAAAATTAGTAAAGTAAAACTTGATAAATTTTATAAATATTTTGAAGATAGAGTAAAAGAAGAAATAAAAAAAATTGATTATAATGAAGATACTACAGAAATAGAAATTGAAAAAGTCAATGGAAAATGGCAAGTAGATTTTGATTATAATGATTCGATAAATGAGATGTTAAAAGATTTGGAAAATAGTTTTGAAAGTATGAAAAATGACATTGACGATTAATAAGGAAATTTATCTGAAATAATAGATAAAGCAAAGAAAAAAATAAAGAGGGAGAAATTGTAAAATGAGCAAATTTTGGAATGATAAAATAAAAGAAATAGAGCCCTATGTTCCTGGAGAGCAGCCAAAAGACAAGAAATATATTAAACTTAATACGAATGAAAATCCTTATTCACCGTCAAAAAAAGTTATAGAAAAAATAGAATCTATGAATTTGAAAGATTTGAAACTATATCCAGATCCAGATGTAACAGAGCTTAGAAAGGTTATCGCTGAATATTTTTCTAATAAAATAAATGATGAAATTACACATAAGCAAGTATTTATCGGAAATGGATCAGATGAAATTCTAGCATTTATTTTTATGACATTTTTTAATGCAGGAGATAAAGTGTATTATCCAGATATTACATATAGTTTTTATCCAGTTTATGCTGATTTATTTAATGTGAAGGAAATCAAGATTCCATTAAATGATAATTTTGAAATTGAAATTCAGAAATATTTTAGATTGGATGGACATATAATTATTACAAATCCAAATGCACCGACTTCGATTGCATTGAAATTAAATGAAATAGAAAAAATAGTAAAAAATAATCCAACTCAGTTGATTGTTATTGATGAGGCTTATGTCGATTTTGGGGCAGAAAGTTCTGTTAAATTGGTGAATAAATATGACAATGTTCTTGTTGTGCAGACATTTTCAAAATCTCGTTCATTTGCGGGAATGCGTTTGGGATATGCAATTGGTTCGGAAAATATAATAGAAGGGCTTAACAGATTAAAATTTTCATTTAATTCGTATACAGTTGACAGAATTTCGATTGAAGCTGGGATTGAATCATTTAAAGATGATGATTATTTTGTAAAAACTAATGCTAAAATTATTGAAACACGGGAAAAAACTGTAAAAAAATTGAAAGAATTGGGATTTAAAGTATTAAATTCAAGTGCTAATTTTATTTTTATTTCACATAATAAAGTTTTTGCAGGAGATTTATATAAAAATCTAAAAGATAATGGGGTTTTAGTTAGATATTTTGCGAAAGATAGAATTGATAATTACTTGAGAGTTACCATTGGAACCGATGAAGATATGGAAATTTTTATTGAAAAATTAAATAAATTGTTGTAAAATATAAACATAAGGTATAAAGCAAGAGATAATTTAGCAAATTAAAAAATTATAATTAAAATTTATTATTTTTTAAAGATATTTTAATATAATTTTTGATTAAATATGTTATAATAAATTAATAATAAAATAGGAGTGATTTATATGAAAAAAATAGCTTTAAATTCAATTTTAATTTTAGGAGTTCTTGGTATGATGCAAGGATGCGCTAGTACCCATTCAATTTCATCTTTTAAACAACAAGGTTATAAAACAAAAGAAGAAATGGAAAAAATGGGAAAAGAAAATATTACATGTATAGTTGATTATGGAAAAACAAGTTGGTGTAAACAAAATAAATAGTTTTGTTTTTAATTTAGGAATAAAAAAATTGATAAGATATTTTGGAAGGAGATTATTTCTCCTTTTTTTATAAGTATACAAGTTATTTAGGTGCTCAAAAAATTTTGAAAAAAATAAAAAAAGATTATACTATTTGTTATACTATTTATAAATGTAAGTCTAAAAAATATGATAAGAATTATAAAAAACAGAAAAAAATTATCTGAAAGGATTGAAAAAATGAGAAAATCTAACATTGAAAGGAACACATTTGAAACAAAAATAAAAATTGAATTGAATATTGATGGGACTGGAAAATATGAGAATAATACGGGAGTTGGATTTTTAGATCACATGCTTGATTTATTTGCAAAGCATGGGAGATTTGATTTGAAAGTTTGTTGCGACGGGGATACGCAAGTTGATGATCATCACAGTACAGAAGATATTGGGATTGCTCTTGGGAAATGTTTTTATGAGGCTTTGGGAGATTTAAAAGGGGTTAAAAGATACGGAAACTTTCTTTTGCCGATGGATGAGGCTCTGACATTGGTTGCAGTTGATTTGAGCGGAAGATATTTTTTGAATTTTGATGTAAATATTCCGACTGAGAAAGTTGGAACTTTTGATACAGAATTGGTGGAAGAGTTTTTTATTGGATTTACACGACATTTAAATGCGACACTGCATATAAAGAATATGACTGGAACGAATTCGCATCATATTATTGAGTCGATTTTTAAAGGAGTTGCCAGAGCCTTGGCGGAGGCTGTGAGTATTGATGAAAAATATAAAGATGAGATTCCATCCACTAAAGGGGTATTAGTTTAATAAAATTTATTAACAGCTCAAAATAATTTTTTTATCTAGTCAAAATATTTTTTGAGTGTCATGTGTGGCACTCAACTTTTTTTATTTCTTTATAAATAAAATATAAAATAGAATCTGATTAGTTTGAATAGTTAAAAATCTTGAAAAAAATAAATTATACTATTATAATTAAAGTTATTAAGAAAAGCAAAAAATTAAAAAATAAAATAAAAATAAATAGAAAGAAGAGGGAAGAGAAAAAATGAAAAAGATATTATTAGGATTATTTATTTTAGGAACATTGGGAATGGCACAAAACCATTATGAAGTTTACATAAAAAACGGAGTAAATATTTCACAAAGTGAAGTTGATAACGATAGCGATCAAATTAAAGGAATTGTTGATAAAATGATTAGTGATTTTGAAAATCGTGACAAAAAAATTATGCTTGAAAAATTTAAAATTATGATATCAAGAGAAATGAAAAATGATGATGACTATAAAAAATTTAGTGCAAAGGATAAAGAATTTTACGATAGAATGAATAAAATTATAGCAGATGAAATGATAAATAGCTTAGATAAATCTGTTAAATATATTCCAAAATCTATTTCTTTTACAGGAAAAAATATAGCTAAAGTGGAAATAACAGAAATATCGCCTGATTTTGAAAACGAAAATAATGATAGTGATGAGAATTTTAATAATGCGCTTGCAAAAGCAGGAGTAACGGATGAAGAAATGGATAATTTAGAACATATTAGTGATTTAAGTGATCAGAAAAAAGATAAATTTTTTAAATATCTTAGCGAAGAAATTAAAAAAGATTTGACGGAAACTACAGTTGAGAGTCGTATTCTTGAATTTAGAAAAATAAATGGAAAATGGCAGACAAAAGATGAATTATATGAAATACCAAAAATTTAGACAACAATTAAATATTTAAAGCGAAAAAGTAAAGATTGAATAACAGCAATATTTATAAATGACTAGAAGATAAACTTAAATAGGAGAAATTAAAATGGAAATACAAAAAGAATTATTTTCACTTCAAGATAAAGAATACATGAAATTTTTAAGTAAATTGACACCAAATGTATCGGAGGATACAATTATTGGAGTAAGAATTCCTGAAATAAGAAAATTGGCTAAAAAATTGGTAAAGAATAATGAATATGAAGATTTTTTGAAGGAATTGCCGCATAAATATTATGATGAGAATTTGTTGCATGGAGCAATTATTTCAGAGAGCAAAGATTTTGAGAAATGTATTAAATTGCTTGATAATTTTTTGCCATTTGTTGATAATTGGGCGGTTTGTGATACGATTTCTCCAAAAATTTTTAAAAAGTATAAAAAAGAATTGATTGAAAAAATAAAGGAGTGGTCTCAATCAGATAAAACTTATACTTGCAGGTTCGGTGTAGAAATGTTGATGACACATTTTTTGGATGAAGACTTTAAAAAGGAATATTTGGAAGTGGTAGCGGATATTCATTCTGATGAGTATTATGTAAAAATGGTAGTTGCTTGGTTTTTTGCGACGGCACTTGCAAAACAGTGGGATTATGCGGTGATTTATTTAGAAGATAACAGATTGGATGTTTGGGTGCATAATAAGACGATACAGAAGGCCCGAGAAAGTTTGAGAATTTCGTTGGAGAAGAAGGAGTATTTGAAAAAATTGAAGAGAGGGAAAGAAAATTAATTTTACGAATACTAATTACATAAATAGAAAGGAGATAAAATGGAAAAAGAATTAGAATCTGAATCTTTAACTTTATTTGAAAAGGAAAATGAAAATATTGAAAAAACTGAAACTATAAAAGTTAAAAATACACTTTTTACTATTTTAAATGGTGAGAGAGTTGATTTAGAAATTGAAGAGATTTTCGATAGCAACAGGTTTTATGAGATAAAGGCTGTCACTTTTTCAGCTGATGAAAGTTTTTTGAATAAATACCTGACTCCGTTTAAAAGTGTTGATTTGGTTATTGGGATACAAGATGTAGATGTCCAAGTTAGAGGGTTAAAGGCTTTGGAAAATGAAACCAAGAATTTGATTGAAAGTCAAAAGGCGATTATTAAAAAGAAACAAATCCGTTTTTTTGAGAATCTTTCAAGAGAGAATCAAGAAAGTATTGTGGAAGAAAAGTGGAAATTAAGAGTGCCAATGAGTTCGACAATTCATAGTAAATTTTATCTTTTGAAAAATGATTCAGAGACGAGATTGATTTTTGGATCTGCTAATCTTTCATTTCAGGCTTTTTCAAACAAAAGGAACCAATTTGAAAACATTGTCATTTTTGATAATTCCCCATTATTTAACCAGTTTGAAGAATATTTTAACGAAATTACTTTAACTTGTACTGATTTTATTACGAAAGCTATAAGAAAGAAGGCGAAAAGTAAAATTAAAGTTTTAGATGAAAATGAAGAGACATTTTCTGTGAGATTTACACAAGATGAAAGTGCCAAATTGCAAATAGATGTTTCAAAAGATGTTGTTAAAGAATTTAATGATGTGATTGTTAAGGAAGAAGACAGTGTTGCTTTGCCGATAATTGAGGAAATTAAAACGATTGATGAGAAACAGAAAATAATTGAGAATGAGAAAAAAGAGGAACTTGAAGTTGAAAAATTTGCTTATGAATTGTCGATTAATACGATTTCACGACAAGCTAAAAAGAAAGAGAGTATGGTTGTGACACCTGAAACATTTGCGAAAAAGATAAAACCTAAATTAGAGGTTAAAATTGCTATAAAATTGAATCAGTCAACTCCTGAAAGAGAATTATTATTTTCAAAAGATACCGACCGTGGATTCGGGCGTTCGGGATTATATATTGAAGAAAATGGAAACACGAAACCGTTTGGGCAGGAAGCTGGGAAAGAAGAGATAAAAAATTCTATTGAAAGTATTGTAAAATTGATTGAGAACTATAGAAAGTATGTAATTGACTATAACGATAATTATGGTTCAAGAATTATTGAGATTATTTTATATGCATTTACCTCGCCTTTTCTTCAGGATATTAGGTTCAAACTGGAATCTGATTCGGAAAAATTAGATGTTCCGCAATTTCTATTTATTGGAGGAACTGCTGGTTCAGGAAAAAGTAACTTATTGCAGATTTTACAAAAAATGCTGGGCCTTTCTAAATCAAAGCCTATTTTGTACAATAACATTATTCCGACTGGAAGAACAAAAAAAGCAGATACGATAACACAAATTCAACTATGGATGAATGAAAATAATGTAGCTCCAATTTTAATTGATGAAATTGACGAAGAATTTTTTTCAAACAAAGATAGAGGAAACAACTTGATCGTAAATGTTTCAAATCTTTCTACTTCAAATTTTGATTTTACACCTTGTTTTATTGGAACAACAAATGCTTTGGAATATTCGTTGCCACAACGGGCACAAAGAAGATCATACTATGTGAAAAATGATAAAGTTTTTGACACAGAACTTAAGAAAAAATCTGTAAAAGCTTATACAGAAGTGTTTGAAATTATTAATGATACTCTTTTTCAAGATTTTGTTATTCGATTTGCAGAAAAGTTGACAGATGATAATTTAAGCTGGAAAAATTATTCTCTACATTCTTCTACAGGATTGATAGATTTCCTTTATTGGTCTCGTGAAATTTTTAAGGAATATTTTGAAATTGCTCAAATCGAAATGCCTGCTTGGTTTCCTGAAACTAGATATGATGACACTGTAGAAAATAATCAGTCTTTATGGAGAAAATTATACGAATATAATCATCAAGATTTTAAAGTGCAAAAAGAAAAAGGTGTGTATTTATTCAAATTAAAAAGTTTAGATAGTGAAGAAGGACAAAGCAACAGATTTGGTACAAAAATTCTTCCATCTACAAAATATTTAAATGCATTATCACAAAAATGTAAAAATGATAATAATTCTTCGGATATTATTGAAATTAAGATAAAGGAATTTCATGATTGGATAGGAGTGCCCTTGCCGAAGGGATTGAAACATAAGAAGACAATTCTGGATTTTTTTAAGAAAAAGAAAAGCGAAAAGTGATTTTCATTGTAATGTCAATTTTTTTTTGATATAATTTAAGTAGTTAAAGGGAAAGTAGGGATTAATTATGAAAAAAAAGAAAAAAGGACTAGCAATTGGAAATTCTGATTTTAAGGAGATTATACAAGAAAACGGATATTATGTCGATAAAACAAAGTTCATAGAAGATTTGCTGGAAGACTTATCAAAAGTTAAACTTTTTACAAGGCCCAGAAGATTTGGTAAAACTCTAAATTTGTCGATGTTAAAATATTTTTTTGATGTGAAAAATGCAGAGGAAAATAGAAAATTATTTGAAAATTTGTATATTTCAAAAAGTGAGTATATGGAAAATCAAGGACAAAATCCTGTGATTCTTATAAGCCTGAGAAATGCCGAGGCAGAAAATTGGGAGAATAGTTTTTTTAATACTAAGAATCTTGTAAAATCATTGTATAAACAATTTCAATATATTAAAGAGAAATTGGATGAATTTGATTTGGAAGATTTTTTAAGCATTGTTAAAGATAAGGATAATGCAGATTGGGAAAATTCATTAAAGAATTTATCAAGATATCTATATGAATATTATGGGAAAAAAGTTATAATTTTAATAGATGAGTATGACACTCCAATGACAAGTGCTTGGAACGAAGGATATTATGAAAAGTCACGAAGATTTTTTAAAAGTTTTTATTCAAATACATTGAAAGATAATGAATATTTACAGTTTGCTGTTGTGACTGGAATACTCAGGGTAGCAAAGGAAGGGATTTTTTCTGGCTTGAATAATTTGAAAACTTATACAGTTTTGAATAATAAATATGCGGAAAGTTTTGGATTGATTGAAACAGAAGTAAAAAATGCTTTGGAATATTATGGATTAGAGCAAAATATTGAAAAAGTGAGAAAATGGTATAACGGCTATAAGTTTGGGAATATTCAAATTTATAATCCGTGGAGTATAATTAACTATCTCGATGAAAAAGAAATAAATGTTTACTGGATAAATACATCAGATAACAGACTTATCCATACAGCAATAGACAATGCTGATAAAGATTTATTTGATGAATTAAAAGATTTATTCAATAACGGGACAACAGAGCAAATGGTAATGGCTTCGTCGAATATGGATAGATTGAAAGATCCACAAGAAGTTTGGCAGTTATTACTTTTTGGAGGGTATTTGACTGTTGAAGAAAAAATTGCTATGAATGAATATGCTTTGAAATTACCGAATTATGAAGTTAAAACATTTTTTAAAGATATGTTTGTCCAAAATTTAGGAGGTTTTAGCAGATTCAGAGAAATGATAAAAGCGTTTAAAAATTTTGAGTTTGACAGATTTGAAAAACTTTTAAATGAAATATTTTTAGTGTCAATGAGTTATCATGACACTTCTAAAATAGAAAAACCGTATCATACTTTTATTTTAGGAATGATGTTGTATCTTGATAATGAGTACACAGTTTTATCAAATAATGAAACTGGCTATGGAAGAAATGATTTAGCTTTAAATCCGATAAATAAAAGAGATGTTGGATATATATTTGAATTTAAAGTGGCTAAAACTGAAGAAGAGCTTGAAGAAAGAGCAGAAGAAGCATTGAGTCAAATTGAAAATAAAAAATATCCTGTTTTATTAAAGGAATGTGGAGTAAAAGAAATTGTACATATTGGAATGGCATTTTTTGGAAAAAGAGTTAAAGTGAAATATAAAGTTGTGAAAAACTAAAAAATTTTTTTGAATGGTTGACAATATATAAAAAATAATGTAAAATTGTGTTCCTTGGCAGGGGAGCAAAAAAGGTCTCATAAAAAAATGGGGCCTTTTTATTTATGAAAAATTTTTTCTTAATTGCAACAATATATTTTTTTTGATATAATTTAAGTAAGTAAAAAAAATAAAAAGATTTAATAAATTTCATAAAGTTACTGAAAATTTGAAAGAAATAACGAATCAAAAATAAGTAAAAAAAAATTATATAAGTTTATCAAAAAATAAAGTAAAAACGTAAAGAAAAAGAAAGGATTTTTAAATATGATTGCAGTTATTGATTATGGAGTGGGTAATCTTTTCTCTTTGCTATCTTCGTTAAATTATGTTGGACTTGATACAAAACTGACTAATAATGTTGAAGAGATTAAAAGTGCGAAAGGGATAATTTTGCCAGGAGTGGGGGCCTTTAGGGACGCTGTTTCTAATCTTGAAAAATATGGATTAAAAGATATTTTGGTAGATGAAGCAAAGAATGGGAAACCGTTTTTAGGAATTTGTCTTGGAATGCAAATGCTTTTTGAGAAAAGTTATGAATACGGTGAATTTGAAGGACTTGGACTTATAAAAGGAACTGTTGAGGAAATAAAAAAATATATTCCAGAAAATTCTGATTTGAAAATACCTCATATGGGATGGAACAACTTGAAAATAAATGATGAATTTAGAAATGATAAAATTTTGAAAAATGTGAATGTTGAAAATGAAGAGTACGTGTATTATGTACATTCATATTTTGCAAAAACGGATATGAAAAATATTGTTGCATATTCAGAATATGGAACAAAAATTCCTGGAATTGTAAAAAATAAAAATGTTTATGGAATGCAGTTTCATCCTGAAAAATCTGGAGATACTGGATTGAAATTATTGAAAAATTGGGGTGAATTGGTAAAATAAAAGTGAAATAGTGATTATTTTACTTAATTTATTCATTTTTTGGTTGATTTTGATTAGTTGAGAAAGAGGTATTTATGAAGAAGATAATATTATTGATGAGTATTTTTGCAATAGTGAATTTGAATGCGAAAAGTCGAAGCGAGATGATAAGTCAGGATTTATCAAAATTAGGAGTTTCTCAAGAAATAATATTAAAAACAATAGAACTGGATAAGGAAATGCCTAATGTAGTGAGTGAACCTGACAGAGAAAAAGTAAAAAAATTGGCATTAAAGATTGAAGAATTGTTGAAAAAGAATGAGAAGAATTTTGTTCTGTCAGAAAACTTGATAAATATTTATAATGCACTTGGAAAAAGTGATGCAGAGAAATTAAATAATTTAAAACGATATGAAAAATATAATCCTTATGAAGTGTCGAAATTGTTTTTTTCAAATATGTATTATTCCAATAAGGGAGATTTTGATTCTTACAATAAAAATTATGAAATACTTAAAGAAAAATATCCAGATTATTTGATTACTAGAATTGCTGTAACATATACAATAGGAGAGGATGCAATTTGGAATGTTATGCAAACAGATGAAAAAGCAGCACTTGCAAGCTTAAATTCTATTATGAAAATGTGTGATGATAAGAAAAAAACGGAAGAATCACATATTTCTGATGAACAGGCTTGGGCGTATAAATTAACAATGGGATGGTTTGCAATAAGTTTCTATTTAAATGAGAATCGTACACAGGATGCAATTGATTTTTATTATAAAAATTTTGAAGGAAAAAATAAGCCTGATAAAGAAATATTAGATTATAGTAAGTATCAGAATTGGTTTATAAAATCAGAGTTGGCAAGGGCAAATAAAAATGATTTCTATAATAATAAAAAATTGTTTGAAGAAAATTTAAAAAAAATAAATATGTTTGATTGATATTTTAAAAATAAATAATCATTGTAAAAGTAACAACATAAAAATTCAATAAAAGAATTTTTATCTTAAATATTATTGTTAAAAATTTCAAATTTTAATAAATGATAAAAAATTTTAAAAATAAAAGGAGAAAATAACTATGATAGAAATTTTTCCAGCGATAGATTTACATAACGGACAGGCAGTTAGATTGAGACAAGGGGATTATAACCAAGTGGAAGTATTTTTTAAGAATCCTGTTGAAGTTTTGGATTTTTTTAATAAAAATAATTCAAAAAATCTTCATATTGTGGATTTGGATGGGGCAAAAGATGGGAATACAAAAAATTATGAGGTCATAAAAGAATTGGTTGAAAAAAGTGATTTTTTTGTTCAAGTTGGTGGTGGAATCCGTGATGAAGAAAGAATAAAAAAATATATTGAATTGGGAGTAAACCGTGTTATTTTAGGAACGATTGCCGTTGAAAATGAAGAATTTTTGAAGGAAATGGTAAAAAAATATGGCGATAAAATTGCAGTTTCTGTAGATGCAAAAGATGAGAAAGTTGCGGTTAAAGGATGGACTGAAACTGTAGAATTGAACTCAGTTGAATTTTGCAAAAAATTATCGGATATAGGTGTGAAAACAATAATTTATACTGATATTTCAAAAGATGGAATGTTAAATGGTACAAATCTTGAAATTTATAAAAAATTGTCGAAAGTAGTTAATTCAGATATTATTGCGTCAGGTGGAATCACATTTTTAGATGAGATTAAAGAGCTTAACAAAAATCATATTTATGGAGCAATTGTGGGAAAGGCGATTTATTCGGGAAATCTTGATTTGAAAGAAGTTTTAGAAATTAGTAAATAATATTTTTTAGTTATGTATGAAAATTTATAATAAGCTAAATAAATAAATTTAACAAAGAAAGTAGGTATAAGAATGCTTGCAAAAAGAATAATTCCGTGTCTTGATGTGAGAAATGGGAAAGTGGTAAAAGGTGTGAACTTTACTGGGATAAAAGAAGTTGACAGTCCAGTTGAGCTTGCTAAATTTTACAATCAATCTGGGGCTGATGAGCTTGTTTTTTATGATATTACGGCTTCGTTTGAGGAAAGAGGCTTGTTTACAGATATTTTGAAAGAAGTGGCAAGTCAAATTTTTATTCCGCTTACTGTTGGTGGTGGGATAAATACGCTAGATGATTTTGATAGAGTTTTAAAAGCGGGGGCAGATAAAGTGAGCGTCAATTCAGGAGCAATAAGAAATCCAAAATTAATTGAAGAAGCTGCAAAAAAATATGGAGATCAATGTGTGGTTTTGTCAGTCGATGTAAAACGAGTTGATGGAAAATTCAAAGTTTTTGCAAAAGGTGGAAGAGAAAATACTGAGATTGATGCAATAGAGTGGTTTGTAAATGGTCAGGAAAATGGTGCTGGAGAAGTTGTTGTAAACAGTATTGACACAGACGGAGTTAAAAATGGATTTGACTTAGAATTACTTGAAATTTTATCAAAAAAATTGTCAATTCCAATAGTTGCATCAGGTGGAGCTGGAAATATGGAGCATTTTAGAGAGTTATTTAAAATTCCAGGAATTGATGCGGGACTTGCAGCTTCGATTTTTCATTTTAAGGAAGTGGAAATTATGGAGTTGAAAAAGTATTTGAAGAGTAATGGTGTTGAGATGAGAATTTGATGTTTAATGAGAAAAAATGAAGAAATTATTATGAAAAAAGAAGAAATTTTAAAAAAACTAAAAGAAATTAATAAAAAGAAATATTCAATTTTAAAATTAGGACTTTTTGGTAGTTTTTCTAAAAATAGTGATACTGCTAACAGTGATATTGATATTCTTGTAAAAATGGAATTTAAAAAGGGAATGTATCGAAATTTTTGTAGTTTACACAAAAGACTTGAAGAAATTTTTCAAAAAAAAGTGGATTTAGTTGATGAAAGTATGTTTGAGTATAAATTTAAAAATCCAAAAGTTCAGAAATATAAAGATGAAATAAAAGAAGAAATTTTACGGAGTGTAATTTATGTGTAAAAGGAAGAGAAATGATTTATGAAATTTCTGTTTTTGAGATGGAAGATTTATTAAAGTATATTTACTTATTGAGAGAAAAATTAAAATATTAAAATAAATAATTTTAGAAAAGAGGTAAAAATGAATATAGAGCAAATAAAATTTGATGAAAAAGGACTTGTTCCTGCGATAATACAGGATTATTATACAAAAGAAGTATTGACACTTGCATATATGAATAAAGAAAGTCTTGAAATAACTTTAAGAGATAAGAAAACTTGTTTTTTTAGCAGAAGTAGACAAGAACTTTGGCTAAAAGGGGAAACTTCAGGGAATTATCAGCATGTTGTTTCAGTAAAATATGATTGTGATGCGGATGCTTTGCTTGTGGAAGTAAAAAAAGATGGGCCTGCTTGCCATACTGGCGCTGAAAGCTGTTTTTTTAATTCATTGTTTGAAGCAGAAGATTATAGCAGTTTTACGCCTGAAAAACTTTATGAATTGATAAAAGATAGAAAAATTAATCCAAATGAAAAATCTTATACGACTTATTTGTTTGAAAAAGGGCTTGATAAAATTTTGAAAAAAGTTGGAGAAGAATGTACGGAAGTTATAATTGGGGCTAAAAATAATGATAATGATGAATTGAGATATGAAATTGCAGATTTATATTATCACACTTTGGTTTTAATGATTGAGCAAGGGCTTACTATTCAAGATGTGAAAGATGAACTGGCTAAAAGACATGTTGTTGATCATAAAGTTAAACAGGAGAAAATGGGCGGAGAATCTAAATAATAAATTTTAGTTTATTTAATAACAAGGGGGGCATAAGGTCCCCTTGTTAATGTTTTTAAAATATCTTAATTTTTTCAAAAACTTCTCCAACTGAAAAACTTTTAATTATATTTTTTTGAGTTTCACTTTGAGAAACTAAAATTTCAATTTCTCCATCTTTGTTAATATTTTGTGCAATTCCCGAAACAATCTCGTTTCCAAATTTTAATTCAATATTTTTATCTTTCAAATAATTTATTTCGTTAATTTGCTCTAAAATTTCTTCCCAAAATCCATTTTTTAAATTTTCAAATAATATTTTAAATTCATAAATAATATTTGTTATAATCTCATCAATTTTATATTTTTTGTTTTTTATCTGAGTCAATGAAATAGCCTTACTTTCCAAAAATTCTGGCAAGACATTATTTACATTTAAACCAATTCCTACAATATAGACATCATCCGCCTTTTCCATCAAAATTCCACATAATTTTTTATTTTCCAAATAAACATCATTTGTCCATTTAAATTTGTAATCCAAGTCCTCAATTTTTTTTAATCCTTTTATTACAGCAAGTCCAGCAAGTAATGGCAATTTAAAATAATCTTCCATTTTTATCTCTTTTCTTTCATTTAAAAAGAAACTAAACGTAGCCATCCCTTCAAGTGAAACCCAATCGTTATTTCTACGAGCTTTACTATGTGTTTGAATACCAGCAGAAATAACGTCAAATTCCTCGTGGTTATTATGCTCTCTTCTCAAATAATCGTTTGTCGAATCAATTACATCAAATTTATATATTTTTACATTTTTTCTATTTTCTTTCATAATTATCTTTGCTTCCTTCTCTTTATTCATCATTATTTTTTTTGTTTATTCAAAATTTTATTATTTAAATATAATTAAAAGAACTCCTGCAGCAACAGCTGAACCAATTACACCAGCAATATTCGGTCCCATTGCGTGCATCAATAAAAAATTTCGTGGATTTTCTTCTTGTCCTATCTTTTGAACAACTCTTGCTGCCATAGGAACTGCTGAAACTCCTGCCGCACCAATCATCGGATTTACTTTTCCTTTTGTAAATTTATACATTATCTTTCCAAAGAGTACACCTCCAACTGTTCCAAAAGAAAACGCAATTAATCCTAAAATAATAATTTTTATTGTTGTAAGACTTAAAAAATTTTCTGCATTAGCAGTTGCTCCAACTGTCATTCCCAAAACTATTGTAATACAGTATAATAGCGCTCCTTTCACATGCTCAACTAAATTTGAAACTATTCCAACTTCTTTTATGAGATTTCCTAACATTAACATTCCAATTAATGGAGCTGATGATGGAACTAAAAGAATTACGATAATTGTTACTGCAATTGGAAAAATTATTTTTTCTTTTTGACTCACAAATCTAAGCTGTGTCATTTCCACCATTCTTTCTTTTTTTGTCGTAAGCAGTTTTATAATTGGTGGCTGAATAACTGGTACCAAAGCCATATAGGAATAAGCTGCAATGGCAATTGATCCCAATAAATGAGGTGCAAGTTTTGTCGTCAAATAAATGGCAGTTGGTCCATCAGCTCCCCCAATAATTCCAATTGAAGCGGCTTCTTTTCCAGCCAGTCCAAGCAAAATTGCTCCAATAAATGCTACAAAAATACCAAATTGTGCTGCAGCACCCAATAACAAACTTTTTGGATTTGCAATAAGAGGTCCAAAATCAGTACTTGCACCTATCGCCAAAAATATTAGTGGCGGATAAATTCCAAGTTTAACCCCTTGGTACAAATAATATAAAAGTCCTCCTTTTTCCATAAGTCCTTCATTTGCCACAGCGGGTAAATTTGCAAGTAGCATTCCAAAAGAAATTGGAAGCAATAAATAAGGTTCATATTGTTTTTTTATTGCCAAATATAATAAAATTAAAGAAATTATTATCATAATAATCTGTTTTACAGTTATCATTGACAGTCCTGTAGTTCCATAAAGAATTTTTAGTAATTCCATATTAAAAACCATTCCTTTCCTTAAAGATTTTTCTATAAAATAAATTATTGCTATAATTAATAAAATTAGAATATTTTATAAAATTTCAAGCAATAATTTATTCAGATAATATTGCCAAAATATCATCAGAATTTACATTATCTCCCTTAGATACTTTAATTACGCTAATAGTTCCATCTTTAGGAGCTACGATAGGATTTTCCATTTTCATAGCTTCTAGAATTACAATTTCATCTCCAGTTTTTACCTTTTGTCCAGCTTCGACTTTTATATCGACAATAAGCCCTTGCATAGGGGCTTTTATCGGTTCCCCGATTTCAACAGAATTATTAATTTTATTTTGTGTAAAATCATTTTTTCCCTGTATTTTTTGATCATAGTTTGAGTTAGTTGAAATAAAACCTTCTTTTTCAGTAACAGCTTCCACTTCCACTTCATAAACCTTTTCTCCAATTTTGATTTTATATAATTTAATCATACTTGTCATACCCCTTTGAATTTCAATTTTATTTAATTTCTTTTATATTCTTTACTTTTATTTCACAATCTTTATTATTTTCAGATGCGTCAACAAGAGCTGTCAATAAAGCTACCAGCATTGTTTCATCTTTTATTTTTTCAATACTGAATTTTTCGTTTGTATTTAAATTTTCAGATTCTAAATTTTTTAAAGTGTTAATATCGTTTATTTTTTCATTTATGGTGTTTTGATCTTTTTCATTTGAAAAATATTTAAAAAATGATAATACAAACGAAATTAACAGCAATATAAAAAAAACAATTAACATACTTACAACAGTAATATAAATTGCATCTCCAAATGACACAGCCGAATTTCCAAATAAAATACTTTTCATTTTTCAAATTATCCCTTTCAAAAAACTTTATCCAAATTATATTTGAATATTTTTTAAAAAATTACATTAATATTATGAATTTCAATTTTTTCTTTATTTTGAGTTTTTTCTTTTGAATATTTTTTTTCTAAATAGTCTCTTGCAATTTGTGGAAAACATGCATAAGTTAAAACATCTTCGCCAGATTTTGCTAAATTTCCAATTTCCTTTTTCATTGTGTCATATTCATTTTTTAACAGATCAGCAGGTCTTCCTGTAAATATTTTTTCATTTCCAATTATGATTTTTTTTATTTCATCAGAAATTGGAACAGGAGGTTTCCCATACATTCCTCTTACATAATCTTTAATTTCTCTTGGAACCATTTGGTATCTCTTTCCAGTTAAAACATTAAATACAGCTTGAGTTCCAACCATTTGACTCATAGGAGTAACCAATGGTGGATAACCTAAATCTTTACGAACTTTAGGAATTTCCCTGAGAACTTCCTCATATTTATCCTGAGCATTTTGTGATTTTAGCTGGGACAACAAATTTGAAAGCATCCCGCCAGGCAATTGATATTCCACGATATTAGGTTCTATTTCCAAAGCTTTTGGATTTAAAAATCCATTGTCAATATATTTTTTTCTTATTGGCTTAAAATATTCTGCCACTTCTTTTAAAAATTCAAGATTTAATTCTGTATCGTATTTTGTTTTTTGCAGTGCTCTTACAAGTGATTCTGTAGGTGGCTGCGATGTTCCTCCACCAAAAGGTGAAATTGCAGTATCTACAATATCTACGCCAGCTTCAATAGCTTTCAAAACACTCATTTCAGCCATTCCAGCTGTTTCGTGAGTATGTAACTCAAGTGGAATTTTTAAAATACTTTTTAGTTCACTTACAAGTTTATAAGCAACGTCTGGCAGCAAAATTCCTGACATATCTTTTATTGCAATGGAATCTGCTCCCATATTTTGCATTTCAAGTGCCAATTTTTTGTAATATTCTATTGTGTGAACAGGACTTATTGTATAACAAATTGCAAGTTGACTATCTCCACCATATTTTTTGGTACTTTCCAAAACTTTTCTGATATTTCTTGTATCATTTAATGCGTCAAAAGTACGAATAATATCAATACCATTTTTTATTGAAAATTTTACAAATTTTTCAACAACATCGTCAGCATAATGTCTATATCCTAATAAATTTTGCCCTCTTAAAAGCATTTGCAATTTAGTATTTTTTGCTCTTTTTCTAATTTCTCTGAGTCTTTCCCAAGGATCTTCATGCAAAAACCTAATTTCTGCATCATAAGTGGCACCACCCCAAACTTCCATTGCATAATATCCAACTTTGTCCATAGTTTCTATGATTGGAAGCATTTCGGCAGTTGTCATTCTGGTTGCCATAAGCGATTGGTGTCCATCTCGTAGTGATGTTTCTGTTATTTTTACTTTCATAAAAATCCTCCTTTTAGTTTAGTAAACAAATTTTTAAAACAGACAGTTATAGCACACTCAAACTTTTTAAATTAAAAAATTATATATTTATACAAAAGTAGCTTGAATTTTACTAAACTGTCTTTTTATATTTATTCAAAAAATGCTGGTCCAGCGTTTACAATATGCTCTGGCATATGCGGATATTTTGTTGCAAAATTTTCTCTAAACATTTTTGCCAATTTTTTTGCAGCAGCCCCGTATGCTTCTTTATTTGCCCAAGTGTCTAAAGGATTTAATAACTCGCTTGGAACATTTGGACAATATTGTGGAATTTCTACATTAAAAATATCATCATGTCTATATTCCACTTCATCCAATTCCCCACTTAATGCTGCAGTAACCATCGCTCTTGTATATTTCAAATTTATACGGCTACCCACACCATATGGACCTCCAGACCATCCTGTATTTATCAGAAATACTTTTGTATTATGCAATTCTATTTTTTTTCCTAACATTTCAGCATAAACAAATGGATCAAGTGGCATAAACGGTTCTCCAAAACAAGTTGAAAACGTAGGTTGTGGTTCTGTAATTCCACGTTCAGTTCCAGCTAATTTAGAAGTGAATCCTGTTACAAAATGATAAATAGCAGCATCTCTTGAAAGCCTAGAAATAGGTGGTAAAACACCAAAAGCATCCGCTGTCAAAAATATTATAACATTAGGAATTCCTCCAATTCCTGGAATTTGAGCATTTCTTATATGATCAATTGGATAACCAACTCTTGTATTTTCAGTTAAACTTTTATCATAAAAATCAAATTCGCGAGTTTTAGGATTCATCACGACATTTTCCACTAAACTTCCAAATTTTATAGCATTAAAAATATCTGGTTCATGTTTTGGATCAAGATTTATACACTTTGCATAGCATCCACCTTCAAAGTTAAAAATGCTGTGATCCGACCAACCATGTTCATCATCACCAATTAATCTGCGGTTGGGATCTGCGGAAAGTGTAGTTTTTCCAGTTCCCGAAAGCCCAAAAAATATTGCAGTTTCTCCTGTTTTAGGATCCATATTGGCGGAGCAGTGCATAGGTAAGACATCGATTTCAGGCATTATAAAATTCATTATTGAAAATACACTTTTTTTTATTTCTCCTGAATACTCAGTTCCACAAATAATTCCAACTTTTGCTTCATAGTCAATAATTATTGCAGCTGATGAATTTATTCCATCAATTTTAGCATTGCATTTAAATCCAGGAGCTGCAATTATTGTGAAATCAGCATGTCCATAATCGTTCAATTCCTCTTCAGTTGGACGGATTAGCAATTGATGAATAAATAAATTTTGACTTGCTCGTTCATTTATAATTCTAAATTTTTTTCTGCAAGCTGGATCAGCTCCGGCCATCCCATCAAATACAAATATTTCCCTGTTTTGTAAATACGCAATTAACTTATTATAAATAGATTCAAATTTTTGCTTTTCAATAGGTTTATTCACATCTCCCCAAGCAATTTTATCGTGAATTTGTGAAGTATCAACTATATATTTGTCTTTAGGCGAACGTCCTGTGTATTTTCCAGTTCGCACAACCAAAGCACCAGTTTCAGACAAAGTTCCTTCTTTTCTCCCTAACGCATGTTCAACAAGTTCAGCAGGTTTCAAATTTCTGTAAATTTTTGATATATTCACTATCCCCAGTTTTTCTAAATCTTTTGTCAATTTTTTCATAATACTTCCTCCATAAACTTTCTTTCCATTTTGAAAAAACTATTAGATAATCATAATTTAATAATTTTATATATCCATCTTAATTTTTCCTGACAATAATATTATCGCACATTTTTAAGAAAAGTCAATATCGTATAAAATTTAATTTTTTGAATTTTTTTCAGTTTTATAATAAAAAAAACAAAATTATTATAAAAAAATATCAAAAATTCTAAATTTTCAAAATAAAGCCGTTTTAAGAAGAAAAATAAAAATTTAGAATAAAATATCGAATAAGTTGAAAATTCGCTCTTAAAATTGATATATGAAGGTCAAAAAAATTTAAAACAATGTAAAAAAATTAGTGTTATATCTTCAAATACAGCCACTAATTTTTCAAAACTAAATTCTATTTATTGTAAAGATAAATCAAAAAAATCTAATTAAACTCCTAAAAATGATAACTAAGTTTCGTTTCAAAATTTTACAGAGTTCTATAAAAGTTCTATTTTTTTAATTATTTTATTTTTATATTGTTTATTTTATCAATTAATTGAGCATTTGCATCTTTATACAGATGCGAATATGTGTTTATCGTAGTTTGCAAATTATCATGACCCAATCGTTTGCTTATGGCTGTAATGTCAGCTTTTAAAAAAAGCAAATATGAAGCATGGGAATGTCTAAAGTCATGAATCCTTATTCTTTTTAAGCCTAGCACATTTGTAAACTTTGTCAAAATATATCGGAGTCTTGCAGTTTTTATTTCAAAAATTCGTTTTGTAGATACAATATCAAAATTCTCAAAATAGTATTTTAAATCATTTAATAAAATTTCCGGAATTAAAATTTTTCTCTTTGACCCTAAAGTTTTTGGAGAAGTAATATAAACTTTTCCTTTAACCTTTGAAAACGTCTTATTGATATTTATTGTCTTACTTTCAAGATCTATATCTCCAAATGTTAAAGCCATAAGTTCGCCAACTCTCATTCCAGTCCAAAATAATGTTTTAAAAGCCATCGCTTCCGCAAAATATTTTTTACCGAATTCACTTAATTTGTTTATAAATATATCAAATTCTTCAAATGACCAAATATTCATTTCATTTCGATTTTTTTTTGCTCCGAATGAACCTAAATTTTTGCATGGATTTTCATTTAATCCCTGATATTTCACAGCCCAGCTAAATAAACTTTTTAGTGCAGAAAATAAACTTGATTTTGTGTTTTCACTAAGTTTTTTATTATTATTTGTTTTTTCAAGTATTTCGTTTTGCCATTCCCGAATTACAAAAGGAGTAACTTTGCAAAGCTCTATTTCTCCAAAAAAAGGCAAAATATGCGTATTAAAAAGAGTCTGTGTTGTATTTACCGTAGTTGGCTTGTATCTTTTTTTATAGTCATCAAAATATATTTCGTATAAAGAATTAAGAGTCATATTCATTGACTTTGAAATTTTTAACTTAAATTCGTATTCATATTGCTGTGCATCTTTTTTCTTTTTAAATCCAGTTTTTTTATATTTTTTGTTTATACCTTTATAATCTTTGGCATAAAACGTAGTATACCAAGTCTTTTTATCCGCATTGTAATAAACTGGCATTTTAAGATTCTCCTTATCTTAATATTTTTCAATTTTATTATATCATATTTTTTTTGTAATAAAAAGAATAATTTTTTATAAAAAAATAAATTATAATATATTTTTATTAACTTAATAATTGACA
>ERZ772960.699-NODE-699-length-28490-cov-3.113592_pt1 | contig 28490 bp, 16 predicted proteins | sample MGYA00580678_ERZ772960 | MGnify/ENA primary metagenome ERZ772960 (study PRJEB29015, sample SAMEA2737930) | human oral metagenome | biome: human oral; feature: human-associated habitat; material: dental | place: China | collected 2059 ... | reverse complement strand
AAAAATATCTGGTATTCGTCCGAATGTTCCAATATATCATCGTTTAAAAGCCGTCCGTTTTTGTCGAAAAAGTAAAGGCACAAGCCCCACCGCTTCAGCTTTCCGCCTATGATACGGATGTAGTCGGGCCCCTGTTTGCCGTCGTTTTGTTCAAGAAAGGTAACGGTGCTCTGGCGTTGTATGTCAACGGCAGGCCACTGACCGGCAGTATTGTGTATAATCACAAACTCTTCCTGACGCCACGGTGCGTTCTGATAAACAAAGTTACCGTGCATCATTGCGTCGCCGTGCGAGTGGCCTTCCTTGAACATGGCCAGGCAGGTTGCCCAGCCGTTGAAGGCCCCTTGCGGGTCGGGATTGGCCACGTCGGCCGATACTTTTACCTTCGAGAGGCTGTCAACGTAGCGGTCGGCGCCGCTGCGGGCGAGGGCCTTGCCCGAGAGGGGGTTGTCGTTATAGTCGACGTTGACGTTGCCAAACACAAAGCCGTCGCACGACGTGCAGGCTATACACAGCAGGGCTGCGGCGACGGGGAGCTGTAATTTTTTTATTATCCGGTTCATATTCTGTCGTTCAGGGGTTTACATCGTTACTATATTCTGGCGATACCGCGTAAAGAAGTCGCGCGGCTGTGAGAGCATTCGCCACAGGCGTGCCTTGTCGGCAGAGGGGTAGAAGCGCATGATGTCGCGCAGACACTTCTCTTCTCCGTCGGCGGTGTTGCCGATGACGCGCACCGAAATGGGGTAATCGATGTCGAAACTGTCCCATCCGGGCTGTATCTGGTTGAAGTCCCAGAGGAATCCGTGCTCGCTGTTGGCGGTGTTGCAATACTTGGCAGGCTTCTCCGATTCGCCCACGTGCTGCTGTCCCTTGTTCAGGATGTGGCATATTTTCACCTGCAGCTGGAAGGCTACGTCGGCCTTATGGAAGCGCATGATGCCCTTGAAGCCGAGGCGGTCGGGTTCGGCACCGAAGTCGAGACTGCGCTTCTGGCGCAGCAGTCCTACCGTATGACCGTAGCGCTGGCGGGGCGCTTCGGTGTCGGGGTCGGTGAAATCGTCGTTGTAGGCTTCGGTAAACAGCTTGCCAAGCTCCTCTTCAACGGGGTCGGTATCACGATATTCGTAGGTGAATATTTCGGGCGTTATGCCGTTAAGCTGGGTCTGGTCGATGGTCTTGTAGAGGTGATAGGTTCGGCCGTCCGCCGCGAGATAGGGACGTGTAGCCTCGGGCTTGCCCGAAATTTCGATGGATTTCCATGCCAGCAACGTGTCGTAGACAACCTTGTTCTGCCCCAGCGTGAAGCCGTCGGGGGCGAAAATGTTCGATGTCGAGAACTTTGTTGCGGGCTCGGCACTGCCTGCCTTGTCGCGGAATGTGTAGCGGTCGTAGTAGGTTGACGGCGTGGTGAGCGAGCGTGGAAACGCCAGCTGCAGGGTTTTACGGCCCTGGCTGCCGGCCATTGCGTCGGTATGGCTGAGCGACGAGTTGCCAATGCCGAAGAAATGCTGATGAACGAGCAGCGTGGCGTTGTCTTCGTCGGGAATGCTGTAGCCCTCCTTGTCCTTGGTAAAAGGATATCCGGAGAACTGGTGATTGATGAGCATGCCGTTCTGATCATAGTATTTCAGCTCCAGTCCGTAGCATATTTCGTCGGAGGCGATGACGTCGAAGTGGTCGCGTTCGGTTGTTATCGTCATCTGTCCGTCGTCATCTTTCGCCATGTCTATTTCCTGCGTGATGGGCAACAAGGCCGTTTCGCCGCCCACGACGTGGTAGGTATTGTAGGCCGTTACAGAGTCGGTTCCGTCAGGGCCCACGCCAATGAGCCCGCCCTTATAGCCCATGCGCAGGATGGCATGCACGGCGTATATCTGTTCGTGGCCCTTGACGTCGCGCTCGATAGACGACGGAGGGGCCTGCACTATTTTCTTGAAGAAGCTGTCTACCTGCTCATTCGAGCAGCCTGTAAGCAGCAGCGCTGTGGCCAATGTGAGCCACACGTATCGTGATGGTTTGAGAAAAGTCATGTCTTATGATGGTTTTTTAAAAATGATACAGTGTTCGAAGCGAGAAGTTTGCGCCGCGCTCGTGGGCATAATAGCGGAAGCGGTCGGTGTACTCCTTATATAAATTGTTCAGGATGTTTTCGCCCACGAGCATGAATTTCAGCTCGCGGCGGTGGCCCAAAGCTATGCGGAAGTCAGCCGTTCCGTTGAGCAGGAAGTAGGCTGGCGGCGAATCGCTCACGAGGTCCTTGTCGGGATCGAACCGGTTTTGCTTGGTTACGTATATACCTGACAGCGAGAGCGTTGCGCGATACTTCTTGTTTGACGGAAGGGGCACGTCGTAGGTGGAAGACAGTCCGTACCTGTCCGACGGCATGAAAGGCAGCCAGTCGTTATGCGTAATGTTGCGGGCGAAAATCCATTCGCCTTTTCCCACGAAGGTCAAACGCTTGATGGGGCGGGCCGTAACCTCGATGTCGCCGCCGTAAAGCTTCACGTCGTCCTGGTCATAAATGAATTTCGGGTACTTGCCGCTGGGGTGATTGTGGAACCTGTCCTTGCCTTCGCCGATGTGATCGTATATGTAACTGTTGACGCGCTGGTAGAAAGCGCTCGGCTCCACCGACAGCCACGCGTTGCGGTATCGCGCTCCGGCCACCAGCTTATAGCCGCGCTCGCTGGCCAGATTGCGGTTACCCACAACCCAGTATGAGCCGTCTTGCAGACCTATGGAATAGAGCTCGTTGATATCTGGCGGGCGCCACGACCAGCCTATATTGGCGCGGGCGTCCCAGTTGTCGTTGAACTGGTAGTGGCCGGCCAGGCTCATCGTGAAGTTGCTGTACAGTTTGAAGTCGTCGTAATAGGTGTAATTGCTCAGGCTGCTGTACCCATTTACCGACATCACACGGAAGTCGTATCGCATGCCGAGGGCGCACTGCAGCTTGTTAAACTGCGCCTTGTGCAGGAAATAGCCGCCCATCGACAGCGCGGCAAAGTTGGGAACGAAGGCCGGTTGCTTCGTTCCGGGGTAGTTATAATTGGTTTGATAGGTGTTGGATGTGCCGGCATCGGTTGACATGTGCCACAGTTTCCAGCGGGCATGCCACAGCACATCGAGCTTCGTTGTCTTCAGAATAAGGTCCTGTACCGGTATCCAGCTCCACTGTGTCTTCTTGCGATTCTCAAACTCCTGTCGCAGATTCTCCTGGAACGAGAGCGTAAAGTCGATGCGGTGATTGGGGTTGATGTCCCACTTCAGCTCGCCTTTCATCGTCACGTGCTGCGATTGCTGGAAGGGAGGCTTGATGCGATACGAGAAGGGAAAGATGGTTTCGGGCGACGGCCGGCCGTATTCGAAGCGCTTGATAAGCTGCGAAAGGTCGGAAATTTTGCTGGCATAATAGATGCCGCTGCGCTGATAGTAGATACTTGTAAAGAACGTAGCCGTGAACTTCCGGCCACGATAACCGGCCTGTGCCGACAGGCTGATGGTGTTATAACCCGTGTTGTTGAGCACGTAGTCGGCCGTACGGTAGTCGCCTCCGCGCGTGTACATGCCGTGAACGCGCAGGCCGAAGTTCTTGTATCCGCTTTCAATGCTTCCCGAACCGCTGAAGCCGCGGGCGTTGGTATCGTAGCCAATGTTTACGTTTCCGCTGGGAACGGGCTTGGTCTGGCCGTAAGGCAGCGCCGCATCGTTCAGCAAAACAACGCCTCCCATGGCGCCGAAGCCGTACCTGATGCACTCTGCACCCTTCACCACTTCGACCATACTCGAACCCGTATAGTCCAGTTCCGGTGCATGGTCAGCGCCCCAGCTCTGGCTCTCGAGGCGCACACCGTTGTTCATTAACAAAATACGGCTGCTGTGCATACCCTGTATAACGGGCTTGGCTATGGTGCTGCCGGTGCTCACCGAGCTCACGCCGGGCACGGTTTCCAACAGTTTTGCCAGCGACGTGGCACCGCCGCGCTCGAGCGTTTCCGAGCTTATGGCCGACGATTGCTGTAGCGCATTGGTGTGCCTTTTCTGCGCCGTGACAACCACATTGTCAAGTTGCCGCGAATCGTCCTTGAGCTGAACGACGATGGTTCGGTCTGAAGAAACGGATACTATCTTCGATACACCTTTATATCCTATATAAGAAACGTCTACCTTTACTTTATCCATCGTGCGATCGAACCGGCACACGCATCGTCCCTGCGCGTCGGTAATGGCCGGACTTACGGCGCCCTTGCAGCGCACGACAGCCCCTACGAGGGGTTCGCCCGTTTGCTCGGAAACAACCCGAACGGTAATTTCGAAGCCTCCTTCGGCCTCTGTTTCGTGCATGTGCACTGCGGCGGAAGCCGCTCTTGCCTGCGCAGGAAGGAAAAACATAAATAGCAAACCGAAGCCCGTTACGGATAAAAAGGTTCTGAAACGCCTTGCGAGTTTCGAATAAATTTGTAACATACGGTTGAAAGTATAACAGTTTTTTTGGTTAAAAAATATCGACAGGCTTCATCCCTTGCACCCTCCTTCACCTGTGTTTCCTGAAAAACACCAGTTGCATGTCAGGCTCAGGCATCCGCCTCCGGCAGCATTTTCTCAACGCGTCGGTTCGATTGAGTGGGCAAAGTTAGACAAAAACGCACACCCCCGCAATACTCAAAAATCGGTATTGTGCAAGGGAAGTAGGAATTTTCGCTTCAGGAGACAGGAGACTTTTATTCAGGAGGCAGGAGTTAAGGAGTCAAGAGGAGTTAAGACAAATGTCTGTTCCACCCACAGTCTGTTTTAGGAGGCAGAGAGAGTTTAAACAGAATTCAAGAGCCAAGGGGTCAAAAGAAGTTTAGCTAAAGGCCTACCCCACCCATTGGTAAGGATGAACAGAGCTTACAGCAGTGTCTTAACTCCCTCTAACTCCTGAACTCCTGACTCCTAAAACAGAATCTCCCGTCTCCTAAAGAACAGCCACTGTCGCTTTAAAACCACAGAGAAACCTTTTTACTTTTTCACCCTTTTACTTTTTTACTTTTAAACAGCTCCCTCCACCTCCTTAACTCCCGTCTCCCAAATAAAGAACTTCTTTCTTCTGAAAAGCCCCCTCCGGTCTCCTACGGCAGGCCGACATCCCCTCCTTCGGAGGGGCTTGGGGAGGCGTCTGTTGGGGCTTAGAGAGGCGTCTATTAAGGCCTGGGGAGGCTCTCTCCCCCTGTCACCGCTACCCGTTTATGCGCTCGCGGAGCTTATACAGCGCCCTGCAGCCATACACGGCACAAAGCACAAGAACCGACTTCAGCAGTTTTTCGTCCCACCCTTCAGGCGTGTCAAAAAGCCAGTCAAGGGCTGTAAAGCAGACGAAAATCAAGATTACGGCCCCCAGAATTTTAGCAATAAATCTTAACTTATTCATGTTTTCATATCTTCGGACACCCTGACCTCCAACCCTCACAAGGCTTGAAAATCACCGGTTTCATCGTCTAATATCTGCAAATATAGTCAAAAATCCCCAATTCCGCCCCTTTCTCTGCATTAAAAAATATCATACACCGGCATAAACCCCGCAATCCAGATGTCCTCGCCCCCTAAGTCAGGTGTACGAGTCCCCTAAGTTAGGGGGTTGGGGGTCTGAACAACTGCACGGTCCCTCCGAGTCAGATAACCATAGCGGTATGAACAACCGCCCCTGTACACACCTGTACTCAATTTTGCCTTGCCTGCTCAATGTTGGGCGACCCTGCTGGGGTCGATTCCGTGAAGCAGTGCCATTGTCCCCGCATCACTTGCTTCGCAAGCTGATACGGGGTTATGGAAAGGTGACAGCTCCGCAGTCATGATACGTCGTGTGGGCTATGGACAAGTGGAGCCTCCGACTTCATGACACATATTTTGCGGGGAAAGCTGTAAATTCTTCCGGCTTCATGATACCCTCCTTGAGATACAAAGCAGGGAGGTTTCCGCCCTCATGACACAGCATTTGGGTTGTAGAGAGGTGAGACTTCCTGCCTCATTACAAGATGTTTTTATGATTATAAGTTACTTTTTTACCACTTTCCTTCCGTCGATGATGTAGGCTCCGGCGGGAAGATGGGGGCGGGTGGGGGAGACGAGCCGGCCGTCGAGGGTGTAGACCTTGCCGGAGGAGGGCGGCGTCTGCGGCAGGCGGGTGAGGCCGGTGGGGAGGCCGGTGATGGTGAGGTTGTCGATATTCCAGTAGTATGACAGGCCTGCGCCGCCGGTATCGTAGGCGTGGAAGCGGATGCGCATGTTGTCGGAGAGGTGGGCCGACAGGTCAATGGTGAGCTTTACATACTTGCCGCTCTGCGATTTTCCGTCGGCATCGAGCGGATAATCGGTCAGGCAGTTGAACACCTGTGCCCATGTTGTGCCGCCGTCGCTACTTACTTCTACGTTATAAAACTGCGGATTGCCCTTCGGATTCTTGTTGGCTGCGGTTGTTCTTGACCAGAATTCGAGCGTTGTGCCTTGTGCGAAGACGGGCGAAATAAGGGTTTGTTCCTCGTGTGTATCGTCCCAGGCTTCGATAAGCGTTGCCGCATGGGTGCCCTCGTATGAGCGGTAGAGGCCGCGGTTGGTTTGCAAAGTGCGTGTTAAATCCCACCCGCGGTTGTCGCTGTTCTGTACGGTCCAGCCGTTAGGATTCGACGTGTTCTCCCAGTCTTCATACAGTATGACGTTTGCCTTTGTCTGGCAACTTTGCGTGACGTGCAGCGTGGCGGTGACTGAAGGGTTGGCTTTATCGGTGAAGATGATGTCGGCCGTGCGGGGGTCCTGCGTCGTGTTGGCGCTCTGTGCAGCCAGCACGAGTTGTGTGTCGCCTTTGTCGCCTTCGGTCTGCGACAGCGTGAGCCATGCGGGAATGCCCGATGCACGCCATGCGCCGTCGGAAGAAACCTTTACCGTTGCGCCGCTTTGGGCTCGGCCTGCAAGGTTTACGGTTGTCTGGTCGAGCACGATGCGGTGGGCTGATGGCAGCAGTTCGAACGTCATCACAGGCCCGACGGCCGAGATGTTGGCGATGGCAAAGTTGGCCTCCGAGCCGTCACTGTAGAAGGGTCGCAGGGCTGCAGAGCCGCCGAAAGCCGTGCGGCCGTTGTCGGCGCTGAACGCAGCGCGGCTCAGATCGCCGTCTGAAGTGGGCGTGCCGCCCGGGCGGAAGATGTATTGTTCGTCAAGGCGGGTGGTGCCGTTATAGCCCAGGTTGCCGCCGGTGAGGTCGGGATTGATGCGGTAAATAATCAGTCCCGATTCGGGCAGACTGGCGTCGAAGCCTTCTTTCCTGCGGTATTCGATGACGAAATACTCGCGGTGGCCCACGGGTTGAATCTTATAAGCCACGTTCTCGTCGGTGTTGCCGCCGATGGGATTGAGCGTGTAAATGTCTGGTTTAGAGATAAGGGGTATCGAGTCGAGCCAGTGGCAGTAACGCCATTTGGTATAGGCAGTCATGTGCTGTGCGATGAGCTGATTGTTCGACATCAGGTCCCAGACACCGACAGGATTAAGTCCATCCTTCGTCCCGTGGTAAAGATCGTAGGTTCCTAAGTTGTGCGACATCTCGTGACAAAGTACGCCGGTGTTCAGCGGTATGTAGGTAGAGGCGGCCCCTAAGTTAAAGCCGTTGCTCTCGTCAAACACCATAAGGAAGCTGACGACGCGCTTTCCCTGAATGTTGCCGCCCAGAATGTAGTTGCTTCGCTGTGGCCAGAGAAGATGCGTGTTGCCCACAGCCGACGTGCCGCTAAGCACTATGGTGAGGTTGTCTACAATGCCGTCGCCGTTGGCATCAACCTGATAGCCCTCGGGAAGATGCTTGTCAAGATAGCCCACTATTTCTTTAATCAGGGCGTGTCTGCGCGCCTCCATGGCGGTTGCGTCGCCTTTAGGGTAGCCGGTGGGGTTGATAGAGCTTCGCTCCTGGTAGTATCCGCGCTCCATCTTTGCACGGTATGACATCACCTTTCCGCCCTCGGCGGCGGGCAGGAGGCGGCTGCGCCAGTCGAGCTTGCGGTATGAGGCCTGTCGGAAATAGTTGTACACGCTGTTATATGTGGGCGACGACGCGTTGAAAAGACTGTCGTAATGCTCGGCCGTATAGGTCTGGAAGACGGCTCCCGGGCCTGTAGCCGCCTCGTCGGCAAAGCGCACGAAGACGACGGTGTTGTTCAAAACGGTCTGCGCCTGCACTGCGGGGGCAAGGACCGAAAGCGCAAGGGCAAGAACGAAAAGGTAAAATTTTCTCATAAGATACGGTATTTCGTGAAGTTGATGATTACATTATTTTTGCAAAAATATCAAAAAACCTGCACTTCTGTCGTTTTAAAAGGGCCTGTCTTTTTCATTTTTACTTTTATTTAATAAATTTGCAAGCAAACTGAATTTCAACTAAACGACAGACTATAAAGAGAATTTTACTTGCTTCTTTCGTGCTTTTTTCGGTACCCTTTCGGCTCTGGCACAGAGCGAAAATCTTCTGGCCACATTCGAAGTTGCCAATAACGACAAGGAGTTTAAGATTGTGCTGGGCTCGACCTCTCGGCCAACAAGGCCCTGCACAGCTGCTATTTGCTGAACATGGGCCTCACAAGTCTGACCGTTGGTGAGAAGCAGGCCGCAGGCTTTTACCTGAGCGTGAACAACAACAAGCTCACAACGCTCGACCTCAGGCAGGCTACGGGGCTCGAAAACAAGGGCCGGTTGTTCGCCATGAACAACAATCTGACCGAACTTTTATACGATAAAATAGGCACGGCTAACCTTGCAGGCAACAAGTTTACCTTCGCAACCCTCCCCACCCGCAATATAAAAACCCTTACCTATGCGCCGCAGCAGCCCATGGAAATAGCCCTCAACGGCTCGTCGGTAGACCTTTCGGCACAGCAGGCCGACACGTACACGTGGTATGATACCGACGGCGAAGAGCTTACCGCAGGCGTCGATTACAAGGCCGAGGCGGGCAAATTCACCTTTCTCAAGGCCCCCGCGAAGCCCGTTTACTGTGTGCTTGAGAGCGCCCGTTTCCCGAAATTTGCGGGCAGCAACGTCTTCAAGACAACCGCCGTCCAGCCTGTAGGCACCGCTATCAAGGGCGCTTCGGCTGCCGAACCCGTTGCCGCCCCCGCCTGGTTTACGCCTGACGGAACCTTCATCGGCACGGGCAGACTGAATCTTCCCGCCGGTCTCTATGTCGTTAAAAGCGGCCGGAAGGTTACGAAAGTGCCGGTAAAATAACACCTTAATATAATAGGGAGGAGGACTGTCGCAGGATAAAAATGCTCTTCCCTGTCAGAAAATATAACCCGTTCTGTGCGCTTCGTGTTCAGTGAACATCGGGCGGGCAGCACGGGTTTGATGCTTTTATCGACAGATTTCTATTGGTTCACCGGATTTTTTCTATCTCCTCACCGACAGCGTCCGACCTTTCCCCCGCCCTCTTTCAGGCTTTTCATCCGCCGATGCTCTCGATAAACAGCCAGACGTTGAGCACCGTAACGATGACTGCAAGCGCGTAGAGGAAGGCGGCGTTGGGCTTGCGGTTGGCATATTTGCCCATGACGCGCTGCGAAGACGTTAGGTAAACCTGCAGGAAAACGGTGAAGGGCAGCTGCACGCTCAGCGCCATCTGCGAGATGATAAGCCCCTGGAACGGGTCGCTGATGAAGAAAATGATGAGCAGCGACACGCCATACGACAGCACGATACCCACTATCGAGTGGGGGTCGCGCACGTTATACGATTCGCTGAACAGCCCCGCGAAGATGCTTCCGGCGGCCATTCCACTCGTCACCGTGCTCGAAATGCCGGCCAGCAGCAGTGCCAGGGCAAACACCGTTCCCGCATTGGTGCCCAGAAGCGGCTCGAGAAGTTGCCTGGCCTGCCCCAAATCATCAACCATAGTATGGTGCTGAAAGAATGTCGTTGCGGCCAGAAGAATCATCGCACTGTTGATAGCCCACCCCACAATCATGGAGAAAAGCGTGTCGAAAAACTCGTAGCGCAGGGCCTTTTCCATCGACGCCTCGCCCTTTTTATTGATTTCGCGGCTCTGGATAACCTCCGAATGCAGAAACAAATTGTGCGGCATCACCACGGCTCCCAGCACGCTCATGATGATAAGCATGCTGCCATGGGGCACCGACGGCACCACCCATGCCTTAGAAGCCTGGAACCAATCGACATCGACAAGGAACAGTTCGTAGATAAACGACAGCCCGATGACACTCACAAAACCTATGATTGCGCGCTCCATGCGCCTGTAGGTATTCGTGAAAAGCAGCAGCGAGACGGTCACCACAGTGATAAGAGAGCCCCACACAAGGGGTATACCGAAGAGCATCTGCAGCGCAATGGCCGAACCCAGTATCTCTGCAAGCGACGTGGATATGCTGGCCAGCACGGCACTTCCGATAATGGGACGGCTCACCCATGCGGGTGTATATTTCACGGCAGCCTCGCTCAGGCACAGCCCCGTCACAATGCCGAGGTGGGCCACATTGTGCTGAAGGGCAATGAGCATGATGGTTGAGAGCGTCACCACCCACAGCAGGGCGTAGCCATACTCCGAGCCGGCTGCGAAGTTGCTGGCCCAGTTGCCCGGGTCGATAAAGCCAACGGTGACGAGAAGACCCGGTCCGATATACTTCAAAATGTCGAGACCGCCGAGGATGCGCTTGTGATCGCGCCGCTTAAGCTCGCGTATAAGGTTCATCATATTTGTCCTTTCTTTTTACGGTTACGCCTGCGGGCCGTCGCCGCGGGAGCGTCGTAGGCCGACAAGGCTTGGATATAAGGTGACAAAGATAAGAAAAAATATTGTTTGTAACAAGCAGATTCCGGCAAGAGATTCTTCGTTCCCGCAGATTTCCCACCCCGTTTTTCCCTGCCTGTCGCAGGGTTTCGGCACTGTTTTTATGGGATTCTCGCGAGTTCTTCCATCCGTTTTCCCCTGTCTTCCGCAGGGTTTCGGCACTGTTTTTATGGGATTCTCGCGGGTTCCCTGCCCCGTTTCTTGCTGTCTGCCGCAGGCTCCGACAGTCAGAAAATATGCGCAGAGTATTGTCTTAACTCCTTGACTCCTTAACTCCTGTCTCCTTAAAGAATAACTCCTGCCTCCTTAAAGAATAACTCCTGTCTCCCGAACAATTTACCTTTTTCGCTTTTCCGTCTGAAAAATAATTCTTAATTTTGTCGCACACCCCCCGTATTATTTCACTTTCTTACCCCATTACCCTTTCCTCTCCGCGCAGCCCTTTTTACTTTTTTACCCTTTTACTTTTTTATCTTTCAATGCCTTTCCCCGTCTATATAGCCGCCCTTGGGCTCCTCTTTCTGGTTCTCTTCTCCGCAGAATACCTTTTGTCGCTGGTCGGTATCATACGGTTCGACCCCTATTATCTTATGTGGCCACTGCTCGCCGTCGCCTGTTTTGTCACGGCCTTGCTGTGGTTTGGTCTGGCGTCGCTGATGAGATATGCGAGCCGCGAGAGGCGGCAGATGCGCGCCGTTGTCCGTGCGGCCGAGGCTGCCATGGGATGCAGGGCCTACAGTGACCATTGGTGGCACGTGCTGTTTGTCGACGCTAACCTAAACATTTCGTACAGTCGGCGTCAGCACAACTATCAGTTCTTCTGCTCGTTCTTACAGATTCCGCCCACGGGTGCGCCGGAATGGTTAGATGTGGAGATGCAGACCCTGCGCCAACGGCTCGCCGAGCTGTCGGCCGACTTGAGTTTGGACACATCCGAACCCGTGGGGATGGTTGCCGAAGTCGCCGTCACCATACCCGCCTCGCAGCTCACCCGCGACCTCGTCGCCCCGCTCTGCCGACTCCTGAACGACGTCCACGCCCGCTCCTGGCACGATAATTATTATATCCACATGGCCACCGATGAAGCCGATTTCTACGCCGAGGTAGACTATAGCGTCTGTAGGGCCGTTTTCCGCTTTTCCGACGGCCGCACCCTCTGCGTAACCCCCGCCACCACTGACGAGGCCGTGAACCACCTGCCCGAGGAGCTTTGCATACTCTTAGACTACACCGCCTACGACCTTTCCCCCGCCATACTCATCTCCCGTGCAGCCTTCGAACAGCAGCTCCCCTCCGCCGTCTAAGGACCTCCGCCCCCGCTCTTTTTCCCTTTCCTCTCTTTTCCTTTTTCCCCTTTACACGCTCGGGATGAGGCTGTATCATGAAGCCAGCGGCTTCATATCCCCATAATCTGCACGACGTATCATAAAGCCGCTGGCTTTATCTCTCTATAGCCCAAACAGCGTATCATGACTGCGGAGCAGTCACCTTTCCATAACCCCGTATCATCCCGCGCAGCGGGTGATGCGGGGACAATGGCACTGCTTCACTAAATCGACCCCTACGGGGTCGCCCAGCGGGAAGCAGGGTAATTAAACTTGAATGCAGGCGTGTATAGAAGCGATTGTTCAGACCCCTGTAGCCCCCTAACTTATGGGGTTCGAACGGTTATTCAGCCCCCTGTGGTCCCCTGCCTTAGGAGGCTCGTGCAATCTCCCTTTTTTCCCTTTACATCGTAAAGGTCCGACGATTACGTCGTAAAGGCGAAACGATTACGATGTAAAGGGCGCGCGATTACGTCGTAATCTCCGCGTCTCTACATAGCTCATCGCACGGGTTTTCATCCTCTTGTAACAGGCTTATACAAAGCATATTACAATTTTTGCTTTGTCTTTACACCGTAAAGCCTCCGACTTTAGCCCGTAAAGACAGCCTGCGGCTCTTCCGCCGATAGGAGACAGAGAGACATAAGATATAGATTTAAAAGATGTTTTCCATACTGTTATAAATAAGATTCGATGCACAACGTTACCCCGAAAGGGCATTTTGCAGAGAAAAATCGCCAAAAATGGGTATTGCAGTTTTATGGCAGAAAAGCTAACTTTGCAGTCGAAAAATAACTTTAATACATATAAGATGATGAAATCAGTGTTTCGTACGGTCGTACTTGCATTGCTGGCCCTGACGGCCAGTACGTCGGTATTTGCTGCCGACTATGTAAGGGTAAGCGAGAAAGACGGAAAGAATACTTATTTCGCTCTGTCGGACAAGCCGGAGGTGACTTTCGAGGGGAACTTCCTTGTGCTGAAGACGGAACGGGAGACGGTGAGGTATCCGTTAAGCGACATGCTTACCTTTGAGTTTTCTAACCATGCAACGGGTATCAACGCCACCGGTGAAGGGGAAGGCAACGTTGTCTTTACGCTTGGCGAAACCGTCAGGGGTGAGGGGCTGAAGCCTGGGAGCCGTGTCAGCGTTTATTCTGCCGGCGGTATGACCATCGGCTCTTCTCTGGCCGACAATAACGGCTCGGTGGAGATTCCGCTCAATGGCCAGACGGGCGTGTTTATAGTAAAATCATTAACCAAAACATTTAAATTTATCAGGAAATGAAGAAATTCTTTACTCTTATCATTATAGCCCTGTTGGGCGTCAGCGCTCATGCGCAGACTGTAACCATCACTAAGAACGACGGTTCTGTTGTTACGTTCCAGGCCGGTGAGATTAAGAACATCAGGTTCAATCCGGCTGCTGCGGTGCCCGACACTACGGTCTTGAACGAATATACGGGCTATCTGACCGTTACGAGCAAGCATTTTACCGACATGTATTTCGGCGACGCGGCCAAGATGAAGGTCATGAAGGCAGGCGAACAGTATCTGGCTCGATTCAGTGATGCACAGTGGGGTACGGGTCTGTTCAATATAACACTGAACAAGGGACAGGTTGCAGGTACGGGCAAACTTTCCGTTTCCGGTCAGCACGCAGGCGGCAGCGCAAAGGAATATAATGCCACGATGAGCGGAAAAATGACGGAAATAGTCATCTCTGTTCCCGATTTGATGGGAGGAACAACCATTACATGGCATCACGGTACACCGTCGGCAGCCTTGAAAACATCCGGTATCTATCAGGGTCTGGACAGTGTGAACGTGGGCGGTTCGTTCCCCTATAAGTCTGTTTCAAAGGTAGCTTACAAGGTTGAGGCCAATGCCGACGGGACGATTAACCTGATTGTTCCGGAGGTTAAGTACAACGCCACGGTAATGGGAGACCTTACACTGGGTACCTATACCATCAAGAATATTCCTTATGACGAAAGTCAGAAGGCGTTTGTGAAGGCTTACAAGGACGACAATATCAAGTTTCACTTCACCTGTGTAAGCAATGGCGTGACCACTATGGATAAGGAATACACCTTCGATAAGGATGTCTGCAAGGTTGTTGTTTCGCAGGATGCCGGAGGACGGCTTACTGTCAGCAACGCTTTCCAGATGGGTGCCATGCCGTTTGTCATCTATGGCATGTTCAAGGGAAGCAAGTAAGGTAAGCAGAGCGAACAAGACATGCGTCTCGGAAACTTTATAGCAGGAACCGTTGCAGGGTGCATCGTCATTGGGATGATGACATCCTGCAACGGCATTCTGGATGATATCTACGATCGTCCTGCTGACAAAACGCCGGTCACGCAGGGGCAGATTTACATGGATGCTACCGACTGGCATAACTGGTACTATGTTGATTTCGACTCTCTGGCACAGTATATAGCCAACGGCGACTCGGCAAAGCTGATTGAAGCACAGACTAAGTTCACGCCCTATCCCATACCGTTGGCCCATGCGCAGATGCCGGCCGACAGCAAATCAGGCATTTATACCTACTGGTTTGATGTGTTCGGGAAAGGCATTTCCAACAATAAGCAGCAGTCGTTCATGCCGACAGCCGCACAGACAGAGCCGCCGTCGTGGAGCATTGCCATCCATCGGAACAATGTCCGCACCAATGGAGGCGCCGTGCTTGCAACCAATTATAAATCAATCAGCGATTTACCTGCAAGCAGCAAAGAGTTTACAGGTGCGGCCTTTGTGCCCGACGAGTGGACACAGAACGAGGTATGGGTTGACCAGTCAAAGATGCTTCAGAGCCTGATTGGCTGCCAGGGTATCAAGATTAACAGGGTGCTGTCGTCGTGGTTGCGACTGGATATTCCGCCCATGCCGCCGGCATTCAGTATCGATACTCACGTTTTCCTCATTCGTTTCGCCAACGCCAAGGTTGCCGCTGTACAGTTGCAGAACTATATGAACGCCGACGGGACGAAGTGCTGGCTGACTATCAACTACAAATATCCTTACTAAATGGAGGCAAATTATATAAGATGTATATTGTCGTGGCTGTTCATGTTCTGCGGCATGCTTGCGTCGGCGGCTGAACCGGACGACTCTGCCTACTGGAAGGTAGAGGATTTAAATCCGGTGGTTGTTACCGGCACGCGCACGCCGAAGCCTTTGCTTGATTCGCCTGTATTGACTGAAGTGATATCGGCTACGCAGATAGCCAAGACCGATGCCACGAATCTGCACGACTTGTTGCAGCAGATTGTGCCCGGCGTTGAGTTCTCGTATGCCATGAATCAGCAGGTACACATGAACTTTTCAGGCTTCGGAGGCCAGAGCATGCTGGTGCTTGTCGATGGCGAACGGCTCGCAGGCGAGACGATGGATGATGTTGATTTCACGCGCCTGACGATGGATAATGTCGACCATATCGAAATTGTAAGAGGTGCTGCCTCGGCGCTTTACGGATCGAATGCCAGCGGAGGCGTCATCAATATCATCACGAAAGAGGCCTCTCGCCCCTTTGCCTTGAACGCAAACGCGCGCTGGGGCAAGCACAACGACCAGCGTTACGGCCTGTCGTGGCAGCAGGGAGGGAAAAGGCTTACGAACCTTTTCAACGTGAATCGCACGAGCATTGACAACTATAATGTGACAAGTGGCGCCCACCCCGTGACGCGCGTGTTCTCGACAATCTATGGCGACGCCACATGGAACTTCAAGAATCAGCTGACGTACAGGCTCTCCGACCGGCTGAAACTGACCGGACGCGCAGGCTATTTCTTCCGTCAGCTTACCCGCACGGCTGACGCACCGGAACGCTATCGCGACGCCAGCGGCGGACTGCGCGGGCAGTGGGCGATGGACGATAACAACAAATTGGAGGCCTCGTACGCCTTTGACGAATACGATAAATCGGATTATCAGAAGCTCACGGGCCTTGACATCCGCGATTATTCCAACGTGCAGAACTCTCTCCGCCTGCTTTATAGCCACAGCTTCGGCGATGATATCCTGCTGATTGGGGCCGACTACATGCACGACTACCTCTTCAATGACAAGCTCGACGGGAAGAAACGCCGCCAGAACAGTTTCGATATCTTCTCGCAATTTGATTGGAATCTCAGCAGATTATGGGAAGTTACAGGCGCCCTGCGCTATGATTATTTCTCGGATCACAGCCTGTCTCATCTTACGCCGAAGCTAAGCGTGCGCTATCGTCCCATACGTCGGCTGAACATCCGTTTTGGCTACGGCATGGGCTTCCGTGCGCCTACGCTGAAGGAAAAATACTATAACTTTGACATGGCAGGCATCTGGATTGTTGACGGTAACGCCGATCTGAAGGCGGAGGTGAGCCACAATTTCAACCTTTCGGCTGAATATACCCGAGGGCATTACTGTTTTACCGCGAGTGGCTATTATAATAAGGTGAAGAACAAAATTGCCACCGGAGCACCCTATTACAAGAATGCCTCCGACGTAATACCTCATCTTCCGTATCTCAATCTGGCCGGTTATTCGGTGACCGGCGCCGAGCTTACCGCACAGGCACGGTGGAACAATGGCATCACGGCCCGCCTGGCGTATGCCCTTACCGACGAGAACCTGCCCAAGAACAAGCAGGGGCAGCAGGTCAATAACCAGTATATCCCTGCCCGTAAGCACTCGCTCACGGTCCATATTGACTGGGATCACCGCTTCGGCAGCATGTACGGGCTGAATGTCGGCCTCGACGGGAGGGTTCTGTCAGGCGTTGAGAATGAAGAGTTTGTCGACTATTACGATATCTCGAAGGGCATCAACACGATACATTATCCCGCTTACAGCATCTGGAAACTGTCGATGGCCCATCGCGTCGGCAAGGCAGTGAAGCTGACGCTGGCCCTGAACAACCTGCTGAATTACAAGCCGGAATATTATTATTTGAACAGTCCGCTGACGGATGGAATAAGTTTTCAGGCAGGCATTTCGGTTGACATCGACAAACTGTTTTGAAGTTTCGCCATGCCGGTTGAAAGGCAAGCATATCTATAACAGGAGAAAATGAAGCGGCATACTTGGAGTTTGCATCATAAATGGCTGGGCTTGATTCTCGCCTTCTTCATTTGCATGTTCTGCCTGTCAGGGCTGGTGCTGAACCATCAGGAGTGGACAGGCACGATAGATGTGAGCAGACGCCTGCTTCCTGACGATTATAGGCTCTCAAACTGGAACAAGGGTCTTTTCAAGGGAACGCAGAAATGGCACGGCGGAGTGCTCATTTTTGGCAATTCAGGCGTATGGAAAGCCGATGCAAGGGGCAGGGCAGTCAGCGACTTCAATCAGGGAATGCCTCCGGGCATGGACAACAGAAACATCCGCGCCATGGCCGTAGCTGCGGGCAATCTGTTTGCCGTCAGCAACAAATCCTTGTTCAGGCGAACCCCTGCTGCGGGGTGGGAGGAATGCCCGATGGCGCATGACGACAAGCTCACAGACATGATTTCCAAGGGCGATTCGCTGCTTATCATTGGGCGTTCTTACGTCTACCTGTCGCTGCCGCCCTATAACCGCTTCCGTAAACTGACGTTGAAGGCTGCCCCCGACTCCGACCATAAGGTCTCTCTCTTCCGCACGGTATGGCTGCTTCATAGCGGCGAACTCTTCGGATGGGCGGGAAAGACGCTGGTTGACCTTATAGCTTTCACGTTGATTTTCCTTTCATTGACCGGTGTTGCCTTCTGGTTTCTCCCCTGGTTCAGAAAGTATAACCGCTGGCATACGGCCCTCCGTGCTTTCTTTCTGCGCTGGCACGACAAGGTAGGGCGGGCTACTGTCGTCCTCACCTTGTTTATAGCGCTTACCGGCTGGTTCCTCCGGCCGCCCGCTCTGGTGCTGATAGCCTCCGCCCGCGTGCCGCCGGTTCCGTTCAGCACCATGGCGAGCGACAACCCCTGGCATGACCAGTTGCGCGCCTTGAGGTTTGACGGCCACGCAGGCGACTGGCTGCTCTATACCGCCCGAGGCTTTTATTCTCTGCGCTCGTTGACGGCCGTGCCCCGCCTTCTCCCTGAACAGCCGCCGGTAAGCGTTATGGGAGCCAACGTTCTTTGCCAGCGCCGTGACGGCGTCTGGCTCGTAGGTTCCTTCTCCGGCCTGTTTACATGGAACCGACGCACGGGCCGTTTTCGTGACGTTCTTTCCCCTCACGCTGCGGCATCAGGCCCTGTGAACATCCCCATATCAGAACATCCGGTGGCAGGCTACAGCGCAGATTTCTCGGGAAAGCCCCTGATCGTTGATTACAATTCGGGCACCAACGGCCTGAAAATGCCCGTCTGGATGTCATACCTGCCCATGTCTCTGAACCACGTTTGCCTTGAAATACATACCGGCCGCATCTATACCTTTCTGGGAAAGGGCAATATCCTTTATATCTTCATTATAGGCCTCGCCATCGTCTGGTGCCTGTGGTCGGGATGGAAACTGCGTTCCCGCAAGAATCGGACGGGCGGGGCATAACCCCCCGTCCCTTGCTTTAGCCTTGCCTTTTGCCCCGATAGAGCGGGCCCCTGCCACCGGAGCCTGCCTTGAACCATTTGTTTTTCATATGCCTATCATCCGTTCGGCTCTGTATTTTGCCGCCTGTTTTTACCCCAAATTGTCTGTTTCTCATATACCTATCATCCATTTGGCCTTGTATTTTGCCGCTTGCGCCTCTCCCGAACCATCCGTTTTTCATATATATCATGCAGATTTTCTGCCGTCGTCGGCAGAATCTGCCATTATTATCAGGTCGAATCCATACCGTTCAGGCGGCCGCCGCACGACTTTTACGACGGCCGTGATACGCTCGTGCCACGGCCGTCACACACGCGTGTGGCACCCGCCGCATGACGCAAAACGAGCACAGATAAAAACACCTTTCTGTAATTTTCTTGCCGCACGGCCCCAGGCCACGAAGCGGAAACCTTGCTGTAATTCAAGCAATGTATCATGAAGCCGGAGACCTTATCCTGCTACAATCCGTACAGCGTATCGTGAGACAGAGGGCTTTATCCTCCTAAGTCTCACAAGCACATGTGCAAAAGAGAACAGCAACACCCGTGAGACAGGGAGTTTTATCCTCCTAAGTCTCACACGGTGTATAATGACTGCGGCGCAGTCACCTTTTCATAACCCCGTATCATCCCGCGCAGCGGGTGATGCGGGGGTAATGCCGCAGTTCTATTGAATCGACCCCAGCGGGGTCGCCCAACGTTAAGCAGACAAATAAAATTGATGAGAAGGAGGTGTAACAGCAATTGTTCAGACCCCCAGCCCCCTAACTTAGGGGGCGAGGAAACACCCAACAAGAGGCACGGAACCTTTTCATAACCCCGTATCATCCCGCGTAGCGGGTGATGCGGGGACAGTACACAAGGTTGTTTTTATCGACCCCAGCGGGGTCGCCCCACACAAAACAGACGCCTGCGCCCTTAACTCATGGGGCGCAGGCGTCTGGGCAATTGCTCGGGTCGAAGCGTTATTTCACGATGACCTTATGCGTTTTTCCGTCGGCTTCACGGACGATATAGACGCCTGCATGGGGCACGGCGACGCGACGGCCGTTGAGGTCGAAGTATTCGACGCGACCCTTTCTGTCGGCCTCGGCGGTGCTGATGCCGTCGGCAGTAGTGGGCGAGAGGGCGACGTTCAGCTCGTGGCCGATGGTCACGGCTGCCGTAGCGTCGTTGTATCCGGCGGCTCTGACGGTGGCGGTATAGGTCAGCGAGGGCTGGCGTACGGTGATGGCGAACGAGCCGTCGGCCTGCGAGATGCCGGTGTAGACGATGTCGCCGCTGGCGAGTGTAACGGTAGCTCCGGCTACGCCGCTGCCTGCGTTGCCGGTGATTCTGCCGCTGACGGTGCACGACGGGTCGGTAACGAGCCAGGCCACAGGTGCTGACGGATTGCCGAATCCGGCCTTGTGCCACGCCTGTTCCGACAGCTTGCCGTTGTCGGTTGAGCGGTAATAGCTGTTGTCGGTGAGCGAATTGTCAGACACGAAGTTCGCCGTCATCCAGTCGTCGGCCTCTGAAATGACAACCACTTTGAGGCTCTTGCCCTCATATCTGAACGGCTGGCTGAACGGAATGTCAAGCAGGGTGACGGTTTTCTTGTCAATGCCGGTGCCCTTGTAGGTAACCGTTCCGGCGAAGACACGCGTCATCTGCGTGGTGTCGGCCTCGGCAAAGGTGCCGCCGTAGCTCTGTTCGTCGGTGTTTGCAAGCCATACGCTTACGCGGGCATCGTAGCTCTTGGGGCTGTATGTCATGATATGGCCGCGGTAACTGATGGCTTTGATGAGGGTGCCGCCGGCAAGACGGAGCTCTGGCGCGGGGTAGAGCGTTTCGGTTTGGCTGCGCTTGAAGTTCATCGTCACGGGAGCATTGCCCTGCGTGCCGGTGCTGTCGCCCACCTGGACGAGCAGTGAAGTCTGTTCTTCGGCCACGGTAACGTTGACGGTGTCTGACACGGTTTGTGTGCCTGCATTCAGCTTCAGCACCACGACGGCCTTATACTGTCCGGCCTCGTGCGGGTAGAGGGTGAAGGTATATGTGCCTTGTGCCTGGGCGCCGACGTCGGTCGTGGCGGCCTCTTTCACCGTGGAAGGACCGAAGTGGAGCTGTGCCTTGTAGTCGGCTGCGGCGAGGGCGCGGGCGAGATAGTTCGTAGCCCTGACGGTTACCGTATAGGGCTTGTTCACCTCGGCGGCCGTGGGGGCATCCATCCGGTCAATATAGAAGCCGTCGGCAGCTTTCAGACTGACGTTCTTCTCGACCGTAGCTGTGGCAAACGACACGCCGCCGGTGCGGTGAGGAAAGAAGCCTTCGCGCGTCACTTCAACCTGATAGGTTAGGTTTTCCTTGATAACCGGCACGGCATACGTGCCGTCGTCAAGGGTGGTGCCGGTGTAGAGCACGTCGCCGCTCGTCACGCTGACTACGGCGTTCTTGATGCCCCGACCCGTGGCGGCATCGGTAACGCGGCCTTTGAGCATACGTGTAGTGGCCGTGAAACCGACGTGCATGACGGGCACGTTGCTCACGGCGATGGTGGCTTTGGTAAGGTCGCTGTCGTTGGCGCAGGCGATGCTGCGCTTCGGAAGCGTCATGCTGCCGATGCCGTCAAAGGGTACGACGACGCCCATATCGCAGTTGTGCTTCATCTTTACGCGCAGGTTTCCGCCGGTATAAACGAAGGGTTTGGCGAGCTGCAGCTCTAAAACGTGAGGCGGATTGACATCAGTTTCGGATATCTTTCTGATGTCGGCGTAGAAATCGTACACCTTGGTCATCTGTTCAGAAGGCGTGTAGGCATAGGGCTCGGCAAAGGCCGTGTCGTCGGTATTCTGCAGCCATACGGTGACTGTCGGCGAGAATGCCGCCATGCTGGTGCCGTCGAAGCTGAGGCGTGTAATCTGTGTGCCCGGGTTAAGCTTGAGTTCTTTGGCCAGATAGATGACCTCCGACTCGCTTTGATAGTGGTATAGGTTCAGCGGAACCCCCTCCCATCTCCATTCGCGCACGCCGGTTACGGTTTCGCTTTCGGTGGTTTCGGGAGCGATGGTAACGGCTACGGTGTCGGAGGTGATGACGGTGCCGCCCTGCTCAAACTTGTAAAAGACCTTGTACGTGCCCGCTTTATGCGGCGTGAAGCTTAGCTTGACGTCCTGCTTTCCCTGTGCGCCGAGGGTGGCAGCAGGGGCTTCGCCCACTTTCTCGCCATCGAAATAGAGGGCTATTTTATAGTCGGCGGGCAGGGGTTTGTACAGCGTGTTCTTCAGCGTTACGGATGAAGCGTAGGACGTGTTCACCTGTCCTGTGGCCGGAATGTTGACATTATCGAAGAAAGCATCAACCTGTGGCATCACGGGTTTGAAGCCAAGGATGTTGTCCAGATAGCTGTGTCCGCTCTCAAAGGCGATGTACCAGCGGCCTGCCGGCACGTTATTTATCTCTATCTTCTTGAAGGCATAGTAGTGGCCTGTCCAGGTTTGTACGAGCGCTGAGTCGCTCATCATGGAGGCTCCGATGGAGTCGATGCGCGTCCAGTGGTGGCGGTCGGTCGAGATATAGAGGTTGACGTACGAGCGGTTATCCTCCTTTGACACCTCGAAAGAGAGCTTTTCGCCTGGTTTTACCTCAAGCAGCGGGGTGACAAGCTTGGAGGCTCCGTGGCGGTCGTAGCAATAAAGACAGTATTTATTGTTGATGCTGTAAATTTGCTGTGGGAAGTTGGTCGTGCGCCATGCGTCGGGGGCACAGAAGCCTTCGGGCAGGCTGTCGTTCTCAACATCCGTAAAATATTCGTCGGGGCTTACGCTGTAGCCGTTGAGGTTGAGCGTGAGGTTGACGTTGTTGTCGCCCTTGATGGTGAAGTGGCCGTGCTTCTGTCCGGTAACGTCGGGCGTCATCGAGACGGAAACAGGCACGCTGTCGTGGGCGGCAACGGTCAGGGGAGCCTGTACGGAGGCTGCAAAGCCCGGGGTTGTACTAAGCTCGGTGAGGGTCTGTGGCAGGGCGCCGCGGTTCTTCAACAGGAAGTTGACGGTAACCTTGCCGCGCGATGTGCCATACTCTATGCGGTTTCCGGTGCGCAATGCCACGTCGCCGTAGGCGCCCGTGAGCTTGAAAGCCGGTGCGTAGGCTGTGGGAACGACGATGGGCAGGGCTGTAGAGTCGTTCGTTATATTCTCCTGAAGGTAGCCGTCAAAGCGTGCATACTGTTGCTGGTTGAGCGTGGCGGCGAAGCTTACAGAGCAGGTGTCGCCCGACTTCAGCTCTCGGGTGAGCGCACATGTGGCCACGACGGTGTTCAGAACGTTGCGTTTCAGTGCCAGACTATAGCCCTCGGTTGAGGCATCCAGCGTGTAATCGCCGGTGTTTTTCAGGCGGACGAGGTAGGAGATTTTGTAGTTTCCGTCGGCGTCGCAGTCGGTATACTTTCCGCCGTTCCACTTCACCGACATGATGCTGAGGGCACGACGGAGGGTGACATCGGCCGCATCGGCCGTGACATTATCAATGAGCACATAGTAGCCGCGGATGCCGACGCGCGTGCCTGCAGGCAGGGTAGGGAGCTCAACCTTGCTGAATCCGGTGCTGCTGATGTTGCAGACGGCAGGCGTAATCTCTTCGCCACGCGTCAGCTTGCCGCCTGCTTCGGTTACTTTAAAGAACTTGATGCCGGCATCGTCCGACCACGAGTTGGCCTTTTTCACCATGACGGTGACCTTGCCCGTGACGGGAGGCGTGACCAGAAGGTCGTTTACGATGAAGTCTTTTCCGGCATCCCAGTCGGTAATTTTCTGGCTGCCAATCTCGAGGCAGCCCGTATTGTCGACACCTCTGTTAGCATGATAGGTGTAGCGCACGAAGCCGTCGTTGTGGTTGTCAACCAGATGGTCCCAGCCTGAACCTACGGCAAAGTCGTGTACATCGGTGGAAAAGGCGATGTCGAACTTCTGAACGTAGTTGGCAACGTTGTCGGCCTTACTCACGATGACAGCGCATAGCGCTGCCGCAAGCAGGGTTAAGCGTAGAAGTTTGGTCATAATGGTAATGATAGATGTGGTGTAAAAATGATAGATTTGAAATGCTTGGGAACGAAATATGGCCTGAAAAAATCAGACCATATTTTATTGTGCCTTCTGGCTTTACGTCAGAATCGGGGTTTTACTGTCGGGAACTTGTAGTCGGGCTTGCGCAGGAGATAAGGACTTATACGCTGCTGCCTGACGGGCTCGGGCAAGGCACGTTTGGCACCGGAGCCCACGGTTCCTTCAATCATCATGGGTTGGAGATACAGGATAAGGTCGCCGGTGCGCTTAGGTGACACGTGATGTTCGAGGTCCCACTTGTTCTGGAATACCGTTGCCGCAAAGACGTTGGCATTGTATGTAGCCTTTTTGTTATCGGTAAGCTGCTGGATCATCGCGTCGTTATACTCGTTATCAAAGAACTGTGCAAATGTTCCGGCTTGCTTGTCGTAGCCTAAGACTGCTGTCATTGACAGGTGGATGCCCGGGTACGAGAAGTAAGGGAGCAGGTTGTTCTGCTGGAATTTCTGGTAATAACTGAAGTCGATAATCGACGAATAGATATAATAGCGATGGTAATACATGCCCATGAGTTCGCCAGCATTGACGTCGAACGCCAGCGTTTTCTCGTCAAAGTCGATGGGAAGCAGCCAGCCTTTGTCAGCATCGGTAAACTCGATGAAAGGCTTGCCTTGTGCATCGGTAACGATTTTAGTCTGCAGTTCGGCATAGAGTTCGCGGATATCGTGTGTGGTGCTCGTAGCCTGAGCCAGGTCGTAACCGATAAAACGGAATTGCTTGCCGACGACATCCTTGAGCTGTCCCTGGAGAACCTGAATGGTGTCCTTGTATGGACCGGCCTCGATGTAAAGCTCTGCCAGACGGATGTGCCCGTCGTTGTTGGCGGCAAGAGCCACATCGACCTGGTTGTTATTGAGCGTAGGAACGGCCCAGTCGGCGCTGGAAGAGAGAGTTATGTTGGCTCCCTCGTTGACAACGGGATAGGAAACGGCATGCGCTTCGTCGTTATAGATAAACAGATGGTGACCGTTATACTCGTAGTTCATGCCCAGCTGCTGGATGGTTACGTTCGCCGAGTCGGTGCCGCTAAGGATGGTAAGCTGTGTGGCACGGCCCTCAACGTTGTTGTTCTCTTTCACCGTCACCTTTACCTTGTTGCCTTCAAGAACGGCCGTAGCCCAGGCAGAGTTCAGGCGAACCGTAGCTGCCTCGGGCGCCGTAAAGGTTACGCTGCCCGTGTCGGCCTTGGCCGAGAAGTTTAAGTTCGAAGCCGTGATGACGATGTTTGACTTCTTTTGATACTGGCTGCCTACGTTGTCATCGTCGCTACAGGCAACGATGGCAAAGGCAGAGATGGCTAAAGCCAGCATGCTGATTATTTTCTTCATGGTGCTATGTCTTATTTTTTGATTTTATAACCGGCTAAACTCTTGAACCGTGGCTGGCTTGATGCTGCCTTTGTAGACACAGGCAGCAAGAAAGCTGGCTTGGCAGGGCTTGCTGCTGTGGTCTTAATGAGGGTACAGTTCTTCCACTGGTCAACCATTCCGTAGACCTCGTCTTCTGACGTTGGGTTCTGAACAGCTGCAAAATAAATATCCAGACTTTCGACCTGATAGTCGAGAACACTCTGCTGAACTTTCAGATTACCCATCTGTGCATAGGTGCCGTTCTGGTCGTCGTGGCTGAAAGGCATGAGAGCTGAGACAACGTTTTTGTAGGTTACATAACCATCGCCGAATTCGAAGGCACTGATCATGTAGCCTTGTATCTCCTTACCTGACGAGGTTGTAAGCTTGAGTTTCTGGTTGTAAAGCGTAGCACCGGCCTGCAAAGCAAGTGAACCCGTAGCCTGATCGAACTCGGCAGGGAAGGTAAGTGTGAAGTCGCCGCCAAGGAGCTTGGTCTTGACAACAAGTTTCAGGGCACTACCGCTCTGTGCAATCTCAGCAGTAGCGGTTACTTTCTTATTATCAAGATCAGTGTAATAGAACTTATAATTGCCGATGATGTCGGTGAGGTTCATTTGCATTACCGTGAACGACGACTTGACCTGCGGCGCAAGTTTGCTGGTGACAATGACCTTTGCCGAACGTAGGTCGCCCGTTGTGTTGGCACCGGCAGCCAGCTGTATGCTCGATCCTGACACCGTAGCCGTCAGCCAGCTTGCAGAGGTTGTGATGTTGAACTGGTCGAGATGGGGCAGGTTGTTCAGTGTGCGGGTGAAGGCATTATCGTCTGAACTAATGCTGCCAATGGCGTTGGTGATGATAGACGGGTCGTAAATGCCTGCGAGCTGACTGTTGTTTCCGGTCAGGGAAAGGTCGTTGTCAGAGTAGGTAAGTTCTGAAACGGTGGTGCCGCCTAAGGTTACAGGCTTGTAGAAACGTATGCCGCTGGTGGTTACGCAGTAGCCGGCCTGCACCTCGTTGGTACCGTCGCTGATAGTGGCCTGGCGGTTGTCACGGTCGAAAACAATTTGTACGTTCTGGCCTGCAAGTGTGCCGGTAGCAGCGAAAAGCCCGAAGTTGGCAGCCGTCTGTTCCACTTTGGCGATGTAATTATCGGCAGGCTCGGTGAGCTTGCGCAGATACATGGTGTTCTGATTACGGTTGCCATGCACCTTGATCAGATCGTCGCCGACTGAATCAATCACAAACTCGAAGTCGCCCCCCTTGCCTACGTTGCTGTCGCTGTTGGGTGTGGCAAAGTCGTGTAACTGCTTGTTATGGGTGTCGAAAGAAAGTACGGGGCCGTCGACATTCTTCATGGAGTAGAGCGATACCACTGCATTGTTGTGGTCCTGCTCGCTGTGTGTGATGACGGTGTCGCCCTGGAACTTCAGCGTGTAGGTATAACCACCGTAACTTTGGTTTCGATCGGGGAAGTTCTCAAGTGCCCAGCCATACTGTGAGCTTTGAAGAACCTTCTGTGTATCGCTAAGATATTTTTCGACACGTGCAGAAGCAGAGCTGTCGAAGATGTCCTCCTGGTCCTTCAGACATGACTGCAGGGCAAAGGCCGGAAGGAGGAGCAAGACATAGGTTAAAATCTTATTTAATTTCATATCTCGTTACATTTTATTAGTTTATACTGAGGTCAGTGAGGCTGATACTGCCGTTGACGACGTCGCCCTCACGGCGTAGTATTTCTTTACGCAGCACATCAATGTCGACATTCCACTCGGTCTTCATATATGTGCGCACGATATCCAGCTTCTTCTGAATGAGGGCAGCTCCCTCGGTTCCGGCTGCGGCCATCTGTTTATCCCACCAGCTCTGCGGGTTTGTAACATAGGTTGAGAGCATCTCGGCGATGTCCTCACGTCCCTCTTTTTGCGAGTAGGCTGTGATGTAACCACGCTTCAGGTAACCGGTGGCACCAGACTTACCGCTCCAGTCGTCAGAGAGGTAGGTGGAACCAGTAATCTGATCGTATGCCGTATCGTAGGGTTTGGTCTGGTTCAGGATGTGCATGAACTCGTGATGGATAGTTTTAAGATAGTAGGTATTCAGGTTCTCAACAGATCCTAAGAATTTGTCAAGGTGATTGGTTCCTGCTAAATAAATCTTCTTTCCACCCTCTGCGGTACCCAGGATAATGGTATTGTTGTTGTTATACTCGAATTCGCCGGTTGTATAGAGCATCTTGGGGAAATACTGACGCGTGAAGTTGATACCGGCAACGCGGTCGTAAGCCTCAATACAAGTATACTTGACGATGTGCGCCAACTTGATAGCGGCGTTGTAATCGGCAGGAATGTTGTAATAGTTGTGGTCGGTTTCCTTGTCGTCGTAGCGCCAGAGAAACTCGATGTTATACGGCTCAACATAGTTTACCTTTAGCCATTTGTCGAACGGAGTCTGCTTTTTCTGCTCGGGATTGATGACGCTCTCTCCGCTGAGTTTGTCGTCAGAGCAAGACGAAAGCGTCATACCTGCAGCGACAAACAGGAATATGAATAAAAGATATTTTTTCATCTTGAAATATTCTTTTTGAATAATCGGTATAGTTAATTTCTCGGATTAGCCTCAAGGCCTGCCTGACGGATTGAGTAAGGAATCTGTACGGCGCGGCGTGGGTCGTCGGTCGTAAGCCAGTCGGTAACCTTTGAGGGTGTTCCGTTGGCACCGATGGTGCGACGTGGGATAACGATACGGTAACGGTTTACGTCGTCCCAGCGAAGGCCTTGATGCATGGTTTCTATGCGGCGGAAGCCGAGAACACACTGCAACATGGTCTCTTGTTCGCTTCCTTCTACGTCAATGGTGAAGGTAGGATTGAGGTGCTTCTTAACCGTTGAGGCCATTTTGTTGGCATCGTCGTAGGAGTAAGCCACGCTGCTGTAGAAAGTCTTGATGAGCTGTGGCGTCAGTGTTACGCTGGTTTGCACAATATTATGCATCCACATATTGAGGTCGTCGCAAGCCTTGTTATACTGTTTGAGCATGAGATAAGCCTCGGCACGGCAAAGCAATGTTTCGTCGGTTGAGAAGTCAACGTTAACCGTGTGTGCACGACCTGTCTGCAGAACGGGGTCGGTATACTCGAACATGTAGGGAAGTTTCCATACCTGGCAGATGTCATAGTTGTTGCCGGCACCTGTGAATGGCTTTACATAATAAGAGCCTGCACCCCAGACGTTCTGTGCATTTATGTCTTCCATGTTGCCGAGATAGCGACCATGGCTGTACCTTTTAAAATAAATGTACGGACCAAAAAGTATTCCTGCTTCCGA
>ERZ772960.689-NODE-689-length-28776-cov-8.099509_pt1 | contig 28776 bp, 28 predicted proteins | sample MGYA00580678_ERZ772960 | MGnify/ENA primary metagenome ERZ772960 (study PRJEB29015, sample SAMEA2737930) | human oral metagenome | biome: human oral; feature: human-associated habitat; material: dental | place: China | collected 2059 ... | reverse complement strand
TATTCTCAAAAATTCTCTTAATTCTATCAAGTCATAGTCTAAACTTTTTATTAATTCTATTTGACAAATAACTGTCAATGAATCTACAACAACGACATCTATATCCTCATATTTCTTTAAGATATATTTTAAAAAATTTACTCCTATGAAGTCTGCGGCTCCTGTTATTAGATATGTTTTCATAGTTTAAATTTTCCTCTTATTCTACTATATTTTTAAAATAAGTATTTTTGTAATAATATTTCTCTCTAAAAAATTTCTATTCAAACATTAGTAATTTATAATTTTTTCTAAAATCTGAATTTTTCAAAAAAATAATTAAGATTAATACAAAATTAATTCCACCAACAATAGTTGTTTTTAATATAAAATCAAACCATGTTTTTACAATAAATATTGGTATATTATTTATAATTAAACAAGAAATTAAAATTGTTACCATAATAAAGAAAAGGTATTCTCTATAAAGTTTTATATACTCATTTCTTCCTTTATTAAAACATCTTTTAAAAACTAAAATAGGTCGTGCAATACAAATTATTAAAATATTAGATACTATGGTTCCTATAATAACTCCATTGATTCCAATCAAATTAACTAAAATTAATGAAACTAAAAAATTAATTATTGCCTCTAAAATTGGTAAGTTAGTATCTTCAAAAAAACCATCTCCATCTTTAAAAATATCTGTAACCATTCTAGAAAAATAAATAAAAAAATTAATTAAAATTAATATTGTTGTTAGTTTTGAAAAAATAAATTCTTCACCTAACCATAATTTTACAAAGTCATCTATCAAAAAATAAATGCTCATAATAGCTACTAAACTAAAATATAAAAATAAACTATTTAATTTTTTCCACAGAAAATAAATTTCTTCTTTTGTATGCTCTACAATAAATTTCCCAACTTTAGGTCTCAATACATTAATAAAAATATTGAAAATAGATGCTACTATCTGTGATATCATCAAATAACTTGCATATATCCCAACTGCTTCTAATGAAATAAACTTAGATATTAATATTAAATCTGTATTAAAAACAACTAAAGTAGCTAATTTATGCCAAAATAATCTTCCTATATTTATAAAAATTGATTTATCTCTTTCTTTTGTAGGATATATATTTTTATAATTTTTTTTATAATAGTAAAGATAACAAATATATTGAATAAGGTTATCTAAAATTAATAATAAAATATAAACTATAAAACTCTGTATTTTCATAATAACTATAATTTGTAAGACTTGACAACTTATTTTACTGATCCCTTGAATGCTTCTTACTATATTAAATTTTTGATCTGCCATAAATAAAATGCTATATTTTATATATAAATAACTAATTGTAGTATTAATAACATATAAAATCCAATAAATATATAAAATTTTAGTTTCTATTTTATCCTTTAATAATGATGGAATTAGTGGAGTTATAAATAGACCAATACTAAAAATAATTATTAAAATTTTATTATATAGTGATGTAATTGTGCTTAATATAATACTTATTTTTTTATAATCATTTTTCATAAAAGGTTCGTAGAAAGCATAAGTTGAAGCTCCTCCAATTCCCATTTCAACCAAATTTAAATAATATAAAAGTTGATTAAATAATTTCATTATTCCTAATACTGCTATTCCAATATAAATAACAAAATATCTGTTAATTAGAAAAGTTAATATCCCAATTACTAAGGTTATTATAAAATTTAACCACAATTCTTTTTTCATATTTAAACTTTTCCCTTATTATTCAAAAATTGTATTATCATTCCTTTCATTAAAGTAATTATGCTAAGTAAAATAAAAATCCTATTATAAGACTTTTTAAAAAGGAGTTTACTGCAACTTAATATCAGTAAAAATGTATTTGATAAAATATATAAATTTTTCTTTTTTTTATGACTTGCTGAATCTGCTCTTAATCTTCTATTATAGTGAATCTCTTTTTCAGAAACAGCCATATATTTGATATTTTTTGATAACTCTATCATAAAAAGTGTATCTTCTCCATTTTTAAATTTCCTATTAAATCTCATATTAGTAATAACTCCAGTTGGGATTAATTTTCCACATGCATTAGAAAAAAAAATTCTCATTTTTAAAAGATTTTTTTCTTTACTCCCTAATATATAATTTGTCCTATACTTTTCTAAACCAGTTTTTTCATCAAAATTTAAAGAATTACTTATAACAATACCATCATTCCCATTTTTTAATATTACTCTTAACATTTCTTCTAAATAATTTTTATCTAAAAAATCATCATCATCTACAAAACAAATATAATTCCCTTTAGCTCTATCTAAACCAATGTTTCTTGCATTTGAAACTCCTTTTTCCTGAGTATAAATCAGATAAAAATTATTAAGATTATTATTTTTTAAATGCGATTCTATTTCTGTAAAAAAAGGTTCTTTATCTCCATTCAATATTATTAAAACTTCATAATTTCCCCTATCCAAACTTTGAGAAACTATTGAATTTAGACATTCCCATATATAATAATCTGGTTTATATGTTGGAATTGTTACACTTATTTTTGGCATTTATCCTCCCAAATAATCATATTATTCATTTTCATAATATTTTTGATAATCTCCTGAAGCTACTTCATTAAGCCAGTCTTTATTTTCTAAATACCATTTAACAGTTTTCTTATTCTTTTTTCAAAGTCTGTTTCTAGATACCAACCTCAGTTTTTAAAACTTTTTATATTCATCATTAATAGATTTCTCTTTTAAATATTTTTATTATCAAAATTATTTTAATTATTTAGAATCTATATATTTCTCCTCCATCTGTTATATAAAAAATATCATATTTGGGATTTTCTTCTAAAACATCTTTTAATAAAGATAATTCATATATAGAATCGTCTACTTTCATAAAATCATAAGTTTCAGCTTTAATAGAAAGATAAACATATTTAGCACTTTGTGGTAACCCTGACAATGTTATTTTAGCTATTTTATTTCCTTCTTCTATATTAAATTTTATATCATAATTTAATATATCTGTATCTGATATCATTTTTGCCTGACTCTTTTTGTATTCATCTAAAAATGGTGGAAAATCTAATTTGGACATTTTTTGAGCACTAAAATAATAATCATTTATGGTATATTCTGCTACTTCAAATATAACTAAATCAGGTTTAAAAATATTAAAATAATAAGGAATATCTAAAATATTTTGATAGTTATGTATACCTATATATTCTTTTGCAATAGGAATTACAAACTTACATCTACTATTCAAATAGCTTCCGTGAAATATTAATAATTTTGAAGATATTTTACACCTTCTCTATACACTGGATATCCATTTTCATCTTTTGATACTGTCCAAGCTTTCTTAGCATTATCTAATAGATTTTGAGTTCCTAATATATTTGTTTCTAAGAATATTTGTGGATTTTCTATAGATCTATCTACATGTGATTCTGCTGCAAAGTTAACAACATAATCTACTTTATTTTCAGAGAATATTCTTTCAATTTCTTTTCTATCTCTAATATCTACTTTTTCAAATTTAACTCTACTATCTTTTAATTCTTCTTTTATTGTTCCTAGATTTCCAGCATAAGTTAATGCATCTACAACTATAACATTTATATCTTCATATTTCTTTAAGATATATTTTAAAAAATTTGCTCCTATAAAGCCTGCTGCTCCTGTTACTAGATATGTTTTCATATTTCAATCTCTTCTTTTATTTGTTTAATATACTTTTTCTTCAAGTAATTAAAAATCTACTGAATTCTTTTTTATATAACTTCTAATTCATCACTAGTTTTTTATTTTTTGTTTTAAATACTTCATTATAAATCTCTCTTTTTCCTAAATATACTCTTCAATATTTTTGGATAAACCTAGTTAGTTATAGCTATTCTAAAATATTATACTTGCTTCAATATCTTACTTAAACTTTCATACTCTTTTTTTGAAAAAAGTTTGCTTAACTTTTTATCTTTTATATGTTTAAATAATGTTTCTATATATTTTTTACATTCATTTTTTTCATCTCTTGATAACTTATTAGAATAACTTCTAAAAATGGAATAGTCATAGACAACTTCCTTTAAATCCATATATTTTATATAAGTTTGAAAATTTACTATCTTATTTTTTATATAGCAATGAAACTGCTTATGAATATTATTTGATTTATCTAAACTATACACATCTCTTTTGTCATTAATATTTCCTCTAATTTTAATTAAATTAATTCCTTTATCTTTTTCACTTTCATAATATTTTTCTAATTTTGTTTTTAATTCTTGAAAATATCCATGTTCCATTAAAACAATATTCTCAATACTATAAAAATCTATTTTAAATATATTTTCATGTTCTTTATCATCACAAAAATCTCCATCTATTATTGCAATTGAATTTAAATTTTCATTATTTACAATTTCATTTTTTATATCTATGCAACTATGTTGTCCATTTGCTGTGCATCCTCTTAAAATACAATGTTGAATTTCTGAAAAATTCGAGTAAAACTTTTTATTATTTTCTCCTTCAAAGTAAATAATTACCTCATCTTTATACATGTCATTTACTATACTTTGATAATTTACCATATTACTTATTTCTATAATCTTGTCATCCATATTCATATCTTTACCTCATTAAATTCATTCAATTTAGCATCTTGATATATATATGGAGCATGTGTTGCCATCATTAAAATTTTTTTATTTCCTAATTCTACTAAATCAGTAATTATTTTACTTTGATAATTAATAGATAAAGAAATTTCAGGTTCATCTATCAATAACATTTCTTCTTCACTAAAAACAATATTTAAAAATAAAATTAGTATTCTTTTTTCTCCTGAAGAAAGTTTTTCATGTTCTATCACTTCTTTCCTTTTAAAAATTTTTATTTCATTTTCATTAAACTTAAGTTCTAAATCTTCATATTTTTGTAAAAATTTATTTACTATAAAAAATTTGTCTTTAAAATTATTTATACTTTGTAGAAATGCTTTATATTCTATTTTTTCATCCCAAATTTCTTGAAAAAAATGATCATTTACATGTAAAATATCTTCTTTTATTATTTTTAAAATTTTATCTAATTCTTCTTTTTCTGGAGAAATATATTTTGCTCTTATTTTTAAGTTTTCTATAATTTTTTCTTTAAAACTCTTCAATAGTTTTCTTTCTACTTCAAATTTTTTTGAATTATAAAATATATTATTATACTCTCTCATTAAATATTCTATCATATCTCTAATTTTTTCTAATAATTCAACATCCTTTTTTCTTCCAGATAATTTATAAGATATTTGATTCATATTAATTTCAGTTGATAGTATATTTAAGATAAATCTAAAATCATTTATATTCTCTAAATTTTGATTTTTTATTTCACTTTTTATAAATTTAAATTTTTCATTTAATAAGCGAATATTGTTATTAGTATAATAATATTTTTCAAATAGTTTTAGCTCTGATAAATAATAGTCTAATTCTTCTATAAAAAAAGCTTTTTTACTCCAGAAATTATTTTTCTTTTTCTTTTCAGAGTTTTCCAGATTTTCTTTTCCTTCTATTTCAAAAAGATCCTTTGCATAAAAATTTCCTATTTTTAATTCTTCTAAATTTAATTTTTTTATTATAGTTGATATTTCAAAAAGATTATTACTGTTAGCTAACCTTGTTAGCTCTGATATTGTTTTTAATGTTCTTGTTTTTCCTTTTCCATTAAGTCCAAAAAATACTGTATTTTTATTCAATTCAAACTTAATACTCTCTCCAACATCACTAAATTTTAAGTTAATTATCATATGTGCCCTCCTCTTAAAATTATTTATAATCTAAAATTAATTTTTTCAAGTTTAGCTACACCATACTTAGATACATCTTCTATTGCTACCTCTTGACATCCTATTATACTTTTTCCATAAAGTTCATATTTTTCTATCATTTGTTTAATGACAGGCTTTTCAGGATTATATATAATGTCATCTCCTAAAGCAATAACAAAAGGGTCATCACCTATAAAAGTTTTAGCTTTTAAGATGGCATGTCCCAAACCAAGTGGCATATTTTATCTTACATAATAAATATTAGCCATGGTTGAAATATGAGATATTTTATCTAATAGTTTTATTTTGTTATCATTTTTTAAAGTATTTTCTAATTCATAAGAAAAATCAAAATGATCCTCTATTGAATTTTTATTTCTTCCTGTTATTATTAGAATGTCAGTTATTCCAGAGGCAACTAACTCCTCAACTATATATTGTAAAGAGGGTTTATCAACTATTGTAAGCATTTCCTTTGGTAAAGCCTTTGTTGCTGGTAAAACTCTTGTTCCTAAACCAGCAGCAGGTATAACAGCCTTAGTAACTTTTTTCATAAAAGCCTCCTTTTAGATACATTTTTCTCCATAATGAGTTTCTTTTTTAAATTTTTCCCACTCTTTATCATCACTATAATCTAATCCTCTATTTTCTGTTTTATCAACTTCTTCATCTATATAGTGATTAATGGAATAAAAATACCCTCTATCATTTTTTACATCATCTTTTAAAGTTAAAAATTCATAGTCATTTGGAACAAGTTCTAAACCTTTTTCTATACATTTATAAACTTTGTCAAGTTTTCCAAATTTATAATACAATCTACCAAGTTCCAACCAGTTCCAAGGATATGTAGAATCAACTTCTGTTCCTATTAAAAAGTATTTTAAAGCCTCTTCATATTTTCTAAGTCTTGCAATAGAAACTGCATATCTATAACACCAAATAGGATTTTTTATTCCTTTGTTTTCTACTTTTTTTAGTATCTTTTCTGCTCTTGCATATCCTTTATAACTCCATAAATTAATATATACAAAAGCTCTCCAAAGTGCTACATCTAAATCATTATCCATTTCTTCATTAGAATAATTATTATTAATTTGAATATCGTTTATTTTATCTATAATTTCACTAAAATATTCTACATTTTCAAAAAATTCTTCATCTTTTTTACTAATAATTTTTCCCATTTTTTTCTCCTTACAACTTTTCAAAACTAACTCACAATAGCTCCAGCTTCTATTGATTTATCAATTTTTATCAGTGAAACTCCATTTTTATCTTCTGTTGTAAGTAACATTCCTTGTGATATTTCTCCCTTTAATTTAGTAAATTTCAAATTAGCAACTGCTAAAACTTTTTCACCAATTAATTTTTTAAAATCTGGATAAAATTTTGCAAGTCCTGAAATTATTTGTCTTTCAAATTCTCCATCAAAAACTTTAAATTTAAGAAGTTTATCTGCATCTTTAACTTTATCAACATCTAAAATCTCAACAACTTTAATTTCAACTTTATTAAATTCTTTAATATCTATTGGATTTTCTACTTTTAATTCTTTTTTACTTTCAACTACTTCTTCTTTTTCAATTTCTATTCTTGGGAATATTGGGCTTGCTTCTCCAAGTTTATGTCCAGTTTTAAAAATATTCCATTCTTTTATATCATCAAATTTTATATTAGTTATATCTTTATTTATACCTAGTTGATTAGATATTTTTTGAGCTGACTCTGGCATATATGGGGCTATTAAAAATGCTATTTTGTATAGTCCTTCACATAAAATATTCATAACAGTAGCAAGTCTAGCTTTTTTAGTTTCATCTTTTGCCAATGACCAAGGCATAGTTTCATCTATATATTTATTCAATCTTGAAATAAATTTCCAAATGGTTTCTAATGCTCTTGAAAATTCAAATAAATACATATATTTTTCAACATCTTTAATCACATCATTAAACATAGATTTAATTTCATCGTCTATTGGTTCGGCATTTGAAGAAGCAACTACTACACCATTAAAATATTTTTTATACATTCCCAATGTTCTATTTAATAAATTTCCTAAATCATTTGCTAAATCTGAATTTAATCTTCCTATTATACCTTTTGTAGAATAATCTCCATCAGTTCCAAAGTTTGCTTCTCTTAAAAGATAATATCTAAAAGCATCTACTCCATATTTTTTGATTTCATCATAAGGATTTACAACATTACCTCTTGACTTAGACATCTTTTCTCCCTCTGATGTCCACCAACCATGTGCAACTATACTGTCTGGTAATTTAATTCCTGCTGATAAAAGCATACAAGGCCAGATAATAGCATGAAACCTTATTATATCCTTTCCTATTAAATGTACAACTCTTGCATTGTTCCAAAATTTATCAAATTTCTTTTCATCATTTTCAAATCCAGCTGATGTAATATAATTTGTCAAAGCATCAAACCAAACATAAGTGATATGACCAGGTGCAAAATCTATTGGAATTCCCCAAGTAAATGTATTTCTTGATATAGATAAATCTTGTAAACCTTGTTTTATAAAAGAAATTACTTCATTTCTACGAGAATGAGGCAAAATAAAATCTGGATGCTCCTCTATATGTTTAAGTAATGCATCTGCATATTTTGACATTTTAAAGAAATATGATTCTTCTTTTAAAACTGTAAGTTCTTTTCCACAATCAGGACATTTATTACTTCCATCTAATTGATTTTCTGGAAAAAATGTTTCACAAGAAACACAGTATTTTCCTTCATATTCTCCTTTATAGATATCTCCTTTTGCATTAACCATATCTAAAATTCTTTTTACTGCTTTTTTATGTCTATCCTCTGTTGTTCTTATAAAATCATCATATTTGATATTTAAGGCTGCCCACATATTTTTAAAATTAGGAGTCATTTTATCTGTCCATGCTTGTGGAGTATAACCATTTTGCTCTGCTGCTTGTTCCACTTTTTGCCCGTGTTCATCAAGTCCTGTCATAAAATAAGTATCCATTCCCATCGCTTTATTATATCTATTTATAACATCTGCTGCTATTGTTGTGTATGCACTTCCTACATGGGGATCACCATTTACATAGTATATTGGTGTACTAACAAAAAAATTCTTTTTCATTTTTCTTCACTTACCCTTCCTATAATTTTTATTTTAAATAAAACAAATAAATTTTATAATGTAGATAAAAAATAAGTGAAATTGCATTCTAAATTTTAGATGAAAAATTAAGGCAAGTGAGCCGAGCAAATCTCAACATGTTTGAGCTAACTTGTTAGCGAGTTGGTTGAATTTGCAGCGAACGTTAATTTTTCAGCGTTAAGAAATTTAGCTAGCAATGAACTATTTTTTATTACATTTATTATCTAAATTCTATTTGATTATTTAAACTATTAATTCCATTTTCTATAATTTCTGTATATTTATCTAAATCATCTTTATCACTAATTGTTATTGGTTCACTTAAAAAGATTTTTACTTTTGAAAAAGGTTTGGGTATTTCAAATTTATCCCAAGTCTTTTTTAATATCCACTTTTTACTATATGAAATTCCAACTAGAACAAGTGGTATAGAAGTTTTTTGAGATAGATATAAAAGTCCTTTTTTAGCTTTTTCTTTTGGTCCTTTTGGTCCATCTAATGGAGTTCCTATTGAATATCCTTTTTTTAGATATTTTAAAAGTGATATTGTACTTGAAATTTGATTTTTATCAGATGAACCTCTCACTAGAACATAACCCATTTTTTCAAGAGGAACAGAAATTAGCTCTCCATCTTTTGTTGGACTTGACATTGCAAGTTTTTTTTCAACATCTTTAAAAAATATTGGTGTTATAAAAAGTTTACTGTGCCAAAATCCATAAATATGAGGTTTTTGCATATCAATTCCATATTTATTTATAATTTCTATTTTTAAAGTAGAAGATATTATTTTTAATATATAATAAAGTAATGTTCCTAAAATTCTATATTTTTTATTTTCTTCCATAAACACCTCTTAAAAAAATTGGACTGTTATAGTTAAACTTGCAACAGTCCTTTCACTTAAACTAACATTACTCTTAAATTATTCCTAATTAGAATAAACCAGGAATATTTATTCCACCTGTTACTTTCGCCATTTCTCCTTCAGCTAATTCTTCAGCCTTAGCCATTGCATCTTTAACAGCTGTAAGTATCAAATCTTCTAACATTTCTTTATCATTTGCAGCATCTTTTAATACTTCATCAGATAATTTTACTTCTATAAGTTCTTTTTGTCCATTTACTTTTACTGAAACAGCTCCTCCACCAACTGATGAACTAACTTCCTTAGATTTCAATTGTTCTTGAACTTCTAACATTTGTTGTTGCATTGCTTGTGCTTGTTTAACAATATCAGCTTGATTTCCTCCTGCTGCTGCTTTTGTCCCTTTTAGTTTTCTAACCATTTCTTTCTATCCTCCTAAAACTTTTACATATTTTTAATTATACACATATTTTATAAATAATTCAACATTTAATCTAAAACATCATAAGGTAAATATGTAACTGGTTTATTATATAAATAGTCTTTAAAAATCTTTGCCTTAATTAAATCTTTTGTATCCATCTTAATATATCTTGAATATTTTTTATAAATATTTCCTAATTCAAATTTATCTTTTGCTACTACAATAGAATATTCGTCCATATCATTATCTTCTGCTATGCCATAGATAGCTTCATTCAATCCACCAATTTCATCTGCTAAACCTATTTTTACAGCTTCTTCTCCTGTCCAAATTCTACCTTCTGCAATAGTTTTTAGCTTTTCTTTATCTATTTTTCTAGCTTTTGATACTACATTTAAGAAATCATCATAAACTTTTAAGTTTGAATTATATATCTTATTATATTTTTTTTCTGTAAAAGTATCAGATGAATACAAGTCAGAATATTCTCCTTCTGAAATCTTTTCTATATTAACACCATTATCTGTTATCAATTTAGAAAAATCAGGTAAAATACTTACAACCCCAATAGAACCTGTTATTGTATTTCTATCTACAAAAATTTTATCAGCATTTGCTGAAATATAATAACCTCCAGATGCGGCAACACTTGACATTGAAACATATACTGGTTTTTCAGAAGCTAACTCTTTAATTTTTTCTGCTATTATATCAGATGTTAATGCAGAACCACCAGGAGAGTTTATTCTTAATACAACAGCTTTTATTTTATCATTTTCTTTTGCAATATTTAATTTTTCTAAAGTTTCAGCAACATTTATATTTTCTTCACCAGCAAAAACTTCTGTCTCTGACTCAACAATATCCCCTTCTAAAGGAATTACATATACAACATTATTAGAACTTTCTAAGTTTTCTTCCTTATAATAGTTTTTTGTATAATCTTGAATAGTTATAATTTTATCTTTGCCACCAACCATAGATATAATATTATCCCAATATGCATACTTATCAATTAATTTATTATTCATCAAATCAACAGAAGATGCTGCAACTAAATCTCCATCTTTTATTATTTTATCTAAATCATCTCTATTTAATTTTCTATTCAATGAAACTATATCTAAGAAATTATTATAATTTTTATCTAAAATTCTAACAGTGTCTTCCCTTGCCTCCTTTGACATTGTGCTGCTAGCTAGATTTTCCATATAGCTTTTATAATCTCCAACATGAATAATATTGAATTTCACACCAAATTTATCAGCTAATTTTTTAATATAAAATTCTTCTCTAAAATATGGATATATATTTACATTTGTTGAATTAGCACTTGGCATATATATTTCATTAGCATAAGAAGCTAGGTAATAATTTTTTCTACCCACATTTTCAAAATAAGCAATTATTTTTTTATCAGCTGCTCTTGCCATTGATAACTCATGTGCTAGTTCCTCACTTTGAGCATAACTTAAAGAATCTCCATTCATTTTTAAAATAATTCCTTCAACTCTATCGTCATAAGAAGCATTTTCAACACTTTGTAATAAAGTATAAAAACTTATAGAATCATCTTCAAATAAATTTGATTTTAATAGCCTTTCATTGTAACTATCTGCTAGATTTATTAAAATATAGGCTTTATCCTTTATAGCCACTGTTGGTTTCTTCTCAAAATTTTTAATAACAGCACTTATAATAATGCCAACAATAAATAAGAACAAAAATAATTTTATAAAGAATGATAAAACTTCTTTTATCACAAACAATATAAATCTTTTTAGATAGTGTAAAATTTTCATTTTTTCTTTAACTCCTTTTTGTAAAAACTTCATTATATTTTATATCATTCTTTAAATTTTAGCAACCTAAATTAATTAAAAATATAATATAAAATTTTGAAAAAACTTGACTTAAATTGTATTTTTTGATAACATTGACTATACGGTCAATGACTGTGTAGTCAATATAATAAAAAGGAGATTTTTTAAGTGAAATGAATTTTGATAATGATAAGAAATATTTAATATTAGAAAAAGCTAAAGATATGATAATCACTGATGGATATAGTAACTTATCAATAAGTAAACTGACCTCAGAAATTAATATATCAAAAGGAAGTTTTTATACTTATTTTTCGTCAAAAGATAAAATGCTAGGCAAAATTTTAGATGAATATATAGAAAATACAAAAATATTTACAAATAACTTATTAAATATACCAAAAAATCTTGATGAATGCCTAGATTACTATATTAATTCTGTGCTAAATTTAACAGATGATGAGCTTAAATTAGAACTGGTTATGGTAAATCTAAGAAGAAACTATGAGGTTTTCAATGAAGAAAATTTTATAAAATTAAAAAATACAGTAAATATTATGATAGATTTTATAAAAAAAATTTTACAAAAGTATATAGCTGATATAAGTATTGAAGAAAAAAATATAGAAAGATGTGCAAGAATGATATTTAGCATATCAGAAGTTTTTCTTATGATGGAGAATATAGATTTTAATAGTCATAAGTTTTCAATTAAAAGTTTAGAAGAGGTTAAAAAATCTTATAAAAGTGGAGATATGAAAGAACATCTTGAGTTTATAAAGAAAAGTGTTAAAAAAATTTTATATTAATATAAATTGCTAGGAGGAACAATGAGAAAAATATTAATAGTATTTCTTTTAATGACAAATATTGTCTTAGCCAGAGATTTAACTTTAGAACAAGCAATAGATTTATCATTAAATAATAGTAAAGAGATGAAAATATCTGAAAAGAATTTAGATATTTCAAAATTAAATGTGAGTAAGGCTTTTAAAAATGCTTTACCTTCTGTAACCTATTCTGGAGCCTACACAATAGGAGAACATAAAAGACAGATTTTAACTCAAACTGAAAAAGATAGAGTTAATAAAAAAAGAGGCTATACACAAAATATAAGATTGACACAACCTCTTTTTACAGGAGGGGCAATAACAGCTGGTATTAAAGGTGCAAAAGCCTATGAAAATATAGCAAGTTACTCATTTTTACAAAGTAAAATAAAAAATAGACTTGATACTATAAAAATATTTTCAGATATAATAAATGCAAAAAGAAATTTAGAAGCTCTTGAATATTCAGAAAATATTTTACAAAAGAGATATCAAAAACAAGATGAGCAATTAAAATTAAGACTTATAACTAAGCCTGATATTTTACAAACTGAATATTCAATAGAAGATATTAATGCACAAATAATTAATACTAAAAATACAATAGATACAAATATGGAAAAATTATACATAAGAACTGGAATTAGCAAAAGTGAACCTTTAAATTTAATACCTTTTGATGTTCCTAATAATTTCTCTGAAAAGATAAACCTAGATAATGATTTAAAACAAGCCATAAATGAAAGTTTATCTGCAAAAATTGCAGAAGAACAAGTAAAAGTAGCTTCAGCAACTAGAATGGCTGCTGTTGGAGATTTATTACCACAAGTAAATGCTTATGCTTCTTATGGAACAGGTGAAAGAACAACATTTGAAAGAAGTTATAAAGATGGAGAATGGACAGGTGGAATTGAAGTATCTTGGAAAGTATTTTCTTTTGGAAAAGATTTAGATAGTTATAGAGTAGCAAAATTACAAGAAGAACAAGAAGAATTGAGAGAAACTTCTACAAAAGAAAATATAGAAATAAATGTAAGAAGTGCTTATCTTAATGTATTAAGTTTAGAAAAACAAATAGCCTCTCAATCTAAGGCTTTGGAAGCTGCAAAAGTTAATTTTGAGTTAAATCAAGAAAAATATGATGCTGGACTTATATCAACAGTTGACTATTTAGATTTTGAAAATACTTATAGACAAGCAAGAATAGCATATAATAAAGTTTTACTTGATTATTACTATGCTTTTGAAACATATAGATCATTGCTAATATAGGAAGAAAGGGAAAATTTATGAAAAAGATATTAACAATATTCCTTGCAGCTAGTTTATTATTAGTTGCTTGTGGAAAAGATAAAGAAGAAAAAAAAGAAACTACTAAACAAGAGACAGCTGCTACTGATGAACAAAAATCAGTAAAATCTGTTGAAGTAGCAGAAGTAAAAACTAGGGAAATGTCAAAACTTTTTGATTCAAGTGCTGTTTGGGAGCCATTAGCAAAAGTTGATTTTTCAACTGATAAAGGTGGGACAGTAAAGAAAATTTTTAAAAAGAATGGTGAATTTGTAAAAAAGGGAGAAGTTGTTGTAAAACTTTCTGATGCACAAACAGAAGCTGATTTTTTACAAGCTAAGGCAAATTATCAAACAGCAACTTCAAATTATAATATAGCAAGAAATAATTATCAAAAGTTTAAAACACTTTATGATAAACAACTAATTTCGTATTTAGAGTTTTCAAATTATGAAGCCTCTTATACAAGTGCACAAGGAAATTTAGAGGTAGCCAAAGCAGCATATATGAATGCACAAGACAGTTATAGTAAACTTATAGCAAGGGCTGAAATTAGTGGAGTTGTTGGAAATTTATTTATAAAAGAAGGAAATGATATTGCTGCCAAAGAAACTTTATTTACTATTTTAAATGATAGTAAAATGCAATCTTATGTTGGAATTGCTCCCGAAGCTATATCAAAAGTAAAAATTGGTGATGATATAAAAGTAAGAATCGATGCTCTTGGAAAAGATTATACAGCAAAAATTGCTGAATTAAACCCTATTGCTGATAACACAACAAAGAATTTTAAAGTAAAACTAGTTCTTGATAACCCAGATAAAGAGATAAAAGATGGTATGTTTGGTAATGTTGTTATTCCTGTTGGTCAATCTTCTGTTTTGAGTATAGAAGATGAAGCCATTGTTACAAGAGATTTAGTTAATTATGTATTTAAGTATGAAAATGGAAAAGTAAGACAGGTTGAGGTCAAAGTTGGAGCAACAAATTTACCTTATACAGAAATTTCTTCTCCTGAAATAAAAGAAGGAGATAAAATAGTTGTAAAAGGATTATTTGGACTTCAAGACAATGATAATGTTGAAATTAAAAATGGGGTGAATAAATAATGTCGTTAGCAGGAATTTCAATTCGTAGACCTGTTGCAACAACAATGGTAATGGTATCATTTATTTTTATTGGACTTTTAGCAATGTTCTCAATGAAAAAAGAATTGATACCAAATATAAATATTCCAGTTGTAACAATCTCTACAACTTGGAATGGAGCCGTTGCAGAAGATGTTGAAACACAGGTTACAAAAAAGATAAAAGATAGCCTTTCTAATGTTGAGGCTATTGATAAAATACAAACTGTATCTTCTTATGGTAGTTCATCAGTGGTTGTAAACTTTGATTTTGGAGTGGATGCTAATGATAAAGTTACACAAATTCAAAGAGAAGTTTCAAAAATAACTAATGATTTACCTAAGGATGCTAATACTCCAATAGTCAGAAAGGTAGATGCTGCTACTGGTAGTATGACAGCAATAATTGCTTTTAACTCTGATAATAAGACTGCACTTAACACTTTCATAAAAGAGAAATTAAAACCAAGACTTGAAAGTTTAGCAGGTATAGGGGAAGTTACTATTGCTGGTAATCCTGAAAAGCAATTACAAATCCAAGTTGATAGTGATAAATTATCTGCTTATAATTTATCACCTATGGAATTATATAATATTATAAGAACAGCAGTTACAACTTATCCTATTGGTAAGTTATCAACTGGTGATAAAGATATGATTATTAGGTTTATGGGAGAACTTGACTATATAGATCAATATGAAAACATCTTAATAAGCTCAGATGGTAACACATTGAGGTTAAAAGATGTTGCTAATGTTGTACTCACAACAGAAGACCCAGATAGATTAGGATATCTTAAAGGTAAAGATTCTATAATTGTACTTTTATCAAAATCGTCTGATGGTGATACAATAGGTTTAAATAGTGCTGCATTTAAGGTTATAGAAGAAATGAAACCATATATGCCAGCAGGAACTGAATATAGTATAGAGCTTGATAATTCAGAAAACATTAATAGCTCAATTTCAAATGTTTCAAGTTCAGCTATACAAGGGCTTGTACTTGCAACTATTATATTATTTGCTTTTTTAAAAAGTTTTAGAACAACTATACTTATTTCATTGGCACTTCCAGTTGCAATAATATTTACTTTTGCATTTTTATCAATGAGAGGTACAACTCTTAACTTGATTTCACTTATGGGATTGTCAATAGGTGTTGGTATGTTGACGGATAACTCGGTTGTTGTTGTGGATAATATTTACAGACATATTACAGAATTAAATTCTCCTGTTTTAGAAGCTGCTGAAAATGGTACAGAAGAAGTTACATTTTCAGTTATAGCTTCTGCATTAACTACAATGGTAGTTTTTATACCTATATTATTTATTCCAGGTATGGCTAGAGAATTTTTTAGAGATATGTCTTATGCAATTATATTTTCAAATCTAGCAGCAATAATTGTTGCAATAACTATGATACCGATGTTAGCTAGTAGATTTTTAAATAGAAAATCTATGAAAACTGAAGATGGAAGATTGTTTAAAAAAGTAAAAGCAAGATATTTAAAAATTATTCATTGGGCTTATGCTCATAAAGGAAAAACAGTTTTTATCATGGTATTTCTATTTTTCTTCAGTATATTTGTAGGACCAAAACTATTAAAGTTTGAATTTATGCCTAAACAAGATGAAGGAAAATATTCATTAATGGCTGAATTACAAAATGGTACAGATATAGAAAAAGCAAAAAGAATTGCAAGAGAATTGGAAAATATTGTAAAAAATGAACCTCATACAAAGAGTTATTTAATGCTTGTAAGTACATCTAATATTTCTATAAATGCAGATGTTGGAAAAAAAGGTACAAGAAAAGAAAGTGTATTTGATATTATGAATGATGTCAGAAAACAAGCTAAGAATGTATTGGATGCAAGAATATCACTATCTAACCAGTTTTCAGGTGGAAGATCTACAAAAGATGTTGAATTTTTAATACAGGGTATGAATCAAGATGAAATTAAACAATTTGGTAAACAGATTCTTAAAAAATTACAAAATTATGATGGAATTGTTGACTTATCTTCAACACTTGATCCCGGAATTATAGAATTAAGAATAAACATAGATAGGGATAAAATAACAAGCTATGGTATTAATCCTACTGTTGTTGCTCAAACATTGAGTTACTATATGTTAGGAGGAGATAAAGCTAATACAGCAACCTTAAAAACTGATAGTGAAGAAATAGATGTGTTAATCAGATTGCCTAAGGATAAAAGAAATGATATAAATATTTTACAATCTTTAAATATTAAAGTTGGAGATAATAAATTTGTAAAATTATCTGATGTTGCAACTATACAATATGCAGAGGGAACTTCTAAAATAAATAAGAAAAATGGTATATATACTGTTACTATTTCTGGAAATGATGGTGGAGTTGGGTTACGTGCTATACAACAAAAAATGATAGAAGAATTTAATAGTTTAAATCCTCCATCATCTATATCATATAGTTGGGGTGGACAAACTGAAAATATGCAAAAGACTATGAGTCAATTAACATTTGCATTGTCTATTTCTATTTTCCTAATTTATGCACTGCTTGCTTCACAATTTGAAAGTTTTATAATGCCAATTATAATAATAGGTTCTATTCCATTGGCATTGATAGGAGTTATTTGGGGACTTGTAGTTACAAGACAATCAATAGATATAATGGTTATGATAGGAGTAATTCTTCTGGCAGGAGTTGTTGTAAATAATGCCATTGTACTTATAGATTTTATTAAAACAATGCGGACAAGAGGACATGATAAAGAATATTCTATTATGTATTCCTGTGAAACAAGATTAAGACCTATACTTATGACAACAATGACAACAGTATTTGGTATGATGCCTATGGCATTAGGTTTAGGTGAAGGTTCAGAATTTTATAGAGGAATGGCTATCACTGTAATATTTGGATTATCATTCTCAACAATTTTAACATTGGTGTTGATTCCAGTTTTATATTCTGTGGTTGATGATTTCACTACAAAATTAATAACTAAAATTAAAAATATTTCAAATAAATCTAAAAAGAAAGGGGTTAATAATGGATAAAATAAAAAATATGAATGATACAGAAAGTAAAAATTTAAAATTTATAATATTACATATTAATGATACTCAAGTTAGATTATTAGAAAAATTTTTTGAAAAGATAGGAATTTATTACTACACTGTTGAAAATGATGTTAAAAGGGCAATAGATAAAACGATAAAACATCAACAAACAAAAGTTTGGCCTGGTTCAGATGCTCTAGTAACATTCCCATTAGGTGATAAAAGAGTAAATGAGTTTTTAATAAAATTAAAAACTTTTAGAATGATTTTACCTAAGGGACTTGTATTGTCAGTTGAGATTGTTCCATTAGAAAAACTTATTAAAAGTGTGTATGAAGAAGACATACCTATTGATGAAGAGTTAATGAAGGAATTACAAGAAGATAAAGATTATAATATTTAATTATTAAAGAGGTAAAATAATGAATAGAATTATAACAATTGGACGTGAATTTGGTAGTGGTGGAAGAACAATAGCCAAAATGACAGGTGAAAAACTTGGAATTAAAGTATATGACAATGAATTACTTATAAAGATTGCCAAAGAAAGTGGACTTGCTCAGGCTTATGTTGCAGAAAAATCTGAAAATTTAACTTTAAGTGATTTAATTGGAAGAAGTCTTTCTGGGTTTGGAACTTATAATCAAGTGCTAGTTGAAGATAATTTATGGAAAATGCAAAGTGAAGTCATTTTAGACTTAGCTAAGAAAGAAACTTGTATTATTGTTGGAAGATGTGCAGATTATATTTTAAAAGATAAAGCAGATTGTTTAAAAATATTTGTATATGCTAGCTTAGAAGAAAGAATTAATCGTATTGTTTCTGTTTATGGAGAAAGTGATGTTGCTCCTGAAAAGCGTTTAAAAGATAAAGATAAACGTCGTAGTTTATTTTACAACTATTTTACAGATATGAAGTGGGGCGATCCTCATAATTATGATATTTGTTTAAATAGTGGAATACTTGGATTTGAAAAATGTGTTGATATAATTAGCTCTTTATATTAATAAAAAGGCTATTGCAAACTTATGAATGAAATAAAAAATAGTTCATTACTAGCCAAATTTCTTAACGGATAAAAATTAAGAATTCGCTGCAAATTCGCTAAACTCGTTTCACTCAAACACAGCGAGATTTGCTCGGCTCATTCTATTTAATTTTTATCCTAAAATTTGGAATGTAATTTCACTCATTTTTTATTTACATTTCAATATTGAAACTTGCAATAGCCTTCTTTTAATTTATTTTAAATTTTTTAATAATTCAACCAAGTATTTATAATATTTTTCAACAGAAGCTATCTCCATTTTTTCTTTTGGAGTATGAACATCATAGATATTAGGTCCTATTGAAATCATATCTAAATTTGGATAGTGCATAGAAATTGCTCCACATTCAAGTCCTGCATGGATAACAGCTACTTGCATTTTTTCATTAAATAAATCTTGATAAGTTTTAACAGCAGTATCTCTTAAACGAGATATAGGTTTAAATCTCCATTCAGGATAGCCACCACTAACTTTATAACTAGCATTATATTTTTTAGCAACAGTAGTTATTTTTTCTTCTAAGCTATCTAAAACACTAGGTTCGGAACTTCTTAAAGATACTATAACAGTTAATTTATCATCTATAACTTTAACAATAGCCAAGTTATCAGAACTTTCAACTATATCAGGATATTCTTTTAGCCAAGTATTTACTCCTGTTGGTAAGTCCTTTACAAGTCCTAGAACTTTTTCAAATAAATTCTTAGAATAAATTTTATCATATTTATTCTTTAAATCAGAAATTTCAAAAGTGATATTAGGATCTTGTCCTATATATTTATTTTTAAAGTTTTCAAAAATTTCTTTACTTTTATTGATAAAATTTTGAGAAGAAGACTTATCAACAGCTATATCAAAATAACATTCTCTTGGAATTGCATTATCTTTTGAACCACCTTTAATATCACATAATTTTATATCAAAATCTTTTTTAATTTCTGATATAACTTCACTCATAACCTTATTAGCATTTAATCTATTTTTATGAATTTCAGCTCCTGAATGTCCTCCAAATAGATTTTTAACTTCCAATCTATAAAAATTTGAATTAGTATTATCAAATTTTTCTTTTTCTTCATTGAAAATAATATCTACTTCTCTTCCACCAGCACTACCAACAGTAACCCAGCCTTCCTCTTCTGAATCAATATTGATTAACATTTTTCCAGTTAAAATATTTTCTTCAAGTTCCATAGCACCTCTCATTGTTGTTTCTTCTTCAACAGTAACAAGTAATTCAATTTTTGGGTGTTCTATATTTTTATCTTCAAGAATAGCAAGTCCCATAGCAACTGCTATTCCATTATCTGCTCCAAGAGTTGTTTTATTTGCTCTTAAATATTTTCCATCAACAATTAAATCAAGTCCTTCTGTTTTAAAATTATGATTAGAGTCAAGCTCTTTTTCACATACCATATCCATATGTCCTTGAAGTATTACCCCATCTGAATTTTCATAACCCTTAGTTGCAGGCTTTTTAATAACTATATTATTAATTTTATCTTGATACACCTCCAATCCAAGTTTTTTAGCAGTATCTACTAAAAAATCACTCACAGCTTTTTCATTTGCTGATTCCCTTGGAATTTTTGATAATTCTTCAAAATAATAAAATACTCTTTCTGGTTTTAAATTTTCTAATTTTCTTGACATTTTCTCACTCCTCACTAAAAATTTATATTATAATTCATTATAACATATTTTAAAATAAAAAAATTATAAGGAGTTTTAAATTTATAAATTAAATAATAAATCATAGTAACTTGGTATAGGCCAAGCATCAGTAGCAATTTTTTCTTCTAATTTATCCACTTTTTCTCTAAGTTTTTCTAATGTTGGTTTAACCTCATTTGCATAAAATCTAGCTCTTTGGTATAAATCTTCAATTTTTATGGCACTTGCTAAATTTTCTTCTAATCTATCAGTAAATATTAGCATATCATTTTTTAATAAAATTATTTCTTTTAAAATATCTATATCATATTTAAATAAATCTTCATCTGGAAAAATTTTTCTTGAACGATGTATAGACTTTGAAAGATTAGAAATATATTTTATTATAAATGGATAAACTTGATTTCTTACAATTTTAATTCCAGTTGAAACTTCAAGATTACATTGTTTATTATATCTTTCTACATAGACATGGAATCTTGAAAGTGATTCACTTCTTGAAAGTACAGAATTTCTTTCAAATAATTGTATAACATCTTCCTCTATCAATGCAGGTAACCCTTCAACTGTATCTTTCAAATTAGGAAGTCCTCTTTTCTTAGCTTCATCTACCCATTTTTGTTCATAGCCATTGCCATTAAATACAATTCTTTTATGCTTATTATATCTATCTTTTACAAGAGATATAACAACTTCCTTAATAGATTTATTTTTTAATTCTTTTTCTAAATATTCATTATATTCTTTCAATATATCAGCAACTATTGTATTTAATACAAATATAGGTGTTGCTGGTGAAGCACTAGAACCTGGCATTCTAAACTCAAATTTATTCCCAGTAAAAGCCATAGGAGAAGTTCTATTTCTATCAGATATATCTTTTGGAATTCTTGAAATATTTTTATCTATGGTTATTTCACTTGGGTGTGAATTTGAATTATTATTAAAGTTCACATTTTCAATATTTTCTAAAATATTTACTAATTGATCTCCTAAAAATATGGAAATAATTGCTGGTGGAGCTTCATGTCCTCCTAACCTATAATCATTTCCAGGAGTAGCAGTTGTTGCTCTAAGTGCAGAAGCATATCTATCCACACCTTCTATTACAGCTATTAAATAAATTAAAAAACTTAAATTATTTTCAGAAAGTGTCTCAGGGTCATATAAATTTACCCCCTTATCAGTAGATAATGACCAATTACAATGTTTCCCTGAACCATTTACCCCTTGAAAAGGTTTTTCATGCAAAAGTGCAACCATATTATGCCTATTAGCAACCTTTTTAATCATATCCATAGTAATTTGATTTTGATCAACAGAAACATTTGCAGTACTAAACATCAATGCAATTTCAAACTGATTTGGAGCTACTTCATTATGTTTTGTCTTTGACATAACTCCAACTTTCCAAAGTTCATTATCAAGTTCTGCCATAAAATTTTCTATTCTTTCTTTTATCATTCCATAATAATGGTCATTCATTTGTTGCCCTTTTGGTGGTAAACAACCAAAAACTGTTTTACCAGACAAAACCAAATCTTGTCTTTTATAGAAAAATTGTTTATCAACTAAGAAATATTCTTGTTCCACACCAAGAGTTACATTTATATTTTCAGTTTCATTATCTCCTAATAATTTTTGAATTTTTAAAGCCTGTTCTTTTAAAGAATTTATAGAACGAAGTAAAGGAACTTTTTTATCCAAAGCCTCTCCATTATATGCTATAAAAGCTGTTGGAATATATAATGTTTTACAACCTTCTTCACCTTTTAAAAACATAGGGGAACTTATGTCCCAAGCAGTGTAACCTCTTGCTTCAAAAGTTGATCTTAACCCTCCATTTGGAAATGATGAAGTATCAGATTCTCCTTTCATTAAATCCTTTCCTGAAAATTTTGCCATATTTGTTCCATCTGAATTGATAGATATAAAAGATTCATGTTTTTCAGCTGTAAGGTCGGTAAGAGGTTGAAACCAATGTGTATAATGTGTTGCTCCTTTCTCCAATGCCCACATTTTTATAGCATTTGCTATTATATCTGCAATCTCTAATGTAAGTTCAGCTTTTCCATTTTTGATTTCTAAAAATTTCTTAACCACATAATCTGGAACTCTATTCTTTAAATTTTTTTCTGAAAAACAGTTAGTCCCAAAATTGTCCAATAAGTTGTTCATGTTTTTGTCTCCTTTAATTTATAGAAATTTAAAAAATTTTTTCTGTAATTATACATCAAATATATGGTAATTGCAAACACTATTTTTTAACTATATTTAATATTTATTTTACTCAAAAAATAAAGGGAATGTTGTAAAAATTAAAATCTCTTTTACAGCAATCCCTAACTATTATTATTTATTTTTAGATATCTTTTAAGTATAAAATAAAATCTTTTTTACTAGGTTTAAAATTTGAATTTAAAAACATTGTAGAAGAAGAAAAATTATCTTTTCTTACTAATCCAGTTAAAACTGTCCCTTTCTTTTCTTTCACTTTATTTTCAGCAAATTTAAGTAATTCTTTGCCTATACCCTTATTTCTATGCTCTTCCACCACTGCAATTAAATCTACCCATGCTCCATCATAATGTAAATTAGACATATACAAAATTCCTAAATATGCAACTGGAATATTTTGTATGTATTTAATGAATAATTGATATTGTTTATTCTTTTTTATTCTTTCACATAACTCATCTGTACTAACATCTATATCTTTAAAAGATTTACTATCTATGTAAATTATATCTTCCATCATTTTTTGTGAGCCATCAAATTCTTTTATCATATTCTTCACTATCCCTTTTTTTAAATTTCATAATATATATTGATTTATCTAATATATTATAATTTTTAATTTTATATCTGTAAAGACAAAATAAAAATATTATTGTATTTTTAGAAACTTTATAGTATACTCTGTATATACAGAAATACAAAGGAGTGATTTTTATGAAAGCTATTAGTTTAAGACTTGATGAACAAACATTACAAGATATAAAAAAAGTATCTAGCATATATAATATTCCTACATCTGATTTGATTAGAAAAGGTATTAAAATGATTCTAGAAGCTAAAAAAAGTGAAGCTTATTATAGATTAACAGCAGATATTGAAGAAACTACCCAAAAAGAAACTGATGAAATCATTGAAAGATTAAATAAATATAATGATGATGAACTTGAAATTGTTGAAAAAGAAAGTGTGGTTGTCAAATTATGAAGCAAGAGTTTATTATTGATTTTATAATCCGTAAACCTGCAAAGTCTTTTTTCAAAAAACATGAAAATATAAAAGAAAAATTTAAAAATAATATTATTCTTCATTTTAAAGGACAAAGAAATATAGATATAAAAAAACTAATAGGATATAGTGATTTATTTAGAATGAGAATAAACAGTTATAGGGTTATTTATAAAGTTATAAATAATAAAATTATATTAATTGATGTTATAGATGCCGATAATAGAGGAGATATATATTAAAAGGAGTTGTTGCAGATTGAATACAACAACTCTTTCTTATTATATAGCTCTATAAAAAGCAATTCCGTCTATAAACTCATAATCTGCCTTACCAATAGCTCTTAAATGTTCTAAATTAGCTAATGCTTCACCTGTTGCAAACCATTTTTGATTATTGGGAAATTCTTCAAAGTTTTTAGCTCTATAATCCCAGTGCATTTTTGCAGCAATCTGTGCAGCAGAAAATTTTTCTCCTTCTTTTAATAAACCATACACTTCTGCATTTCTATCAGCATAATGTTTTTTTAGCTCATCTATTCTAAGTTTAGGATTTTCAATTATTCCTCTATGTGCTGCATAAATTATATTTACATCCATATTGTAAACCTTATCTAAATTTTTAAGATATGTTCCTAAAATATCTTCATATTTGAACTCCCAAAAACTTATATTAGGTGTTATCTTATTTAAAATATGATCTCCTGAGAATAGGATTTTATGTTCTCTATCATATATCCCAACTTGCCCAGGAGTATGCCCACTCAAATCAACAACTTCAAAATGATAATCTCCAAAATCTATTTTATCTCCATCTTTGACTATTGTTGTGTCAAGTTTTCCTTTTACACAATAGACAAGTCCAGGGTGAGTTTCAAAAAATTTAAAGTCTGGTTTCATTCCCATAACTTTTAATGTAGGAACAAATCTATCAGCATACAGTTCATGTTTCATTTGATTTATATAATCAGTATCTATTTGGCTACAATAAACTTTACCTTGATATTTATTTTTAAATTTTAAAGCCAATCCTGAATGGTCAGCATGTAAATGAGTTAGAAACATATCTGTCTTTCCAACTTTTGCTCCTAATTCATCTAAGGCATTAAAAAATGCTTTTTCACTTTCTTCATGGTCAAAACCACTATCTACAACTAAAATATTTTCACCATTTTTAATAAAATAACAATTTAATGCTCTCAATGGATTTTTAGGTAAAGGTACCTCTACTAAATATATATTTTTTGCAATTTCATTTAACATTACGACACTCCTTATCATTTTATAATTTAGTTATATTATATAATAAAATATCTTTTTTAGAAAATAATTCTAATATATCGATTTGGATAGGAGCAATTCTAGGAGGAATTATAATTCCATGGTCATCACCATGTGTCATAATCAAAGCACCTATTAATCTAGTAGTTGTTCCTCAACTAGTACCATATGGATTAACTAATTTATTTTCCTCATTTTTATAAGTAACATTAAATGCTTTTGTAAAGTTTTGGCCCAAATAATGGCTAGTACCTGCTTGCAAAGCTTTTCCATCTTTCATCATTGCTTCAATAGTATAAGTGTCAACTGCACCAGAAAATTTTTCGTGTTCAGTTTTTTGACCTTCAACAATAGGAATAGCTAAATATTCTTTTAAAAAGTTTTTATAAATATCTAAAATTTCTAAAGTTAATTTTCTTGCTTCTTCTTCAGTCTTATGAATTGTATGTCCCTCTTGTCACAAAAATTCTCTAGTCCTTAAGAAAGGGTTAGTAGTTTTCTCCCAACGAACAACGTTTGCTCACTGATTAAAAATCAATGGTAGTTCATTATATAAATTTAATTCATTTTTAAAAAACTCGCCAAATAAAGTTTCGCTTGTAGGACGCACATAAAATTTTTCACTTAATTTCTTCCCGCCAACTTCTGTTATAGTTGCAAGTTCAGGATTAAACCCTTGAACATGTTCTTTTTCCTTTTGAAGTAATGATTCAGGTATTAATAATGGTAAATAAACGTTTTTAACATTTTTTGTTTTAAACATTTTATCTAATGTATTTCTAATATTTTCTCAAATAGCAAAAGACAATGGTTTGAATATTATTGATCCTTTAGAAGAACCATAACTCATTAAGTCACCATTTTTTATAACATCAGTATATCAAGAAGCAAAATCTTCTTTTTGTAAAGTAATTTTTTCAATTTTTTTCATTTTCAAATTAATAAGCAATTGCTAAAATAGGTTTAGCATTTCAATTTTCTTTTAGTATTTTTTTATACTCTAAATATTCTTCTTTGGTTTTTAACATTTTTATTTTAAATAAATATTTAAATGTAAACATTAATAGTGGACTAATAGAAATTAAGAAAGCAACCAAAATTATGTCAATTAAAATTGCTTTAGTTCAAATTAAAGTATGTGAAAAACCTTTATAAGGGTTTTCAGAAAATAATGGTTTAGCGAAATGAAGAAAATCATATAAAAATGTAGTTGCAGCATTTCCGGCTTCCATTCTTTTTAAATATATTTGGTCAGATGTAAGACCAGGTTCAGGTTTATAACCATTAAATGCTTTAACAAATAATGTAGTATACATTACAAAATAAAAGAATATATATGCAGCAACATAAAAAGTTGATCATGCAATATCTCTTTTTCACATTATTAAATCATTCTTTGCAAATAGAAATCCTACAAAGGCAAAAATTGGCATTATTAAATGAGATAAATAAACATGAAAGTAATTATATCATTTAAGACGACCAGTAAATCTTTCTGTTAATCTAAATGAAACAAAACCTCAATATAAAATTACCCCGAATACTAAGTATGTAAATGCAAAATTTAAAAATCTTCTTGCAGATAATTGATATTTTTTATTCAATGCATAATTAATTAATGAAACAGATGCTAGTAAATTAATATGTACAGTTAAATAAGTGAAACGCATTAAAAATTGTCAAATAAATTTATCTTTAAATATCGCTCATTCTTCTTTGCTTTTATTATGTTTAAATAATAAACTTTGACCACTATCAAAATCATATGTATCATAAAAAATCAAATCATTTATTAAAGAACCAACTAAAAAAGTAAGTAAAACAATGCCAATGATTAAAGCAACTATTTTGTTTGGTGTCATTTTTAATGATTCTTTAGCATTTTGATTGCTAACTATTTTTTGTTTTTGTATATCCATAATTAAATTAACTCCTCAAATATGTCTTCTCCAGTTTCAACAATTGGAACTCCAAAATTACGTGCTACAATATTTCCTGCAGTTCCTAATCCTTTCAGCGGTCTAGTAAATACTTTAGGTTTTTTAAATGATTTTGAAAATATTGTTAATGGTAGTGCTTCACGTGTATGATCCTGACCTGGCATTGTTGGATCATTGCCATGGTCAGAAGTCATGATTAATAAATCATCATCACGCATCGCATTAATAAGTTTTCCTAATTTAACATCAAGTCTTGATATATTTTCACTATAACCAATTGGATTTCTTCGATGTCCATAATGACTATCAAATTGTACCAAATTAACAAAAATAAATTGATTTTCTGAATTAGATGAAGCAATATTTATTGCTACATCCATATTTTCATCATCTGAAGCAGGACCATAAACAGTATTTATTCCAACACCACTAAAAATATCTTTTATTTTTCCAACAGCAACAACGTCAACTCCTTTTGTTTTAAGGTCTTCTAAAATAACATGGGAAGTTGGTTTATTTGCAAAATCATGGCGGTTAAATGTTCTTATAAATTTACCATTTTCAAATACAAAAGGTCTTGATATAACTCTAGCAACATTTCATTCAGGTCTAGATGAACAAATTTCTCTAGCCTTTTTAGCATATTCATTAAGTTTTTCAACACCTAAAGTTTTTTCATCACCACATATTTGCATAGTTGAATCGGGCGAAGTATAAACAATCATATCTCCTGTTTTAATATGTTGTTGTCCTAATTCTTCTAAAATAACAGTTCCTGATTCATGACGATTCCCAATAATTTTTCGTCCATCAAAAGCTTTTGAAATTTCTTTTAATAAATCTTCAGGAAATCCTTTTTCAATAAATTGAGGGCTTGGAACTTTAGTATATACCCCCATCATTTCCCAATGTCCAGTAAGAGTATCTTTACCATTTGACATTTCATAAATTTTTCCAACATATGCTAATGGATGTTTATTTCTTGCAACATGTCCAGCCATCTTTGCTACTTCAATAATTCCTAATTTTTGTCAATTTGGAATATTTAATGGTAAAACTTCTGAGGCATGTAAAAAACTATTAGCACCTTTATCCCCAAACTCTTCTTGTCTAGGTTCAGGACCAATACCGAGTCCATCAGTTACAATAAAAAATATTCTTCTAAATTTTGGCATTTAAATCCTCTCTTCTTTTATTTTTTTA
>ERZ772960.688-NODE-688-length-28829-cov-11.309620_pt1 | contig 28829 bp, 21 predicted proteins | sample MGYA00580678_ERZ772960 | MGnify/ENA primary metagenome ERZ772960 (study PRJEB29015, sample SAMEA2737930) | human oral metagenome | biome: human oral; feature: human-associated habitat; material: dental | place: China | collected 2059 ... | reverse complement strand
TTTAAGGAATTTAGTAAAATATTGTTGTTACTGAAAATATATTTCAGTTTATCTTGTATAATGTATGTCATGAATATATTATACAAAAAAATCGGGGCTGTCTCAAAATGATTAAAATTTTGAGTTCAGTTTCTTTTTTTGTTTTTTTAAAAAAAAACCGAGATAAAATCTCGGCAAAATGGTATAATTGAATTATGACAAACAACAACCATTCAACTAATTGTACTACATTTTTTCCAAATTATCAATTGTTTTTGCCTATGGATATTGGAGTTAATATCTCCGAATCATCGCCTGTTAGAGTAATTATCAAATTATTGGAGGGATTAGACTATGGATACTTAACGCAAGCATACTCTAAAAATAAAGGCCGTAAGCGTAAAATTGAAGCCTGTAAAATGTTTTTTGTCATCGCATATGCTATGTTTGACGGTGTTAATACTACCAGAGCTATAGAGAAAAATTGTAGGGAAAATATTAATTACATGTGGATCTTAAGAGGATGTCCTGCCCCTGATCATAACACAGTTGCCAGATTTATCTCCAGCTATAAAACCGAAATCGAAGAGCTGTTCTATCAGCTGATAAGCAGATTAAATGAATTAAATGAAATTGATCTGGAAAATGTATTTATTGACGGTACGAAAATTGAAGCTAATGCTAATAGACATACATTTGTCTGGAAGAAGGCGGTTAATAAGTTTTATGAAAAATTAAAAATCAAGTCAAATGATTTCCGGCATTCATTTAATGAAAATAATAATACTGAATTTAATGATATTTATGAGATAAAGGAGCATTTAGAAAAAGATATCTTAGATAAGAATATTGAATTTGTTTATGGAAGAGGTGTCCGTAAAACTCAGCTGCAGAGAGATTATGAAACTGTAACTTCCTACATAGCAAAACAGAATGAATATGATATGCATATTAAAATTTGTGGTAATAGAAACAGCTACTCTAAAACGGACAGGGATGCAACGTTTATGAGAATGAAGGAGGACTACATGAAAAATGGGCAGCTGAAACCTGCATACAATTTACAGATAGGCGTAAATTCTGAATATATTGTAGGCCTGGATCTGTTCCCCAATCCTACAGATGTAAGAACGCTTATTCCATTTTTATCAGTGTTGGAAAGCAGGGAATTAAAATTTAAAAATATTGTTGCGGATGCGGGATATGAAAGTGAGGAGAACTATGAATATCTTTTTAACAATAACTATACCCCGTATATAAAACCACAAAATTATGAAAAGCAGAAAACCCGAAAATTTAAACAGGATATTTCCAGGGTGGAAAACATGTCATTCAACGAAGAAACCGATACATATACGTGTGCAAATAATCGGAAACTTGAATTCAGGTATGTTTCAAAACAAAAAAATAAAAGTGGATATATATCAGAAAAGAAAGTATATGAATGTACTAATTGTGCGGGATGTCCCCTTGCAGAAAAATGTAAAAGTACACCACATAACAAAAAACTTTATGTAGCTGATAATTTTTTAAGATTCAGAAAGCAGTCACAGGAAAATATAACAACAGGAAAAGGGATAATACTTAGGATGAACAGGAGTATTCAGGTTGAGGGGGCATTTGGGGTGTTAAAGCAGAACATGAACTTTAAACGCTTTAAATACCGTGAAAAGTCTAAGACTAAAGTTGAAGTTATACTATTTGCTATTGGATATAATTTAAGGAAATATGTTCATAAAAAAGTACAGAAACGTGAAGGTATGAAACTTCATGAATTAGCCGTTAATTAAGTTTTAAGAGAAATAAGGTTCTCTAATTTTTTAGTGCAGTTTTTCTTTGATTAGAAAAAAATAGAAGCTGAACTCAAAATTTTAATCATTTTGAGACAGCCCCTTTTTTATGCTCGGAGAAATCCGGGCTTTTATTATGCAAATTTTCAAGGAGGTAGACGCCAATGGCAAACAGAATCAAAGGTATCACTGTCGAAATTGGCGGTGATACTACCAAACTTCAGAATGCCCTAAAGGGTGTGAATGGTCAGATTAAGAATACCCAGTCTGCATTAAAGGATGTAGAAAAGCTGTTAAAACTTGATCCGACTAATACCACACTTCTTGCTCAGAAACAGAAACTTCTGACACAGGCAATTAAAAACTTGCTGCGCTCAAGACAGCAGCAGAACAGGCAAATGAACAGCTGCAGAAGGGTGAGATTTCACAGGAACAGTATAATGCTTTACAGCGTGAGATAGCTGAGACAGAAGCAGAACTGAAAAAACTGGAATCACAGGCATCCAAGACCAATCAGACACTGACAAATATCGGAGAGGTTGGTTCCAAGGTAGAGTCTTTTGGTAATGGTGTTACGAATGTTGGAAAGAAAGTATCTGTGGCATCTGCTGCAGTTACTGCAATGGGTGGGGCAGCTGTAAAGACGGCAGCTGACTTTGAATCTTCCATGAGCCAGGTTCAGGCTACGATGGGAATTACGAAGGATTCCATGTCAACGCTTGATGGACAGTCTGTCAATACAATGGATGCGCTGTCTAACCTTGCAAAAGAGATGGGTTCTAAGACTGCATTTTCTGCCAGTGAATGTGCCGAGGCTCTTAACTACCTTGCTCTTGCCGGATACGATACGCAGGAGATGGCAGATACACTTCCTACCGTACTTAACTTAGCAGCGGCTGGAGGACTTGACCTTGCATCTGCATCGGATATGGTTACCGATGCAATGTCTGCTCTTGGTATGGAAACAAAGGATGCAGATAAGATGGTTGACCAGATGGCCAAGACTGCATCAAGCACCAACACTTCTGTTGGACAGCTTGGTGAAGGCATTCTTACCATCGGTGCAACAGCAAAGACGGTCAAAGGCGGTACTGCAGAATTAAATACGGCACTTGGTATCTTAGCGAATAATGGTATCAAGGGTGCTGAAGGTGGTACGCATCTTCGTAACGTTATTCTGTCCTTGCAGAATCCTACGGACAAGGCGGCACAGCAGATGGATGCCTTGGGAGTTTCCGTATTTGATTCACAAGGAAACATGAGAAGTCTGAATGACATCTTAGGTGACCTTAACAAGAGCATGGACGGTATAACTGCTGAAGAAAAAGCAAATATCGTCAGCAAGATTTTTAATAAAACAGACCTTTCATCAGTCAATGCACTGCTTGCAAACACAGGTGATACCTGGACGGATTTGCAGACTGCCATTGAAAACAGTGGCGGAGCAGCACAGCAGATGGCAGACACTCAGCTTGATAACTTATCCGGTCAGCTGACTATTTTGAAATCAGCTGTAGAGGGATTTGCCATTTCCATTGGCGAGGCTCTTATGCCGATGGTCAAAAACATTGTTGCTAAAATTCAGTCCTTCGTAGACTGGCTGAATAATCTCGATGAGGGAACAAGACAGGTCATTGTAAAGATTGGACTTTTTATTGCAGCATTAGGACCGTTCCTTGTGATACTTGGTACGGTGATATCCAAAGTCGGTGTGGCCATGCAGGCATTCAGCAAGCTGGGACTGAAACTGACAAGTCTCATGAATAATGCCGGAGGGGTATCCGGTATCATGGGAAAAGTTAGAGCAGCCATTGGCGGTATCTCTGCTCCGGTAGTTGCAGTTGTGGCCATCATCGCAGTACTCGCTGCAGCCTTTGTGCATCTATGGAAAACCAATGAATATTTCAGAAACAGCATTATTACCATCTGGGAGAGAATCAAATCTGTATTCAGTGGCTTTGCACAGGGCATTACAGACAGGCTGAACGCATTAGGATTCGATTTCCAGAATTTTAAGGAAGTTGTATCTGCCATTTGGAACGGTCTTTGTAATTTTCTTGCTCCTGTTTTTGAGGGCGTCTTCACACAGATTGCCAATATCCTAGAGGCTGTCCTTGGGGTAATCACAGGCATTCTTGATGTATTTATTGGGATTTTCACAGGCAATTGGTCACAGGTATGGGAAGGTGTGAAAGGCATCTTTGGATCCGTTTGGGATTTCATTAAGAATACCTTTACCAACTATATGAATGTAATTCAGAACGTGGCAAATGTTGTTCTTGGATGGTTTGGTACTTCTTGGAATGAAGTATGGACTGGAATCAAAGACTTCTTTGTAAATCTATGGACAGGTATTACAACATTTTTCACGAATCTGTGGGAAGGCATTAAGAATACCGTACAGACTGCGATTATGTTTATCGCAGCAATCCTTGAGGCGGCATTCGATATCATCACACTGCCGTTCCGGTTCATTTGGGAGAACTGTAAGGAAATCATCATTACGGTTTGGGATGCCATTAAATCCAAAGTCACAACAGTTATCAATGCTGTAGCGGCTGTGATTAAAACTGTGATGAATGCTATCAAGACGGTATTTACTACGGTATGGAATGCCATCAAAACAGTAGTCACTACGGTGGTCAATGTGATAAAAACTGTTATTACTACAGTATTTAATGCAATCAAAAGCACAGCGACTACGGTGTGGAATGCGATTAAAACAGCAATCACGACACCAATCAATGCTGTGAAGAATACGGTATCAACTGTATTTAATTCGGTGAAAAGCACGGTGTCTTCGGTGTTCAACAGCATCAAGTCCACAGCAACATCTGTATGGAATGGCATCAAGTCTGCAATCACGACACCGATTGAGGCGGCTAAGAATAAGGTCAAGGGAGTGGTGGATGCCATCAAGGGATTCTTCTCCGGCATGAAAATTTCTCTTCCTCATATCAAACTGCCGCATTTCAGTGTAACGGGTAAACTTTCAATTGCTCCTCCATCTGTACCACACCTATCCATCTCTTGGTATAAGGAAGGCGGTATCATGACCAAGCCTATAGCATTTGGCATGAACGGTTCTTCTCTTATGATGGGAGGAGAAGCAGGAGCAGAGGCAATCCTGCCGCTTTCGGGCTTTTACAAACAGCTTGAGGCAATGATTGACTCTAGACTTAATATGACTTCTATGGAGAAGTACTTGGCCATTATTGCAGACAACAGTTCGAAGGGCATCTATCTTGACGATGGAACTCTTGTCGGGCACTTACTTCCTGCAATCGATGATGGACTTGGAAAAAATACGAAACTGACAAGGAGGCTTTCACTATGATACCGGATATTTATATTAACGATGTGTCCATGCTGAAAATGGGATGGATCAGAGAAAATGTTGAATTTCCTGTGCCGGAATCTCAGACAGAAACAGTTGTTGTTCCGGGAAGAAATGCTCCTATCAGATTCAGTGAGGCTCTTGGTACGGTTTCTTTCAAGCCGAGAGCCTTTACCATTACGTTGTCTATGTTTGGAACAAGGTCGGATTTTGACGAAAAAGTAAAAATAATGTCGAACCAATATGCCGGAAGACTATGCATGGTAAGAAAAAGTGAGGAATCAAATCTTTATGCTGTTGGAACTCTGCAGCTGACACCTTCCTATGATCCGCTTACCGGAAAAGGGCAGCTTGTGATGGAATGCACGGATGGGGATTCCTATCGCTACATGTGGATGAGACAGTGATTGTGCAGAATGGAAGTGGAACAGTCATTCTGAAAAATGATTATATGCCAGTAGTTCCGGCTGTTATTACAACGGCAGATACTACGCTTTCTTGGAAGGTAGGTTCTGATTCCTTTCATAAAACTTTGGATGCAGGCACTTGGGAAATCCCTGAACTACAACTTTTTTATGGCAATAACTCTGTGAAAATTAAAAGTGATGGAAACACCACCTTCCGATACAGGGAGGGATGCCTATGAGACTGTTTCGAGTATATATAGACGGGAATGTATTCTACCATCCGAATCTTTCCAAGCTTGCTATCACAGAGGCAAAAGTCAGTGAGGATGCAGAGAACATCGACAGCCTTACCTTATCTGCTCCGTACAATCATCCGTATATTGATTCCATCAAACCAATGGCATCGGTGATTGTCTGTAAAAGGGGATAGGAGACAGTCTTTGAAGGAAGAGCACTGGACGATGGCAGTGATTTCTATAACACACATACCTGGACGTGCGAGTCGGCTCTTGCGTATCTGAAAGATACCATGCAGCCGCCTTTTTCGTATAAGGGAACACTTCGGGGACTGCTAGAACAGTTTATCTCAGTTCATAATAAGGCAGTGGAAAAGCAAAAGCAGTTCAAGGTGGGAAATATTACAGTGACGGACAACAACGATTATGTTGCTTACAGCAGTTCTGATTATTCCGTTACGATGGATGCCATTAAGAATAAACTCATCAATACTCACGGTGGATACCTTAGGGTTCAATATGAGAGTAACGGCAAGTATCTCGATTATCTGGCTGACTTTAAAACAAAGTCTGTACAGAAGGTTGAGTATGGAAAGAACATCACAGATGTAAAAATCACAAGAGACCATACGGAACGAGTAACTGCGCTGATTCCTCTTGGTGCAAAGAAGAAGACCACCGATGAAGAGGGAAATGAAAAAGAATCTGATGAGAGGGTAGATATTACTTCCGTAAATGACGGCAAGAATTATATTTCCGATGATGCAGCTGTGAAAGAAATCGGTTGGATCTGGAAATCGGAAGTATGGGATGATGTGACTCTTCCGTATAATCTTTGAGAAAAGCCAAGGAGCGTTTATCCGACCTTGTAAAGGGAGTCACCAGTATTCAGCTTACTATTGTGGATGAGTCTGATACTGGAGCAGATATTGGAGATATCAGGGCGAGGATATATGTGGAGTGCATTTCCAAACCTCACGGTATCAACGGCACTTATCTTTGTGTCAGCAGAACCAGGGATTACTTAAATCCGGCAGGAAACACCATCACAATTGGTGCAAGCGGTGTATCCCTTTCAGCTTCAACAGTAAAGCAGGACAAGAACATTTCTGCTTTGGAGGATGATTTTTATGGACAGACAAGAAAGATTGATGCAATCTCCGGAGAGGTTGACAGCATCAATTCACAGAAGATGTACCGGACAGAACTTATCGTGGATGGGGTTAATATCTTCAAGAGCAAAGGCGAGAAAAGCAGAATGCTCTGCAAGGTCTACTCTTGGGATAAGGATATCACAGATACACTTGATGCAGACTGCTTTATCTGGCATAGAAAGTCCTCTGATGAAGGGGCAGACGCCGAGTGGGACAAGAACCATATCGGCATGAAACAAATAACGATTACTACAGAGGATGTGTTAGATAATGCGTCCTTTTATTGTGAAATAAAACTTTAGGAGGAATTTCAATGGCTACAATTTTAACATCCAGTCAGCAGACATTCGTTGACATTACGGATCAAAGAAAATTATCGGCATACATCACATCCAATCTTCCAAAGACACAGAGCGAAGATCCGAATGTACTGCCGCATACCTATGCACCAAGCTGGGCAAGCACGAATCTTGTATTAACTCCGGTTCTGTTTCTCGACCAGACAAATGTTTCTCCGACAGCAAGCGGTGTAACGATTTCATGGAAGAGAAAAGATGGAGTGGCATCTGAGACTGCACTGACAAGCGGAGAAACCGTCAAAAATGGAGTTTTGACAGTAAATCAGAATAAGCTGTCAGCATCAGCATCCGGTATGATTACCTACATCTGTTATATCAGCTACTACGATTCGGAAACCAAGAATACGATCAATATCTCTGCAGATATTACCTATACCTTGGTCAAGAACGCAGCAAATGCCAAACTGTGTACGGCTGCAAGTGATACCTATGTATTTAAGTATGACACCTCACAGGCTTTGGTGGGAGCAGCACAGGCAACCCTTACGGCACAGGTGCAGGGTGTTACCATCAGCAAATGGCAGTATAAAAACAGCAGCGGTGCATGGGCAGATTATCCGACAACTTCCGACAATACTTCCGTCACAGGCGGAACATTAGTGGTAAAACCTGCTCATAATGTTTTCGTAAATAACGTGGCACAGATCAGAGTAACAACATCTGACGGCGATGTATATGACACACTTACGATTTCTAAAATCTATGATGGAGCAAAGGGAGATAAGGGAAGTCCCGGTTCTGTCGGAACTGGTGGACTTTCCGTTGTGCTTGGAAATGAGAATCAGACGCTTGCCTGTACCTCGGACGGAAAGACAGCCTCTGCGAGTACAATTACGATTCCGTTTACCGGATATGTAGGCATTACACAGACTGCCTGCACTTGTTCCGTAGGAACACTTCCAACAGGAATTACTGTGAAGACCAACACTGCAGCTACAGCCAGTGCAGCAGGCAAGCTGGAACTCTCTGCTGAAGCATCTTCAGACCTTGGAAATGCATCGGCATTGACGGGAAACATTACGCTTACTTTTACGATTTCCGGTAAGACCGTCACTAAGGTATTTACTTGGACGAAGTCAAAGGCAGGAAGCAATGGTACATCCGCAGTTGTATTTTCTGTCTATGCACCGAATGGAACCATCGTGCAGAATCAGTCCGGCAGTATTCAGCTTGCGACATCTGCATACAGCGGAACAATGGCAATCACAAGTGCTGCTTATCAGTGGGCGAAATATGTGAGTGGTGCATGGACAAACATCAGCGGTGCATCATCTGCAACACTTACGGTATCCGGAGCAGACATCTTTAACATTCAGTCTTACCGATGTACCATGACCTATGGCGGCAAGTCCTATGTGGATGTCATTACAGTTGAGGATAAGTCAGATCCTTATGTATCGGAGATGCTTTCTATTGGAGGATACACTGTCAAGAATAACCTTGGTGGCTTGGTTCCTTATATTATCGTGCGTACCAATCAGAAAGAAGTAGACCCGCTGAAAGGTAATATCAGCGAAACAGCACCATCTAATCCGACAAACGGAATGTTCTGGTACAAAGTGGATCACACGGCAAAGACAGTAACATTGATGAAATACAACGGTTCTGCCTGGGCGAATGCGACTGAAAAGCAGAGCCTTACCTATACCTGGTACGCACAGGATAAGGACGGAAAGGAAGTGACCTTCTCGAAAAACGGAAAGGTCATTTATCTTTCTGCAGCAGATATCGACAGCCTTCTTACTTTGCAGTGTGACGTATCCAAGTAATGGGAGGTGTAGGCTATGGCATTACTTACTTCTTGCCAGAATACATTCGTAAGTGCTGTGGCTTACGAAGAAGCTGTCGAGGATGTGGAATACCTAAAGGTTCAGATGCATGATGCATTTGCAGAAATCAGCAAAACGTCCAGTGAGATTATCAGTACGGTGCATGATACCTATATTGAGAAATCAGAACTGGAACAGCTGCAGCAGGATTTCCAGTCAAGCATCACACAGAACAGCAGTGAGATCCGTATGGACTTCACGCAGATTGCTGATGAAATAAAAGACAATATCGCATATAACCAGGAACTCTTGGAGGAATATATCAGATTCCGAGGAGCACTCATTGAACTTGGAAAAGTGGGAAATGCATTCACGGCAGAACTTTCTAACAACGAACTTGCATTCAAGGAGAATGGTCAGAAGATTGCCTATATCTCCAATCAGAGTCTGGTTATTACAAATGCAGAAATCAGAAACAAGCTGTCCCTTGGCAATGAGACTAGGGGATGGTTTGATTTTATACCAAGAGCAAACGGTAACCTTTCCATCAAGTGGAGGGGGCCGGCAACATAAAGGGGTGATGATATGGCTTCAAGCGGAAGCATTACAACAGGACAAAAAGAAGGCCGTTCTGTCACATTGGCTTGGACACTTTCCAGTCAGAATATAGAAAATAATACCTCAACGATTGCATGGACACTCAAAGGCTCCGGTTCCGGTACAAGCTGGGTTATGTCCGGTGGATTTAAAGCTGTTATCAACGGAAAGACAGTTTATTCGTCTTCTACAGATTCTCGTATTCAGCTGAGAAACGGAACCGTGGTTGCCTCCGGCTCAACTACCATCACACATAATGCGGATGGTACAAAATCATTCAGCTTAAGCTGTGAGGCAGGTGTTTATACCTATGCCGTGAGTGTATCAGCAAGCGGAACGCATACACTGAATACCATTCCAAGAGCATCATCGGTGTCGGCATCCAATGTGAATATGGGAAGTGCTGCGACTATTTCAATTAGCCGGGCATCATCTTCATTCACACATACACTAACCTATAAGTTTGGCAACACAACCGGAACGATTGCAGCGAAGACCACATCCACTTCAGTATCGTGGACACCTGCTGTTTCACTGGCAAATCAGATACCGAGTACCACAAGCGGCAGCTGCACGATAACCTGTGATACCTATAGCGGATCTACGAAGATTGGTTCAAAGACTTGTACCTTGACACTTACCGTTCCGTCATCGGTAAAGCCAACACTGACAAGCGTTACGGCATCAAGAATTGATGAGAGTGTTCCAAGTGGCTGGGGAATCTATGTGCAGACCAAGTCCAAAGTGAAGCTGACCATTAATGGTGCAGCTGGAAGCAATGGCTCAACCATCAAATCCTACAGTATTAGTGGCGGCGGATATTCTGGAACAGCATCTACACTTACCACAGGATTTCTGAATTCGTCAGGAACGATTACCTTTACGGCAACGGTTACGGATTCAAGGGGAAGAGTATCTGATGCCAAAACTGTATCCATATCAGTGGCAGCATATTCTGCTCCCAGCTTTTCAAGCTATCAGTCACAGAGGGCTGTCAGTGATGGAACTGCAAACGATGATGGAACCTATGTCAGAGGACTTGTGGCATACAGCTTTGCATCCTGCAGCAGTAAAAATAGTGTGAGCAGAAAGACAGAATATCGAAAATCGGGCACGGCAAAATGGACAGATGCAGGACTGTCCTTCTCAAGTGGAACCGCATTTACCTTTGGCGGAGGAAAGATTTCAACAGAAACTTCCTATGAAATTCGCTATACCGTTACCGATGCATTTTCTTCCATATCCATTGTTGATGTGGTATCTACAGCAGCTGTTGTTATGGACTTTAAGAGCGGAGGCAAAGGTGTAGCCGTTGGAAAGGTATCTGAAAAAGATAACTGCTTTGAAGTATCTGAGAAGTGGGATGTGAGGGTATATGGAAAACTGCTGAAGGATTATATCAAACAGGCAATTGGAGCCATTTATCCGGTAGGCAGTATTTATATGAGTGTGAAGAATACCAATTCATCCACCTATTTTGGAGGGACATGGGTTGCCTGGGGAACAGGAAGAGTTCCTGTAGGTGTGAATGCCAATGATACGAACTTTGCCATGGTGGAAAAACTGGAGGTGCATCTACTGTGACACTTACCACAGCACAGATGCCGTCACATTCCCATGCGAAAGGTACGCTTGCAACTGCTAGTGCAGGTGGCCATACCCACGATTTAAAGAATCAAAAAACATCATGGGGAACAAGTGGAGGAAACAGAGTATTGATTGATGCGACTTCCGGCTACACGGCTGTTAGTAATAAGACAACAACCAGTGCAGGAGCACATACACATACAGTTTCCGGTTCAACAGCAGCCGCCGGAAGCGGCAGTGCTCACAACAACTTACAGCCATATATAACCTGTTATATGTGGAAACGAACAGCTTAATAGTTATCGTTTGATGAGGCGATTGCGGGGATCTGAGCAGTCGCTTTTTCAATACAAATTTTTAGAAACGGAGGAATTATCTATGAAGGAATTTTGGAACATGATTCAGCTTGCTTTTGCTGGAGTCGGAGGATGGCTCGGCTACTTCTTAGGTGGCTGTGACGGTCTTATCTTAGCACTTCTTGCATTTGTGGTCATTGACTACATCACCAGAGTGATGTGTGCGATTGCAGATAAGAAGTTGTCCAGTGCAGTCGGATTCAAGGGCATCTGCAGAAAGGTGCTGATTTTTCTGCTGGTAGGAATTGCAAACATTCTTGATGTGCACATCATCGGTACAGGCAGTGTCTTAAGAACAGCAGTCATCTTCTTCTACATTTCCAACGAAGGAGTATCTCTTCTTGAAAATGCAGGACATCTTGGACTTCCAATCCCGGTAAAAATCAAAGCGGTATTAGAACAGCTCCATGAGAGAGCAGAAAGTGAGGACAAATAGTATGGCTTATACAAACAGCAAAATGGTGGCATACACCAAACTTAGTCCGAATCATTCCGGACAGAGAACACATGGAATTGACAGAATTACACCCCACTGCGTAGTGGGGCAGTGTACTACGGAGGGACTTGGTGACTGGTTTGCCAAGTCCTCTACGCAGGCATCCAGCAACTATGGTATTGATAAAAATGGTCGTGTAGGTCTTTATGTAGAAGAGAAGAACCGTTCTTGGTGTTCTTCTTCGGGTGCGAATGATCAGAGAGCCGTTACCATCGAGTGCGCATCCGATACCAAGGAGCCGTACTGGATAAATGACAAGGTTTATCAGTCTCTTATCAAACTTTGCGCAGATATCTGCAGAAGAAACGGAAAGAAGAAACTCATCTGGTTTGGAGATAAGAATAAGACTCTTAATTACAATCCGAAGTCTGATGAGATGGTTCTTACCGTTCACAGATGGTTTGCCAACAAGTCCTGTCCGGGCAACTGGCTCTATGCAAGACTCGGTGATCTTGCATCAAAGGTTACTGCCCAGCTTGGCGGTAAGACTGAAACTCCATCAGCTGGAACGCAGGCTACAGTATTTGCAAATCTTACAGAGGCACAGGCGGTGGCGAAGATTGGTGAATTATGTCGAAATGATATGAAGACAAGTGGAATCCTTGCATCCATCTCTGCTGCACAGTTTATTCTGGAAAGTGGATACGGCAAGAGCGAACTTGCACAGAAAGCAAATAACTGCTTTGGCATGAAGAAGTCTTTATCCGGCAATACTTGGACTGGCAGTACTTGGGACGGAAAGAGCATCTATAGCAAGAAAACGCAGGAGCAGAATAAGGATGGTTCCTATGTAACCATTACAGCAGATTTCAGAAAGTATCCTTCTGTAGAAAAATCAGTTGCAGATCATTCTGCCTATCTGCTAGGAGCAAAGAATGGAGAAAAGCTTCGTTATGCAGGACTTAAGGGATGTACCGATTACAAAAAGGCAGCACAGCTGATTAAGGATGGTGGTTATGCTACCAGTCTTACCTATGTGGAGAAACTCTGTTCCATCATCGAAAAATGGAATCTGACTCAGTATAACAAGCAGACTGCAACTGCTCCGTCAGCAAAGTTCCCTGCAGTACCATTTTCTGTAAAGGTCATCATCGATGATCTGAATTACAGAAGTGAGCCTTCCATGAACGGCAAGGTTAATGGTCAGACAGGAAAAGGTGTATTTACCATTGTAGAAGTTCGAGATGGATGGGGCAGGCTAAAAAGCGGTGCAGGGTGGATTTATCTTGAGAACCCTTCATACTGCACGATTGGAACTGTTGCCAAATCCACTTCAACAGCTAAGACTTCGCCTGCAAAATCTGTGGATACTCTTGCAAGAGAGGTATTGCAGGGAAAATGGGGAAATGGTGCTGACAGAAAGACCAGACTGACAGCCGCAGGATATAATTATTCTGCCGTACAGAAAAGGGTCAATGAGCTCTTGAAATAACTGAATTACAAAGCATGGTATATGCCCGTTGGAGATTGATTTCTCTGACGGGCATTATTTTTTTGTCTTTTTGGGGGTTCGATATGTTCTCACATTTCGCTTATGGGTAGAGGGAATGGGTAAGTGTTCTCTCGGAAATGGAGAATGATTATCTATGGAAGAAAATAAAACAGTTGAACTGACAGAAGGGAACACCTTTATTACAAAACCATCGGCATTAACCGATGAGGATATGCAGCATGAATATGATTATTACCATGCACAGAAAATTCTTGCCGAGATGCAGAAACAGGGGCTTGTATCTGTGGATGAATTCAACAAAATCACAGCCTTAAACCGTGAAATATTCTGTCCGTATTTAGCCGAGATTATGCCGAATATGACTTGATAAATACCCGATAGTACGGGTTAATGTTACTACCTTGAAAGGAAGGTGAGTTGATGAAAAGGATAACCAAAATAGATGCCTCGGTCACTGCGGAAGTGAAAAAGACTAGAGCAGCGGCATACTGCAGAGTATCCACGGCCAGTGATGAACAGCTGATAAGCCTTGAGGCACAAAAGACACATTATGAAAGCTATATCCGGTCAAATGACGATTGGGAGTATGCAGGCTTGTATTATGACGAAGGAATCACTGGTACCAAGGCAGAAGTCAGAGACGGGCTGCAGGCTCTTCTTAGGGACTGCGAAGATGGGAAGATTGACCTCATTATTACAAAATCCATCAACCGTTTTTCAAGAAATACTACAGACTGTTTGGAGATGGTCAGAAAGCTTGTGGAAATGGAAAACTCCAAGTGGAGCATCCGAAGAAGATACCAGAACGGAACATTTATTATTTCTTATCCGCCTTATGGATACGCAAATATAGAGGGTGAGATGAGAATTGTTCCGGAAGAAGCAGAAGTGGTAAAACGAATATTTGCTGAATGCCTGGCAGGGACGGGAACCTACACCATAGCAAAGAGGCTGAATGAGAATCATATCCCAACTAAAAAGAACGGCAAGTGGCATGGCGGAACCGTAAACGGAATTCTGACAAATGAAAAGTATACCGGCGATGTTTTATTCCAAAAGACCTATACGGATGACGGCTTTAACCGACACACGAATTATGGCGAGGTTGACCAGTTCTTTTGTGAAAATCATCATGAAGCCATTATCAGCCATGAGGATTTTGAAAGGGTGCAGGAGGTACTTGCTCAAAGAGCTGCAGAAAAAGGCAACGGCATCAATACATCAAGGTATCAGAACCGTTATACATTTTCAGGAAAGATTATATGTGGAGAATGTGGTACGACCTTTAAGCGAAGAACCCATTATAAGCCAAGCGGAGATTATATTGCCTGGACTTGCGGACAACATATCGAAAACAGGCATGCCTGCACAATGCTTTATGTTGAAGAATCGGCAATCAAAAGTGCCTTTACAACAATGATAAATAAGCTGGTGTTTGGTCATCAAAGAATGCTGAAGCCGATGCTTTCATCACTGAAAGGTACGGACGACAGAGACAGACTGATACAAATTCAAAGAATCGAGCAGGCAATTGAAGACAGTGCTCTAAGAAAGCAGACCTTGGTAAGCCTTGCATCACAGGGAATTTTGGAGCCTGCTGTTTACACCGAAGAGTGTACGGCACTGGCGCTTCAGGAAGAACGGCTGTTGGCAGAGAAAAAGACTCTGGTATCCGATATTGGCGGAGACAGAGAGAAACTGCATGAACTGGAAAAGCTGATGAAGTTTACAGGAAAAGGACAGATGATGGAACAGTTTGATGATGAGACATTTAACAGTTTTGCAGAAAAAATAGTAATTGCAGACAGAGAGACAGCCGTTATTCATCTGAAATGCGGATTAAAACTGAAGGAAAGGCTGGTGAGATAAATGAGACATATTCCATATGGGTACGATATCATAGATGGAAAGGCAGTTATCAATGAAGAAGCGGCTGAACAGGTCAGAACCTTTTTTCAGCATTATTTGAATGGAGTGGCACTTACCAAGGCGGCAGAACTTGTTGGGATGACGCTGTTTCATGGAAGTGCAGGCAGAATGCTTAGAAATAAGCACTACCTGGGCGATGATTATTATCCGCAGATTATTGATAAGGAAACCTTTGATAAGGCAGAGAAACTCAGACAAGAGAAAGCTGCAGGACTTGGAAGAATCAGAGAACTAAAGACAGCAGAAGAGAAAATGCCTGACAAGGCGTTTATATTCAGACCTGCTGAAACAAAATATTCTGATCCATTCAGACAGGCAGAATATGTGTATGGATTGATTGAAAGTGAGGCGCAGACAGATGGCACAAACTAGAACTGTTACAATGATTCCTGCAAGAAGACGAGTGGGAAATATGGTGCGAGAAGAGGAAAGACCAAAGCATAGAGTTGCTGCTTACTGCCGTGTTTCTACGGACAGTGACGAGCAGGCTACAAGCTATGAAACACAGGTGGAGCATTACACCAGTTATATTAAGAAGAATCCCGAATGGGAATTTGCGGGAATATTTTCTGATGACGGTATCAGCGGCACCTACACCAAGAAACGAGAAGGCTTCAATAAAATGATTGATGAGTGCATGGATGGAAAAATCGATATGATCATCACAAAATCGATCAGCCGATTTGCAAGAAACACTCTGGACTGCCTTAAATTCATAAGACAGTTAAAGGAAAAGAACATTCCCGTATTTTTTGAGAAGGAAAATATCAATACGATGGATGCCAAGGGAGAGGTACTGCTTACCATCATGGCTTCTCTGGCACAGCAGGAAAGCCAGAGCTTATCACAGAATGTACGATTAAGCATTAACCATAATCGATTCCTTGGTTTTACGAAAGATGAAGATGGGCATTTGATTGTAAAGCCGGATGAGGCGAAAGTGGTAAAAAGAATTTACAGAGAGTATCTGGAAGGGGCAAGCCTCCAGCAGATAGCAAAGGGGCTGGAAACTGACGGCATTCTAACAGGAGCCGGCAAGAAAAAGTGGAGACTGGAAACCTTGCACAAGATTCTGCGAAACGAAAAATATATCGGAGATGCCCTTCTTCAGAAAACCTATACGGTGGATTTTTTGAATAAAAAGCGAGTTCAGAACAAAGGAATTGTGCCGCAGTACTATGTGGAAAACAGTCATGAAGCCATTATTCCAAGGGATATCTTCATGAGAGTGCAGGAAGAAATGGTGCGAAGGGCAAACCTTCACAGCGGAGAAAAGCGAAAGAAGAGAGTGTACAGCAGCAAGTATGCACTTTCCAGCATCGTGTGCTGCTCCAAGTGCGGAGACATTTATCGCAGAATTGCTTGGAATAACAGAGGAAAGCATTCCACAGTGTGGAGATGCTGCACCAGAGTTGATTTTGGCCCCGGCAAGTGCGATGCACCAACTATCAGCGAAGCAGAACTCCAAGATGCAGCTGTCAAGGCAATCAATAAGGCACTTGGTGGCAGAGAAGATATGATGAAAGGTTTGCAGGAGAACATCGAGAAAATATTGTCTGAGGGTTCTGATACGGCAGTTCAGGAAATCGACAGTCGATTATTGGAACTGCAGAAGGAACTGCTCAAGAAAGCCAATGCAAGGCAGAACTACGATGCTCTTGCTGATGAGATTGAAGCCTTGCGAGAACAGAAACATACAGTTATGGTAGAAAGTGCAGAACGGGAAGGCATAAAGAAGCGAGTAGCTGAGATGCAGCAGTTTCTTGCGGAACAGAAAACGGAAATCACGGAATATGATGAAAGTCTGGTCAGACAGCTAATCGAGAAGATAACCGTGTATGAGGATCAATTCGAGGTGATGTTCAAGTCCCATACGACTGTGGAGATAAAAAGAATATTTTGATGGATACCCTATGGCATTGCTGTGGGGTATTTTTTATGACTTGACATTATTGTCCGGCAGAGTGATTTATATAGACGCAAAAAACCCGTTCTGGCGACCCCAGAACGGATGAAAATGCAAAGTGTATATTTTACGCAGAGTGTTTTACTCTGTGAAAAACAAGCCATTTCCTTTGATGTTATGGGGAAATGGCTCTAAATCTGACGATTTATTTGACGGCTAATAAATCAGAAAGCATATTCATATTTTTCTGTTTTAGCTCCATTGATGGGTGGACATATCGATTTAATGTTATGTTCACTGATGCGTGTCCTAATATTTCACTTAAGCTTTTGATATCAAAGCCCAGTTCAATGCACCGAGTGGCAAATGTATGTCTAAGCGCATGAAAATTTGCTGGCAAAATGCCTGCCTTTTTTATTGTAGCTTTAAATCGATATTGCATCGTTCGTGGCTCTACATACAAATTCTTCATTCCTTTGAGAATATATGTATCAGGTGCTTTTTGATAATCCTGCATTATGGAGAACAGCCGATTTGGTATGGGTACATCTCTGATAGAACAATCACTTTTGAGTTTTGAAATAATAACTACTGTTTTTGCATCTGAGCTATTAAGATTCTGTATTCTTTGCATTGTCTTATGCACATGAATGCATTTATCGTCAAAAGAGACATCTTCCCATTTTAATGCACACAACTCACCAACTCTTAAACCTGTATACAGACTTAGTAATATTCCCAGACTTGTGTTTTCTGGATTATTAAGAAGGTATTCATTTAGATTATTTTGTTCTGTTGTGCTTAGAATACGCATGGGTTTCTGATTCTGTTTAGCATTTAGTCCTTTAAAGCTAATGAGACTTAAATTCTTATTAACAGATGCATATTCAAATATATTTTTCATAACAGAAATAATACTGTTAACGGTTTTTGGAGCAAGTCCTGTTCCACAGTGCCCACTTTTAACTAGCAATTCTGAAATATAAGATGCTACCGCTTCTCTTGAAATGCCCAGCATATTACATTGACCAAATCGGGGGAGGAGGTAATTGTTCAAGATGTTTATATATTTTGCTAAACTTGAACTTTTCCACTGCGAACGGTTTAACTCGATCCACTTCTGTGCAATATCTGAAAAAGAGCATATAGCTAGATTTGAACTTGTAACAATAGAAACAGATTTCGTGATTTCATTAGACTTTGCTTTGCTTAAGCGTTCCTTTACTTCTTTATAAGAATGAGCAAAAACATATCCGTATTTAGCTTTACCATTTATCCGTTCTTTAATATACCTCCCTTCCCATCGTCCATCTTTTCTTTTGTAAATATTTTCGCCTTTTCTTGGCATGACAACACATCCTTTCATGACTCTATTTTTGACGGCGAATATATCATCTTATACAATTAAATGATTTGCATTCTGTATAAATCGACAAAAATTTGCACAATATCAATGCGACATATTGACAAATAATGTGACAAGTTGTATAATATTTAATAGTTATTCATTGACTTGTTGCTTAAAAACCAATTCACAGAGTAAAACACTCTACGAATAAAGAATCATGATAAGGAATTACTTTAAAGCTGACATCATAAATTTTATCTATGGAGGGAATATGAAAGCATTTGAGATGGAAGCAAAAAAAGAATTATGTTGTATTCAGCTAGTCAATGATTTGCCTGTACTACGTGCTCGTCTTGGTGTTTCACAAGAAGAAGTTGCAGAAAAAATAGGTGTTTCAAGACAAACTTATAATTCATATGAATCAAAGAAGCGAAAAATTCCATGGAATATATGCATAGCATTAGTTTCTTATTTTGTTAGTAACAGTAAGACTCTTGAAATGATAAAAGGCAATACGTACACTTTGGAACTCATGGAAGAAATCTTTAACTCAAACTTCCCACACCAATAAGGTGCGAATCCCATTTTGGGTATAGGAAGTCTTAGTCTTTAAATAAAAAGGAAGAGGGAAAAAATTATGTTTGAACTAATAGTAGCCATTATACTTATTTATCTTGCATGCTTACTGATTGTAAACGTGTTGATACCATTTGGTGCTGTTGTAGGTGGAATCGCTTTGGTTATAGTTGCAGGAGTAGCTGTAATTGTTGGCTTTTTCACAGCATTTGCAAACTATATTAAGGCTGTGCGAGAAAATATTAATTTTAGAAATTGGGAATGGGAAAAGGATGATGAACCGGCAAAACGCAGCTATTTTTTTGGACCTGGATATGCTCAATTAACAGGAACCATTAAAAAAGCTTTTGAACTAAATGCACTATCAGGAGAAAAAGTTAGTACAACTGCAAAAGGGTTTAAGGGCGATAGCGATGGAATATGGGGAGGAATTAAATCAATATATGGTGTTATATATCTGATTATTGCTGATATATGTATTTATGTTATTGGTTCTTTATTATGTGCTGTATTCGGAATTATTCATGGAGCTATTACATCGGTAATAATGATATTAACTTATATTATTTTTATAATCGTATGGATAATTGACAGATTGTATTTACTTAAAAATGAGATTAGATCAGACTGTCCAGTTTGTCATAGTAGATTCTTGATCCCTACATTCATGTGTCCTGAATGTGGAGCAAAGCACAAGAAACTTGTTCCAGGACCATATGGAATATGGAAGCACAAGTGTACTTGTGGACATAAAATTCCATCAACTTTTCTTAGTGGTAGATCAAAACTTGATGCGTATTGTCCAGATTGTGGATCTCCTTTAGTTGCGTCAGATGCAAGACAGCTTGTCTTTCAGTTGATTGGTGGAAGTAAATCAGGAAAAACAGTATTTCTGTCAGCGTATTTCCATGAATATTTAGAAAAATTAAGAAAGAATCGAAATTTAGATATTGAAATTTCAGACCAGTATCAGCCATTTTTTGCTGAATTAGAAGAATGGTATAGCGGTGTCGAGTGTCCTGCTACAGCGCAGCTTAATTCGCAAATGTACCCGCTGCTAATTAATAGTTCATTGGGAATAAAGCGTCAGTTTTCTATTTATGATATTGCGGGAGAAATGTTTGATGGATTTACGGCAGAAAGTGAAATCCTTCAGCAACAATTTCATTATTGCAATGGCCTTTTATTCTTAATTGATCCTTTCAGTAGTGGAAATCTTCGTGAGGATAGAATCAACTCTGGTGAAGACATGTCGGACTTTAGTGATATGCCGGTTGAGGATGTGGTAACGAATTTTATAAATTATCTTGTTACTATAGGACATAAGAAAGCAAATGCGAGATGTACAATACCTATGGCAGTACTAATAGCAAAGGCTGATGTGAGAGAAATTAAAAGGGTAATTGGCCCTGCTAAAATTTCGAGTGTGTTCAAGAATAATCAAAATGGATATACAAGTTATGATGAGGCTCGTGATGGTGAATGCAGAAAGTTTTTGATGGATATCGGTTTGTCTGCAACAGTAGAAAATCTAGAGACGGAGTTTTCAAATTTGCATTATTTCCCTGTAAGTGCTATGGGACATGCACCAGATGGAAGTGAATATGAACCGTGGGGTGTCACAGATGCAATTGATTGGATGTTGCCGTTAGCAGATAAGGAGTTGGCGGATCTGATTATGTAAACTAATATGATAAACGAATAGGAAGGAGATAAATATGGCATTAGATAATAAGCTAAAGTCAGAAATGACAGGTAGTGGAACTTGTTCGAGTCAGAACAGTACAGCACCGGTTCCAAATTTCCAAAATACTCAATCTGAATCTGAACCATCTGTACAGGGTACACGGATAGATGATGGGAAAGTTTCTCCGAAGGCGGTGCCGAAACCACAGCCAACAGTTCATCAGGAGTCTCATGACTCCACGGAAATGCTTTTAATATCTATTGAAAAGCAACTAAAGTCATTAAATCAAAGTGTGGCAGATTTAGAGCAAGAAGTTAGTTCTTGTAAGAATCCGGATTATAGAGTTGTATTTTCTAAAATTGATTCCGCAAGAAGTAGCATTGAGAAAATGATTTTGGGGATTAGTGAAAATCAAAATACTTCAAATGATAGCTGTTTAGTAGAAAAAATTGCAAAATTTGAAGAAATACTCATTGCGGTAACTGAAAAGCAAGATAAAAATGATAGACAGCTAGCACAGACATTAAGGGAAAATGCGAACTTCCAAATCCAGGTACGCCAAGGAATGCAAAAGGATCTCGATGTACTGAAAGAACAACAAAGCGGAGAACAATTTAATCCAATTTTAAAAGAAATTGCTTCAATGTATGTCGAGTATCAAACTTTACTTGAGGATGAAACTATCTCAGGTTTATCTAAGAAAAATCTCAAAGCATTGTTTGAACAGATGGAAGATTTACTCATAGATTATGATGCAGAAATAACTCGTAGTGAGGTGGGAGACACTCGACAAACAAGAAGCACAAAGATTATTGAGAAGGTTTCTACTGCTGATCAGGAGAAGCACAATACTATAGCAACAAGCAGAAAACCGGGCGTTTTGAGAGGCAGAACAGTTTTATATCCTGAATTTGTAGATGTCTACGTATATGATCCTACTATTATTCAAGAGGAAATATTTGATCAAGCTTCAACAGATCTGGATAATAATCTGGAAGAGGGGCTAGCAGGGAATATCATTACGGAAACTGTTGTTAGTGAAGCCCCAATAGATAAAGAAATTCTTGAGGAAGACGAAGAAAAAAACATAGATAAGGAGAATTGATATGAGCACATATGGTATTGATTTAGGAACAACTTACTCTTGTATTGCAACTTTAGATCGTAATGGTAATCCTGAAGTTGTTAGAAATCAAGCGGATGCAAGTGATACTTTGGCATCAGCAGTATTTTTTGAAAGTGCAGACAATGTTGTTATTGGTAATAGTGCCAAAGATATGGTTGAAACAGATGGAGAAAGAGTTGTCCAGTTTGTAAAACGCGAAATTGGAAAACCTAATGCACGCACTTATGAATTTTATGGAAAAACATACACTCCAGTCGAGATTAGTACACTTATTCTTCGCCGTTTGAAGCAGATGGTTGAAGAGCAGGGTGGTTCCGTAGATGATGTTGTTATTACCTGTCCTGCGTATTTTGGTCTTGAAGAGCGTACTGCAACAAGAAAGGCAGGCGAACTTGCGGGTATGAATGTTCGAAATTTAATTGACGAGCCTACAGCAGCGGCACTTAGCTATTGTGCTCGTCAATTCCAAGAAGAAAGAACTATTTTAGTTTATGACCTTGGTGGTGGTACATTCGATGTTACTATTGTAAAAATGTCACTAGTAATGAATAGCGATGGAAACGAGGTTCAGAAGGTTACTGTTATTGCAACAGGTGGCAATGATGAACTTGGTGGTAAAGATTGGGATGATAAGCTTTTCGATCACATTCTTCAGGCTTGCTGTGACGAAAATGGCCTCACACCAGACGAAATTGATGTTGAAACTCGTCAGCTGATTAGAAGTCGTGTAGAAACTACCAAGAAGAAGCTTAGTAATACTGAGACAGCAAAAGTAAAGATAAATGTCAATGGTGCGATGACCACAATTAATATTACCCGTGAAGAGTTTGAAAATCTTACTTCGGATAAAGTGGCTCAAACTATGACATACGTTGAAGACACTCTGCAGAAAGCTGGAAATATTGAAATCGATACGGTGTTACTTGTGGGAGGTTCTACATTTATGCCGATGATTCGTAATGCAGTAGAAGCAAGATTTCCTGGAAAAGTGCAGATTGAGGATCCGGATAGAGCAGTTGCAAAGGGAGCTGCAATTTGGGCAAGTATATTAGTTGAAGAAGCAGAAGAGGTTGCACCTTCGCCGGAACCTGTTGACCCGGAACCTCAGCCATCGCACGGAAGTGGTATTTCTAAGAGATTTGATGTTGTAATTCCGACTCCTCGTTCTTTCGGTCCTGGTGTATTAAATGAAGTTGGTGATTATATTATTGATAATATAATTAAAATGGGAGAAATTATACCAGCAACAGCTGTGAAAACTTACTACACAGCGGCTGATAATATGGAGAAGATTGTTCTTCGTGCTTTTGAGAATATGTCACAGGACGAAATCCTTACACCTTGTGTGAATAACATGGGTGAACCACAGCAGACCGATCCGGCACATAACGTAAAGCTTCTGGGCGAACTTGAGATGCTTTTACCTCCTAACACAAAAAAGGGATCTCCTATAGAAGTTACTTTCCAGATAGATGTAGTTGGTGTATATGTAAAGGCTATAAATCTTTCTACCGGTGAAATTGTGGAGATTACACTTAGAATGGAATCTGATGTTGATGCAGAAACAAGTGCAGTTAATCAGGTGAGTATTTCTGCCGAATAAAACATTCTTAGTTAAATAAATGAAAATGCGCTATGCGTCTGTGGCGCATAGCGCATTTTTCGTTGAAAAGGATTTTTTTCTAATTAGCAATATGTTGAAAAGCTAAAATTATACTTAGGAGGATTATCAATGGGAATAAAAGTTGGAATTGATTTAGGCACTACATTCTCAGCTGTTGCGATGATGGATGAGAAAAAAGGACAACCTGTTATTGTTTCTAATACATTGGGAGAAAGAATCACGCCATCTGTTATTCAGTTTACAGAGGACGATGAGATAATTGTAGGTGCTGAGGCAAAGGAAGCTTTTGAAGCTGGCGAATCTGGATGTGCCTCTGTGTTTAAGAGAAGTATGGGAAGTAATGATACATACTGTTCTTTTAATGGGAAACAATATACAGCAGAAGATTTATCTGCAATTTTACTTCGTTATCTTAAAGAAGAGGCGGAAGCAGTAACGCATCAAAAGATTGATGAAGCTGTTGTGACCGTGCCTGCGTATTTTTATCACAAGGAGCGTCAAGCAACCATGAAGGCTGCCAAAAAAGCAGGCTTAAATATTCGCCAGATTATTAACGAGCCAACAGCAGCAGCTATGAACTATGGTGTTAATCATTGGCGTGAAAATGCTCGTGTTTTGGTATATGACCTTGGTGGAGGAACATTTGATGTAACTCTTGTACAAATGAAGAAAAACAATCAGATGGAATCTTTACAGACTACAGGAGATCATACACTTGGTGGAAAAGATTGGGACGCTCGTTTAAGTGCAGAAATTGAAAGCAAAATTGAGAGTGAAACAGGCTTCTATATCTCAGAGTATCCAGAAATACATCAAACTGTAATTCAAAATGCGGAAAATATAAAAAAACAGCTGACAACACGAAATGTTGCAAATGTCAGACTTAATCTTCCAAACTATGGTTGGTATTCAACAACTATATCACTTGAAGAATTTGAACAGAGTACAACAGATTTGATTGAAAGAACTGGAACACTTTGTGAAAGTCTTCTAAGAGGATTAGGAATCGGATGGAGAGACATAACAGATATTCTCTTGGTTGGTGGTTCTACAAGAATGCGTCAAGTGTCGTCGTATTTGAAAAGAATTAGCGGTCATACACCACTTGTCCAGGTAAATCCAGATGAAGCGGTTGCATTAGGAGCTGCTATTCAAGTACATCTTCCATTACCAGAATACAGCGTAATCACTATGGCACCACCTGAACAAGAAAACACCAGCAATTCAGAGTTCTTTAAGTTTAAGAGACAGGAGTCGAAAACTGCGTCGCAACAAGCACAGAAGTATACTTTGCCAGGCACTGTTGGAAAGGAAACTGCATTAAATAATGCATTGTGTATGAGTCATGTTGATGTAGTTGCACATGCAATGGGGGTCATTGCGGTAAATGCGGAGGGAACGCATTATATCAATAAAACAATCGTGCCGGCCAATCAGAAAATACCTGTCAAATGTGCAGAAGCATTTCACTACTACACGTCAGCACGTGGAGATAATGAAGTAGAAATTTATGTTTTACAAGGAACAAAAGCACCGTTAGACTGTGAAATTATTGGAAAATATGTTGTTTCTGGAATTAGCCATGATAGAACTGACAATCCTACAACAATAAAAATCCAGTATAGCTATGACATAAATGGCATGGTTCATGTTCAGGCTCGTCAGGGAAGTGGTACAACAGATTTGCCTATTAGAGAAGAGGCTGTTCCAGCTGACATGAGTAAATTTGGAAGACCTATTGATCCACAAGAAATGAAGCCAATCGCAGAAGCCTTGTCAGTTGTAATGGCAGTGGATGTTTCGGGAAGTATGTCTGGAAAACCTATAGAAGATGCTCGTAATGCAATGTGCCATTTTGTTGATAATTTTGAGGATTATCCAGGAGATGTTGAAATTGGTGTTATTGCAGTATCTGATTCATCAAAAGTAGTTCAGCCTTTAACTAGCAATTTACACAAGTGTAAAACATCTATCAGATCAATTACTGAGTGCATGACAGGTGTATGTAATGCAGGGCATCCATTTAATGACATTCAATCTATGCTTGGAAGCTTAGATGGAAAACGTCTAGGAATTGTCCTTGCAGATGGAATGTGGGAGAATCAGTCATTAGCAGTAAGTGAAGCGAAAAGTTGTCATCGTATGGGAATTGACATTACGGGAATCGGTTTTGGTAGTGCTGATGAAAAATTTTTACGTGATATAAGTTCAGGGGATATTGATTCCATGCTTGTTGACCAGAGCGAATTGACTCAAAGCTTTGGAAAGATTGCACAGGAAATTGGTGGAAGTAATACAGGAAAGCATGGGCGTACAGGTGCAGAAACATCAGTTGCTACATGGTTAGCAATTAATGAACAATAGTGAGAGGTACTTATCCGATGGACAGACGAAATTATTTTGAGATTCTTGGACTTGACTTTGATCCGCCTGAAAAAAACCAGCGACGTATAGATAAAGCAATTGCTGAGTGGAAAAAGCGTACAGAAGATATGCTTGCAAATGAAACAATTGCAACACGTAGAGCTGTACTTTCAGACGAATTGTCTCTTCATGATAATATGGTTGAGACTTTACATGAGAACAAGACCAGAAATATAGAGGCGCGAGCTCTTAAAGAGATTCGCACTCAACAATTAGAAAAGTTGATTGATATTATGCTGATCGGACAATCGGGAACTCCTGAAGTGACAAATGCACAGATAAGAAATGTGCATTTAAAATTAAAATTGTCCTCTAAAACAATAGAAGATACTTACATAAAAAAAGGATTCGTTATACAGCAAGTAACTAAAACTGTCAATCTTAACGATGCGTTTTTGACCACTGTGGTAGCAGGAAATATCAGTAGTAAGATTTCACAGCTTCAAACAATGGCAATACCTAAATATCCGTGGACACCGAATGTTTCAGATTTATATGATTTAGCATGTTATTTTGGTGGGGGAAGTGATAGCGATACTGGAAGTTATCACAAAAAAAGAACAACAGAATTATATAGCATTATGGAATCTTGGGCAGCACAATTTGCAAGTGATATGAGTACACAAGGTCATTTGTTGGCAGATTTGTTCACAGCTGGAACTACTCAAGTTTTCAACACTGAGTCAAATCGAAAAAAATACGATCAGTCTCTAGAACGAGAAAAGATGAAAGAATTCTTTTCATTATTAAAAACTGCGCCAGAAGATTTCAAAAAAGATCGTTACTTTGCGGACAGTTGCATTAGAACAATACAAAAGAGTTTTCCGGATTATAATTTATCACTGGCATTATATAATCAGGAAGCCGGACTAATGCAGGATCCATACGAACCGTTAGAAGCATTAATTCACTTGACGTGTAATTCGTGTAAAGCTCCAGCAGAGTTTAGAACTAGAGAGGACGCTGAACGAGGAAAATGTGCTGTCTGTGGGGCGTCACTTTATGTCAAGTGTCCAAAATGTCATAAGAAAGTACCAGCGACAGCGGATCGATGTTCTTGTGGATTCCTGATTTCAGAGATGCAATTCTTTGATGATTATATTAAAGCTGCTGAATTTGCTCTTAAAGAAATGGATTTAGGTGAAGCTAGTAAGCAGTTTGCAAATGCAGAAAATGCTTTTCCGGGACATCCAAAACTTTTAACCTTGTCGCAAAGAATAAAAGCAGAGCGAGACAAGTATGATAAGCCACTCAATGAATTAAAGGCTTTAATAGCTGCGCGTATGTTTAGTAAGGCACAAACATTATTGGGAGCATTAAGTGCCTCAATGCCTCAATTAAAACTAGATAGTCAGAAAAAAGTGATAGATGAAAAAATGGCAGAAGTTAAACGCTTGATGCCATCTGGATCACTATCACCTGTTGACAAAGCAAATAGATGCGTAGAAATCCTTCAAATTGTGGAAGATTATCAGCCAGCAATAGATGTATTGATTGCTTCGAGACCAAGGAAACCTTTAAACTTAAATGCAGCAGTAACGGGAACATCTTCATTGATATGTACTTTATCGTGGAATGCAACTGGTGATAAGGGTATTAAATATCAAGTTGTAAGAAAGAAGAATGGTATTCCGCAAAGACAGGCAGATGGTGAAGTTTTGGCTGCGGATATTGGGGATCTTAGTTATAAGGATACTTCTTTGCAACCAGGTATTAGCTATGGGTATGCAGTTTTTGCATGCAGAAGAAATGTTTTTTCAGATCCATCTGTGTGTGAGATTGCAAACTTTAGTGAATTAGATACAAAACATCTTCGAACTTCGGCTGAGAATGGTATTTGTCGTTTTGGTTGGGTTTTACCTCCAAATTGCATTGGAGTCCGTATTCTTAGAAGTACGAATACGATTCCATCAGAAAATGTTACTTCTGGAAGTACTGTTGTAGCTGCTAAGGCATCAGTAAACTTTGATGACTCTGGAGTTTCAAATAACAATACATATGGTTATCGTTTACAATGCGTATATCCATATGAAAATAGCTTTAGGTATAGTAAGGGTGTTACTGTCATGCTAACGCCAGAACAACCACCTGTAGCATTAAGAAATATTACATCACGTATCGAAGGCCGATTAGTTACTATTCGCTGGAATTCACCAGATAATGCACAGAGATCTGTTCTTATCAGGGAAGTTTCTTCAAATGCAGCGGCTAATCTTATTGGTCAGGTAATTCCTGCGTCAGATATTAACTCAATGCTTGGAAATGGAAGAAATTATGCGAATACAATGAGTACAACATTGCAAGCACAGTTTGAAATTCCGCCAAACATGTCGTGTGCATTGGCAATAATATGTGTTGCAGGCTCTAAGGGAATTATTTCAGATATTGTTCGTGTTTATAGTGTTGAAAAATGTGAAATTGATAAACGCCAGACGAGAATAGAAGGAAACAGATTAAGAATTGTCCTTGCAAATAAACTTAAAAATTTGGAAAGAATTCACTACATTGTCGCAAAGAAGACTGGTTCTACAGTTCCATGGGCAACGATTGAAGATGCGAAACATAAATCGCTATCTATTGTATCATTGAGAGACTATGAACGAGATGGGATGATTCTTGTAGAAATGCTTCCTAAAACTGATCTTTATATATCAGTGATTGGACAGTATAAAATGCCAGATGGCAGTAC
>ERZ772960.687-NODE-687-length-28868-cov-20.808975_pt1 | contig 28868 bp, 20 predicted proteins | sample MGYA00580678_ERZ772960 | MGnify/ENA primary metagenome ERZ772960 (study PRJEB29015, sample SAMEA2737930) | human oral metagenome | biome: human oral; feature: human-associated habitat; material: dental | place: China | collected 2059 ... | reverse complement strand
GCTCTTACGTTAAAGCACTACGAAAAGCGTCCACACATTTAACGGAAGAACCTTACTTATTAGTAGAGAGAGACTATCGATGAAATGGTATCGTACTCGTAAGTTATCTTGTAAATACACGGGATGAGGGGAGTGTGGCCTGTAAGCAGAGGGAACTTGGGACTGGTTGCAGGATAATGGGCGGTCTGTTCTTTATTTGCTTGATACTGCTTTGACTCGGATTTATATGGTTGAGAAGTTATGACCCTTGTTGTCTCCTTTGAAAACCATGTAGACCTATCCGCCAGAAAAGCCGTACGACGAGGACGGTTAGTAGGAGAGATAGTACGCCACCAATGATGTAGGCTGTTCTTCTTTGGTCCCAGTAGTAGGTGTTAGTGTCAATGAGGTGGATGGAAGAAGGACTTATTTGGCGTGTAAGAGCTTGATAGGTAAGACTGTCAGTATGGGTCCCGTCCTGTAGATTAAATATAAAGTATCTACCGTCCGCCTTACCGATCACGGAGTCACCAATCACTTGTATGTGTGTAACGTCAGATATTAGTATCTCGTTGTAAAGGTCGTCTTTCTTGCATATACCTCCATTGTCGGGTGTACCAGTACTGCTCAGTTCGTAGTTATTCTTCAGTGGTATGCTCCAGCTATCACCAATTCCTATATCCGTTCCAAGAATGATTGCGATGGTAATCATTGCTACTAAGCTACTTGCAGCGTAGGTGAAAAGAGCCACACCCGGCGTGAAGAAGGAGAGTATCATCCTCCTCTTCCTCTGTTCTTTACAAAGGAAATAAGTAAAGGGAAGCGTTAGTAAGCCTGATACTAAGGATAGTAGTAGGAAGATAACGGCCCAGAAAATAAGAACGAAAAGCATTCCCATATTTTATATTGTTTAATTTAAAGAGAAGAGAGTGACGGTACTCTCTACTTCTCTTTGATGTACTTAAAATGATGTTATCGCCTTTTCAAGTGATAGAGGCATCACGCTTTATGGTGTTCATCTCCGTCTCTTGAGACAGTATTGGCTAACTCTATGATAAATGAGTACTCCCAACACGCTCCGTCTCTGTACATAGATAATACGTCTCTCCACCCAAAATAAAAGTTGCTGTCATTACTGTCATCCTATCTCATCACCTAACTTATTAATTTACAGGAGGGTTGTATGAAGTGTTAAATATGACAGCAAACAAAAATAAAACTTATCTTGTATAATATGTAATGATATAGAGTAAGAGGTTATCGCTCATATCCATCTGGTTTATATGTCGTTTATTATTAGAAGCGAGAGTGTTGACTTATCAGACTCATGAGGCCGACAAGGGTGGTGGAGTACTGGTTGACAACTAATCTTATTGATGTTCTGCTAACTTCTCTTTGCACAATGCAAGTGCTTCCTCGGCTCTTCCATCTATTAGATAAGCAGGGAAAGCGTAGTTGGCATTGATAGTTTTTAGATTGTATTCCATTGTCTTGCGTTTTATCCACGATGGTTCGCTTGCAAGAACCTCTGTTGGATTCTTCATTTGGATGGTTATCAACCTATTACCCTTAAAGCGTATCAAATCGAAATCGGCTATTTCACGCCACATGATTTCCTTAGCTCCATAGATAGAAAGGCCGCTATCAGTAAACTCAATATCTTTCTTATGGGTTATGATAAGTCTTATCTTTCTATAAGTCATGTATAAAACACTTCCACCAAAGAAGGTGACGGAGAGTACACCAGCAACCTTTATCTTCCAAACAGGATAGGTTGTTGTGGAGGTATCCATGGTAAGGAGCCATATTCCTAAGATTGTAAATGCTATGCCACCTAAGTAAGCAAGGGTCTTCTTTGTCTTATTCATATCTTTATTGTTTGATATTCTTCATACTTAATCCAATGCGTTTGCGACGCATATCGACCTCAACAACACGGACACGGACGTGCTGATGGAGGCGAATAACCTGTGTGGGGTCGGAGATGAAACGGTCGGAGAGCTGGGAGATGTGTACAAGTCCGTCTTGATGAACACCGATGTCAACGAACGCACCAAAGTTGGTAATGTTCGTTACAATACCCGGTAGTTCCATTCCAACGATGAGATCATTGAGGGAATGGACGTTCTTATCAAACTCGAAGACCTCCACCTCGCCGCGTGGGTCACGTCCTGGCTTCTCAAGTTCGGCTATGATATCACGTAGGGTAGCCTCTCCTAACTCCTCAGAAGGGGTGAGAGATAACTCGCTCAAACCCTCAGACAGAGAAGAATAGGTCTTCTTCGCACCTCCTGAAAAGGCGATAGTTGCAATCTCACTATCAGTTGATAAAGGCTTACTATTATTCTCTCTTTTATGCGAACCATTACCTGTAGTCTCCTTCGCTATCGGAGAGGAGGAACGAGGAGGGAGACTGCTTAGGCTTAGAGGGGTAAGACCTTTATGAATGTAGCGTTGGATATCAATCTGAGACAAGAGTGACTTATTACCGATCAGGTCCTTTATCGTACAGCCATGGTCCTTTGCCATCTGTTCAACAATATGATAGCTTTCGGGATGAACAGCAGAGTTGTCGAGCGGGTTCTTGGCATTGGGGATGCGAAGGAAGCCTGCACATTGTTGGTAAGCAGTATTACCCAGACGCTTCACCTTCTTTAATTGGGTACGAGAAGTGAAGGGACCGTTCTCATGACGATAGTCGATAATGTTCTGAGCAAGGGCAGGACCGAGTCCGCTAACGTAGGTAAGTAGGTGACGAGAAGCCGTATTGAGGTTGACTCCCACCTGATTGACACAACTCATCACTGTTTGGTCGAGTGAGTGCTTGAGCTTTGATTGGTCGACATCGTGCTGATATTGTCCGACACCGATACTCTTCGGGTCGATTTTCACAAGCTCGGCAAGAGGGTCCATGAGCCTTCGTCCGATGGATACAGCACCACGTGTAGTAACATCTTCATCGGGGAACTCCTCACGTGCTACGGGTGAAGCAGAATAGATGGAAGCACCATCTTCGCTCACTACATATCTTAATATATTCCCAAAGTCGTTCGTTGTGTCTTGGAGAATATTACTAATGAAAGTCTCTGACTCCCTACTTGCCGTACCATTACCAATGGCAATAGCCTCAATCTTATAGGTCTTTATCATCCTGTGTAGGGCTTCCGTGGCTTGTCTCACCTGGTTGCGTGGAGGATGCGGATAGATTATCTCGTGATGGAGAAGGGTACCCTGTTCGTCAAGGCAAGCTATCTTACAACCATTGGCGAAGCCGGGGTCGAGGGCAAGAACACGTTTCTGACCAAGTGGAGGAGACAGGAGAAGTTGACGGAGGTTCTCTGTAAAGACTTTAATAGCTTCTTCGTCGGCACGTTCCTTACTCAAGGCTGCGAACTCATTCTCCATACTTGGATTGATAAGACGCTTGAAAGAGTCTTCAACAGCTTGGCTGACAAGGGCCTGACAAAGACTATGTCCACGTACAAACTGCCGTGTTAGGCGTGAGATACATTCCTCCCCCTCAATCGTAATACTTACTCGTAGAATACCTTGAGACTCACCTCTACGCATGGCAAGTAGCCTATGGCTGTTGCATCGACGGAGTGGTTCAGAGAAATCGAAGTAGTCGGAGAACTTCTGTGCCTCGTCTGTATCCTTCATCTTCTTGATAACTTTTGATGAGATGATGGCCCCACGATGGTAAGCTGTGCGGACAGTATTACGTGCTTGCTGGTTCTCTGATACAATCTCGGCGATGATGTCTAAGGCCCCTTCTAACTCCTTCGAAAGGGTGAGAGAAGCCTCTCCTAACCCCTCCAAAAGGGTGGAAATATCTACATGCTCACGGGCGAATAAAGACCCTTTGGTCCCTCCTTGATATTCCTGCCAAGCACTTGCAAGCTTGTCTCTCTCCTTTTCGGATAAGCAGGAAAGAGCTGTTCTCCTCCCTACAGAAGGGTTGGAAGAGGCAGCCACGCTCATGATCTCCATTGCTAAAGGCTCCAATCCTTGTTCACGAGCAATCTGTGCTCGTGTGCGTCGTTTAGGTTTATAAGGTAGGTAGATATCCTCCAGTTCGGTAGCATCCATACAAGACAGAATCTTAGCCTCTAATGCTGTCGTGAGTTTCCCCTGCTCACGAATGGTCTTGAGGATAGTTTCCTTACGTTTAGCGAGTTCTTTCAGGCGGTCGTAAAGTTCGCTGATATCGGTTATCTGAACCTCATTGAGGTTTCCTGTACGTTCTTTTCTATAGCGAGAAATGAATGGGATTGTACAGTCTTCATTGAGTAGGATGAGGACTGCCGATACACTTCTGCGAGGGAGGGAAAGTGATTGAGAGATAAAGGAGGCCTCCTTCAGATCTCCAGAAAGGGAGGGTGTCGTATTCGCAGTCTGCTCGTTATTATTCATTGGTTCGGTCTTTTTGCCGTATGATGTTGGTCTATCCATTTATAGATGTTTTTTTGTTTACATAGAGAGGAGAGATAATATCCCTCTAATCTGTGGAGAACAGGATAAATAGCGAACTACCTCTACAAGGTAGGCTATGCTTTTAATACTCATTTACCCTTGTCTATTCTATCTTTATAAGCACCTTTTACTTATCATCTCCCATTCCTTGTTTGTCATGCGTGAGTATCTTTTTCTATACTTGTTTAGAATGAAACAATTTATGCCAATACCTTATCTCCTTCTTTTAGAGGGTTTGGTAGAGGCTTTTCGGGTCTCGATAACGATGGTCGGACGCATCTCTTGTCGTGGGTCCTTCCTATATGTAATAAGGTGTAGGGCGGAGATATCCGTAGACTTAATCCCCTTAGGCATTGCTTCTATTATGCTTTTGGGTGAGAGCATATACTCAATGATAGTCAACCGCTTATGTGGTTTTATCGGTCTACCATCTATTATCCATTGTAGTTCAGCAAAGGAGTTGGTCCTAATGATGACGATGTCTCTTGGAGTCTTACAGAAAGTAAGATTATTCCCTTGCTTTATCTGTTCTTCTGTTGAGAATATTTGTATGGACTCAATGGTATAGGGTGGAATAAGTCTGAGTCTGTTTGCCACAATTTCTTTGGCCGAATCCGAACGCATCTCATTGATAGTGACATGCAAGAGGGAGTCGGGTAGGGGTGTACCATCAATGACACAAAGGGCTTGCCCACGTATGTTGAGGGTGACAAGCATTGTCAGTAGTATGCAAGTCAGGAGTCTTTTCAACTGTAGTTTCGTCATCATCTTTTGTTCACCAAACTTATTTATAGGCATAAAGCAAGATGGGGTTCTTGCTTTTATCACAGATGGCTTCAATCTTCTTCAGCATAGCTGGGCTTGTAGTGAAGCATCCCCACGAAGCATTGGAGAGTGGGAGATAGGAGGTTAGGTGGTGCATAATATCCACGTAACGAGAGCTATGAATGAGGAGGTGTCTCCGTCGTGCATTATCGTTTGAACTATCAAGACCGTCAAGGGCAAAGCGTAGTCCAACATTAGCAGAATAACTTTTCTCAGCAATCTTGAAATGTCCAAGACTCGAACATTTACTTCCCTCCTTGTTTGAGAAGCGTGGTTTCCACGCACTGTTGCCTTCTCCTTTGCCGTGTGCACAGGGTCCTGTGTCGAGCACGGATAATGTCTTTAAGTCGATGATAGCCATTCTGTCCTCACCTGACGGGCGTGAGAAATCAACGAGGACACAGTAGTCTTCGTTAAACCCCTTGTTGTGACAGATTTCCCACACGTCTTTGAAGTGGCTTTGGAATGAATAAGACCTTATCTTCCAATAGCCTTTTATGCCAAAGTTGAGCGTTAAGAAGAGGAGAAGGAATAAGATGAAAAGGCGGCCTCTCCTCCATCCTCTCCCTTGTAGAAAGGGGTGTGAACAGTGCGTTATCCCCATCGTTTGGGCATTCTTTGACTTGTTTCTTGTCTTATCGTTTCCCATTACTTATCTAATTGATAGGGCTATCTCGATGTCTGCACCCCTCTCCATTCGGAGAGAGGATGGGGCTGAGGCTGATAGCGATAGATGTTCTTTCTACATCCCTCTGGCCTTCAGAAGACCCTTTGTATCAGGTGCCTTTAGGCCAGTAAAGTCTGAGAAGATAGTCATAAGGTCACGAGTATTACCACGTGAGAGAACCTTCTGGCGGAAATCATCACCCACCTTACGAGTCAGTGCACCGTGTTCTGCAAAATAGTCAGCAATATTCACGGCCAATACCTCACTCCATAGGTAGCTATAATAACCTGCAGCATAACCTCCACCCCAGATGTGGTTGAAGTAAGAAGTAGAATAACGAGGAGGTATCTGACTGTTTAGTAGACCAATCTCAGCCAACACTTTCTTCTCAAAGGCTGGTGCCTCTTCAGCTGTTGGAACCTCTGAAGGAGAGAGACAATGCCAAGCCATATCCAAGCAGGTCGCAGCAAGGTTCTCACCCAATGCGTATGCCGAAAGGAAATTGAGCGATCCAAGCATCTTCTCACGCAATGCGTCGGGCATAGGTTCATTGGTTTTGTAATGGCGTGCATAGTGGTTGAACACCTCTGGAATACTTGCGAACGACTCATTAAACTGTGATGGCATCTCTACGAAATCACGTGCTACGGCCGTACCGCTCAATGTGTTATACTTACAATGAGATAGCATACCATGCAGGGCATGTCCGAACTCGTGGAACATCGTCTGTGTCTCGTCCCAAGTAAGGAGTGTAGGCTGACCTTCTGGAGCCTTCGCATAGTTGCACACATTATATATTAATGGTTTCTGATTCCTATCTAAGCTCTGCTTGAGGAAGGCACTCATCCATGCACCACCCCGCTTTGTTGGACGGCGGAAGTAATCACAATAGAACAGAGCCAACTGCTTACCATCTGCATCAAGTACGTCGAATACCTTCATGTCCTTATGATAAGTCGGGATATCCTTACGTTCACGGAAGCTAAGACCATAGACGCGATGGGCCGCATAGAAGATACCATTGACAAGAACAGAGTCAAGATTGAAGTAAGGTTTCACGTCATCATCTGAGAAGTTGAACTGGTCCTTCTTCATCTTTGACGAATAATAGAAGCGGTCGTAGGGCTGGAGAGCAGTAAACGAGTTGACTGGTTGACTGGTAGACGAGTTACTTGTATTCGCTTGTTCACCTGTCAACTTGTTCTCTTGTCCACTCGCTAACTTGTTCACTTGCCCCTTCATATACTCCTCAATCGCCTTTGTCTGCTCCTCAGCCTTTGGTTTATAAGCACCAATCATCTGGCGGAGAAAGGCATAGACATTATCCGTGTTCTTTGCCATAGTCTTCTCCAACGAGTATGAAGCATAGTTTTTATAGCCCATCAACTGTGCTTTCTCAGCACGAAGACGTGCTATCTTCACGATGATAGGGAAGGTGTTGTAAGCCCCCGTACCGTCTGTACGATGGATAGAAGCATTGTAGACACGCTCACGTAGGCTACGGTTGTCGAGGCTTGCAAGGATGGGTTGCTGTGTGGTGTTCGTAATTACGATACAATAAGGTGCCTTACCGCCACGGCTCTCAGCATCTTTCTTACACTGAGCAATATCTGCTTCGCTGAGACCAGACAGTTCCTTCACATCGTTGACCCATACTGTTGCCTCATTGGCAGCTTTCGGAAGCATATCACCAAAGTCCTGCTGAAGTTTTGCCAACTCCTTATTAATCTCTTGCATACGTGCCATCTTCTCCTTTGGGAGCAAGGCACCAGCATGAGTGAAGTCTTTATAGACTACTTCCAACAGCTTCTTATCCTCGCCTTTGAGCGTATTGTATTCGTGGTCATATACATATTTAATACGTTGGAAGAACTTCTGATTAAACTTAACCTCGTTCTCAAACTCCGTCATTAAGGGTACTATGCTTCCTTGAGCCTTCTCTATCTCTCCTGTCTTATCGGCTGATACGAGTGCATAGAAGATGTTTGATATACGTTCCAAGTTCTTTCCACTCCGCTCGTAAGCTAAGATAGTATTGGTGAAAGTAGGCTTCTGCTTGTTGTCTGTAATCTTCTTTATCTCAGCTCTTTGCTCAGCAATAGCCAACTTGATGGCAGGTAGGTAGTCTGTACCCTTGATATGACTGAAATCAGGAGCGTTAAAAGGTAGCGTACTCTGTTTCATAAGCGAATTACTGACCGTCTGTGTCGTCTTCGGTCTTACGTTTTGTGCCTGACCTGTAAGTGCTGTGCAAGCAAGTCCTGCGGCCAGTACAACATTCTTGAGGTTCTGTTTCATGTTTTTAATTGTTGGGTATTGAATGTTGGGTAAGGGGGGGTGGATGGGTGGTAGGTGTTAAATGTTAGGTGTTGATACCACCTATCATTTATCTCCATTTGAGCATCCGAAGCGAATCAGGTGTTAAATGTTAGGTGTTGATGTAATGCAATTCAGCTTACTTCCATAGTAACTCCATGGTGGTAGGTGTTAAATGTTAGTTGTTGATATCACCTGTCATTTATCTCCATCTCCATCTCCCTTTATTCCGCAAACTTACATAAAAAAAACGAGAGTATCAAATAAATCGAATAAGAAGTTAAGGTTTCTTCTCTCATAGAAAGAATGGGTGAGCAGAAGATACAGACGTGGTCAAGCGAAAAGTACACACTTGCCCCTTCCAGAGTTAAGGGGAGTGTAACCACTGAGATACGTCTATGAGAATCTTAGAGAAAGTATCGCACATCACGAGATAAGTATTAAAACAGCAGTAGACAATAGGGAGAAAGAATGATAGACGGTATGATAATAAACGAAGGAAATGGTGGACTTGTAAATAGTTTTCAATCGGCTTGAAACCAATACTTGCCCTTCAAGGATGAAGAAGAGGCCTAACTACGTTCAAGAACATGCCCTTCTTGCCTCTTAAACATGCTCTTCTTGCCCCTTGAAGACGCCTTTCTTTGGTGGTGTATATAACTGATTGATTATGTGAAGGTTATATGATCACTTTTATACGTGCTTTGCTCTCTCGTTCCCAACGCTTTACAAGGTTGTTTGTAATGATTTTTCAGGACACTCTAAACAGCTTAGATGACTGTCAAAAACAGCGAGCATTGAGTGAACAAAAGGGCGACAGAACAAGACTACGCATTACGTTCCTTCCATGAATGTAATCTACACAATAGGTTAAACGTAATTTTACGTGGGATTATCACAGTGTTCATGCTCCTATTTCATTCAGAAACGAATAGGAGGTGAGGCCTGTCGAAGCATTTTGGGATGAGTGTTCTGATATGATAAAGACTGTTTGAAACCTCATTCAGAAGGTGGGGTAGTAGAAGATTTGTTGCTTTCTATGTCCCTTCAGTCAGCCTTAGTCGCCCATATAAGTCCCCATAAAACAGAGGTTATTATACCTGTCAAGGACGTAATAAAGGAAGGGGTGGTCAGCTTTGAAGCTAAAGGAAGACGTGTTATCATTTGCGGAGAGATAAGCAATGTGGGTTACTTGAATGGCTTTTGCACTGATTCCGTCTTCATTAACATTCAGCTTTATCTGTTGGAAGACATCGTCGACAGCAAGAGGTTGCGCACTCATCCTACTGAAATCGGCTTCATGAGAGAAGAGATTCGCCAGTCCCATGTCACCATACAACTGCTTCAACGGGATATTCAAAGATGTAGAAAAGCAAGGAAACAGTATATTTACATTGTCGTATGTCTTGGTGCTTTGCGCTATCTTACGTAGTTCTTTGACGGTTAACTTACGGATGATATCCTGCAAGTTAACCTTCTTCAGCGGTAGAATAGCATATAGACTAAAACCGTTCTGTAGAGGCATAAGCAGCACCTGATAGTCCTTTGCGTTATAGCCTTGGTACATTTGCATCGTATCATCGTTCATCATCATACGAACCTGACGTGTTCTCCCATCTTCACAATGGAATGGCATGGACTTAGTAAGCTCCTTATAGAACGGTAACGACCAAGAAGTCTTGAGCGTAACAGCATTGAAAAGCTGTGCAGCACGTGGTCCTGTGAGGTTGATGGGCAGGTTCGTAATGTCTCCTTTTGTTATCGTCTTACAGAGTTTGTTTGCTCTTTCTTTTCCCTTCGGAGTGTTGGCATCGTCGATAATATTGGTGAAATAATCATGTTCTAAGACCTCTTGAAAATCGGGTAAAAGCTTTGTTTGCCCATTCAGTATCAGGAAGTTGGCCGTAATCATGTATCCTGACGAATCGTTCTGTTCGTCAATTCCTCCCTTTCTCTGACCAATCAGCATCGTTCTATTTAGTGAGTTGATGTCCTCAAGGTCGTCAGCAGTATAGCCGAGAGTCTTTGAGATAACCGCTTGTGTCTTCCCATTCGCCCCATTGTTGAGCATATTCAGCGAATAGATGACGGCCATTGGTGAGAGAGCCACACTCTCCTTACCCTTTTTATTAGCAAGTAGTTGGAACAACTTAAGGCTGAACGCATTAGAAGAAGACACCCATCTCTCCTCTTTCTCAGACAGTTGATAGTCAGGATCGGCCTTCTTGGCAGCGTTCTCAAGGGTAGGTTGCAAACTTGTTGTAGCCTCCTTGGCTGTTTGTTCAAGTTTCTGTAAAGCTTTCTTAGATTGTGTACAACAAACTAATAAGAGTAGGATGGGTAAGAATAGAAGCTTTTTGGCCATAGCGTTGCGTATGTTTAGATTTAGAAAAGACGACATCAAAGATACAAAAAGAATTGGGTAAACATCTAAAAAGACATACTTTTTCTATCAAAAAGTCTTTTTTTTAGCATTTCCAACCACATTGACACACATTTTTTATACTTTTGCAAACCGAATAGAAGACAATACATCTTATCCTAATAAAAATCATTCTTTACATGAGTAATTTACAACTATCGCCAATGAGAAAGACCATTGTGGGAGTTCAATTCCTCTTTGTTGCTTTCGGCGCAACGGTCCTTGTCCCTCTACTTGTGGGACTTGACCCAGCGACAGCGTTATTCACAGCAGGTTTAGGAACGTTTATCTTTCATTTTGTAACGAAAGGTAAGGTTCCTATTTTTTTAGGTTCTTCCTTCGCTTTCATCGCCCCCATTGTCTATGCCTCAGGTCGTTGGGGTATGTCAGGGACCTTGGCAGGAATCGCCGGTGTGGCCCTTGTCTACTTTGTGATGTCTGCTTTGATTAAATGGCAGGGCAAGAAACTATTAGACAAGCTGTTTCCTCCGGTCGTGATAGGTCCTGTGATTATTCTGATAGGCCTTTCTTTATCTAAGTCAGCGGTTGATATGGCAAAGACAAATTGGATACTTGCCTTTATCTCCTTAGGTGTTGCCGTCGTCGTTCTATCAATGGGACGGGGCTTGATGAAGCTTGTTCCAGTAATTAGTGGTATCGTTGTAGGTTATTTAGTGGCTATGTATATGGGCGTGGTAGACTTTACTAACGTTAAAGCTGCCCCTTGGTTAGCATTACCTCCAGCGTTAGCTCATTTCCATTTGCCGCAGTTCTCTTGGGAAGCCTTCCTCTATATGATACCTGTCGCGATAGCTCCAGTGATAGAGCACGTGGGAGATGTTTATGTGGTAAGTGCCGTTGCTGATAAAGACTTCACAGAGTCTCCGGGCTTACATCGTACGATGTTGGGTGATGGTTTGGCTTGTTTAGCAGCTTGTTTCCTTGGTGGTCCACCAGTGACAACCTATAGTGAGGTGACAGGAGCGATGAGTATTACGAAGGTGACCAGCCCCCAGGTGATTCGTATAGCAGCCGCTACAGCCATCATCTTCTCGATAATCGGTAAGCTGAGTGCCCTCTTGCGGAGTATTCCCCCAGCTGTCTTAGGAGGTATCATGTTGTTGTTATTTGGTACGATAGCGTCAGTTGGTATTCAAAACCTTATCCAACATAAGGTAGACTTCAACCGTACACGTAACATTATCATCATATCTATCACCCTGACAATGGGTATTGGTGGGGCTGTACTGAACTATAAGAGTTTCTCAATCAGCGGTATCGGTCTCTCAGCTGTTGTCGGTGTCATCTTAAATCTACTCTTGCCACCTGCAAAGGAGAAGAAGCCTGCAAAGAAAGAATAAGCTTATCAGTACATTGGTCAGACAAGCTGAATACACGAAACTTCCGACCTTTAGAGTGCTTTTCAGTCACTGTAAGGTCGGAGGTTGATTGTTTTTTATCAGTTGGAGAGCGAGTCTCTATACTGCTGTTTAATCTTTTCTTCGAGTTCCTCTAACGTCTGCTTGCTATTGAATAAACTCTTGATAAGGCGATAGCCTAACCATATCAAGATCATTCCTACAAGTGCAAGGAGATATTGAAGTACGATACTGTTTACGATAGTCTTTGTGTAGTTCTCGCAGATAACAAAGCCTGCAATGAAGATGACATAGTCTATCCAGCCTGAACCTTTATAGCTTTGGGCAATGTGTTGATACTCTTCGTTGTTGGTAAGAACCTCTTTGCGGTGCTCTGCCCAGTTCTTTTCAAATTCTTCGTTGGTCATGGGTTGGGTGTTGGGTGATGGGTGTTGAATGTTGGGTGATGATGAATAGTGATATAATACTTATACTTTCATTAAATCGCTCATTATGGAGTCGCTGACATAGATGCCGTTGCGGGTGAGGTGGAGATGGCCGTTATCTTCCTTCAATAGGCCTTGCTGTAGTAAAGGAGTTGCAAGACGCATGAGGTAGGTGCGGTATTCTGCAGAGAGCGACGATAGGTTTATTCCTTCACAAGTGCGTAGAGCTGTCATTATCATATCGTTATAATGGGTGTCAGCATCAATCTCTTCTTCCTCACAAGGACGTCTGTTCTCTTGTAGAGCAGCGATATATGCCTTGGTGTCTGCTATGTTCCAACTTCTTTTACCATTGTTGTAAGAATGGGCAGCAGCACCGATACCTATGTAAGGAACGTTGTGCCAGTAAGAACTATTGTGTTGGGAACGATAAGGACTCTTAACTTTATGTATCGAATGATGGGTGTTGAGCTTAGCAAAATTACTAATCTCGTATTGCTCATAACCGGTTTCGGATAAGCGGTCGATGAGTCTGTCGTACATCTGACGATAAAGTTCATCGTCCATGTCCTTTACCTTTCCCGCTTGAAGGAGGCGGTAGAGGGGAGTTCCTTCCTCATACATAAGACTGTAAGCAGAGATATGCTCGACATCTAAAGCAAGTAGTCGCTCTATATCTTCTTCCCATTCTTCAAGCGTCTCATTGGGGAACCCGAACATAAGGTCGACTGATATGTTCTTGATCTTGACGTCTCGTAGACGCTTGACAGCTGTCTCCACTTCGTCAGCTGTATGTCTACGGCGTAGGAAACGTAGCCGTTCATCGGAGAAGGTCTGTGCTCCCATTGAGATACGATTGATAGGTAGTGAACGCAAGCTCAGCGCAAACTCTTCCGTTACATCATCTGGGTTGCACTCCATAGTGACTTCGATAGGTGCGGTAGTGGTGCAGCTGTTGCTCTCTGTATCCCATTCTAAACCAATGTGATATACCTTATCTATTGTTTGGAATATCTTCTGTAGGCTCTTAAAAGAGAGCTGTGAAGGAGTACCACCACCTAAGTAGATACTTGTCAAAGCTGTCGTTATCCCACCAGACATCGTATTGTCTTTCTCCACACGCAGCTCCATCTCATGGCAGATAGCGTCCACATACTGTTCTTCAACAGAACGTCTTTCATCCTTCTTCTTTGCTGGTACGGTGGAATAGAACCCACAGTAAATGCAACGACTGGCACAGAAAGGTATGTGAATGTATAATCCTAACATGATAGAGCGTGTATGTGTATATATTAATGTATGCCTTACAAGAATCAATGCAAATGTACTAATAAGTTTTAAAAGAACTTGTTTTTTTCGTGAGAAACTTTGGTGCTTTCATTGAAAATGCCTAACTTAGACCGCTGAATGGATGAGTTAAGACTTATCCCCTATAATCGAATAAATTATTACTAACAGCTTAAATCTATCAGATATGAGAGTATATCAGACAAACGAGATTAAGAACATTGCCTTAGTTGGTAGTGCGGGTAGCGGCAAGACGACCCTTGCCGAAAGTATGTTGTTCGAAGCTGGTGTCATTAAACGCCGTGGTTCAGTTGAAGCTAAGAATACAGTTAGCGATTACTTCCCTGTCGAACAGGAGTATGGATATTCTGTATTTCCAACGGTGTTCCATGTAGAATGGAACAATAAGAAGCTTAACATCATTGATTGTCCGGGTAGTGATGACTTCGTTGGAGGCGCTATTACTGCGCTTAACGTTACTGATGAGGCTGTTATCCTTATTAATGGACAGTATGGACCAGAGGTTGGAACGCAGAACATCTTCCGCTATACTGAGAAGCTGAAGAAGCCTGTTATCTTCCTTATTAATCAGTTGGATTCTGACAAGTGCGACTTTGATAACCTCATCTCAAGCATGCGAGAGATTTATGGTTCTAAGTGTGTTCCGGTGCAGTATCCTATCGAGACGGGTCCAGGCTTTAATAGTTTGATAGACGTTCTACTGATGAAGAAGTACAGTTGGAAGCCTGAAGGAGGCGAGCCGATTGTTGAAGACATCCCTGCCGACCAGTTACCAAAGGCAATGGAACTACATAAAGCGCTCGTTGAAGCTGCTGCAGAGAATGACGAAGGATTGATGGAGAAGTTCTTTGAAGAGGAGACTCTGACAGAAGATGAGTTGCGTACTGGTATCCGTAAGGGCCTCGTGACACGTTCTATCTTCCCTGTTTTCTGTGTTTGTGCAGGTAAGAGTATGGGTGTTCGCCGTCTGATGGAGTTCTTAGGAAATGTCGTTCCTTTCGTTGATGAGATGCCTAATATTCATAATACACGTGGTGAGGAAGTAACGCCAGACAGCAATGGTCCGGAGTCACTCTACTTCTTTAAGACGGGTATGGAACCGCATATTGGTGAGGTAAGTTACTTTAAGGTGATGAGTGGTTGTGTAAAGTCTGGTGACGACCTGACCAACTCTGATCGTGGTTCTAAGGAACGTATGGGACAGCTTTACGCTTGTGCTGGTGCTAACCGTATTGCTGTCGATCAGCTTAATGCGGGTGATTTAGGTTGTACGGTTAAGTTGAAAGACGTGAAGACTGGTAACACCTTGAATGGTAAGGGTACCGATCAACGTTTCGATTTCATCAAATACCCTAACTCTAAGTACTCTCGTGCCGTTGAGGCTAAGAGCTCACAGGAGACTGAGAAGCTCATGGCGGCCTTATTAAAGATGCGTCAAGAAGACCCGACATGGGTTGTTGAGCAGAGCAAGGAGTTGAAACAGACGATTGTTCATGGGCAGGGTGAGTTCCATCTCCGTACGCTTAAGTGGCGTTTAGAGAATAATGAGAAGCTGCAAGTAGTGTTCAAAGAACCAAAGATACCATATCGTGAAACAATCACTAAGCAGGCTAAGGCTGAGTATCGCCACAAGAAACAGAGTGGTGGAGCAGGTCAGTTTGGTGAGGTGCACTTGATTGTTGAGCCATACGCAGAGGGTATGCCTGACCCAACAACTTATAAGTTTAATGGGCAGGAGTTCAAGATGAATATCAAAGGACGTGAGGAGCGCGACCTCCCATGGGGCGGTAAACTTGTGTTCATCAACTCTGTTGTCGGTGGAGCTATTGATGGTCGTTTCATGCCAGCAATCCTGAAAGGAGTGATGGACTGCATGGAGCGTGGTCCTCTTACGGGTAGTTACGCACGTGATGTACGTGTGATTGTCTACGATGGTAAGATGCACCCAGTTGACTCTAACGAACTTTCATTCACCTTGGCAGCTCGTCATGCTTTCTCAGATGCCTTTAAGGCGGCTGGTCCAAAGATACTTGAACCTATCTATGACTTAGAGGTCTTTGTGCCAGGTGACTATATGGGCGATGTGATGAGTGACTTACAGGGACGCCGTGCGATGATTATGGGTATGGACTCTGAGGCTGGTTACCAGAAGCTGCAGGCTAAGATTCCTTTGAAGGAACTTGCTAACTATAGTATTTCACTGAGTTCTCTCACTGGTGGTCGTGCAAGTTTCACAACTAAGTTTGCAAGCTATGAGCTTGTTCCTAACGACATTCAGCAGAAGTTGATAGCTGAACATGAAGCTGAAGTGAAGGAAGAAGAGGAATAAACATACCATTTTTTAGATTAATATAAGTGAAGAGGTTGATTCGATGGCTACGTGATGTGGTATCGAATTCAACCTCTTTTCTTTTTGTTTTTACGTAGTTGTTTCTTTAAGATTTCTCTAAATAACCACGTGAAAAAGGCCACTAAAAATAATGGAAATAATACAGTTTATTACAAGAAAAGTTTTATTTTAGTTTGCTGTCACATTTAACATTTGTCGTAACCGTACTGTGGACTAATGAGTTAGGAGGTCGGATTGCGTGACAGGAATGACAGGAAAATTATTTTCTCATAAATCCTCTCGCTTTTACTTAACCATAAATTGTATGGTTCAACCGATTTTTTTATGGTAGTTTTAGTCATTTTTTTATTGTCTCCAAAAGTGTTTCCAAACGCATGAATAGTTAGCCTCTCCTCCTTCTTCTCCCTCGTAGGGAGGAGAAGGTGGAAAGACTAACTGTATATGTGGGCCCAACCTATATTCAAATAATTGTGCTTCTCCGTGAGAGAATGTGTTGTCCTCTCTATAAGAAAAAAGTTTATCTCAGCTTATCACTATTTCACATGTGAGCTTTCAGCCATAATACCGCGCTCTGAAGGTATTAGTTGTATTGTGAAAAAAGATTTTACACGCTGTCGTACTAAACATCCTCAAAAGAAGGGTGTAGCTTCTTCTAAAACTTGGTTTATAACCTACAAGAAATCAGAGTGTTACAGACTGAATAGAAGAAGACGCCCTTCTTGCGTCAAGAAGAGCGTCTTCTGCATGCAAGAAGGGCATGTTCTCGAACGTAGAAGGGCCTCTTCTTGTCTCATCCTCGGCCTCTTTACAAACAGAGAGGGGAGTGATTACCGAAAAATCCACACAATTTCTGTCTACAAGTTTAGCGTTCCTTCTTCTTTTGTCCACTGCCTCTCAAGGGTAGCCTCATCTTCTTCTCTCCTCTCTAAACGGTAAGGGGAAAGGGCTGAGGCCACCTTCGTAAGGTACAGAAAGTTTAGCTGATAAACTTTATCGACCAGTAAAATCGACTGTCTTCAGCTGTTTACTTATTAGGAACAGCAAATTTATCACCAGTCTGCTTAACCAGTTCACGCTTAAAGTAGTCGCTGTAACCTGGACGTTTTACGTGTTCGCCAAGTCCTGTAGAGGTACGAAGGAACTTACCATCCTTCTCTGGCTTGACTGCCATATCATTGAATTTCACAATCAGATGGATAGCTAATTGACGCCAACGTGCAATCATCTCGTTGCTCTTCTGAATAGAATAGTCATTGAGATACTTCACAGCAGCTGCCTTGTCGGTAGCATAGAGTGATTCAGCCTTAGCCTCCACGCCTTTTTGAGCAGCGAGGAAAGCATTGTCAAGTGAGTCGCGCACCTCCTTCAAAGCAGGGAAGAGCTGAGAGTAACGAGGGTAAACCATGTTGCTGACCCAGTTGCACACCCAGAAAGCATTCTTATCAGAGAATGTTACAGCGTCTGCTCCAGGGGTGTTAAAACACTCTGCACGCTCCGTATTGCTACAATAGATAGGTACGTAAGCAACCATGTTACCATCATCATTACCGAACCATAAGATACCACCAATCTCACGTGGCAGCCATGAGCGGAGCTGTGCGATGTAAGAGAAACCAGTCTGCTGGGTTGAGATAGGACGTTCGTTGAAGTATTGCTTGCCATCAACTACGTATTTCAATGGAGTAGGACGGTAAGGAGACTCCCAAATGCCCTGTGCTATATCATTATCAAGTGACAATGGAGTACCCTCATAATGGTCGCGCATACAAGCCTCCATCTTAGGTAAGTCTACCTTCTTATCAGGTGCAATCCAAAGTGGCATGTCCTCTGCGTTAGGGTCTTTACCCAAGGCCCAAGGCAACCAACGAGACATATCCTTAAAGTGATTGAAATAGCTCCAAACACGTGCATCACACCAGCGACGGCCTCCGAAGTCTGGTGCTGCGTAGGTCATCTTCCAGTTGAAGTCCTTGTCTTTACCTTTGAACCAGCCCTTAGAACGAGCAAAGCTGATACAGTTCTTAGACTTGATAACCTCTGTGTTGTAAGTAGAGAACTGTCCGATGCGGCTTTGATTAGCATGAGCAGAAATCATACCGTCAGGGATGCGAACAGCAACCCATACCACCTGTTGTTCCTTTTCACCTCCACAACCCTGCATCTCAAGGAGCCATACCTCGTTAGGGTCGGCTATGGTAAAGGTCTCACCACCAGAGTTATAACCGTAAGTCTCTGCGAGTGATGTCATTACCTTAATAGCTTCTCGAGCAGTCTTACTACGTTGTAAGCCAAGATACATCAATGATCCATAATCGATAATACCATCCTTATCGACCATCTCTTCGCGTCCGCCGTAGGTTGTCTCGCCAATGCTTACTTGGTATTCATTGATGTTACCAATCACATTGTAGGTTACTGGCGCCTCTGGGATAGACCCGTGACGCTCATGTGTGTCGTAGTCAATAATCTCGCGACGGTCTCCCTTGGCATGAGTGCCAGCAGGATAATGACAAAGGTTAGTAAACATGCCGTAATCATCAGCGGTGTAAGTGACAAAGACAGAGCCATCTGTCGTTGCTCCCTTAGTAGCAATGAGGTTTGTACAGGCGTTAGCATACGTAATCATTGTAAGGAAGAATAGTGTTGCAAATGATTTCTTCATACTCTACAATTTAATTGTTAATACTTTATTTTAGTCAGATATTCGTTCTTATTGTTACGGTTGTCTGTTGCAATAAGGCGCAATGAGCGTTCTTTCCCAGTAGGACGTACAGGGGTGTCAGCGAGATCACAGAAGAGTATCTCTTTGTTCTTTCCAAACTGAAGTAGGATGAACTGTCCATCGAGATAAGCCTTATAACCCTGTAGACCGCTGCCCGTGTCGGTCACCTTAAAGGATAGATGGCGTGGGTTCAGACTCTGCTGTGTAATCGTTGGTGGCGTGTCGTCGTAGGCAAGGAAATAGGCACATCCTAACTCACGCATCCGTCCTGTAACCCAGCCCTTTGCGTATTTCCCACCGCAGAAGGATGCTGGTGCATCAGCGTTCAAGCTGTTACGCATCGCAACATAGAGTTTCTCCGGATTATGTACCGCACCGCTTGGTTTCAAACTTATCTGTGCATAGTTGAAAAGAGGATATGCCGCTTTAGCGAAACTATAAGCCTCGGAATGTGCATTGTATGTTCGCCCATGCAGTAGTTGTAGCCATCCATTCTTTGCAAGAAGGCCTTTCTGTATATTCAGTCGTACGCCGTCTGCGTTGAAGTGATTGTCTTTAGCATAATAGAGTGGAGTTGCACCCTCTGGATGATAGGCTACTGGGATAGCTTCAGGTTCACCCCTTACAGTGAACTCCTTGACGGTTTGGTTGCCAAAGACATCCTTTAAGACATAACGAAGATGGTAGTCGCGTTGCTGGTTGAAGTTGATAATACCCTTGTTAGCGTCAGCTCGTAGGATAGGGAGCGTATTACCAGGTTCGATATAAGACTTCATAAACCAAATCTTCGTCGACAGGAAATGGTCGTAATCACCCCATGAATTAACCATCCTGTGGCAGTTTGTAGGGATGTTGTTCACATCTGAAGAGAAAACCAGTCTACCATCACAATACAGCTGAGTGTATCTAACGCCATAGTTGTTATATACCGAATCCATGTGATCACTTGCTCTTACACCAAAGCCCACCTTTCCCCATGCTTGGAAATGTCCTTTGTCAAAGGTGAAGATACGTGAGTCTGGTGAGTGTTGGAAGACACCTTGTCCTGGTTGAGGATAGGTTTTGAATGAATAAACGGCTGGGGCTGTCTTGTCTTTAACGATGCTCTTTAAGAAAGTGAGTGGGTCGTAAAGGTTGCCATTGGCGGTCTTGTGTATCTCTAAATGGATGTGTGGACCTTGTGAAGAGCCTGTATTACCGCTAAGAGCGATGAACTGTCCCTTCTTGACAGGGAACTCTCCTGGTCGGAACTTCACATCGCAAGCAAATTGCTGGTGCTGGTATTGCCATTTGCGTACGGCCGCTTCAATCTGAGGGGCAAAGCGGTTGAGATGGACATAACAACTGGTATATCCATTAGGGTGGGTGACTAAGATAGCTCGCCCATATCCGTGTTTCTCGACAACAGCACCAGAGATATAGCCATCGGCAATGGCATAGACGCCAAGATTCACTTCTCTCTCAGTCTTAATATCAATTCCTCCGTGGAAGTGATTAGGTCGTGGCTCCCCAAAGTTGCCCGCCAGTTGCACTGGGACATGCACTGGTGAACCGAAGGGGAGTATGGATAATAAAATATTCAATAACAGATTCATAGGCTATCAGATCCTTTCTTTTTATGTATATATCTGTTGTTTGCTTCGAAACAACGGATAGAATCATTTCAGTAATTGGTCACCTTTGTAGGCCCTGTACTTTCCTTCATTATCAAGGCGTATGGTTATCGTCCCAGTTATCCATTCTGTCATAGCTTCTTCCTCGGAGAAAGGATAGGTCTGGACGATTATTCCGTCTTCAATAACCACTATTCCTTGTTTGATAGTACCTGTGGTTGTCTGAATGACGTTAGCTGCGATACGTCTTAAGGACTTTGGGAAGTCTGTCATAACTTGTCTGGCCTGTCTGGTATCCCTCGTTCTCTCCTTGCGTCTTCAGGTGTCCTCGTTGGTGGAGCAGGGGGATTGCTGGAGGCAGCCTCAGGGCTGACAGGTTCGCCACCGATGGTTCTGATAGGGTCAGACTGTTGTAGAGAATCCTTTGGCTGAGCCGACTCTTGTTGTTGAAGATGCATACGAACGAGTTGGATGTTATTGATTATAAGCATTTTGAACGTACTTGATGGCTGTTGTCCCTTTAGCATTAGGAAATAGCCACGTATGTTCTTTATCCGTAAAGAGTCGCTTGTGTCGATTGTCAGAGAGTTGCGAGAATCAGAAGTGATGTGTTGGTATTGTGTGATGATACTGTCATTTGTGTAAGTAACTACCATCATGATGATTGCATCACGCATCCCGTCTTGTATAATAAACTGTGAGTCGAAACTCATGAGTAGTCGATCGCCCTTATGAAAGGCTGTGTCTGCCTTGATTTCAAAGGTCTCACGGTCGACAGGAGCGTACGGAGAAAGTATCAACGAGCGTTTTCCACGCCAGATGTCAGTGGTGTCTCCCTTAGAAGTAATATTGCCGTATTGAGCCAACTCGCTCTCTGAAGCACCTTGGCTACGTGCTTCATTTTCCAATCGCTTTGTTAGGTCGACATAGATATCGTGTAGTTTCTCTGTGTGTCGCATATAGTATTGAAGTGACCTATCGAACTTCTCTTCCGATACACCATATTTCTTCATTACTGCTAACTTATATGCTTTCTGCTTGACATCCGTATAACCTTCACGATTAACCATTGCCATGGATATATGATAATCGTAAAGCATATCCTCCATCTCCGATGGTTGGATATACTCTGAAGGGATAGTTGGCTTACAACTTACGACGAGGAGTGCAAGTAAAACTACACAGAGCGTGACGAAAGGGCGGACCAAATATTTACTTCTCATTGTCTTTCTACTGATTATCAGCAATGTTTTCTTTGTCAGTAACCTTCTTCTCTGTTGCTGGCACCCATCCGTTGAAATCCTTTCGGAATGCAAGAATGATGATGAAGACGCCTACGGAGATGCAAGAGTCTGCAAAGTTGAATATAGGAGAGAAGAAGGTGAATGATTCTCCACCCCATACTGGGAACCAATCAGGGAATGTTCCGTGGAAAAGAGGGAAATAGAACATATCAACGACCTTGCCCATTAACACCGGAGCATAGCCCTGTCCCCATGAGACAAGTGTGGCTGGTGTAGCCCCTTCTACGTAGTATGGGGTAGAAGCGGTGAATATCTGTCCATAGAAAAGAGAGTCAAAGATATTGCCTGCAGCACCTGCTGTAATCATTGATAACACAATGATATAGCCCATTCTTGCCCCTCGTTTGATACGATTCGTTATATACCAGATAAGAAAACCTATCGCTACAATACGGAAGACACTTAGGAAGAGCTTGCTTCCTAACTCCATTCCCCATGCCATACCATTATTCTCGATGAATTGTATCTGAAACCAATCGAAGATATGGATAGAGTCACCTAAATTCATATTAAGCTTGACAACGACCTTAATAATCTGGTCTATTAATATTAATAGAATTATCAGTAAGGTCGCTATCAAGCTTTGTTTTTTCTGTTTACTACTCATTAGTGATTTTTATTTGCCATCTTAGAAGCTACGCTTAGTGTCGCATGTGGCACGATACGTAAACGTTCTTTAGGAATAAGCTCTCCTGTGATACGGTCGATGCCGTATGTCTTATTGTTGATTCTTACGAGTGCTGCTTGGAGCGCTTGGATAAACTTTTGCTGACGTTGCGCCATCTGAACCAACTCTTCTTTGGTCTGATTAGAACTACCTTCCTCCAATGCCTTATACGTAGGTGACGTATCATTAACATCGTTAGTATTCTTATTCATCAGAATCTTCATCGTCTCGTCGTAGTCAGACTTTGCAATCGCTAACTTGTCATTTACTATCGTTCGGAACTCCTCGAGTTCCTCATCGGAATAACGCTTCTTGGTTTCCATAAGGTAAAATTGAATTAGGTTATGAAAGTAATTATGATATATAGGAACTGTTGAAAGCCTGATAATAGGGACGTGCACATGACACGTCCGCTATTGTCTTGGGCTTATAGGTGAGTGGCTTACACCCCCCAGTATTCTTATTAGTCTTTTCTTATTTCAATATGGAGGCTGAATTCGTCAAATTCAACATCTGTTCCATTGTTCTCTGCGAGTGTGATATCGTTGGCAAGAACCTGTGTCTTAATCAGTTCACCGAATGATGATACTGCTGCCTCAGCCTCTTTATGTGGCTCAATAACAACAGAGATGCGGTCAGTGATCTCAAGACCAGTCTCCTTACGGAGGTTCTGTATACGATTGATTAGCTCACGTGCCATTCCTTCACGACGTAGATCTTCTGTCAGTTCAACCTCCAGCGCAACAGTCAAGTTACCCTCGTTGCTTACCAGCCAGCCTGGGATGTCCTCTGAGATGATTTCTACATCTGCTGCCTCAACCTTGATTGGCTGTCCTTCTAAGTCGAAATTGAACTCGCCAGTAGCCTCCAAAGCAGCAATCTCGTCCTGTGAGAGCGCATCCATGCGGGCTGCTACTTGCTTCATCAACTTGCCGAACTTCTTACCCATAACACGGAAGTTGCACTTAACCTTCTTGACAAGGATGCCCTGACCCTCAACGAATGTGAGGTCTTTAACGTTCACCTCGTGTTTAATAAGGTCTGCTACAGCCTCGATGTGCTTCTTTTGTGTTGCGTCGATAGCAGGGACCATGATCTGTGCCAACGGCTGACGTACTTTGATGTTAACCTTACGACGCAGCGCGAGAACCATTGATGTAATGCGTTGTGCCATGTCCATACGTGCTTCAAGGTCAGCATCAATAACAGACTCGTTGGCTACTGGCCAGCGATCCAGGTGTATGCTCTCCAGTTTACCACCCAAGTCAGAGTAGAGCTGGTCGGCATAGAATGGAGCGAAAGGCGCCAACAGACGTGCAACAGTCATCAGACAAGTGTATAACGTGTCGTATGCACTCTTCTTGTCAGCACTCATCTCCTTGCCCCAGAAGCGTTTACGGTTCAGGCGAACATACCAGTTACTGAGGTCGTTGTTCACGAATGAGTCGATAAGACGACCTGCACGTGTTGGATCAAAGTTCTCTAACTCTGTTGTAACACCCTTTATGAGGGAGTTAAGCTTAGAGATAATCCAACGGTCAATCTCGGGTGCCTCGGCCTTTACAGACTCGCATGTTGTAGCATCATAGCCGTCAACATTTGCATAGAGAGCAAAGAAGCTATACGTATTATATAAGGTACCGAAGAACTTACGACGACACTCATCAACACCTTCTGGGTCGAACTTCAAGTTATCCCATGGTTCGCTGTTGGTCATCATATAGAAGCGTACAGGGTCGGCACCGTACTTGTCCATCATTTCGAATGGGTTTGTCACATTCCCCACATGCTTACTCATCTTGTTACCCTTGGCATCAAGCACAAGACCCGTTGATATAACGTTCTTGAAAGCAACTGAGTCAAACACCATAGTAGCAATCGCGTGGAGTGTAAAGAACCAACCACGAGTTTGGTCAACACCCTCATTAATGAAGTCAGCAGGGAAGAATGCTGGTGGAACAGCCACGCCCTCATAGCATGAGTGTACTAATTGGTCGCGATATTCAGCCTCTGTCTTACCCGTAGCCTTCAATCCTTCTGCATTAATCTCACCTTCAAAAGGATAGTGAAGTTGAGCGTAAGGCATAGAGCCGCTGTCAAACCATACATCAATAAGGTCTGATTCACGGTGCATTGGTTTACCTTCATCATTTACGAGGACAATATCGTCAACGTAAGGACGGTGTAGGTCAATCTTATCATAGTTCTCTTGACTGAAATCACCTACCACGAAACCAGCCTCTTTCAATGGGTTTTTCGCCATGATACCAGCTGCGACAGCCTTCTCAATCTCGTTATATAGTTCCTCAACAGAGCCTATACACTTCTCGCCACGGTTCTCATCACGCCATATTGGCAATGGTGTTCCCCAGAAGCGTGAACGGCTGAGGTTCCAGTCATTCAGGTTCTCGAGCCAGTTTCCGAAGCGACCAGTACCTGTTGATTCAGGCTGCCAATGGATCGTCTTGTTCAACTCTACCATGCGTTCCTTCCTTGCTGTGTCCTTGATAAACCAGCTGTCAAGAGGGTAGTAGAGGATTGGCTTATCCGTACGCCAGCAATGAGGATAGTTGTGTACATGCTTTTGGATATTGAAGGCAGTACCATCCTGCTTCATCTCCATACAAAGGACAATGTTCAAGTCCTCGGCTTTCTCTGAAGCTTTCTTGTCCCATACACCATCAGGATTGAAGCGTGGGTCGTATGAGTTCTTCACATAGTCGCCTGCATGATGACCGTATGCTTCAACGTTGACACAGGCTTTTACGAAATTCTGGTCTAACTCGTCAATAGTATAGTACTTACCTTGGAGGTCGACCATTGGGCGTGTCTGGCCCTTCTTAGAAATCAAGTAGAGGGCAGGGATGTTCGCATCCTTTGCCACCTTAGCATCGTCAGCACCGAAGGTAGGAGCAATGTGTACGATACCAGTACCATCTTCTGTTGTGACGTAATCGCCAAGGATGATACGGAAAGCCTCGCTCTCCATCTCCACAAACTTGTCACGACCATCTTCACTGGCAAACACCTTCTCTGGGTGAGCAGCTGCGTAATCGTTCACAAACTTAGGTGCATAATCGCCCGTCTGTTCAACTGGCTTTACCCATGGCATGAGCTGTTGATAGTGCAGACCCTCAAGAGCTGTACCCATCAGACGGCCTACGATACGATAAGGAACGTACTTGTCGCCACGCTCGTAGGCTGGCAGTTCGCCACCATCAGTTATCTCTCCTTCTGATTTCAGATACGCTGCTACACGACTGGCAGCCATGATGAGCGTCAGTTTCTCTGCGTCGTATGGGTTATAAGTCTCGACAATGACGTATTCAATCTTTGGACCAACACAGAGCGCAACGTTTGATGGCAGTGTCCATGGGGTGGTTGTCCATGCTACGAAGCATGGCTTGCCCCATGTCTCCTTTGGCAAGTTTGCCTTGTCAGCCAATGCCTTCCAATCCTCTGTAGGGATAGTAAACTGTGCCGTAACGGTAGTGTCCTTTACGTCACGATAGCAGCCAGGCTGATTTAGCTCATGGCTTGACAGACCAGTACCAGCACCCGGTGAGTAAGGCTGAATGGTATAACCCTTATATAATAACCCCTTGTTATAGAGTTGCTTAAGGAGCCACCATAGGGTCTCAATATACTTGTTGTCGTATGTAATATATGGATGTTCCATATCAACGAAATAGCCCATCTGTTCAGTCAACTGCTGCCATTCAGCAGTGAATTTCATTACATTCTCACGACACTTATGATTATATTCCTCTGTTGATATATACTTGTCAGATGCATGATTGTCGATATCTTTCTTTGTGATACCCAACTCTTTTTCTACACCCAACTCTACAGGCAATCCATGAGTATCCCAGCCCGCCTTGCGGTGTACTTGGAAACCCTGCATGGTCTTATAACGGTTGAAAGTATCCTTAATTGAGCGTGCCAACACGTGGTGAATACCGGGATGACCATTCGCAGATGGTGGTCCCTCAAAGAAGATGAACTGTGGTTCGCCCTCACGTTCATCAATACTCTTGTGGAAGATATCTTTCTTCTCCCACTCTTTCAATACTTCCTGATTTATGCTAACAAGGTCAAGTCCCTTGTGCTCGGCGAATTTCTTTGCCATACTATATAATTGTTTTGCTTATTTTCTAAATACATGCAAAGATACAAATAACAACTGAAACTACCAAACTTTTTATTATATGAAAGACTATCCATACTCTTTCATGCAAAGTATTAGCTTGAATTACATTTCTTGTGTCCTAATGTGTCTATTGCTATACAAGGTGTGTTTTGTCGTTTTGGGGTGTATTGTGTAATCATATTGCAATGGTGCGATATTATTATGTACGGCCTTTATACTTTCAGAAGATAAGGGTCGTAATGGCCTTTAGATGTAAGAAAGGATTTGTCACATCTTATTATAAGTTGTGGTTTGAATTGTTTTGCAGTCATGTTCCGTGTCTTGTGTGACATAGCTGGTAGCTAATAAGTTAGGTGACTGTGACTGATGGAGGTAATGAAAGGAAAGCTTGTTCCTTGTGGCAGTCGTTGGGTTCTGTTCGTTGTATTGTCTTGTATGGGTAGAGATTATGGTTGTGTTTTGTAAAGAAAAATCATAACTCCGTTTTTGAAGAGGGCTAATAAGGTTGTAGAAGATGCCTTTCTTGCATGGAGAAGACGCCCTTCTTGAGTGTTACTAAGGCCCTTCTTGAACCTTAATAGGCGTCTTCTTTGGTACAGTTTTTAATAGTTTGATTTCGTGATGGTTATGAGGATAGTTTGAGAGAGTCGTTTTGAGTTGAGAGGGGTACGTGGGTGAGGTTTTTTGTAAGATAATTTCTAAATGGCTTATGTAGCTTGGTTTGAGAGTAAGAAACAAATAACGGACGCACTGATTGTGCGTTCGTAGGGGTTGACAGATGTACCGATATTGTCGGTCACGGCCGTAATTTCGTTGGTTGTATGCTCATCTTACTTGTGTGATAGTCCTATTGAAGGGTATCACACTATGGGCTATGTTCCTTTGAGAACATAGCAAAAAGCAGTGTTGAAAAAACTTTTGAGATGATGTCTCCTTGTCTGTTTTTGTATTATAAATGGGCGTGACGCTTTTCTCAATACGTTAGAGAGCTGTCGTCAGTCGCCTGTTCTGGTTCTGTGCAGAGCGTTAGATAAGTGTATGTAACACGTATTGAGGGGAAGACTTAGTTAAGTCCTTCCTCCTCGCTCATTGCTTTAAGGCAGTCAGGACAGATACCTTTATAATAAAGCTGTGTATCATCAATTCTGAATCCCTTGCCGATTTCGCCAGTATAACGTGGCATTTCCATTGCCTCAAAGTCGAAAACTTTCTCGCAGCGCTTGCAGAAGAAATGTGCATGTGGCTCTGTTACACCATCGTAGCAGACACGATGATCGTCAATAGTAATCATTGATGCCGCTCCATGTTCAGACAACATACGTAGCGTGTTATACACTGTTGTACGGCTGACAGTGGGGAGTTTCTTCTTTAAAGCAAGGAAAACTTCCTCAACAGTAGGGTGAGTATGATGTGTAGCGAGATAGTTCATGATTGCTACACGCTGAACAGACGGACGAATACCTAACTCTATTAATTTGTTATAAACTGAATCCACGGTGTCTATCTTTTATCTATTTATACTTAAATCTCTACTCTCTTTTCATAACAAATCACCCGATTTTATATGGGTGACTGCCTTAGTTTGATTGCAAAGGTACACATTTTGCAATAAACTGACAAATATTATGTTGGAAAAACTACAGAAGTTTATGTGGATAAGTGGGTTGAGTAGACTGGTGAACCTGCCGATGCAAGACAAGGGAACAGGCTGCTTGTAAGAAAGACATAGTAACAAAGGAACGTTTTTATAGTAACGAAAAGACGTGTGAACAGTCTGCTTGCAGGAAAGACATAGTAACAAAGGAACGTTTTTATGGTAACATGTTTTTTTAATCAGTAACAAATTGAGGAGTAAACGGCTCGGAGAATCGACGTGTGAACAGGCTGCTTGCAGGTAAGACAGAGTAACAAAGGAACTTTTTTATAGTAACATGTTTTTTTAATCAGTAACAAGTCAAGGGGTAAGCGACTCGGGGAATAGACGAGTAAACAGTCTGCTTGTAAGAAAGACATAGTAACATAGGAATTTTTTTATAGTAACATGTTTTTTTAATCAGTAACAAGTTAAGGGGTAAGTGACTCGGGGAATAGACGAGTGAACATTCTGCTTGCATGAAAGACATAGTAACATAGGAACGGAAAGAGACCAGTAACAAAGCTATTAGTTTATCGACTTGTCGATTTGCTACTATAAAAACGTTCCTCTGTTACTATGTCTTCTCGATAAGCAGCCTGTCCGCTTATCTGCTTGTTACTATAAAAATGTTC
>ERZ772960.686-NODE-686-length-28888-cov-6.145216_pt1 | contig 28888 bp, 23 predicted proteins | sample MGYA00580678_ERZ772960 | MGnify/ENA primary metagenome ERZ772960 (study PRJEB29015, sample SAMEA2737930) | human oral metagenome | biome: human oral; feature: human-associated habitat; material: dental | place: China | collected 2059 ... | reverse complement strand
TAAAATTCGGCTTAACATATTTATTATCATTACTATAAAACTAGATTTAAACATTTAATTTCCTTTAATAAAATATAAATTTGCATTTTTATGGATAACGCATAATCCTTTTATTTGTTTATTTTTATTTTATTTATAATTTATAAAAATTTTTACATAATTTTTGTTACAAAAAAACTATTTTGATCGATAATTATATTAATTTCACCATTTTTAAACATATCTAAAATACATAAAAACATTGTAACGATTCGTATTTTAGAAAATTTGTTTTTTAGTAAGTGGCTAAACGGTACTTTTCTTTTATTTTTTATATTTTCTGTAATTTCAAGATGCGCCTCTTCTGCTGTATATTCTTCTTCCAAATTTAATTTCATATTTTCCTGCACATATTTTTTCATATCCTTGGGATTTAAAATATTTTGAAAACTCGCAATCAAATTTTCTAAAGTTAAACTGGAAATATCATATTCCACAATTTTATCTCCAAAATTTTGATTTCCCATTCTTAGATGACTAATATTATATTCATTTTCCTTTTCTGCAAATAACTGTGCAATTTCTTTAAATAATTTATATTCCAAAATCTTTTTTTCCAAATTTTCAACTTTTTCAGTTTTTTTATTTTCATTCAAAACCGAATAAGCCTTTATTTCCACTAAATCTGTAGCCATCGCAAGAAATTCCACTTTTATTCGCAAATTTTTTTCCTTTTGGCTGTGAATATATTCTAAGTAATCATCAATTATTTGAGAAATATTAATTTTGTGAATATCCATTTTCTTTTTTTCAATCAAGTGAATGAGAAGATCTAAAGGCCCTTCAAAATTGTCGATTTTTACATTAATTGTATTTCTTATCATAAATTTTTCATTTCCCTTTATTTATTTCTTCATTTTATTTCTTATCTTCATCTTATTTTATTTTCTCTATCCTGTTCTTTTATTTTTTTAACTTCATTTTTCCAATATTTGCTATCTTTATCAATTTGATTTTTTAATTCATCAATTGAATTAAATTTTATTTCTTTTCTAATATTTTTAAAAATTTCAATCAAAATATATTTTCCATAAATATCTTTGTCAAAATCAAAAATATGCGTTTCAACGCTCAAATTATCTTTGTCAACAGTAGGATTTCTCCCAATATTCATAACCCCAGTATAAGTTTTACAAATACCCTTTTCATAAAAATAAATTTTTACTCCGTAAACCCCAAAACTTGGATAAACTCTGTTTTCAAATTTTAAATTTGCCGTGGGAAATCCAATCGTCCGACCAAGCTGCTTTCCATGAATGACTTTTCCCAAAATTATAAGATTGTGTCCAAGCAATTTTTTTACTTTCTCTAAATTTGTTTCTTTTATATGCTTTCGTATATTCGTGCTGCTTATGACTTCTAAATTATCATCAAAAACCGCTTCTTGAACTTCAAGCTCAATTCTGTTTTTTTCCAAAATCTCTTTTAAAATCTCTGGATTTCCAGATTTACCTTTTCCGAAAGTAAAATTGAAGCCACAAAGAACTTTTTTTGCATTCAATTTTTCAATCAAAATCTTTTTCACAAAATTTTCTGGCGAAAAATTTCTAACTTTTTCAAATTCTTCAAAATATAAGTAGTCAATTTTTTCTTTATCCATAATAAAAGCCTTTTCAGATTGATTTGTTATTCTCGTATGCCTTTTATCTGGATATTCGTTGAAAGTGTAAACCACCGTTTTATAACCATTTTCTTGTGCTTTTTTTACACCTTTTTGCAAAATTTTCCTATGAGCCTTGTGAACTCCGTCAAAGTTTCCCAAAATTACAACTGCTCCAGTTTTTTTTAATTCATTCAAATTATCTTTTAAACTAAAACAACTAATATTTTCACTTTTCTTAAATTCTAAAAATCCAATTACGTTGTCCCGATTTTCAGTAATTATTTTTATACTCATTTTTTATTTTCAACTTTCTGCAATAAAATTAAGCCAATAACTTTTTTATATAAATATTCATTGGACTTTATAATTTTACATTATTTTAAATTACTTTTCAAGCATTGTTTTTATTTTTTAAAAAATCGGCTATAATTAGCCAAATTAAAATTTTCAATATTATCCATAAATTCATCAAAACTATTTGCAACTTTTGTCAATTCAAATGAAAAAAGTACAATATCGTCTGCAAAATAGATACCTTTATCAATTTTATTAAGAAAAAATAAATTTGAAAAAGAGCTATTATCATCATAATCATTATCCAAATATAAATCATTCCAAACACAAACATAGTTTTGTAAAAAATTTCTTTCATATTGAACATTCAATAAATTTTCCAAACTAATAAGTTTATATAATAAAATCTTTTTGTGAAATAAATTTTCAGATTTCTTTTTTAACTTTTTCATTTTTTCCCAAGTTGTCCCAGCATACTCTTTAATAATTTCACGATATTCTTCAACTTCTTTCAAAGAAAAAGTTTTTAAAATTTGAGAAATCTCTAGTTTTAATCTATTCATAAAATCTATAACTTTTTTATCCCCTTTATCAATTTTTTCATTAAAAATTTCTCTATATATTTTATCAAATATCTCTTTAAATTTTTTTATTTTTTCAAAATCAATAAAATTATCAAAACTTTTTTCTGAATCTTTTAAACGAATCATTCCAAACAAAGTTAAAAAAATTCTTTCAACAAAACTGTACTCTCCATCATAAAGAAAATCATCAGAAAAATTCATACTTAAAAATGAAGTTTTCACATTGTCTTTAAACAAAATAACTTCATATTCTCGCAATAGTTTTTCATATTTAGTTGGAAACATTTTAAAAAATTTAGAATTAAAATAATCACTCTTACATTCTCGTTTTCTACTATTCTCAAAATCAATAATATTGTAAATATCATTTTTAATCATCAAATTTTTCTCCCTAGATATAAAATCACATTTCAAAAATTTCTTTCATATATTTGGAAATATTTTCAGTAACATGACTTGCATTTACAATATATTGTTTTTTTGTAAGCTCATCTCCAATATATCCGTGCAAAAAAGCTCCAATACAAGCACTTTCAATTAAATTATAATTTTGTGTGACAAGTGAAGTTATAATTCCAGTAAGACAATCTCCCATTCCGCCATTTGCCATGTGCGAATTTCCTGTGCTATTTACAAAAAGTTTGTTTCCATCGGTGATTATCGTATTTTTTCCTTTTAGAAGTAAAATTACTTTATATTTTTTTGCAAATTCTTTTGCTTTTGTAAATTTATCTAAAAGAATGTCTTCTGGCAATAATCTTGAAAGTCTTGAAAATTCTACAATATGTGGAGTTAGAACCGCACGATTTTCTATTTTTTCAAATAATTTAGGATTTTCTGAAATTAAATTTAGCGCATCCGCATCCAGCACCAAATTTATCGTTTTATTTTTATTATTTTTTTCATAATTTAATAACTTTTCTAAAATTGTTAATGACTTTTCATTTTTGCCAATTCCAGGGCCTATTGCAATCACATCTGAATTTAAAATATTATTTTCTATTTTTTGTAATTCATTTTTAAAATCACTTTTAGGAATTGTTCTTGAATTATTTATATTTAAAAGCATAACTTCAGATAAAATATTATTTTTTAAAATATTTTCCGATGTCAAAAGAGTCACAAGCCCAGCTCCTGCTCGAACGCAAGAATTTGAAGCTAGGACACTTGCACCAGAAAATTCTTTGCTTCCTGCATAAATTAATACTTTTCCGAAAACCCCCTTATGAGAATTTACATTTCGAACTTTATGCAAATTTTTTATATCTGATTTTGTCAAGTAATATTCATTTACAAGATTTTTAAAAAAGTTTTGATTTAATCCAATATTTTTTATTACAATTTTTCCAAAATATTTTGAATTTTTTGTGTTCAAAAAAGCCTTTTTATAAGTTACAAATGAAATTGTTTTATCTGCTTTTATGCAAGTCCCCATAATCTCGCCGTCATTTCCGCTTATGCCTGAAGGAATGTCGATGGAATAAACTTCTTTTTGATTTGAATGCTCATTTACAATTTCTATAATTTTTTTGTAAACTCCTTTAACTTCTGAATTAAGCCCTGTTCCAAAAATTCCTTCGATAATGCACTCACTTTGTAAAATCCAAGTTTTTAATTTTTCTATATTGTCTGACATCTCAATTTCAATATTTTTACAAATATCATAATTAATTTTGCAGTCGCAACTTAAATTTTCAAAAGAAACTCCAAATATTTTCACTTTTTTACCTTTTGACCAAAGCTGCCGTGCAATCGCATATCCATCGCCACCGTTATTTCCTTTTCCACAGACAATCAAAAAGTTATCAAGTTTTTCATCAATTTCATTGACAAAATCAATTGCCGCATTTTCCATTAAAACAATACTTGGAATTTTTAAATTATCTATTGCATAACGATCGATTAATTTAGTTGTTTCATTATTTCCAATTAACATTTTAATATTTTGTTCCTTTCTTTTCTTTATTTTTTTCTTTTTTTTAGTTTTTAATTAAAAAAAATTTTTTATACAATTTCTTTTAAATATAAAAATCATATTCAAAAATTATTTTTTATGAACCATAAATCCCGTAGCTTGTTGTGTTGCCATTATTGTCACATCTGAAATTTGAATATGTTTTGGCTGATTTGCGACATATAATGCCACATTTGCAATATCTTCAGGCTTTAATGCTTCAATTCCTGAATAAACATCTTTTGCCCGTTCCTTATCCCCATGAAATCTAACTTCACTAAAATCAGTTTCCACAATTCCTGGCTGCAATGTACTAACTTTAATATTTTTGTCAATTGTATCAATCCTAATTCCATCGCTTAAAAATTTTACCGCCGCTTTTGTTGCACAATAAACCGCTGCTCCTGCATAAGCATAAATTCCAGCTGTCGACCCCATATTAATTATATGCCCTTCATTATTTTCAACCATATTTGGTATAATTTCACGACTCACATACAAAAGACCTTTTACATTAGTATCTATCATTATTTCCATATCCATAATGCTATACTCTTGAAATTTTTCAAGTCCCAAAGCCAATCCTGCATTATTTATCAAAATATCTATTTTAGAAACTTTTCTCAAAATATTTTTTACCGTTTTTGAAACTTTATCATATTTTGTAACATCTAACTCAAAGATATAGACATTTACTCCAAATCTTCTCTCAATATCAGCTTTAATTTCTTCCAACTTTCCAATTCTTCTCGCACACAAAATCAAATCATCGCCATTTTTCCCAAATGCATAAGCAATCGCCTTCCCAATTCCGCTTGATGCTCCTGTTATAAATACATTTCTTGACATTTTTTTCTCCTTCTAAATTAAATTTTTTTATTATTTATAAAAATTTTTGTATATTTTATAGTAAAAAAAATTCAATTGATTTTTATAAAAATTATTTTCAAATATCTAATTTTTATTTAAAAACTAAATCTAAATTTCAAAATCTTCAAATTTCGCGTTTTTCATAATCTTAAGACTTTTAAATCCAATTTCTTTTACAAGTTCCACGCTCTCTTTAAAATAATAATCAATATTTTCCACAGAATGTGCATCTGAAGAAAGCGTAATCGGAATATTTTTTGATAAAATCTTCTTTAATATGAAAGCACTTGGATACGGAGTTTTTGTCCATCCTCTTGAAATTCCTCCCGTATTTATTTCCACAATTACATCAGTTTTTGAAATTTCACCTAACACTTCGTCAACTTTTTTATTATACCATCCTGAATTTTCATCAAAGTGTTTTCCGTTACCATTAAATTTTCTCACCAAATCCAGATGCCCCAAAATATCTGGCTTCTGAGTATGAATCATTTCAATTATATTGTCATAATAAGCACAAATTAAAGATTTTTCATCGCCATTGTCATAATTTTCAATTGCATAAGCTAAAATTTCTGGAGTATTATCAACGCAGTAATATTTATCTTTTACTTTATCTTTTACATAGTGAACTGAACCTATTCTATAATCAAGTCCCAAATTTTTATCCAATTTTGGATTAAATCCAGAATAAAAATCTGCTTCAATTCCAATATAAACTTGAATTTTATCTTTATATTTCTCTTTCAAAATTTTCAGTTCTTCAATATATTTAAGAGTTCCTTCCAAAGACATATTCGGCTCTTTATCAAAATAAACATAAGAATGTCCTGATAATCCAACACTCACAAAATTTTTCTCAATAGCCGCCAAAATATATTCTTCAGCTCTATTCTTCCCATCACAATAAGTTGTGTGCCCGTGCAAGTTTGATGGAAATGATATTTTTTTTTGATTTTTCATCGCTATCAAATCCTTTCTTTCAAAACTTTATTATATTTTATTTTTATTATATCATACTAAAAGTAGTCGTTCAAAATAAAAATAAATTTCTCTATTTAAAAATTTTTTATTTGTATTTTCTATTTCAAAAAATTAAAAAATATAATGTATTGCAGGAATCCCATGCAAAGGTATGAAAACATAATCCATATTCCCGATATATTTTCTACAATTTTTCCTGTTAAATCTTCTTTTATAAATTTCCTTAATTGAAAAATTGATACACAAAATATTAACAATAATAAAATTATTCCTGTAAAAAAATATTTTTTTCCAAAAGCATTATTTAATCCCGCATAATAATTCTCATGTAATCCTAAATAAATAAATATAATTTCTATTGCGAATAAAATTATTAATGTTAGAACCGCCCTCTCTCTTCCTAATATTTTACTGTAAGTTTCGACTCCATATTCTTCTTCTGATGATTTTCTAGTTTTTCTCCCTATTTCTAAAATAATTCCATTTATATAGCTCACGAAAAATAGCGAAAAAATCGCTGACGAATGTGCTTGCCTTTGAACAGAAAAAGAATATTTTTCAGTAGAAATAACGAATAATACAAATAAGAGCATTACAACAATGTGCGATAACGCATATAGAAAAATTCTTTTTGTAATCCATTCTTTTACAAAAAATTCTTTTGTCATCAAAAACATATATCCCCAAATTAATAGCGCAAAAAAGATTAATCTCACATCAATAAGTAAAATCAGTAATATTTGTATTATCACCGTCCCTATTCCTATCTTTTTTAGCTCTTCTAAACTTATAATTCCTCTTGGAACTGGTCTATATGAACGATATTTTGAATCTTCCTCAAAATCTTTAAATTCGTCTAATATTCTTAACTGAAAAAAAAAGCAAAACATTATAATAAAAAGCAGAATTACATTATTAAAAATTTCAGCGTTACTGAAAATAAACATTTTAAAATCTTTATTTGAAACTCTACTGAAAAAGAATGCTGATAATGTAAAAACTAAAATAAAAATTCCGTTTTTCATTAATGGAAATCTTTCATCTAGATATATTTTAAAATTTTTAATTTTACTTTTGGATTTTCTTGGTAGTTTTTTATCCATAATTTTCACCAGTTTTTACCTTTCATAGAGATTTTTAAAATTAAACTCATAATTTCTTAGCTTAAAAAATTTATAATTTTTCTATTAGCTTTTCTAATTTATTGTAGTCTATTTTACTATTGTGCCTTTTATCTAAAGGAATTTTCTTTTCAATTACTTGAGAAATATTAAATTTTTCGCACAATTTTTTTATTTCTTTATTTTCCAAGATAGTTCTCGTGTAATTATCTTCTTTTTCTATAATCATATACAGCTCTTCATTTTTAGATATTAAAGCACATTTTTTTACTTCTTTGCAAAAAGAAAAAGCTGTTTCAATCGAAAGTGGATAATAAATGCTATTTTTTATCTTCACTCTTCCCTTTGCTCTGCCTAAAAGAAATAATTCATTATTTTCATTAATATATCCCATATCCCCTGTTTCGTGCCATTCTTTATTTGGATCACTTTTCACATTAAGATAGTTTTTTAAGACATTTTCTCCTTTGACAAGTATTTCTCCTGCTGATTTTTTCAATATTTGCTGTATTTTTTCAAAATCACTTTTGGAATATTTCTTTAAATTTTTTTCATTTAGTTTTAAATTCTCTTCCAACTCTAATCTTTCTATTTTCAAATCAATTTGATCAACTTTTTTTCCAACAAATAGCCCAGCTCCATTTTTCATAGACTCTATTTGTTTTTTTGTAATAGTTTCAAAATTAAATATTGAGATTGGTTCTACTTCTGAGGCTCCGTATAATGCACGAACTTTACTTTTTGGAAAAATTTCTAATAAATTATACATCAGCTTTGGAAAAACAGGTGCTCCTCCAGTAAAAACTCTTTGAACGCAATCAAGTTTAATATTATTCTTTTTAGAAAATCTTACAATATTTTCTAAAATTGATGGCGGTAAAATTATGTTCTCAATATTTTTAGATTCTATCTGTTTAACAACACTTTTAACATCAGTTTTTATTGGCTTCCCAAAATTTATATCTGGTATCAAAGTGGTAGTTCCTGTACATATATGCGATAATAAAAACATAGGAAATGAAGAATACGCCTGTGTATTTTCTGAAAACTGAATATTTTTATCCAGAACATTGTGCTGACCTAGCAAAAATCCGTGTGTTCTCATTATTATTTTGGGAAATCCTGTACTTCCGCTTGTAAAACTGATTAATGCTGGTGTATCTTTTGAGATTTCGTAATCATCTGAAATTTCGTGATATTTAGAATCTTTTAAAATATTTTTGTAATCAATCTTAATTGGAATTTTCCTAATTTCTTTTAAAAAATTTCCTAAAAATAATACTTTTTTTGAGCCTATTATCGCATTTGGAGAAATCATTTCACAACATTTATTTATATGGTTTATTTTTGCATAAGGGTCAATAAATACAACTTGCATTCCCATTTTTAATATTCCAATTAAAATTATATAAAATTTTAAGCTAATCGGAACAAAAAGAACAACTTTATCTCCTTTAGAAAAATTATTTTTTTTTAAATAATTATAGACAGCTTCCGACTGAGTGTCAATTTGTGAGAAAGTTGCTTCTGTGTTATTTTTTAAGTCAATTATTGCTGTTTTATTGGGGAATTTGCTTTTAACTTCCCTTATTTTGTCAATAATTGTCATATTATCTATCTTCATACTACTTTGTCTATTTTGTATAAAAATTATATAGATTTATATAATTTTTCTATACAGCTCCTTTCTTAATTTTTATTTATAATTCCTTTATAAATAATGCGTATTTCCTAAAAGGCTTTGCTACATGTTCTGCCATATTTTTGGAAACATTTGATTTAAAGGTCAAAGCTAAAATAAGTTTATTGTATTTTGACTTTTCAACTTCATCAATTATCGCATCTAATAATATATACCCCAATCCTTTTCCATTAAATTCTGGTATGACTCCTCCTGTTTTAAAAATTATAGTTTCAGTTTTACCTGCTCTTTCTATTTCTAAATAATCAGGAAAGGCGAATGCAAAACCAATTAGTCTTTTTTCAAAATATAGAAGTTTGAAAAAATTTGATAAAAATTTTTCTTTATATTTTGAATACATTTTCATAAAAATATTTTTTTCAAGTTTTGTGTATAAAAAATTATTTTTAAATGATTCTATAGAAATATCATATATTTTACTAAAGAGTTTTTCAAAGTTTTTAGTATCTGCATTTTTTATAGAGATTTTTTTATAAAATGGAAATTTTTTTATTTTCTCTATTTTTTCCTTCAAAGTTTTTCTATTTTCAGTATTTTCCATAATTGAAGAAAAATAATATTTAAATGGAGAAAATCCTATATATTCTATGAATTTTACTTCTTCATCTTCATTCCACGGTTCCATAAAAAAAGGTTCTCTATCTCCTTTTTCCACAACATATCTATATCTATTCCAAGTAGTGCCATTTAAAGGGCCTATTATTATCTGAAATCCTTCTCCTTTTAAAATTTTAAATAATTTTTTAAAAAGAATGTCTATCTTATTCAGATTTTTTTGTAATTGAAAAGTTTTTATATTTCCAATATATAAGGTTTTTTTGCTTTTATAATCTGGCACATCATTCCAAAGGTACATACTTGAAATAATATTTTTGTTTTCATCATAGAATCTGACAATTTCAGAAGGTTTTTCCATCAATATTTTTTCTTTTTCTGATTCTAAAAATTCATTGTTTTCGATAATTTTAAGTATTTCATTCTTTTTTAAGAAATTATATCTTTCTATTTTCAAAATTATCACTCCTTTTTATAAAAATTACTTTATTGATCTAAATATATTCTATTATCAAGAGTAATAGACTGCAAATAAAAACTATTATTGTTGTAAAAAATACTTTTTTTTCTCCACCATGACTATTTTTAAAAAAGTTTTTTGGTATTTTATCAATAAAAATTGTATACAATAGTATTCCTGTAATTAAAAATAAAATATTTTCTAAAATTATTTTTAAATCTATAGATTTTAATAAAATCGCATAATTTATTATAAAAAATAGCAATGCCTTTATTATACTGATAAAAATAAGCTTTTTATTTAATTTATTTCCAGTTAATTCCGTCAAATGTGAAGCATTGTATCTTATTATATTTATAATTCCAAAATATAATGAAAAAATATAAATATAAATATTCAAAATTGATTTTCTCTCTAAGAGAATTCCAACAATAATCCAAAAAAATGCCAGGAATCCAATAGTGAGAAGACCTTTTAAAGAATCTTTTTCCTGTCTTTTAACTTTTGGGGTGTAATGGTAATAACTTACATATAACATTAAAGGTGGTAAAAGAAAAGAAAATCCTCCTAATACAGTAACGACATACATAAAAAAGAGACTTCCAACTTGAGCGACATTTGTCAGTGTAGTTTTTTTTCTGTTAAGGTAAACTATTGTTAACAATCCTAATATTAAAATTAAGCGATTTACCAAATCAACTGTATCTTTCTGAAGGTTTAATCTCAAAAAAAGGTAGACGTACAGCGGAATAAAAAAATTATCTAAGCCGTTCCATGAAATTGCTTCTATAATCATCGTTAAAGTACTAATAAGCAGCGAAATTAATACAATATTCATATTTTTTATGTCACTAAAAAGAAGAAAAAAATTGCTGCATAAAATATATGTTGATAGAAAAAAGATTATTGACCCTTCTAAAGATTTTGTTCCAAAACCTGTATCATATTTATACTTTCCGTAAAATTTACCTATCAGCGCTGCAAAAGCATCCGAAAACATTAAAATTACAATTGGTAAACAATACATTATTTTATCATCACTAGAAAATATCCACAAAAAAGCGAGAGTTGATACGAAATAAACATCTCCCCATGTTTTCCTGCTTTTTGTTTCAAGGACATCTTTTGCTCCTGTGTTTTTAAGATTTCTCACTATTGCTATAATAGCAAAAAAACATAGCACTAAAATTATTACAGAAATTTTAGTTTTAAATAAAAAGGGAAGTGAAACTCCACAAATTCCTGTTCCTATGTGTAAAATCTTTCTATTTAATTCTGAATCAAATTTTTTTGCTTTCTCAAGTTTGTTTAAAATAAAAAAGAAAACGAGAAACATTACTATAATTGCCATAATTAGAAATATTTCATAAGGCATTATTTTCATTTTATCACCCTTTCAATAACAAAATCTGTATAAAAAAATGTTTTATCTCTTTTATGAAGTTCTTGATCTATTTCTTTCAATCTCTTGAATCTTTTTGAAAATTGATTTTTCAACTCCTCCATTTCAGAATTTCTCTTCACAACTAAATTCCAATATGCTAATAAGGCATTATCTGAACAGTTTTTATAAATTATTTCCATTAATTTCGTATAGTTTTCAACAGACATATATTCAAAAATATCGCTCAAATTAAATTTATCTATTTTAAAATCAATATTTTCTAAATATTCTTCGAGTGTATCACAAACTATTTCCAATTTATTCAAATTTGATTTTATTTTTCCAAAATTTTCTTCAGTTAAAAAATATGGTAATGAATCTAAACGATAATTTTGAGTTAAAAAATAATTTATGTACGGATTTTCGTGTGGATCCAATTCAGTAGAAGCATATTTTATTTGTGATAACATCGTTGTTGCAATATCCTTTTCCACATATTTAAAAAACTCTTTATCTCTTCCAAGTTTTCCAATAACTAAATTTGAAAAAAATATTCTAAAAGTTAATTTCCATCTAAAATTTTCCCATTTTTTATCATAAAATTTTTTTCTTTCTTCCAATGACTTTTTTTCAAAAAACTTATTTATTGTTTTTTTACTATGAATGAATGGCAAAATTTTATGATTAAAAATTCTAAAAAACTTCTCTAATTTCCCTGCATGATTAATTCCTCTTTCAATAATTTCAATATTATAGTCCCAATACTCTTTAGTTTTTTCTTGAAGATTTTTTCTTATTTCTTCATACATTTCTTTTCTAATTTTTTTTGTATTTTTATTGTTATCTCTTGATATAACTCCAAAAAACAAAATCATTTCTTGATAATCAAATTTTCTTATTATCTCTCTTTTTAATTCCAAAAGATATAATTGTGGAAGACTTAAATCAATCGCAATCACTTTTTTAGGATTTTTGGAAAGCATTGAAAATATATTATCTCCAGCAGAAGCAATTCCAAGACAAATATCATTTTCATTTATATCCAGCGCTTCCAATAATATTTCAGTATCTTCCCAACATTGTGAATATCTTATTATTGAAAAATCAACCTTATTCTCTTTAACTTCACTTTTCATAAAAAAATTACTCCTTTTCCAATTTCGAATCAATTTTTTTTATAATTCCTGTACTACCATCAAATTCTACATAATCTCCTGTTTTTAAAATAGTTGTTGCATTTTGAACTCCAACGATGGCGGGTATATTCATTTCCCTTGAAATAATTGCACTGTGGGAAAGTAAGCTTCCCTTTTCCACAATAAGTCCCTTTAATAAAGGAAATACCATTACCCAGCTTGGATCAGTAGATTTTGTTATCACTATATCTCCTTCTTCAACTTCAGTTTCCATAGGATTTAAAACCACTTTAACAATTCCTTTAACAATTCCTTTGCTACAAGCAGTTCCCGTTAGTTCATTAAAATTTTTATTTTTATTTGTTTCCGTTGTCAAATTCTCATAATAAAATTCTTCAGAAATAAACCCTTTAGTCAAAAATCTGTCAGGAAGTGCAGGAATCATTTTATAATGCTTATATTTTCTCTTTCTAATTTTTACTATTTCTTTTAAATTCATATCAATAGCAGACGCATCAATTAATCCAAAAATTTCATTTATAGTTAAATAAAATATATCTCTCTCATTTTCAATAATATTGCTGTCTTTCATATGAATTCCTATTTGCCTGAATACTTTTCTTATGATTCCGTAAGCTTTCGTTCTTTCATATCTCAAATTTTCTCTTATTTTAATAAATTTTTTAGCATTTGAAATTGATTTTTTCAATATCATTTTTTTTACTATCCCAATTTTAAGATTTTCATAAATTTTTTTTTGCTCCAAAGAAATATCTCTTTTTTCATGTGTATTTTTTTCTTTTTTTAACGCAAGAGAATATAACATTCTAAATAAATATATTGGATTTTCTCGCAAAGTCAGAGATTCCAGTTTTAATTCATGAACTGTTCTATCTCCAAATTTTTCCAAATATTCATTCAGCAATTTATTAAATTCCAAGTTACTTGTAACAATATCAGTTTTATTTTTTATAATATTTTTTATTTCTTCTTGTAATGAAGTATCTTTTTTAATGATTTCACTTAATTTTTCCATGTATTTAGATGGCTCAACACTTATCATATTTTCACCTTTTTGTGCAATAAGTATATTGTGAATTTCTTCAGCATCATTTTTTATAAATTTTTTCATTATTTTTTTTGAAATACCAAACCATATCATGACCAAAAAATCATTTATTAAAGGCGTTTCCCAATTTTTCAAAAATTTATTTTCAAGCAAAATATAGTATTTTTGTAATTCAGTAATATCCATCCTAGATAGATTATATTCTTTTGAACTCAATGTTTGATCTATAATCTGACAAAATCTCTTCGCTTTTTTCTCGATGGAAAACATATTAAAAAAAATTGAGAATCCAGCTCTCGCCTTTTTTAATCCTATGACTTTTTTTTCAAAAAAATTCATATTTTTAGTTGCTTCCAACAAATTTTCTTCTAAATTTATTCCAGAAAGCTTTTGTTTTACTCCCATCATCTGCTCCATAAAACCGCTATTTCTTTTGGAATTAGGCAATAAGAGTAAAAGTTTATACCAATTTATAAGGTTATAATAAACTCTTCCATTTAAAATTCCTAACATATTTGCATAAATCGGCTCATAGCTATCCATTATCTTTTTTGAAATTCCGACAACTTTGGAAAATTGCTTATATACTCCTGCATACGCATTTTTTATAAAACTAAAAGTCAAGGGTAAAGTAATTTCGGGATAACTTTCCACAATATTGCTATTATCCCAAATAATAATATTTTCTTCAATTAGCTTTTCACTATTCTTTTTCTTTTCAGTTCTGCTCTCAAAAGTTGTAATCGGTCTTGCTTGTAAAATATACAATTTTTTATTTTCAAAAGCCCACTCTATATCTTGTGGAATACCATACACTTTTTCAATATTTATAATATTTTGAACAAGTTCTCGTATCTCCTTTTCATTCAAAACTTCTTTTTCCTCATGAATTTTTTCTCTCTTTATACTTTTTTTCTCAAAATCTAAACTTTGCTTCAAGGTTTTTATTTTAATCTCTTTACTCACTAACTCAAGGTTTTTATTCACAATATACAAATCTCCATCTTCATCACCGTCAACGATGCTGGTCCCCAATCCAAAAACACAGGATAACACAACTTCATTTTTATTATTATTAATTGGATTTGCACTAAAAGCTACGCCAGATTTTTCAGAATTTACCATTTCCTGAATAATTACTGCTGGAACATTTATTTCATTATTAATATTACCTTCTTTTCTATATTTCATTACATGATTTGAAAATGAAGAAATCCAAACTTTCTTTATTTTATTCAGCATTTCTTCTTTTTTTATGTATAAAAATGTTTCAAATTGACCTGCAAATGAAAAATTCTCACTATCTTCCTCAATTGATGATGAACGAACTGCGTAATATTTATCATCTTTTAAAAATTTTTGTAATTCTTCGATAAAATTATTTTGAATTGTATGATTTTCTATAATATTCCTTATAATTTCTATATTTTGAGTTTCATTACTTTCAAAAATATCATTCCAATTTTCTACATCAATTTTTTTTCTTATTTCTTTTAAAATTACTTTTTTAAAATATTCATTCGTTATAACCAAAAAATATGGAACATTAAAGCCATTCTTTGTCAATTTCACTAAATTTTCAGCCTTTTTCCCTATTTTCAAATTTTCACTATTATAATTTTGAAAAACATCATAAATATATGACATCTTAACTTCCTTTCTAAATTTATTTTATTATTATTATATCATACAAAATTAAAAAAAACTATTTTAATTCTAAAATTTGCATAAAAAAACTGCAAATGAAAATTAATTCAAATACAGTTTTTTAATTATTTTTTTAGTATTGTCGAAGAAAGTAAAAATTTTATTCTATTTAAAATATGGAAGTTGTTGTCTCCTTTCAGAGTATCGTTTCTTCTTATATTCAATATTTATGAAACGCTTTTATTATAAGAAGTTTCAAAGTTTCCGTCTCCTTTCGGAGTTCAATTCTTTTTAATAATGGATTCAATCAAAACGTTAGAAAATGCTATACAAAAGTTTCCGTCTCCTTTCGGAGTTCAATTCTTTTTAATACTCCCCCAATTAACCTCTTATTTTATCATATATTGTTTTATCATTTTCGTGAGAATTCTAAAAATCTTTATATTTCTCTTTCTTAACAATAAAAAATATACTCTAACCCCCATTTTTAAAGTATCGTGGTGATTAGTGAACTACTCCCGCTTTTAGAAGTGGGAGCTTCTTGGGAAGTATCTGCTTCTGTTAGCCAAATATATTTACCAAGCTCTTCGGGCAGTCCCTGCCCTGATGTATGAGTATTATACCATATAATAATTATTATTTCAAGTTATGTTCTGAAATTCATCTCCCTCTTGTAGAAGTGGGAGACTTCTTGCTAGATATTGTTAAAAAAAATAATAATCTTCGTTTTCAATTTCATTTAATTCGCCATAAATTACTTTTTTTACATTCTGATTGAGCCTGTAAATTCTTATTAAATCTCCTTCTTCTGCAAATTTTTCTATCTCTTTTAAAAGTGTTTCACATTTTTCTCTAGTCAATAGACACTCAAAAGCAGATCTTTGGATTCTATTTCCATAAGAATTTAGAAGATTTTTAAGAAAAGCTCTTCTCTTGTCATCTATAATATCATAAATTACGACAACTGTAAAGGTATCTTCAAAAAATTCATGACAAAAATCTTCATCTAAAAAATCCCATTCATCCATTTTACCATCACCTTATTAATATAGAACTATATAAATTTGGATTATCTTCTTCTATTGCTTTTATTAATTGCATTATTTGATATTCTATTATTCGCCTAAAACTCATTTTATATGGTACTTCTTTGACATATCCGACTTCCTGTCTTAATCTTTTTTCAAATTCAGCAATAAATTTTTTACATCCTTCTTTATCTAAATACACTCCACCATTTTCTTCATTGTATTCAAAATTTTCTTTTTTTATTTTATTATTATTTAAAAGAGCAATTGCCAAAGAATCTACCAGCATTGGTCTCCATTCTTCCATCAAATCAGAACATAATGCAGGATGTTTATGTCTATCAGAATGTAAAAATCCTGCATAAGGATTTAATCCTTTAGATTCAGCAATTGTAAATATTTCATAATGAAGAAGTGTATATCCAAAACTCAAAACAGAGTTAAATGGATCTTTTGGCGGTCTTTTAGTTCTTTGGGAAAATGAATATTCCTTGCCAATTACATTGCTAACACCTTTATAATACATTTTTGCCAAATGTCCTTCTATTCCCATTAATTCTTCAATAGATTTAGCATTATCTATATTTTTTGAATAAACAGACATTTTTAGAATGATATTCGTTAATTCTGGATTTTTTAATAATTTATTCGCTCTCATAAGTATTGTTCTTTGATTTGCCGCTTTTCCTTTTATGAATCTCTTACTTATATTCAAAGAAAAATTTTTATCATCACTTTTTCTAAATTGTAATCTCTGCCTATTTATATTTACATGTCCTGTAGATTCCAATCTTCCAAAATAAGAGCCGTTTTTAGATAAAATTGTTAAATTTACTCCCCTTGTCAGCATTTGCTGAACACATTTTGTACTGACTTGAATCGCACCAAAAATCACAATATTATCTATATTCTCAATTGGTATCGACTTGAAATCATTTTCTGAATAATTTATAATCAACCGATTTTCTTTATATTTTAACATTGCTCCTTGTTCATAAACATACACATTACTCATTTTAACTTACCTCATATTCTTTCTAACAAGGGGCTTTACCCCCTTGCAAAAAAATTCATAATTAAATACGCTATTCAAATGGAAAATAGTATTACTTTTCTATTTTTAAAATTTCATTTACAGCTTCATTTATTTCATCGTAAACATACACCATACTCCCTTTATATCCAAAATCTGTGTAATATTTTTTGAAAAAATCAATTATTTTGCTATTTATAGTATCTATTCCAACTTTTGCTTCCCTATTAAAATCATTTCCACTAATAGTTTTTAATGAATGAGCAACCATATTTCTAACATCTTTTATTTTAGACAAAGTTTTACTAAAATCCGTAAAATAGCTTAAATCCATTTTTTTTAATGTTCCATGATTATTTTTTTCAATAAAGTATTTAATTATAGCAATCAATACTTTATTTGATACAAATATCGAATCCTTTAAAATCTTGTTCAATTCATCTTCGATTTTTCTTTTTAGTCCACCGTACTTTTCAATTTTTGAAATATCTATTCTATAGCCGTCAGTTTCTTTATCTTTTTTAAATAGATCTAATAATTTCTTACCAAAAACATCTCTTAAAATTGACAAATAAATATTTACAATCAAAGGTTCCAACATTATTGTATATCCTGCTATATCACCGGATTTTTGCTTAATATTAGCAAGTGCAAAATAATCCACAATTTTGTACCATTCTTTTACTTTATTTTCAACTGTTTCATTTTTATTATAATAATAAAATTTATCAAATATTTTATCATTCAAACTTTTTAATTTTCCATTTGATTTCAATCCTTTTAAATGTCGTCTATCATTTGCAAAATTAAGAAGTCCGTTTAATTTACTATTTTCTTGAAAAATATCCCTTTTTAACAGTTCTAAACATGTTGAATATTCATATTTTTTTAACAATTCTTTTATTTGATTTTTTGCTAAAAGTCTTGAATATTGTCTTAAATCAGGAAATAATATTCTATTCGTTCTAAATTCTTCTACATTATCAAAATTATTTTCTTTTTCATCATTTACTTTGTAACTATCATTTACAACTTTTGAGGTATTTCCTTTTCCTTCAGGAGTCGCCACCTGTACTGGTATAATATTTATATTTACAGCATCAACTGTGTACATCACTAAATTGCTAATCATTTGAGCAGTTCCTGATGTTACATTTACCAAAACTTCCGCATTGGGATGTTCTAGTTTTATTTTATTAAATGTTTCATTTATTTTATTAAAATAAATATCAAATAAATGTGCATTATCAATATCAGTATTAATATATTCAAATATTGGATTATAATCTTTCAAACTTTCCTTTATCGCTTTTTCATAAATTTTATTCTCATTTCTTTTTTGCATTTCAGAAGTTAAAACTAAATATATTTTTTCAGGTCTGTAATAACGGCAAATATGAAGTATAGGCCCATCATAATTACCTCTTGTCGGATCAGTATTTCCCGCAAATGTTAAAAGTACTCTTTCTTTATTTTGATCAATATTCTTATCCAATTTCTATTCCTCCCATTCCCAATGCTGTTTTTACTCCAAATCCCGTATATTCAGCTACTTTCAATAAAAAATTCAAAAGTTGCCAAAGCATTTCATCTTTACTTTTTATTCTAATTTTTATATTTCCACTAAACCCTTTAATCCTTACATTTTCCAAAAAGAAATACCTCGTTCTTAAATAATATTCATCAATATACACTTTTTCCAAAAGTTCATTTATCACATTTTCATCTTCCAACTTAATCGTATCCGAATGTTGATTTATTTTATTTATTACTCCCAAAAGTAATGTCGAAATATTCGGAAATATTTGTAATACTCCATTTGATTTATGAGTTGTCGGAGTTAAAAAATATATTTTACTTTTTTTCTCATCATTAAAAAACAGTTCATCAAAAGATGTTTTTTTCATAGAAACCGATTTTACAAATACTTCAATTCCCTTTTTTTCCAAATAAATATTTTTTACATCATTCTCTAAAAAGTATTTTATTAACATCTCATAAGCATTTTTGTTAAAGGTCGTTACTCTCCAAAATATTTTTCCACTTTCCATATCTTTATAAATACACGAAGTGTAAGGATGCGTTTCATTATAATGCAAATAATCCGCATAAGCAGAATCGATACTATTCATCAAATATCCATGAAAAAGTGAACTCATATTCACATCTAACCCATTCCCCTCAATTTCCATTTCTATTTTTGCAAGCATCTTATTTCCCCACTTCCTTTTGAGATATTTTCCTAATTTCAACTAATCCTGCTAACTTCGATTTTAGTTCCCCATTTTCTTTAATCTTTATTCTATTTAACACTCTTGGAGAAAATTCATCATCTATTAAATGATTTAATTTTTTATCACTATTACTCTGATGTAAAAGTCTTTTTACAACATCCAATCTATTTTTCTCATTTCCAAATAATGCATGAATAATTGTTTTCTGATGAAAACCTGTATTTGCTCCTAATATTAAATTTTGACTACCCAAATCATTAGGTGTTTCCAAAGTATTCTTTATCAAATAATTCATAGCTTTTTTTAGAAAATTTATCAAATCATTAAAATCATTTATTTTTAGTCTAGTTTCTGAAAGCAATTCAAAATCTAAAGTAATGTCAAATATAAATCTAGTTTTTGGATTAATATATTCTCTAATTACAGGCATTGGTTTTACTTGATTATTTTCTTCTAACTTTTCATCATAATCTTTAAAAAAACAAAAATTTTCATCTTTTGTATTATAGGTATCTGATATCGATATTCCAAACTTCTTAGTTTTCTCATCATTTTCCCTTAATATACGTTTTGTTAGAACATTTTTTTCATTTCTAATAATTATTTTTTCTTTTTTATGGAATATTTGATCCTCTATATTCTTAACCACATTACTAATTTTACTTTTTATCTCATCCATATCCTTTTTTTTAGTTTCATTATTTATTATGCTATATATGTAACTTATCTCATCCTTAAATTCATTTCTATTTCTTATAATATAACTAACCAATAAAAGATTTACCAAAGCCCCTTTTATCGAACTTCCAGGAATATAAACTTCATCTTTTACATTTTTATTTAATAAAGTTATATTATTCAAATTTTCTTTTTTCTCATTTTCTTTAATTTTTAATTCTATATCCAAATTTTTGTAACTTTTTTTAGTAAAACCTCTTAAATCCTCATAAAGAATTTTATTTCTATCTTTATTTTTATAAAGATCACTATTTTTTAAAAAATAAAATAAATTCAATTTATTATTTTCTCTAATTTCATCCAAATACTTGTCTATAATTTTTTTCTCTACCAAAAAATCAATAAATTTGTTATTATCTATTATTGTCAAATCATTCGTATTAGGATTAAAAATATATTCAGTCTTATTCAATTTTGACTTATAATCCGCTCCAGCAATATGCACAGGCGTCAAAACTTCCATCTCCATTTTATATCTAACTATCTTTCCCATAAGTCACTCCTATAACTATCGGCTTTCCCATTCTGTAAATGCTATGATTTCCATGCAATTTCAAATCTGCTAATCTTCCTGCTGGTTTAAAATTCAATACTGCTCCTGAAGAAATCATATAAACTTGCTTTCTTTTTTGTGGATTTTCACTATATTTAGGACTATTTACAAATCCACTTCTTTTTATTAATTGATAACCATTTTCTTTATTTTTTATTTTTTCAATTTCATCTTTTTGTGGCAAATATGACGATAACAATAAATATTTGCCAGAAGTAGAAATTTTTTTTAAATTCGTATGTAAAAATATAGCATCTTCCTTGTAATTTTCTGTTTTAAGTTCTCTAATAAATTGCCCATATCCAGCACTCTTTTTCCCACCTATTCCTGTCAGCGATAAACTTTCCAATACATTTTCAAATTTTTCTTGCCATTCTTTTGGTAATTGCACAATAAAATAAAGTCCTGAATCTTTATTAAATCTAAAAACTTCAATATTATAAAGTTCGGTATCTTCTCCAATTCTTGAAACTTTATTTTTAGTATGCAGTTCCTTTTCTCCAAAATCATCATCTATTTCAGGAAAATTTTTTCCTGTTTCCAAAAATTCAAAATATTCCTTTAATCTGCTTGCAGGGATATAACTTAATTTCTTTACCTTTTTTCTATCTACAACTTGCTCATTTTCATCATTACTTTGTTTTCTTTCAATATCATTTACAAATGGCTTTGGAACATAAAAAACTGTTTCTGTTTTCATTTCTTTAAAAGGCAATAAATCTGATACTTTAAATTCATCATTCTCTGTCAATTGTAATAATTCTCTATCATTTTCTCCAAATATTCTAACATATTCAGCATAAAAAGCAGAATAAAAAACATCTGAACTTACAGTTGTGCTTGTCAATTCTAAAGAACTATTTGCACCAACATGAATTCCATTTGGAAATTTTAATTTATATAGTAAATAAGTCATTATTCTCTCCTACTTTCCAAATCTTCTACTATAATCTTTAATATTTTTAATTTCTGATTTCAAATCTTCTATACCATCTTTATTTTCTTCTATATAAACTTTTTCTATCAATTTTAAATCCTCAAATTTAACACGACCATATCCCCTAGTTCCGTGTCCTCCCAAATAATCATCTTCAAGTAATTCAAACATCAAAAGTATATTTTCAAAATCACATTTTACTTCTTCTTCCATATTCTCTGTATTTTCAATATTATAAATCAATCTAAAATCAAATTCCGAACCTGCTGGAACTCTTTCTTGCTGTCTTGGATTTGCAATACCAGTTCCCCTATCTATTGTATTTTCATATTTTATTTCTGTATATGGCAAATCAAACTCAACATCTCTATAATAATCTTTTTCTCTAAGCAATATATCACAAAATTGCAATCTTGACAAAACTATTGGTTCAGAAGCTCCAAATAGCCTTCTAATTTCATTATGCTCTTCTTTTATGTTTGACATTTTTAGAGTAGAATTATCATTATATTTAGTTCTTGAAAGTAAATATCTCATTTTTCCTTTTAATGAAGATCCCGGTATTATCGGTTTATTCGTAACTGTATCTCTAATTACAATATTATCCACTGCTCCTATCGCCGAAAAATCTCCAGATGTTCCTATATGAAGTCCTGTTAAAACTTTTATTTTCCCTGTTATAACAAATTTTCCTTTTAATGTATTCATAACTATTTTTCACTCCTTAATTAAATTTTTTTATTAATCTTTATCCACGTAATATTTTACATATGCAACTATTTCTTCCAAATAACGATAAAATCTATCAAAATCTTTTTTGGTTTTTATTTTTTTCAATTTTTCCGAAATTTCAAATTTTTTATCAAATTCCTTTACTTTAAATTCCCTACCACATTGATATGTATGCTTTATTAAAAGATATTTCACTCTATTCAATAATTCTGGTGTTAATTGCTGATCTTTTTTTAATTTTTCTAAAGATATATTATTTTTTACTCTTACTGCATTTGATAAAAGCTGTCTTAACTGCGTTGTTGTAACCATATTATCTTTGTTTTCTTTTACTAATTCTTCTACTGTTTTATTTTCCATAATAAATTCCTTTCTAAATTTGTAATAAATTTCCATTTTATAATATTTAATTTTAATTCTTATTTCTAAAATTATTTACTTTCTCTATATTCATAAATCAATATATTTATTGCCGTCAATAATTGTTTTGCATCTTCTTCATTTTTTATCCATTCAAACAGCTGTTTTTTCAAATCTAAATAATTTTTTTGCTGTCTTTCATTTTGTTTATCGTATTTTATTCTTGCAATTATGTAAGCAAATCGAGCAATATCAATTCTATGTTTTGCATCTTCTTTTTCTTCAAACTGACTTCTTATAAGATTCATAAGACTATACCATTTTGACTTTCCTACAAACACTTTTTCTGTTTCTTCGTTTTCCTTCAAGCTAATCCTAGATTTTAAATAACTATATTTTTCATTTAAAACTTTACCTATAAAATCATCCCATTTATAAATATGATTTAATTTGTCATTTTTTTCTACTCCAAATAATGCAATAGCATCTTTTGCAGTTTTGCCAATTTCATTTTCATTATATGATTTTGCAAGTTTTTCTAATTCTCCTGTTTTTTGTGCCATTTGAAATATTGGATAATTTTCATCAAAGAATCCTATTCCTGCCGACAGTGTAACTCTATCACTTGAAAATTCCTTAAATGCCGTTCTTAAATCAACAGAAAATTCAATAATATCATTCCAAGTCCCAATTGCAAAAACATCATCTCCACCAGAATACACTAGCACAATATTTCTTCCATCTGTTTTTTCTTTTGTTCTTTCTGTTATTATATTACAGTATTCTTTAAACAATTCATTTTTTTCATCGGTCAAATTTTTTCTTTCTAATATCAAATTTATCACTCTTTTAAAGAAATCAGATAAATATCTCGATAAAACAACCGTTTTTGAGAATCTTACAAATTTATACGATTCTTTTTCTCCATCTATATTAACAAATCCCCTATCTTCAAAACCTGTTTGAAATAAAGTTCCCAAATTATCAATGTCCGCTCTTAACACAGCAAGTCTTTCAATTCCTTTACTCTTTTTAACTAAATCCGAAAATTCAATAAGGCTATTTTCTTTTTCTTCATTTATTGATTTTGTATTATAATTTCCAACTTTAATATTTCTCGAATTTCCTTTTCCAAAATAATCATCATTTATTGAATAAAATCTATAAAATTTCTCGCTCTCCTTTTCTACTTCCTCAACTGTTTTAAATTTTTTAAAACTTATTTCTGCAAACCCTTCTGGATATTTTGGAAATTTTAACTTACTACTATTTTCATTACAATTCTCCTCCACAAAAAATACTCTTTTATCTCGCAAATGAAACGATTTTGAAATATCTTTACCTAATTGAATATAATTTTTACAAGAATCGCATATTTCAAGATTTCCATTATTTTCATTTTGAGAATTTTTTATTAAAATTTCTTCTTTTTCAGATTTTTTACAAATAACACATTCTTTTGTGTCATTATGAATTTTATTCAAATTACTATTTTCATTAAATAGTTTTTCCAATTGTTCTTGAGAATATCTGTTAAGTTTCTTTCTAGAAGTGTCAATAGAATTTCTTTTAAAAATTTCTTTAAGTTTGTTTTCTTTTTTTGTTTTTTCACTCAATCCATTTCCTAATTCTTCGGCATTTGTTTCAGTATATGAAATTTCATAATAAACAGATGTTCCAAGTTCTTTTAAAAGAAAATCATTTATTATATTTTTATACTCTTCTAAAACTTTCACAGTTTCAGGAATATTCGGCAATAACATATAAAATTGACTTCCTGCCGAATAAACCAAGTTTACTCTTGATAATTCTAATGCTTCCAAAATTTCATCTATTATATGCTCAATAAAAAGTTCCAGGTAAAATGATCGTCCTCTTAGTGATTTCATAGCCATTTTAGATGTTATTGTATAAATAAAATTTTGTATTCCTGTAAATTCACCAGATACAAATAGAAATTTTGGTTTTTTTCTTTCTTCTTTTTGATTTTTTTTAAAATATTTATCTTTATAATTTATTTTTTTATTTTCTTTTTTTATATCATAAAGATACATACATGAAGCAACTGCTGCCGTTAATTTTACATGATCATAATAAGAAACATCTGGATAATCTACATACGAACTTGAAGGAAAATATATACAGCTTTCTTCTAATACTGAATTTAGGTTTTCTGGTGTTAAAAGATCTTTTTCTTTCATTTCTTCCAAATCTTCTTTTAGTTGTTTTAATACATTATCTAAATATTCTTCCTTTTCTATTTTCTTTTCATCTATTTTTTTCTTTGGAATATTAAAGCTAAGTCTATCGTATTTTAAAGATTTAAAATTTTTTTCTATATTATTTTTTTGAACATTAAGTTTATTAAATATTGAATTTAATGGTAAACCTTCGTTTTTTTTAACTTGTTTTTTATCTCCTTCATCACATATTTCATCATCATATTTTACTCTATCCACTCCTGATGCAATATTGTCAGCTTCATAAACAAGATATGCCAAAGAACTGTCATCCAATTTATCATTTTGTTTCAATTTTTCATTTATTTCTTCACTATGATGATATCTTATCGTATCATAAATTTCTTTATATTTTTCTATATCTAACAATTCTTCTTTCTCCAAATAATCAGCTCCTGCAATAGAATGTTTTTTATTACTTTTACCAGCCCTTCGTACTATTTTTCCAATATCGTGCAATAAAGCACCTATTTGCAGATTAATTAATTTTTCATCCATATTTCCTCCCACATCCATTAATCTATTTTTATATTTAAAATTTTACTGTCTTACATTTATTATACCATATAAATATTATATCATACAAAATTTGAAAAACCATTTCAATTCTAAAATTTGCATAAAAAAACTGTAAATGAAAATTAATTCAAATACAGTTTTTTATTTTATAACAAACTTGAAAAAATTTATTCATAATTCTTCAAAATATCTTTTAAGTTTTCAGGAGCATAGAGATAAACACTTATAAAAGTATGATCTAACATTCTATATATCTCAATTATTTTTTTTGAATTATACAATATTAATGCTCCTTTGTACTCTTTTACATTCAATTTCTCTTTTAAAACTTTACTCGCATTCTTTTTGTAATCCTCAATTATTTTTGCATGTTCCTCATCCGTCGTAACCGAATCAAAAACCGCTGAAAATAAATGATTTTCAGAAAAAGCAAAACTATTTAACTGTCTTTTTACACCCAATGGATCTTCCACATTTGCAAAATAATAAACAGCATAATTTCCATTATCATGTGAATTTGATAGTGGCTCACTTTTTATAATATTTTTCAATTCTTTTGGAGAAATCCCAAAATTGATTTTATTTGTAACTTTTGCATTAACACTTTCTGCAAATACAGTCGTTGAAAATAACATCATCATAAATAATAAGAACTTTTTCATTTTATCACTCCTAATAAATTATTTTTAAAATTGATTCAACATAAGTATACCGCATAAAAAGTAAAAATTCAAATAAAATATAATTTTTTCAATTGTTCTAAAATAAAAAAAGAAAGCCAAGATCAATCTCTCAAATTCCTTTTTTTATATTCTAAATTTTTCTAATTTTAATAATTTTCCAAAAAACTATTTAATTTTTTCTAAAGTATTTTGCACTCTCTTCAAAGTTCTTTCTTTCCCAATTGCTGCAATTACTGTATATAAATCAGCCCCTCTAGCTTTTCCCGTAACAACTGCTCTAAGTGGCATTAACACAGCTCCAGGTCCTTCTCCAATTTCATCTTGTAATTCATGTAAAACTTGTTTTGCTTCATCTTCTGAAATTTCTTCATTTAAAGCATCAATTTTTTCAATAAACAAATTAATTGCTTTTTTCCCAGTTTCAGTTTCTAGTGAATCTCTCAATTTTTTTACCGATTTTCTAGCTTTACTATTCATTCCTTCTTCAATAACTGGAAGCTCGAATTCATCTTCAAAATAAATTGAAGAATTCATTGGCAACTCTTTTAATGTATGTGAACCTTCTCTCGTAATTTCCACGATTCTTCTCAGTTTTTTATAATCTTCATCTGATAAGTTTTCATCAGCATAATATCCAGCTTTTACAAAATACGGAATTGCTAATTTGGTCAATTCGTCTAAATCTTTCAATCTCATATGATGATTATTTACCCAGCCTAATTTAACCAAGTCAAATACAGGCCCTCCAAGCGAGATTTTATCAAATGAAAAGTTTTCAATCATTTCTTCAATTGTAAAAATTTCTTTATTTTCCCCAAAGCTCCATCCCATTAAAGCCAAGAAATTTAAAAGTCCTTCCTTCAAATAACCTTCTTCTCTGTAATAATTCAACGAAACTGGATTTTTTCTCTTAGAAATTTTAGTTTTATCCGCATTTCTCAAAAGTGGCATGTGATACCATTTTGGCTCATCCCAACCAAACGCTTTGTACAATTGAATATGTTTAGGCGTAGACGAAATCCATTCTTCCGCTCTAATAACATGTGTAATTCCCATTAAATGGTCATCCACAATATTTGCCAAATGATAAGTAGGGAATCCATCAGATTTTAACAATACTTGGTCATCAATTTTACTATTCTCAAATCTAATTTCTCCTCTTAAACCATCATTTACAACAGTTTCTCCTTCATAAGGCATTTTAAGTCTAATAACATAAGGCTCACCAGCTGCCAATTTTGCTTCAACTTCTTCTTTCGACAAGTTTCTACAATGACCATCATATCCAGGTGCTTGTTTCATCGCCACTTGTCTTTCTCTCAATTTTTGCAATCTATCTGGCGTACAGAAACAGTAATACGCTTCGCCTTTTTCCACCAATTTTTTGGCATATTCTTTATATATTTCAAATCTTTCTGATTGCCTATAAGGACCTCTATCCCCGCCAACATCTGGACCTTCATCATAATTAAGCCCAAGCCACTTCATCGCATCAAAAATTTGCTGTTCTGAATCCTCAGAAAATCTAGTTCTATCCGTATCTTCAATTCTCAATAAAAAGTCTCCACCATTATGTTTCGCAAATACATAATTAAAAAGCCCAATGTAGGCAGTTCCCACATGTGGATCTCCAGTTGGAGACGGTGCTATTCTAACTCTTACTCTTTTGTTATCATTATTTGACATTTTTTTCTTTTTTCTCCTATCTATTTTGTTATTCTTTGTATATTATATAATAAAATAAGTTATTGTGCAACAACTATTGTGCAAATTCCAAATTTATTGGGTTTTTACGTATAAAGTAATTTAAAATCTAAAAAATTTAATCATTAATCTTATCTTTAATATGATATATAAAAATAAGTTCTATCCAACAATTAATTTTTAAGAAGAACTGACTTAAAAAAAACAATATTTTGAATTTGAAAAGCAATTTAAATTAGAAGAAAAAATACACTCTATGAATACATTCTCATTTACTATCACTTATTTCTTTAATAATTTTTTGACATATATTATGATCTCTTACTTTAATATTTACATGATCTTGATAACCACGAAACTTAAAAATTGTATCCCAGCTTTCACAATTATTATTATAGAATACAATTTCTTCATTTTTATCATTGTAAAAATAATATTTTTCATCAAAAGAAATATCATAAGGATAGGTTTTTTTAAAAATATTTGAAAAATTTAACTCCTTTAGGAAAATATTTTTTAAATCTTTAGAATATACAATTTTCTTGCCATTTTCTGAGTAATAAATTTTTGAATTTTTTATTTTATTCCTAAAAATAGAAACTTCTTTATAGTATGATAACACTACTGAAGTATAATAAAGAAAATATATCCCAATAAATAAATAAAATATAAGAATTATTATTTTTTCTAAATTTTTTAAAAGAAATATTTCTTTTAAATTAATT
>ERZ772960.681-NODE-681-length-29141-cov-5.577494_pt1 | contig 29141 bp, 28 predicted proteins | sample MGYA00580678_ERZ772960 | MGnify/ENA primary metagenome ERZ772960 (study PRJEB29015, sample SAMEA2737930) | human oral metagenome | biome: human oral; feature: human-associated habitat; material: dental | place: China | collected 2059 ... | reverse complement strand
GTACAGATGCCGGCTTGTCCGTGGTACAGATGGCGTTTGTACACAGCAAGGTCGGCAACCTTTCTGTCGATATAACCAAGGCAAGTGCTGAAACGGAGTTCGCTGTGCGAAGCGAAGCTGAAACGACGTTCGCTGACACGAAGAGGAAGCAAAGCAAGGTTCCGAAGGGCGTTTGGTGTACACTCTGTTGCGCATGACGACAGGCTCTTCACCAGTATGGGAAAGATTGGGAAGGGGACTGATGGTAACAACTCTCTCTCATCGGCGGCAGCGAAGTGAGGGAGGGCATTTATCAAATAAGGTGATTCATGGTATTTCGGGTTGGGAGAGAAAGGGGATGCTGTTACCCGTGAATATGCAGGCATTCCCTAAAAGAGGCGGGAGAAAGGTCAGACACACAGCATTCTAGTTACTTCTTGCGCAAGGCGAGCGCGCGATCTTCGGCGGCTTCCATCAGCTCGCGTTCGCCCGGCCCCTTGTCATTAAGGCCGCAGAGATGGAGGATGCCGTGAATGATAACACGATGCAACTCTTCTCCATACGGCTTTCCGTAGAGCTTTGCATTCGACCTGACGGTATCAAGACTGATAACGATATCTCCGTTGATGGTATTGCCGTCGCAATCGTCAAAGGTGATGATATCGGTATAATAGTCGTGTTGAAGGAACTGTCGGTTGATTTCAAGTATCTTGTTGTCGTTTACAAACATGTAGCCGATGTCGCCTGCGCGTTTTCCGTAGGCATTGATAACGGCGCGTATCCATGCTGTGGTGTCGCGTTTCCTGATGTTTGGCATCTCAATGCCGTCTGAGCTGTAGGTAATCATTGCCATAGTTAAACGTTATTTATCGGTTGGTAAAAATTCACTGATATCCTTTCCGAAGTGTGCCAGCTCGCGTACCATCGAGGAACTGACGGCAGCGAATTGGGGGTCGGAATAGAAGAAGAGGGTGTCAATGCCACCTATTGATCGGTTGATGTCGGCTTGTTCGCGTTCATATTCGTAATCTTTAATGCTGCGCACTCCCTTAATAATATAGTGTGCATTCTCCCTTGCGGCGAAGTCTATGGTGAGATCGCTGTAGGCTTTGACGGTAATTTTCGGTTCATTACGATACAAATGAGCGATGGTTCGCACCCTGATGTCGGTGCTCTGCATGTAGTTTTTACGTTCGTTCACGCCGACCCCGACCACGATTCTGTCGAATAACGGCAGTGCACGGTCGAGTATCGCCTGATGCCCGATGGTGAACGGGTCGAAACTTCCTACGAATATTCCTGTTTTCATGAATAGTTTTGAATGAATTCTTCTGGGGGGTAGTCCAGCAGGATATTGGTATCAAGAAATCCTCTCATTGATATTTTTCTATCAGACATTTAGCCTTGGAAGTCTTCCAATGGTCTGCTTTCCGTGCAGCAAGGCTACCCGCAAAGTCTGTCAGTTTTTTCTCTGCGTACGAGAGGGTATCTTGCATGTTTTCTTGTTTGGTCTTGTGTGCGGTGGGTAATGTCCAATCCATTGTATCCATGTGAACCTCTCTTTCTTTTTAATTGTACCTACAAAGATAAATATTATATTGATATATAGAATACGGCGATGCCGAAATGTATCCTCCTTTATTCATCAAACAACCCCGGGGTCATGATGTTGCTGCGATAGGGGTCGCGTCCGAAATGTCGGTAGGCCAGCTCTGTCACTACGCGTCCGCGGGGGGTACGCTTGATGAATCCTTCCATGATAAGGAAGGGTTCGTAGACCTCCTCTACCGTTCCGCTGTCTTCTCCGATGGCCGTTGCAATGGTGGAGACACCCACCGGACCACCTTTGAACTTGTCGATGATGGTGAGCAGAATCTTGTTGTCTATCTCGTCGAGGCCATATTGGTCGATGTTGAGTGCAGAAAGAGCGAGGCGTGTGATGCCGATGTCGATGCGTCCGTCGCCCTTTACCTGTGCGAAATCTCTGACACGGCGCAATAGTCCGTTGGCAATACGAGGCGTTCCGCGGCTCCTTCCGGCAATCTCCACAGCTGCATCGGGCGCAATGGGAACGCCGAGGATACCCGCCGAACGCAGGATGATTTGTGTGAGCGTATCGGCATCGTAGTATTCCAGATGCAGATTGATAGTGAAACGGGCTCGCAAGGGAGCGGTAAGCAGTCCGCTACGCGTGGTGGCTCCAACGAGGGTAAAGGGGTTGAGGTCTATCTGTATAGAGCGTGCCGAAGGGCCTTTGTCTATCATAATGTCGATACGATAGTCTTCCATGGCGGAGTACAGATACTCTTCCACTACGGGCGAAAGGCGATGAATCTCGTCGATGAAGAGCACATCGTTCTTCTCTAATGAGGTGAGGATTCCAGCGAGGTCGCCCGGTTTGTCGAGCACGGGACCGCTGGTAATCTTCAATCCGGAGCCCAACTCATTGGCAATGATGTTGCTCAAGGTGGTCTTTCCCAGTCCCGGGGGGCCGTGAAGCAGGGTATGGTCAAGCGGTTCGCCGCGGTATTTGGCTGCCTCTACGAACACCTCAAGGTTGTTTACCACCTTTTGCTGTCCACTGAAGTCGCCGAAACTTAGCGGGCGGAGAGCGTTCTCAAAGTCCTTTTCTCCCGCGGTTGTTCGCTCCTCGCGTATGTCGAAATCATCTGTCATGCTGTCATCACTGTTACAATTCGTTGCAAAGTTACTCATTTTCATCGACAATCAAACGGCCGATACCATAAGTTTTATGCGGGTGTCGATACGCATGTTAACCCGACATCAGTGTCGTGAACCCAGCTCAAGGGTGAGAATACTCTCTAACTTCTCGGCCGAGAGACGCAGCTGGAACTGTCCTTTGATGGCCACACTGATGCGTCCGGTCTCCTCACTTACCACTACGGCAACAGCATCGCTGTCTTGCGAAATACCCATGGCGGCACGATGACGTAGCCCAAGTTCCTTGGGGATATCGAAGCTGTGAGACACGGGGAGTATACACCCCGCAGCACGGATGCGTTTTCCTGAGACAATCATCGCACCGTCGTGGAGGGGCGAGTTCTTAAAGAAGATGTTTTCGATGAGGCGCTGGTTGATGTTGGCATCTATGATTTCGCCCGTCTCTACGATGTCGTCGAGGGGTGCCGACCGTTCTATCACAATGAGTGCTCCCACTTTTCCTTTCGCCATATTCATACAAGCCATGACGATAGGCATGATGGTTTCTTTGTCGGCATCCTTATGTTTGTCTGACGAAGAGAAGATTCGCATGATGCTGCGTATGCGTTGATGAGCACCGAGTGTATAGAGAAACTTGCGTATTTCCTCTTGAAAAAGGATGATAAGCGTGATAAGACCCACACTCACCAGCTTATCCATGATGGAACCGAGCAGACGCATTTCGAAGACTTGACTGACAAGCAACCATACGAATACGAAGAACATGATGCCGATAAATACGTTTAGCGAGCGCGAAACCTTCATCAGTCGATAAATATAATACAATATCAACGCTACGAGGAAGATGTCTATGATGTCTTTTATTCCGAAATCTATCATTGTAAGTTAGGATTTGAAAGTGAAAGCAGGGCGGGTCATGGCGTCATAAATGGCAACGGCTTCTACGGCTTCTCTTACGTCATGCACCCGTAAGATGGCAGCACCTTTGGTCAGTGCGAGGGTGTTGAGTGCCGTCGTTCCGTTGAGAGACTCGTCGGCCGTGGTATTGATAACGTGTTGAATCATCCGTTTGCGTGAGATACCTACCAATATGGGGAGGCGAAAGGTTTGCAGTCTGTCCATTTCCTTCATGATGGCGTAGTTCTGTTCCACGGTCTTTCCGAAGCCGAAACCCGGGTCTAAGATGATGTCTTTCTGCCCCAAGTCGCGCAACATCTGTATCTCTCGCGACCACGAAATCATCATGTCGCGGAGTGTAGACCTGACAGACATCAGGATATAAGGCACGCGAAGAGCGGCTACAGTCGCGAACATGCTACCTTGTTCGTGTATCGGCGTGTCGGCAATCCCCGTGATGCCTCCTTCCGAAACGTCGTTGATGAGGTCTGCTCCATACGTTTCCACTGCCATCCGAGCCACATTCGGACGGTATGTGTCTACGGAAATGATGGCTTCGGGATGCTCTTTTCTCACGATAGACAGGGCAGTATGCAAGCGCCGCATTTCTTCTTTTTCGTCTACTTCCGTAGCACCGGGGCGAGTGGAAAAGGCACCCACGTCTATGATGGCTGCACCTTCGCGGAGAATAGTCTCGGCTCTTTCGGCGATTTCTCGCTCTGTCTGTACTCTGCTTCCGGCATAGAAAGAGTCGGGTGTGGCATTGAGAATGCCCATAACACAAGGGCGTGAGAGGTCGAAAAGCCGGCCTTTGATGTTGATGGTATATTCCATAAACTGTTTTGTCATGTTTTTTTATGGACGGATAGTCGAACGCGGTCGTCCTTTTTGCACTTCATCCGAGAAATCTTTTGCCGATAGTAAGGATAGCAAAAGTCCCTTATCCGTACTTCTGTTCCTTCCTTTTATAGAAGCAAAGTTAGAAAATAATCTTCATACCCGCAAATGAATGAATAGCCAAACGCAATTTTTCACCCAATGGAAAACGAGTTGATGAAGCGACAGATATGAGTTCCGTTCGAAAATGACAGCAGATGCCTGTCTGCATCTGCGCAGATTTACCTGTCTTCCGGCTGTCTTTCCATACTTTATTCGTACCTTTGCGCACAATCAATCATGCAAGAATCAATGAACGTACAAATAGAAGAAAGCTGGCGAGAGCATATCGGCGAAGAATTCAACAAACCTTATTTCAAAGCGCTGACGGATTTTGTTCGCGCCGAATATGCACAAAACCGGTGCTTTCCCCCCGGTCGATTGATATTCAATGCCTTTTATCTCTGCCCTTTTCACCAAGTGAAAGCGGTCATCATCGGGCAAGATCCATACCACGAACCCGGTCAGGCACACGGTTTGAGCTTCTCTGTCAATGACGGTGTACCTTTCCCGCCGTCGCTCATCAACATCTTCAAAGAACGTCAAACCGACCTTGGAAAGCCTATGCCGACAAGCGGAAATCTCACCCGATGGGCTGAACAAGGTGTGCTTTTACTCAATGCCACGCTCACGGTACGAGCCCATCAGGCAGCCAGTCACCAGCATCACGGATGGGAAACCTTTACCGATGCCGTGATACATGCCCTCAGTATGCAGCGCGAAGGGTTGGTTTTTATTCTTTGGGGCGGCTATGCAAAGAGCAAAGCGCCGCTGATAGATGCCTCCAAACACCTTGTACTTACGGCTGCTCACCCTTCTCCGTTGTCGGCCAACCGTGGCGGATTCTTCGGCAATCGCCATTTTTCACAGGCTAACGCCTATCTCGAAAAGCAAGGATTAGCACCCATCGATTGGTAAAAACACGATGAACAAACGTCTTCTGCCCATCATCCAAGTGGGTGATGTGTTGCTTTCTCCCGACATCTTCACCGAGTGTTTCTGCTGCGACCTCAATGCTTGTAAGGGTATCTGCTGCATCGAGGGCGATGCCGGAGCACCCGTTACGACCGACGAGATAGCTGCCATCGAACAATCATTAGACACCGTTTGGCCTTCTCTCTCTGCTTCCGCACAGAGCGTTATCGACCGCAACGGCGTGGCCTATGCAGACTGCGACGGCGAATTAGTTACGAGTATCGTGCATGGAAAAGACTGTGTGTTTACCTGCTATGAGAACGGCTGTTGCTTTTGTGCTTTGGAACGGGCTTACAGAGCAGGACAAACCGCTTTCGTGAAGCCCATCAGTTGTGCGCTCTATCCTATTCGTGAGAAGCATCTGAACGATGGTACCGTGGCTTTAAACTACCACCGTTGGGATGTTTGTCGCGAGGCCGTAGCAAAAGGACGCTCACAGAATATTCCCTTATACGTGTTCTTGCGCGAACCGCTTACACGCCGCTTCGGCGCTGATTGGTATGCCGAACTCACAGCCACTGCCAATCATCTGAAGGCCGAAGGGTATCTTTAATTGTGTTCTACCCTATAGCCACACCACAGCCTCCCACCGTTTTGTTGCCCGGAAGCGAAGTTATTCGGAGAAAAGAACGTGGAGAAGCGTCTGTCCCACGGCCTTGAGCGTATTGCGGTCGATATGCGCCATATCATCGCTGACAGTGTGCCAAGTAGGCCCGAAAGCACTTTCTGCACAATTAGGATAATAAGGCACGATGTCGATAGTGGGTATCTGGGCGTATTTGTTCACAGGGTCGTGGTCGTCGGTGATAAATCCTCCGTCGGCTATCGGGAAGTAACTGCTGTAGCCGATGGCGTGAGCGGCATTCCAAAACTTATCTACGATACTGCCCGCATATTGCTTGGAATAACCCTCTTGGTAAAAAGTTGCACCCTGACCGCCCACCATATCGAGCACTATACCATACGCTGCTTTGTAGCCGGAGGGAATGTTCTTTGCCCAATATTGTGCTCCCAAAGCCCACGAACTTTCGTCTGCAGGCAATGAACTCCACTGGGGCGTGCCGTAATCTTCGGCATCGAAGCAGACGAAGTCTATTCCGATACGAAGCGTGGAGTCAGCTTTCAGCAGACGGGCTATCTCCAACATCACTGCCACACCGCTGGCACCATCGTTAGCGCCCATAACGGGCTTACGCCATTGGGTGCTATCGGGGTCGTTGTCTGCCCACGGCCGACTGTCCCAGTGGGCACAGAGGAGGATGCGGCGGCTGGCCTCGGGACGGAACCGTGCTATGATGTTGGTACAGCGGAGCGGCGTTCCGTCGTAACCGTTCACCGTCGTCTTCTGTGTGCTGACTATGCAGCCAAACGACCGGAACTTATCGATTATCCACTGTTCGCAAAGGTCATGGGCTTTCGAGTTCATCACACGTGCCCCGAAACCACATTGCGCGGCGCAGAAACTGTAGGCGGAATCGGCGTTGAAGTCTGGCCCCAAGGGCTTCTGAGCTGCTATTGTATCTGTTTCATCGTTCTGTTTCGTGTTTTTACAAGATGTCCACGAGCTTGCCATTAGCAAGCCTATCGCCACGCCGAAACAGGCTGCGACCTTCCCTTTGATTTGTATTTTTCTCATTGTTTACCGTCTTCTTTGGATGAGTTGCTCACTGTTTACGTCCGTAACGTTTGGTTTTCGCATGCTGCCTGCACCTCTGTCATGACGCGAAGCCAATTCTTTCCCCATATCCGGGCAATGTCCTCTTCATTGTATCGGTGCCGAAGCAGTTGGAGCGTAAAGGCAATTGCTTCCGAAGCATCTGCCATTCCGGGCACTCCTCCGTCGCCGTCAAAGTCTGTACCGATGCCCACATGTTCGATTCCCATTATCTTGATGGCATGTTCAAGATGGGCTACGGCATCGAGAATGCTCGCCTGCCCCTCTTTACGGAGAAAGCCTTTGTAGAGCGTGGTGTGAGCTACACCGCCCTTGCGTGCCAGCGCGCGAAGCTGGTCGTCTGTGAGATTGCGCGGCACATCGCAAAGTTCTTTGCAATTACTGTGACTGCATACGATGGGCATACGACTGATATCAAGAGCATCGTAGAAACTTTTCTCGCCGCCGTGGCTCAAGTCTACCATGATGCCAAGCCTGTTCATTTCGGCGATTACCTTTGCTCCGAAATCGCTTACGCCGCCGTGTGTTCCGTTGCCTCGTGCACTATCGCAGATGTCATTGTCCCCGTTATGGCATAAGGTAATATAGGTGATGCCTCTCTGTGCAAAGTGTGCTACGTTGGAAAGGTCACCTCCCAAGGCCAGACCGTTTTCTATTCCAAGCACAATAGCCTTGCGTCCTTGGCGTTTCAGCTTGTAAAGTTGCTCGGGAGAGCGCGCTAAACCGAGATAACGGCTGTTCTCTCTCACAATGGTTTCTATCTTGTCGAAGATAAGGTCGGCATATTCCGTAGGGCTGGAAACGGGAAAGGCCACTTTGGAAGCAAAACTTTCGCCCGCCTTGGGCTGAGGCAGATAAGCAACCATCGTGGTGGCATCCAACCTCCCCTCTGTCATTTTATGCAAATCTACGAGAATTTTCGGGTCACGTTTCATGAAGTCGATACCTTCCGGAAAGAACATCGGGGTATCGCAATGGGTATCTAACGTGAGCATGTGGCGATGCAACCGTTTGGCCGTATGAAAGTTTTCCGCCTGAGAAACCAGCCATTGAAACAGCGGAAGCCCGTCTTTCCCTAACCATTCGGGGTGCCATTGCACGCCCAATACGGCCTTATGTTCGGTGCTTTCGATGGCTTCTATGATGCCGTCAGACGCTTTTGCTGTCACGCGGAAGCGGTTTCCGGCCTTTGAAACGGCCTGATGGTGCACCGAATTGACAAACAATTTCTTTTCTTGATATAAGGTGTAGACCGTGCTGTTTTCATCTATCGTCACCGAATGGGTTGGTTCGCCGCGTCCCCCCTCTTGCGAATGCTTGACAGAAGTCTGCCCGATATCTTGCGCAATGCTGCCACCTAAAGCGATGGCCATTGCCTGAATGCCGCGACAGATGCCAAGTATGGGAATCTGCCGGTTAAAGGCGAGCCTGATTAGAAGCAGTTCGGGCAAATCGCGGGCTGCATTGATTTCTCCCATTTGGGGAACCGGCTCCTCATGGAGCCATAGCGGATTGATGTCCGCCCCTCCGCTGAGAAGCAGTCCGTCGATACGTTCGAGGATATTGAGCAACACGTTCTTATCGGCCACAGGTGGGATAAGAACGGGCGAACCGCCAGCTTTCACCACTTGGTCGTAGTATTTCTCGCGCAGACAGGCTTCCTCTCCGCGGAAGTTGGCTGTAATGCCGATGAGCGGTTGCTGCGGGGCTTCAGGATAAGAGGCGTAAAGGGTGGAGAGATGTGCTTCGAGATCGAATGACTCCATGATTTATTTTTCCTTTTTATCGTTGGGCACCGAGATGATGGGAATCTCGCGTTTGATGCTTTGCTCCAAAGAGATAAGCGTTTCGGTGGCCACCACTCCGGGGATGCTTTGCAGCTGATTGTTGAGCAGGTTCATTAGTTGCTCGTTGTCGCGGGCATACAGCTTGATAAGCATCATATAGGGACCGGTGGTATAGTGGCACTCTATGATTTCGGGAATCTTTGCCACTCGCTCCACAACAGCTTTGTACATGCTGCCCCGTTCCAATGTGATGCCCACATAAGTGCAGGTATAATAGCCTAAACTCTTGGGGTTGATATCGAATCCGCTGCCTGTTATCACACCGCCTTCTATGAGGTGTTGCACGCGCTGATGTATCGCAGCTCGCGATACTCCGCATTCTGCGGCTACATCTTTAAAGGGGATTCGGGCATTTTTAGATAAGATACTAAGTATCTTTTTGTCAAGATTATCTATCTTTTCCATTAACTTTTAGTATTTACAGATGGGTTATTGATGAAGAGATTTACAAACTGTTAGCAAAAATAATGAATTAAAATGGAACGAACAACATTTTGAAAGAGAAAATCAGAAAACAAATACCTTTTGCTTAAACCTGAATGGGTCATGAGAGCTTGCACAGATTTTGTCGGATGGTCGGTTAGATGGCGTGTGGCGCTATCAAAGATATTGCGGGCTACGTCGGGAGAGAACGGCAGGTAAGATGCCTACAAACGAATAAAAGATGACAAGAAGCCATGTCGTCCCTATTAAAATGTTAGATAAGCACACTTATGACCGATTGGGGTTGAAGGAAAGTATCTTTCCCTTGTCGGTGGAGCCATCGCCTTGCCGGCGTATAGAGAGCAACGGGCAAAAGGGGAGGTGTTAAGAACCCGATGGGGATGAGGGAACATCCATTGGCTCATCTCGCGGAGGGATGAAGAAAGGGGGGAGAAAGGAAGTATGTAAGCGTCTGGTAAACAAACAGATAGAGGCGTGTTTGTAAAAGCATAGCTTTTACGCCCTTAAAGCTATGCTTTCATCCTCTCAACGCATAGCTTTTACACCCTCATACCATAGCTTTCGATAATGAGAAGGCAAGCACTGAAACGAAGTTCGCTGTGCGGAGCGGAGCTGAAACGACGCTCGCTGACACGAAGAGGAAGCAAAGCAATGTGTGCGGACGACCCTTTTATTTCTTTCCAAGTCGATGTTTGATAACGATGTGTCGCACTTACAGCGCTCCATTTAGAGGCATGTCCTATACCCAGCGCTATGCGCTGGGCTGGTATATTGTGCTCTTGCAGAGCTTACTTAGGGAAGTGTCATCTACTCGGTGCCATGCGCTGGGCTGATATGTTATGCGCTTACAGCGCTTATTCTTATCTTATAAACGGTTAAATGTAGGGCAGTGGAAATCGCAACGACATGCCATTGATGATTGAAAGGTAAGCGCTGAAACGAAGTTCGCTGTGCGGAGCGAATAGCGGAGCGGAAAGCAAAGCGCGCGTAAGCTGTCAGTCTAAGGTAGCACCTTTGGTAAAAAGGCGCAAAAAAGGCGAGTATTGGAGACGCGTAAGGTAATAGCTGCCGATAACGCCTTTAGTAAAACAATGTCACAAACTAAAGCGCTGGAGGCGCGTAAGATGTCAGCCCAAGGCATCGCCTTGGGTAAGAAGGAGCAAAAAAGGTGAGCGCTGTAAGTGCGACAGACCGTTTCGCTTTGCACGGCGAGCTTCGTTTCAGGCCTTAATGTCCCAAATATCATTATCCGGAACTTGAGGAAAGAGGGGGCGATGGGTGCACTGCGAGGGAAACAAAGGGGGTAAAAAAGGAATAGGTTGCAGCTCTCTCGAACTGCAACCTTCTATATATGATAATTCAACAGTGATGATTCTGTTTCTCTTCCTATACCTTTTGAAAGTGGTTTTGCTGCGCTTTCAATCGGCAGCCTCAGAACTTCTCAGGTACAGACAGATGTTTTCTTAGGCCAATTGGTTGATGTGTCGAGTCAACCCCGACTTCAAATTGGCAGCCTTATTCTTGTGAATGATGTTGGTCTTAGCCAACTTGTCAAGCATTTTCTGTATGCTGGGATAGAGCTTTATGGCTTCTTCCTTGTCGGTAATAGCACGCAATTTGCGGACAGCATTACGCATTGTCTTGGCATAATACTTATTATGCAAGGTACGCTTTTTGTCTTGACGAATTCTTTTAAATGATGATTTGTGATTTGCCATCTCTTCTTTTCTTATTTATTTTCTTACTGAGTAGTCCCTAGGAGAGTCGAACTCCTCTTTAGAGAATGAAAATCTCTCGTCCTAACCGATAGACGAAGGGACCAATAATATTTAGCGGTTGCAAAGGTATAGCTTTTTTATTGTCCCGCCAAATTTTACATCATAATTTTTGATACATCACGGCTTTTTTCGTACTTTTGTGACTGTTATGCTGATAAAGACCCGCGCGATCGTTCTTCACACGTTCAAATATGGTGATGCCAAATTGGTGATTGAACTTCTTACCGAGAAGTTTGGGAGGCTTTCCTTTATGTCGCGGATTCCGAAAACAGCAAAGGGCAAATTGAAAAAGCAATTCTTCCAGCCGCTCACACTTTTGGAAATTGAGTTTGATATGCGGCAGCGGGGAGGCCTGCAAACCATGCGCGATGCACGTATCGCCCTGCCGTTTGTCTCTATTCCTTTTGAACCGGTGAAGTTGTCGCTGTCGCTTTTTGTGGCCGAATTTCTGTATTATGCTACTCGAAGTGAACAAGAAAATACCCCGTTGTTCAACTATCTCATCAACTGTATTGAATGGTTGGATAATAGCTGTGGTGCCTTTGCGAATTTCCATCTGGTGTTTACCCTGCGTCTTTCTCGCTTCTTAGGGTTTTATCCCAATCTGGAAGCGTCTGCGGCAACGGCTTATTTCGATTTAAGAAACGGCTGCTTTACCGCTACAATGCCATCGCATGCTGATTTCTTGTTGCCCTCTGAGGCTGCGCGGATAGGACTTTTGATGCGTATGAACTTTGATACGATGCATTTGTTTCGTATGTCGCGCCATGAGAGAAACCGCTGTATAGAACTGATTCTCATGTTTTACCAACTGCATGTGCCGGGCTTTCCCGAATTGAAATCGCTGGGGGTACTGCGGGAACTCTTTGCATGAAAGCAACAGAGGGTAGGCGGAAAACGGCTCGGTAGCAATTCGTCAAGGGATGAATATAAAAGAAGGGATGCCTTGCAGGGCATCCCTTCTCTCTTTCGTTTAGTCTTCTACCGGTTCAAATTCATCTTTTCCAACTCCGCAAATGGGGCAAACCCAATCGTCGGGGATGTCTTCAAAGGCTGTTCCGGGGGCAATACCGCCATCAGGATCACCCTCTTTGGGGTCGTAAATATACCCACATGGTACGCATACATACTTCTTCATCATGTTTTTGTTTTGAGGTTTTACTTTAAAATTTAGCTGTTGTGGTTGGTCGATAGGAGAGCCGTGTTCTGTTCTTTGCTGTTGATATTGGCTCTCTTCTCTTATTCGCGTTGCAAAGATACGAAAGTTTTTCGAGTGTGCAAACTTTTAAGTAACATTTATTGAGTTGATTAACCCGGATGTGTTGTTTCCGATTTAAGAGAATGCCCCTATATATAATAAGGTGTAGAAACCCAACGACCGGCATACAAGTGTTGTGTGTGTATGCCGGTCGAACGGTGTAACGAGGGTTGAAAGGCGATTAAGCCAAAAGCTGTTTCACAAGGGTTGAGATGAGTTTGCCATCGGCTTTCCCTGCTAACTGTTTGCTTGCAATACCCATTACCTTACCCATGTCTTTCATAGAGGTGGCTCCTGTTTCGGCGATAATCGCTTTTACGGTACTTTCCACCTCTGCTTCCGAAAGGGGTTGGGGCAGGTATTCTTCGATTACCTTTACCTGTGCAAGCTCTGTGTCGGCAAGGTCGGCACGTTGTTGGGCAGTAAACGTTGCTGCGCTCTCTTTGCCTTGCTTGGCTAATTTCTGCAATATCTTGAGGGCATCGGCATCGTCCAACATGTCGTTGGCTCCCGGTGCAGTCTTTGCTTCGATAAAGACTTTCTTGATGTTGCGAAGTGTATCGAGGCGAACCTTGTCCTTTGCTTTCATCGCCTCTTTGATATCGTTGCTTATTTGATCAAATAGTGTCATGTTGTTTTATATGAATTTAATGGTTTCCTGTATGGGCTCTTTACCGGAGGATTTGTCTTCCTCGGTCATGCCTTGCGGCAGTTTGCGTATCTCTTCTATCATTTGCGTGGTACGCTTGTAAGTGGGTGTGGACTCAACGGCAAGTATGATGTCTTCGTTGTCAAGCTCTTCAGGACTGAAAAGGAAGATGGGGGGCTGTCGACGGTAAGTCTTGTTGTTGCCATCGGTGCCATAGTAATCGCCGCGACGTCTCTTCCTCTCCCGCTCGCGCTCCTCTTCCTCGGCCATGCGGTTGGCTTCTTCCTGCGTGTACTCTTTGATGCGACGGTCCATTCCCTCAACATTCTCTATACCAAAGCCTGTAGCCAAAATAGTGACTTTTACCTTTTTGCCGAGTTCGGGGTCAATAGCAAGCCCCCATTTGATTTCAAATTCGCTCGAGAACTTTCCCATGAACTCGTGTACTTCATTCATTTCTTCCATCATTAAGCCCTGCGTTTCCTTCTTGTCGCTGCTGAATGATATGTTCAGAAGTATCTTTTTAGAGCTGAGAATGTCGTTGTTGTTGAGCAAAGGAGAGTGCAACGCATCTTCAATGGCTTTCTTTACGCGACCTTCTCCCTCGCCGTAGCCTGTACTCATGATGGCCACTCCGCCGTCTTTCAGCACCGTTTTAACATCGTTGAAGTCAAGGTTCATCAGTCCATGCATGGTAATAATCTCGGCAATACTTTTGGCTGCGATGCTTAATGTGTCATCAGCTCTGCCGAAAGCATCGAGCACTTCAAGGTCGGGATATATCTCCCGAAGACGTTCGTTGTTGATAACCAAGAGCGCATCGACATGCTTTGCCATCTCTTCTACACCGTCTAAAGCTTGATCTATCTTCTTCGTACCCTCAAAACGGAAAGGTATGGTCACGATACCAACGGTCAAGATGCCCATCTCTTTTGAGATACGAGCAATGACGGGGGCAGCTCCCGTACCTGTTCCTCCACCCATTCCGGCGGTGATAAAGGCCATTTTAGTACCGTCACTCAACATGTTTCTTACGGCATCGATGCTTTCTTCGGCGGCTTGTCGTGCTTTTTCCGGCTTGTTTCCGGCACCTAATCCCTCTTTGCCGAGCTGCAAATGCACGGGCACAGGTGAGTCATTAAGGGCTTGGTTGTCGGTGTTGCAGAGCACGAAAGACACATCGTGAATGCCTTCTCGGTACATATGGTTCACAGCATTGCCACCTCCACCGCCGACACCGATGACCTTGATGATGTTGCTCTCTTTCTCCGGTGCACCGAAATCCAGAAGATTCGATCTGTTGTTCTCTATATCTGACATAGTTGTATCTTTTTTATCCTTATATGTGATGTGGACTTTCTTCGGTTTTATTCTTCTTCTTTCAGTATTTGTTCACCAAATTTCTTGGCACCTTTCACAAACTTATTCCAGAAGCTGTTTTGCTTTTTTTCCTCTGCTTTGAGGCGTTCTTCCTCCTCTTCGGCAAGCAAGGCTTCCCGTTCTTCTTCCCTTTTTCGGCGTGCTTCGTCGGCTCTTAGTTTCCCGTTGCCGGCATCCGCAGCCATCGTAGCATTGGCATAAGGGTTTCTGCCGGCAGCTGCGATGCCGGCAGAGTTGCTTTTCGGTGTATCGAAAAGATTCGCATTGGGGTCGATTTCCTCACCGGCACAGTTGATATCTCCCTTGGCTAAGAGGCCAAGAGCAGTGTTCATCATGCCTGTATGCTCTGTGATGTCAGCGTGATTGGAGTTAACCGTGGATGTAATAAACTTGGCCACACGCACTTTTTCGATGTTTGTATAGTTGCGGAATGCCTGCTCGATACCCGGCATATTTGCACCTCCACCTGTCAGGATAACACCTCCGAGCAGTTTATCGCGAAGCTCCCGTGGTACCTGATACCACACATTGTCGATGATTTCCTTTGTTCTTGCCTCGACCACGTAGCCGAAATCGTTGGCGTTGACAGACCTTTCGGCATTGACAGGCAACTGTATCGTCGTCTCGTTATTCATGTATTCATTGATGGCCTTTCCGTATTTCAGCTTCATCACTTCAGCTTCGGTCTCTTCCACTTGCAGGGATGTGATGTCTTTCGTTATGTTATTGCTGCCCAACGGAATAACGGCTAAGTGGCGAAGAATATTCTTATAATAGATAGAAACTGTGGTTGTATCGGCTCCGAAATCAACCAATGCGCATCCAGTCCTTTTCTCTGACTCTGTAAGAACACAGTCCGCGAGCGCCAGAGGTGCGGGATATAACTCTGCGATGGTAACTCCCGCATTCTCGAAACAGGTATTCAGATTGCGGTAAAACGTCTTCCGCCACAATATATTCAGAAAGTTTCCCTCTAAACGGCTGCATGGTATACCCACAGGATCTACCTGATATTGGGCATCTACCTTGTATTCTTGCGTAGCAACGTCGATGATTTCCTGCTCGGGATATTCCATATTGCGGTTGGAATCCATGAGTTCGTTAATCATATCCTGTGTAACAATCGTTTCTTCGGGCAGGTCTTTCACGATAACATTTCTGATACTACGGATAGATTGGCCTCCCATTCCCACGTAAACCTGAGCGATTTCCGTGTGAAGTGTATTCTTCAGTTTGTTTATTACATTGGTAAGACACAATGCTGTCTTGTCTATGTTGTAGACGATTCCCTTTCTGATGCAGGCGGTAGAATCTTCTTTTACAACAGCAAGCACAGTGAGGCTGCCGTCAAGGTTCTTTCTTCCGGCGATACCTGTAATCTTTGTTGAACCCAATTCAATAGCTACGATAAATTCCTTTGCTGCCATATACTATATGATATTATTCTTTCTGTTCTGTTGCAGGAGGCGTTTCGCTCCTTTTCTTACATATAATTTGATTGTCAAACTCTAAACTGATATACGAGTATTTGTTCCATCCGGCCTGTGAAAGTCCGTATTTATAGAACTTTTCCAGTCTGTTCAACTTCTTTTCCACGAACTTCGGCACCTCCGTCTTTCGCTTTTTAGCCGATTTAAACTCAGGCAGATAACCTAAAAAGACGATGTGGTTGCCTACGCGAGGTACGATTTCAATGCCCCGATTGGGCAAAACATTGATTTGTTCCACCTGATTTCGCCACAAATCGCTGGTCATCAGAGTTTCTGCCAGCAAGTAGATGTAGTGTTGGGCGTACCATTGCGGCACATAACCGGTTACGATTATCAAGTCTGAAGTATATTTAGAATTGGGCATGATACCGCCGTTGTCGTCTAAATAGTAGTCTTCTCCTTTCTCATTTTTTATCCTTACGATGGGTAATCGCTGTGTAAGCGTGATACAGACTCTACCGTCTTGTGTCTTATAGCACTCTGCCGTTTTCACAAAAGGGCTACCGGTCAGCACTTCTTCTATCTTTCTGGGGTCTACATACCTCATGGGCTGCGACAGTGGATACAACCTATTGCGCTCTAATATGCGCTTTATCTCTTGCGCACTGAGAAATCCGTTCACGTTCTCGTCTGCTATATCGATGCCTACTTTACTGCATACGTCGGCTCTGTTGTCGGGTTTGTTAAACGCGGTAACGGCCTGTACGAGGTAGATGGCTAAGGCTACGTCGAGCGAAACGAGGAGGGTTTTCTTCCAATTGAAGCGCATTTATTTGCTTTCCAATATCTTTTTTATTTCCGGCACGTAACTATCCAAATCTCCCGCGCCGAGTATCATCAGCACATCGAAGTCTTTTTCACGCACTACGTTCAACACTTCTTCCGTCTTTATCATGCGTTTTTCCACTCCGGGCTTTAAGCAATCGTAAATCAACTGCGAAGTGACGCCCTCGATGGGGAGTTCCCTTGCAGGATAGATGTCACAGAGAATCACCTCGTCGAGCAGGCTCAAAGCTTCGGCAAACTCCTGATAGAAGTCGCGTGTACGCGAGTAGAGATGCGGCTGGAAGATGGCTGTTATCCGGCGACCTTCATACAACTCGCGCATACTCTTGATGCTTTGGTAGATTTCTTTGGGATGATGTGCGTAGTCGCTGAGCAGCACGCAGTGGTCGGTCTTTATCTTAAAGTCGAACCGCCGCTCCACTCCGTGATACGTTTTCATGCCATATCTCAGTTCGTCTGCTGTGCAACCGTTGAGTTGTGCCATAGCCATCGCGGCCACGCCGTTCTCTATATTGATGGGAATGGGTAGTCCCATTTCCACGTTTTCCACATTTTCTACAGGCGAAACAAAGTCGAATGTAATCTCGCCGTTGGCTATCCGTATGTTCTTAGCATGGAAATCGCCCTCGTCTCTACCATATTCATATATGCGAACGCCCTCCTTCACATCGGGTTTCATGGCCAAACCGTGCTTAATAATCAAAGCGCCGCCCTCGCGAATCAGCGTTGTGTAATGGCGGAAACTTTCCAAATAAGCCTCTCGGGTGCCGTAGATGTCGAGATGATCGGCGTCTGTCGAGGTGATGACACTCATCCATGGACGCAGCCAATGAAAAGAGCGGTCGTATTCATCGGCCTCTATCACCACGTAGTCGCTATCGTCCGACAGTATATAGTTGGTTCCATAGTCTTTGGAAATGCCTCCTAAGAAGGCATTGCAATCAACATGGCTCTGGTGCATGATATGCGCACACATGGTAGAAGTGGTGGTCTTGCCATGTGTTCCGGCCACGCAGAGCCCTTTATGGGTGCGTGTGAGTGTGCCCAACACTTGTGCCCGTTTCTGTATCTCGAATCCTTCCTTGCGAAAGAAAGTCAGCTCCTTGTGATTGTCGGGTATGGCCGGTGTATATACTATCAATGCTGCTGATTTGTTGAGGCAGGCACGCGGAATCTCGTCTACACGCTCTTCGTAATGTATCAGCATGCCTTCCTGTTCCAATCGGCGCGTCAATGGCGACGGCGTACGGTCGTAACCGCCCACCACAACACCTCTATGGAGGAAGTAACGGGCGAGGGCGCTCATGCCGATACCTCCCGCTCCGATGAAATAAACCGCTTTGATGTCTTTTAATTCCATACTTTTTTCGTATTCCGTTTTCAGGGGCGATGCCACCGGTGCTTACCCCTCTGTTTGTAACAGCTATCTTTTCAGCTTTTAAAGGCTATGCTTTCACGCGATAAAAGCTAAGGTTTCAGGGTGTAAAAGCTATGCTTTCTCAATCAGCCGGCTATCGTTCTTTATGTCAGCATGTTAGCCTCTGTCTTTCCGTGTCGTGTCTACTGCATTGGCCAAACAATGCTTTTCTTTGTTGAGAGGTGTTTCTTTGCCTCTGTTTCTCAGTGGAACCGGCAGTCGGAAGCTATCTTCCTTGTGCCAATTTCACCGCCTCGGCGGCAATGATGTCTGCCGAGTGGGGTAAAGCCAGCTGACGGATGTTGCGGCTCAAGGTCTGCAGGCGAGCATCATCGTTTACCGTTTCTATGGCCAAAGGTAAGAGACGGTCGGGTGCTTCGCTGTCTTTCACATAGAGGGCGGCATCTTTCTGCACCAAGGCCAAGGCGTTTTTCGTTTGATGGTCTTCGGCCACATTGGGTGACGGCACTAATATCACGGGCTTACCGATAAGGCAGAACTCCGAGATACTTCCTGCTCCGGCTCTACTTACCACAAGGTCGGCGGCGCGATAGGCCAGCCCCATGTCGTCGATAAAGTCGGTTACTTTCACCGTGGGCAGTGTTTTCCGTTCGCCAAGGGCATCCATCACAGCCTTGAAATAGACCTTTCCCGTTTGCCAAATCACCTGAATGCCCGATTGTTCTATCTCTTCCAAGTGGCGCAATACGCTTTCATTGAGTGTCCGAGCTCCTAAGCTGCCTCCTATGAGCAGTATTGTTTTCTTTTCAGGGTTGAGTCCCAAAGAGGCAATGGCTTCGTTTCTATCTGCCGACACGTTGAGAAGAGCCTGCCGGACAGGGTTTCCTGTCATCAGGATTTTATCTTTCGGAAAGAACCGCTCCATGCCTTCGTAGGCCACGCAGATGCGTTTCGCTTTCTTGGCGAGCAACTTGTTCGTCACGCCGGCATAGGAGTTCTGCTCTTGTATAAGGCAAGGAACGCCCATGGAAGCGCATTGATTGAGCATAGGACCGCTGGCATAGCCACCCACTCCCACTGCCACCATGGGACGGAAGTTGTGAATGATGCGTTTTGCCATTCGCTGACTTTTCCATATCCGGTAAAGTACAGCCACATTTTTCCACAAGTGTTTGCGGTCGAATCCGCAGATAGGAAGGCCTTTTATCTCATATCCCGCAGCGGGAACGCGCTGCATTTCCATTCGTCCTTCTGCCCCTATAAAGAGTATTTGGGCAGCGGGATGCTTGGCTTTGATGGCATTGGCTATAGAAACCGCAGGGAAGATATGTCCTCCGGTGCCGCCTCCGCTGATAATCACTCTTAGTTCTTCATCCATGACAATGGTGCTTGTTGAACAGACAAAGGTAGATATTTTTTTTCTCATTCTTGCATTTTTTCTTTAGAAAAACGGTAGGACGCAGTTTCCTTTCTCTTTCCTTGGTTGAATCCCTATCGGTTCATAGGACTACTCTTCTATCCTTTCAATATGGATTCCATCGCTTCTTATCATCTTTTATTCGTTTGTCGACATCCTTTCTTCTGCTTTTTTATGAGAATCCGTGCTGCTTTCGTTGAAAAAACATTACCTTTGCAATTGTGGAAATCCACAGCAATATCTAACTTTTTAACAGATAAAGACGATGAAAATGAAGACAAAGCATCTTTTATTATTGTGTTTTTCAGCCGTTGCCTTGGGCTTTACGGCGTGTTCCAGTGATGACCCTCCCGTGACAGGCACACCCGCCGAAATCATTCCGGAGAATGGTGTTGCAAGCGTCATGCAGCTTGATACGCTTCCGCTGAAAGTGCTCTCGAATGTTTCTACCGCAGCTACCACCTATACATGGGAGGTGAACGGCGTAAAGAAAGGAACGGGGGAGACCTTTAAACTGTCATCAGCCCGGACGGGAACGTGCACCGTGCTGCTCACCGTAAGCCATCCTTCCACTGGCGAAGCAGCCATCCGTATCAAGAAAACCTTTATTATCATGCCGCGATTTGCCGACGGTGCTTTCATCCTCAACGAGGGAAATGCCGGTAATGAGACGGGTACGTTGTCGTATATCGACCTCCGTCGCCACGTGGCCATCGACAGTGTGTATCAACGGGTGAATGGTTCTAAGTTAGGCAATGTGTGCCAAGGCCTGTTCATTGCTAACCAGAAGATGTATATCATCTCTCAAAACGGAGCGAAAAATGGTGGTGAAGGATTGCTGACCATTGCCCGAGCCAATAGTTTAGAGAAAGTGAAGGTGTATAACAACGAAACGTTGGGCGGTGCCAATCCTACCAACGTAGCCGTTGTTGGCGACCATATCTACCTGACTACCTACAACACGGGCAAGCTGTTTCACCTGAGTGAAGCCAATGAAAAATTAACGGAAATTGCCGGTGTATCCAAGGTTTCAAAACTTCCTATGGTGGTTATCGGTAAGAAACTCTTTGCTATGGGGGCTAACTGTGTCTACGTGGTAGAGGGCGAAGAATGCATTGCTACCATTCCCGTAGCAGGAAAACCGAGCGGTATACAGAAAGGTGGTGACGGAAACTTATGGCTTTCGTACACTTCGCCGGGTACTATCTGCCGTATTAATCCCAAAGATTACAGTGTGATAGCTTCTCATACCGTGACTCCCGCCATACAGGCAGGCTGGGGATGTGCACCTGCTTTCTATCTCCACAAAGACCAAGTGTACTTTGTTTCGGCAGGAACCAAACTTTACAAGCACGACTTTACAGCCAATACCACTACCCCTGTCATGGATTTAAAGACCCTGATAGACTCCAATATCTTCTACAACGGTTTCGGTGTAGACCCCGTTTCAGGTGCTAAAATCTATACGGCCTTTTCTGACTACGGTAAATACAAAGAGAACAAGACGTGTCTCTTTGACGTGGAGGGCAGCGGGGGCAAGAAATTCTTCTTCAATAAGCTGACCGCATTCCCTGCCGGTGTGTTCTTTACTTCGTCGTTTCAATAAATGAAATCACGACGTTGTGTAGATGACAGACACAGCTTTGCAGAACTTATAGACATATTCATGGCACGATGAAAACTGTGCCGGTATCACAAAAGAGGTAAACCGTTGCAAAAAAACGGTTTACCTCTTCTCTTTTTTATGCTATGGGATGTGATGCCTCATTGTAGGCAAATGCGTTTCAAGGGAATGACCGATGAGGGTTAAATATTGCGCTCTCGGTCAATTCGGTCTAAGAGGCGGTCGCTTATCCCCGTAACGGTTTTCCGGCAAAACATTTTCCCCGATTGTTTCAAGGCCGGCCAATCTTCCTCTGTCAGTACTTTGATGACGGGGTGGTAGTCGATATAGGTGAGCGGCGTCAATGCCGAGAGCGAGGTATATCGGCCTTCCTGCAACATGCAACGGGAGGCAAAGGGACTGTTGAAAGCTATCGTTTGGATGAATGTCTCGTCAGGACAGAACGCCGTGGAGAAATATTTCACGAGGGCTTTGTTTGTGTCCCATTCATGCAGTACATAAGCAGCTAATTCGGGAGAGATTGCCCACCATGATGCCCCTTTATAGAGTTGATATTCAATCCCTTGTAGGCGGAACGACAAGGGCTTGCGAATGCCTATTCCGTAAGTCAGCCGTTGAAGAGCCACTCTTAGCTTATTGGGGAACGAACCGGCTTTCCACGGGTGTCCATTGAGCCATCTGTAACGCCGATAATTCACTGCCGCTGCGCCTTGATGGGTCATACGGATGCCTTGCAATATTTCTTTGTCGCCCAAACGGCTGAAGAATTCGATGATGCGTGCATTGCTCCACAGCGGATAGTCCAGACCGCTGATGGCAATGAGACGATGAAAGGTGCCGGAGGAAAGTGCCTCGCGAAGGAGTTCCATTTGGTATTCCACCTGCCGGATGCTGCCCCACATTACGTTTATCCGTCGGCTGAGCAGATGTACCCGTGGGTCTTTGCGGAGTGAAAGAAAAGGGGTGATGTCGGTCTTACTGTCGATATGGATGAAAAAAGCTGCGTCTTCGGGCAGACTTTTCAATAGTCTTGCCAGATGAATGGGGTCTGTATGGGCGGAAATAAGAAAGGCAAGTGTCATTGTTTCCTGATTTTCTGAAGAATAAAAGCCGTACATTCATCAAGTATTTTTACACGTGCCAACCGCATCACACCGTAGTAGAGCAGAGCGGAGAGAAAGATACGGACAGCAAGGAGCAGCGGAAGGGAGTGAATGGAGCGGGTCAGTAATCCTGTGAGCACCATCACCCCAAGGGCAGCAAAAGCAAAGGGAAGCGTGTCTTTGAGAAACGGGAAAAGACCGTAGCCCGTCAGTCGGCGCGTAAACTCATGCCAAACGAAGAGCCAAAGCAGGTTGAGCGCAGTATAAGCCATCACCATCGTACGGATGCCTAACGGCCAGATAAGCAACATCAACACAATTTGGATGACACCGAGACTGAATGTGCAACCGAAGAAAATATTGGAACGTCCCTTGCTGATAATCATATTGGAAAGCAGGGTGCAAAGCGGCATCACGGCGCCACTGATGCAAAGAATCTGCAGGAGGTGTGCACTGACGAGCCATTTCTCCGTGAGCGCAAGTACGATAAACTCTTCGGCAACAAGTCCAAGACCGAACAGCAAGGGAAAAGAGATGAAAGCGGTGAACCTCATCATTTTGCGGAAAGCCTGCAGTTGGCGGTCTTGCTCGCCGTTTAAGTCTACCAACACAGGCTGTGCCACAATGTTTACCATACCTTGAACGAGAGAGAAGCACTTGAAGTCCCATTGATAGGCTTGGTTGTAATTTCCCGTATCGTGGGCAGAGAAGTATCGCCCGAGCAGGATGTTGAGAATGTTGTTGTTGATATGTGTGGTGATGGTTGTGGCCAAAATCTTGCAAGAGAAACGAAACATCTTGCGTATCGGCGTAAAATCAATGTGCCTTGTCGGTCGCCAAGACGAGTAATGCCAGAGTAGGAGCGTGTTGGTGGCCGTGAAAACAATGGTTTGCGTGGCAATCGACCAATAGGAGAAACCCATCCATGCCATGCCGGCACCTACGACGCTCGACAGTAACACGGCCGTCATTCCTGTCTTGGCCTGCTGTTTGGTATTAAGGTTTTTAAAGAGATAGGCTGCCTGTGCTGTGCCCAAACACGAGAAAAGAATGCTGAGAAAGGCGTATCGACAGAGCCATACGAGGGCAGGTTCGTGGTAATAAGCGGCAATGAGTGGTGCAGAAAGAAAGAGAAGAGCATACAGTCCTACTCCCATGAAGACATTGAACCAAAACACCGAGTTGTAGTCTTCATGCTTAGGATGTTTCAAATTGGCAAGCGCTGCCGTGAAACCGCTGTTCTGCAACGCTACGGCAATCAGTGAAAAGACGGTAATCATGGCAATCATACCATAGTCGGAGGGCGATAGCAAACGTCCTAAAGCAATGCCAAAGACAAGTCCTACGAGCTGTTGCACACCGTTGCTCATGCCTCCCCAAAAGAGTCCCTTTGCTGTTTTCTCCTTTAATGATTCCATGTTTTCAACCGCAAAAGTAACATTTATCACGATAAGTGCAAAGAAAACGACAGGGTTTTTACACCTTATTATATAATAGACAATTCCTTTCGAACGAACGAGAGGACTGTGGACGAGAAGAGAAAGCAAACAAGGGCAGGCTTAAACTTACCTTTTGTGTGTTAAAAAACCATAACCAATAAGCGAAAATGAGTATGTATTCAAACATTACTTCGTACCTTTGCAGTCCGATTATTTCGGGGATACGCTTAGAGTCCCCAAGGGTATCGTGTTAATAGTTGTGTCTTTGGCCGAGCACGACGGTTAGTGAATCGGTATTCTAAACGAAGTAAATAAGTTTTTTAGTAGTACAAACAATTCAATTGAAGATGAACACTTTAAGTTACAAGACTATTTCCGTGAACAAGGAAACAGCAAAGAAAGAGTGGGTTGTGATAGACTGCACCGGTCAGGTTGTAGGTCGTCTCTGCTCGAAAGTTGCCAAATTGCTTCGCGGAAAGTACAAACCTTCTTTCACTCCTCACGTAGATTGTGGGGACAACGTTATTCTTATCAATGCCGACAAGGTGGTTTTTACCGGTAAGAAAGAGACCGATAAGATCTACACACGCTATACGGGATACCCTGGCGGACAACGTTTCAACACTCCAGAGCAGCTTCGCAAGAAGCCCGACGGTGCAGAAAGAATCCTTCGCCATGCAGTGAAAGGCATGTTGCCTAAAGGCCCTCTGGGACGTAAAATATTGAGTAATCTCTATGTTTTCAATGGTACAGAGCACAATAAGCAAGCACAGCAACCCAAGACCATCGATATCAACCTGTATAAATAATAAGGAATAATGGAACAAATCAATGCAATCGGTCGCCGGAAGAGCGCTGTCGCTCGCGTTTATCTCAAAGAAGGAACCGGCAAGATTATTATCAATAAAGTAGACCTTACCCAGTATTTCCCCTCTGCTATCTTGCAATATGTGGTGAAGCAACCCCTTGAACTGCTTGAAGCAACAGAGAAATACGACATCAAAGCTAACCTCGATGGAGGTGGTTTCACAGGTCAGAGCCAAGCATTGCGCCTTGCTATCGCCCGTGCACTTGTAAAAGTGAACGAGGAAGACAAGAAAGCGCTCAAAGACCAAGGCTTTTTGACCCGCGATTCACGTGCTGTTGAGCGTAAGAAACCCGGTCAGCCGAAAGCTCGCCGTCGCTTCCAGTTCAGTAAGCGTTAAAGCTATCGGAAATCAATGTTTAGCATCCAAACTGTTGAGACTTGCGGGATGAAATGCCTGACACTGTCGGGCAAGGTATTTCACGATTACCCAACGGTTGGTTCTAAAAACTTAAACGGAAAGTAAACAATAAAAAACAAAAACAAATGTCAAGAACAACTTTTGACCAACTCCTGCAAGCCGGTTGTCACTTCGGACACCTTCATCGCAAATGGAATCCTGCTATGGCTCCTTACATCTTCATGGAACGCAATGGCATCCATATCATCGATTTACACAAAACCGTAGCAAAGATTGACGAAGCTGCGGAAGCTCTGAAGCAGATAGCTAAGTCAGGAAAGAAGATTCTCTTCGTTTCTACTAAAAAACAGGCCAAAGATGTAGTGGCAGAAAAGGCCGCTGCTGTGAATATGCCTTATGTGACTGAGCGTTGGCCGGGCGGTATGCTCACCAACTTCCCTACCATCCGTAAGGCTGTGAAGAAAATGTCTACCATCGACAGACTGATGAATGATGGAACGTTTTCTAATCTTTCCAAACGCGAACTCCTTCAGATTAGCCGTCAGCGGGCTAAACTTGAGAAGAACCTCGGTTCCATCTCAGACTTAACTCGCTTGCCCAGCGCCCTCTTTGTCGTAGACGTTATGAAAGAGGCAATTGCTGTAAAAGAGGCCAATCGCTTGGATATTCCCGTTTTCGGTATCGTGGATACCAACTCCAATCCTAACGATATAGACTTCGTTATCCCTGCCAACGACGATGCCAAGGACAGCATAGAGGTAATACTCTCTGCCTGTTGCAGTGCCATTGCCGAAGGTCTGGAGGAAAGAAAGGCTGAAAGAGCCGATGAGAAGGCTGCTGCCGAACAGGCTGAAGAGGCCGCAGAAGGCAAGAAACGCGGTACCCGCAGAGCACGTAAAGCAGAAGCTACTCCCGTAGCAGAAGCGCCTCAGACAGAAGCTCCGGCCGCTGAATAACCCTACATAAACACTTAAAAAGAAACGAAAATGGCTGTTAATATAGCAGAAATACAAAAACTTCGTAAAATGACCGGTGCCGGTCTGGCAGATTGCAAGAAAGCACTTGCCGAAGCAGATGGCGACATCAATAAAGCAATTGAAATCATTCGTGAGAAAGGACAGGCCATTGCTGCCAAGCGTTCTGACCGCGATGCATCGAATGGCTGTGTGCTTGTGAAGTATGATAACGGCTTTGCCGCCATCATTGCGCTTAAGTGCGAGACCGACTTTGTTGCCAACAATGCCGACCACATCAAGCTGACACAGGCAATACTCGATGCTGCCGTGGCCAAGAAAGCAAAGACGCTTGATGAGGTAAAAGCACTGATTTTAGCCGACGGACATAGCGTTGAAGATGCTGTCATTGCTCGTTCAGGCATCACCGGTGAGAAGATGGAACTCGACGGCTACCTTACCTTGGAAGGAGAGAACATCTATACGTACAATCATCAGAACACCAATCTGCTTTGTACCTTAGTCCAAACCAACAAGCCGGCACCCGTTGAAGGGCATGCTATCACCATGCAAGTGGCAGCAATGAATCCCGTTGCACTCGATGAAGCCAGCGTTCCCCAGTCAATTAAGGACGAGGAATTGCGCGTAGCCATAGAGAAGACCCGCGAGGAGCAAGCCGCTAAGGGTAAAACACCAAGCGATGAGATGTTGCAAAAGATTGCACAAGGCCGTATGGGCAAGTTCTTTAAAGAATCGTGTCTGCTGAATCAGGAATTCATACAAGATTCCAAGCTCTCAGTAACCGAGTATCTGCACGCTGCAGACAAAGAGCTGACCGTAGTAGCTTTCAAGCGTTTCACACTTCGCGCTGAATAATTACGACACGGAAGCATATTTATCAGGAGAGCCGGAGAAACTTTTTTCTCCGGCTCTTCTTGTTTTCTGTATGAGCAGGTGTAAACATCAGCATGTCCTTTTATAAGATTTCACTACATGAAAAGGGCATGAAGTCCCTTTCTGTTCTAAGTGGAGAGGAGGAGAAAGTGTTGATTCTTCCGGTACAACGAGAACAAAAAGCAGACGAAGAGAGAATCTATGAAAATTAAAACATGCTTTTGCGGAGAGATTAGAGATTGTTTTGTACCTTTGCATAAGATAGCCTGCGTTCAGCAATCAGAAAGTAAACTTTCATTGCGTTCACTTGTACTATCTTTGCATAAGAAAAGTAGCATGCAGACAGTCGAGAGTTGTTTCTCGTGGGATTCATGGCATTTATTCGGAAAAGCCATAAAAAGAGGATAAAAATATGACATGGTTAGAGGGCTTGTTCAGCCTGCATTCGTCACTTCAAACTATCATTATATTGTCGCTGGTCTGTGCCGTCGGATTAGCAGCAGGCAAGATTCGCATTTTCGGAGTTTCGCTCGGAATTGCTTTTGTCTTCTTTATCGGCATCCTCGCAGGTCATTTGGGACTCAGCATTGATGCCCAAATGCTGGATTATGCAGAGAATTTCGGATTGATACTCTTTGTATATACGTTGGGACTTCATGTGGGGCCATCGTTCTTTTCGGCCTTTAAGCACGAGGGAAAAGAATTCAATCTATGGGGCGTTGCCGTGATTGTGGTTGGCACACTCTTAGCTCTGCTGCTTTGTCAGATTACCTCGGTAGGCATCCCCGACATGATGGGACTGCTTTGCGGAGCAACGACAAACACACCGGCATTGGGTGCTGCTCAATCAGCTCTTCAGCATTTGGGACTTCCTACGGGAGGTGCCGCATTGGGATGTGCCGTTACCTATCCGTTGGGTGTTGTGGGCGTTATCCTTGCTATCTTGTTGATGCGCAAACTCTTCGTGAACCCCGAAGACCTCGAACCAAAGAGCGACGGCAATGAGAATGATACGTTTGTAGGACAGTTCGTGGCCATCAATCCGGCTATCGCAGGGAAGACGATTGCCGAAATTTCACAGATGACGCATTTCAAGTTTATCATCTCCCGTATCTGGCGTGACGGACAAGTGATTGTACCCATATCATCCAACCATATACACCTGAACGACAGTGTACTTGTCGTTACTACGAAAGACGATGCAGAGGCCATGACATTGCTCTTCGGAAAGAGGGTGGAGAAAGACTGGAACCGCGAACAAATAGATTGGAATTCGATAGACTCAAAGGTGGAATCGAGGGTGCTCGTCATCAGTCGTACCGAGCTCAATGGAAAACTCTTGGGTCAGCTGCAACTCCGGCATACGTATGGTGTGAACGTAAGTCGTGTGATGCGAGGCGATGTGAAGCTCCTGGCCACACCCGACCTGCGTTTGCAATACGGAGACCGCGTGGCCGTTGTAGGTGCCCCGCAAGACATTGACAACGTAGAGGGCTTTCTCGGTAATGCTGTCCAAACGCTCAATGAACCCAATCTGGCTGCTATCTTTATAGGAATCATCCTCGGTCTGGCACTCGGAACCATCCCTATCAGTATTCCGGGCATGGATGTTCCTGTGCGGTTGGGCATTGCTGGAGGCCCTATTCTTGTAGGAATACTCGTCGGAACTTTTGGCCCACGGTTCCATTTGATTACTTACACCACCCGAAGTGCTTCGCTGATGTTGCGTAAACTCGGACTTTCCCTTTATTTGGCGTGCCTCGGTTTGGAAGCCGGAGGAGGCTTTTTTGAAACCGTTATCAGGTCGGAGGGGCTGCTATGGATAGGCTTGGGTTTCCTACTCACCGTCGTTCCCGTACTTATTGTAGGTCTGATTGCACTCAAAACACGCAGGATGGACTACGGTACGATTTGCGGAATACTCTGCGGTTCCATGGCTAATCCCATGGCATTGAGCTATGCCAACGAGACGATAAAAGGCGACAGCAGTTCCGTGAGCTATGCCACAGTTTATCCGTTGAGCATGTTTATCCGCGTGATTATTGCACAGGTTATCGTGATGTTCTTTGCTTGAAAAGCATCAGAGATGTTCTAAGAAATCCTCCGCGCCCATTCTTTCACCCTTTCCCCTTTAGTCCTTCATATTCAGATAGATAAAAGGCGTTATGAAAGAGCTATGCTTTGACGTCCAGAAAGCAAAGTGTCCGGACATCGGAAAGGCACAACGAAGAAGCACTCCGACAGTTTGTGACGGATTTCCTTACAAGCGGTTCCGCCATCGGTGCTTACGCATTGAAATACAGCAAGATAGCAGAGCGTTTCTAAGAGCTA
>ERZ772960.679-NODE-679-length-29214-cov-3.885799_pt1 | contig 29214 bp, 20 predicted proteins | sample MGYA00580678_ERZ772960 | MGnify/ENA primary metagenome ERZ772960 (study PRJEB29015, sample SAMEA2737930) | human oral metagenome | biome: human oral; feature: human-associated habitat; material: dental | place: China | collected 2059 ... | reverse complement strand
AATCCACCAAGTTGCATAAGTTGAAAACTTAAATCCTTTGGTGTAGTCAAACTTATCAACGGCCTTCATCAGCCCCATGTTCCCTTCTTGAATCAAATCCAGGAACTGCATGCCACGCCCAACATAGCGCTTTGCAATTGAGACAACAAGACGAAGGTTTGCAGAAATAAGCTGCTGCTTGGCGTCAAGTCCTACAGACTCAATACGCATGAGGCGGCGCTGCTCTGCACGGTTAAGCTCGATGAGGCCATCTTCAAAGTCCTCCAGCTTCTGAGAAGCTGCAGTGCCTGCCTCAATCTTCATAGCAAGGTGAACCTCTTCTGATGCAGTAAGCAGGTCAACCTTACCAATCTCTTTAAGATACATGCGGACAGGATCGCCGGTAAGCATAACCGTAGTGGTGTCTGAGCGGCGAGCACGAGCGCGAGAAGAACGTTTTGGCTTGGAGACTTTTGCCTTAGAAACAGAGCGGAGAGCCTCTTTAACCTCACGCGCCTCATTTACGGCATCAAAATCTTCATCATCTTCATCTTCAAAATCAGATGAGTCATCCAAGTCATCATCGGATGAAAAATCGTCCTCTGCGGCGTCATCTTCAATGGCGAAAGAAACGGTTGCTTCAGATGCGGTAGTAATCTCAACACCTTTAACGCGCAGCGAATCATACAGGTCAGAAAGCTCATCATCGTTAACGTCAACCTCACGAATGGCAACCTGAATATCGTCTTCGCTGATACTACCGTTAGACTTTGAAGAACTTACCAGATCATCAACAATCTTAGTAAGCTCATCTGAGAGTTTGACCTCTTCATTTGCCTTTTTTGCAGCCACAAATATCCTTTCGATAGATTAGCGCAAATCTTTATACCCAAAAGTTTCTCTACCTAATCAAACTACTCATTTTAATTTATAAAAAAATCAGATGAGTAGCATCCCCATAAAATGAGTATTTTCTACTGTCCCGAAGTAAGCCTCTTGCCTAACTCAAGCGCTCGTGTCTGAAGCTCCTGTGCAGCAGCAAGTTGCTCTTCTGCTAGAGCTCCGTCAGAAGACTCCCCCGCATAAGAACTGGAGCGTAAATTAGAACGAATTTCTCGCAATTTACGCTGTACCGAGTAGTAGTCAACAGTATCCACAATAAACTCAAGCGAACGACGTGTATCGGAGTTGCCCTCAGATATCACGCGACCAGAAGAAAGAATGGCCGCTGCGTTTGGCTCAACAGCCGCAGCTGCAGCAACAACTTGCGCTGGCGTAGCACCCTCTGGAGTTGCAAGCATGGCCCACGCCATGGTTTGATGGCGAGCGTCGGCCCAGACAAAGTCTGCAATACGGTCTTGATACTCTCGTACCAAGGACAGATTTGTTGCCATGGCGCTTAAGAGCTCAAGTTCTGAGTTGACCTGTCTGCGGTCTTCAGCGGAAAGTCCCAGCGAACCGTGTGGTACATAAGCATCAGCAGGAACACCATACGACGATGGATCGTCATATGACGGAACCTCGTCGTACGGTGGGACATCATCGTATGAGGGACCCTCGGCATAAGCTGGAACTTTAGGGGCAGAGTTGAATGAGGAGTTATGCGAAGAGGTGTGGGCATTCTTATAAGGCTGTTTGCGCGCCATCTTTGAAGTGCGTGAATCTGCAGCGTCGTCTTGAATAGGTGCGGCTTTAATTGCGCGCTTTGCTTCCTCGACATCAATGTGAAGCAGGTCTGACACACGAAGTGCATACTCGCTCAGAAGTACCGATGTCTTGAGCGGGGCCAATAAGGATGCTAAAGCCTCAAGCGCTTTGACTCGACCACCGGGTACAGATAAGTCAAACTGAGCTGTTGTGGCATCAAAGACAAAGTCCATAAGCGGACGAGCTGCATCTAAGATAGGACGTAGCTTTTCTGCACCCGATTCGGCGAGAAACTCCATGGGGTCCTGATTATTTGGCAAAACAACACAGAGAAAAGCAGCGGTTGTTTTATCGATAAATTTAATAGCACGTGCGGCAGCGTGTTGACCTGCAGCGTCGCCGTCAAACATGCAAATAATTTTGCGCGCACGCTGGCGATCAATAAGCTTGACATGCTCAGACGTAAATGCGGTACCAAGAGCTGCCACAGTATTAGTAAAGCCAGCCTCGTGCATGGCAATAACATCTGTGTAGCCCTCACAAATTATGGCTTCAGACTGAGCTGCAATAGTCTCTTTTGCCACGTCGTAGGCAAAGAGGTGTTTACCTTTATTAAAGACGGAAGTGTCCCTGGTATTTAGATACTTAGGAGCGTTTTCTACCTTTTTAGTAATTCGACCACCAAAAGCAATGGTTCTTCCCTGTTCATCATGAATTGGGAACATCACACGATCATAGAACCAGTCGCTGATTCGGCCGTTACGCTCAACAGCAAGGTTAGCTGCAATCATCTCTTGCGTGGTATAGCCACATTTACGCAAGTGTGCCACAAGTGCACCTCTACCAGGCGCATATCCCAACTTCCAGCGCTTACAGACAGCTGCTCCAAATCCGCGACCAGAGAGATATGCACGCGCCGCCTCAGGACCTTCTCCCCTTCCGCGCATAAGCATGGAGTGGAAGTAATTCTCGGCTTCTGTAAGGCACTCAATCAGGCGATTCTTGCGAGGGCCTTTAGAAACATGAGCCTCTTCTGAAAGCGTAATGCCTGCTTTATCAGCAAGGTATCTAATGGCATCAGGAAAATCCAGGTTTTCTCGCTTCATGACATAACTGAAGACGTCTCCGCCTTCGGAGCAGGCGCCAAAGCAGTGCCAAAGACCCGTGAACGGGTTTATCTTAAATGAGGGGCTTTTTTCTTGGTGGAAGGGACAGCATCCCCAATAGTCCTGACCTCGGGGTTTTAGCTCAACTGTCTCGGAAACAAGCGTGACAAAATCAGTAGCCTGTCTTACACGCTCTTTATCTTCATCAGTTATCATCTTCCACCTCCCCGCTTTCTAAGTTATATGAAGTCGTACCCAGATTCTGGGCTACCCAATCTATATTTCCACGAACGGCTTGCTTGAGGTCTTCCAGCGAATCAAATTTTTTAGATTCCCTCAGTCTCTTCACAAATACCGTCTGAACCTGTGAATCATATAAGTTACCGCTAAAACCTAGAAGATTAGCCTCAAGCAAAGGTCCTGTTTGAGACTCAAATGAAGGAGCTTTGCCCACATTAACTGCAGCGGGCCATGCTGTTGCGTCGTGGACCACATAGCACGCATACACACCATCTTGTGGAATGCAATCGCGCAGGTCAAGCGCAACATTTCCTGTAGGAAAACCAAAGCCAGTACCCTGGCCACGACCATGTTTAACCACACCGCTTAAAAAGTGCCAGCGGCCTAACAGGCTTGCCGCCTCCTCAACTTTGCCCTGTTCAAGCAAGTCTCTAATACGAGTAGCAGAGATTTTCTGTCCACCTGAACAAAAGAGCTCGTGAGCATGAACTTCAAAACCATGTTTGTGTCCAAGCGAGATGAGCAATGCGCTTCCTTCAGCGCCTTGTGCGCCCAAACCAAAGTCAGAACCCACATGAACGGACACAGCTGAGACACTTGGAAGCAGCTTGCCCTCGACGTATTGTGTGGCGCTCAACGCTGCAAACTCGCGGGTAAAGTGATGCACCAGAATGCCGTCCACACCCCACGCGGCAAGCGCACGAAGCCTGTCTTCTCCCGAGAGCAAACGTCGAGGAGACCCATCGAACAGCACCTCAACAGGATCGGGCAGAAACGTCACAGCAACAAGTGGCACATTACGAGCTTCAGCGTCCTTTTTAGCGCTGGCGAGAAGCCCCTGGTGGCCCTCATGAAGACCGTCAAAGACACCAAGTACGCACACGCAAGGTTGTTTATAGCAGTCAGAACGCAGTGTATAGAGGTCAGCGTCACCAAGCTCAAGCGGAGCTGGCAGATGACTTCCATACAAAACAGATTCTCTTATACGTTCTACCTTGTTCACGTACGTCCTTACTTACACAAAATACCTTGAGAGAAGTTAGTCTGGCAGACTAGACAGGAACCTTGCCTTGTCCAAATTCCCACAAGAGCATCATCCCACACAAGGCTGACCAGCGAGTTATTAGTAACCTCAGAAAGATCTTCTGGAATACCAAAACGCTTTCCAACCTCAACACATTTGTATTCTGCTCCAGTCAACCCGTGCACAGGATAACCAAGAACCTCAGTTGGATTAATGCGTTTGGCTTCAAGCACTTGAGCTGGGCTTTGTTCAAGCTCTTCTAATGAAGCGCAGCTACCAAGCGTAATGGGGCCAGAGAACGTCCTTCTTAGTCCACTAATGTGAGCCTCTGTTCCAAGAGACTGACCAAGGTCTCGAGCAATACTTCTAATGTAGGTGCCTTTTGAAACATCAAACGCAACCGTCCATACCAGTGATTCATCCGTAGTAGAAGGTTTGCGCACTGCCAAAAGAGTAGCGTCGTAAATAGAGACTCTACGAGCTGCAAGCTCTGGCGTCTTACCTTCACGAACAAGCTGATAGGCACGCTTGCCATCAACAGAGATTGCAGAAACTGCAGGTGGAAGCTGGTCTACAGTACCCACCAACTTTGCGCAGGCCACACGGGCAAACTCTTCCTCACGCAACTCGGCAGGTACAGGTGCCGTGGCCACCACCTCACCGTCTGCATCATCCGTTGAGGTGCGTACTCCAAACGAAATGTCGGCTACATATCCCTTGCGGTCAAGCGTCAGAAGTCCCAACAGTTTTGTTGCAAGGCCAATGCCCACTACCAGCACGCCGCTTGCATTAGGATCCAAGGTGCCTGCATGTCCCACGCGTTTCTCGCCAAATGCACGGCGAACACGAGAAACCACGTCATGGCTGGTTAAACCAAGAGGCTTGTCAACTGCAATAAGTGCGTTAATTCCACTTGCTCCTCGCTTCACCTATGACTCCTTGTCAAGCGCGAGAAGATCAATGAGCAGAGGGACTATCTGAGTAAATACATCGTCAATGGTGCCTTCAGCAGTAAAGCCTGCAGCAGCAGTGTGACCACCACCGCCCATTTGACGTGCAACACCAGAGATATCAAGCTGAGACTTGGAGCGCAAGTTGCCACGAACCTTTCCACCATCTACCTCTTTGAGGAAGAGGGCAATTTCTGTTCCCTCAACACAGCGCACAACATCTACCAGGCCATCCATTTCGGCAAGAGGAACACCTGATGCAGAAAGATCTGCGGTAGTGACATAGCTGTAGGCAACACGGCCCTCACCAAAGGTGCGAATACGACCCATAACCTTTGCGGCAAGGTGAAGGTAGGCCAAGCGATCACTCTGATAGACATGAAGTGCAATCTGAGATGGAGAAGCACCTGCTTCTACCAGCAAACTTGCAATCTCAAAAGCCTCGTCGTCAGCGTTTTGGTACTGGAAACGACCAGTATCAGTTACCAGAGCACACATAAGGCATTGCGCCTCTGATGGAACAAGCTCTGTTCCCAAATGACAGGCAAACTCAGTGATAATGACACCGGTTGCCGCCGCATCAGGACGCACGAGCCCTGCATTCCAATACACGTTGTTGTATGGGTGATGGTCAAGCACTGCTACCGTCTTGGAGCGCTCCATCAGCGCTTCTGCATCAGCCAAACGTCCTGCAGTAGAAAGGTCTACGCAGATAAAAAGGTCTGGAGTACCCTCGTACTTATTTGCAGGCACAAAGCTGTCAGTACCATCAAGAAACTTGTAAATACGTGGTACTTCCCCATCAGCATCTGCCAAAAGATTAGTGACAGTTTTGCTAGGCCATCTTCTCTGAATAATGGAAGAAAGTGCTAATCCAGAGCCAATAGCATCTCCGTCAGGAGAAGTATGTGCGCAAACGACGATTGACGAGGCCTGCTCAATAAGAGCAATAACCTCGTCAAATTCTGGACGACTGACTTTTGTATTCAGTGACGTCACTTACTTACGCCTCCTCGTCAGAATTCTCTTCATCAAAAGCTAGAGGGTATCCAAACTCGTCTTTCTCGACACCAAGAGTTGGTGGAACTACCTCAAGCGCCTGAGCAATACGCTCAGCCTCATCGGTAGTGGTATCAATTTTAAAATCAAGCTCAGGAGTTACACGCCAGTTCAACGCATGACCCAAAAGCGAGCGAATCCTGCCCTTTGCACGCTTGAGAGCTGCGAGGACCTTCTCGTAACGATCAGGCTCACAGCTTACATACGCGCGCATAAAGGACTTATCAACCGAGACCTCACAGCTTGTGATAGTCACAAGCTGGAGATCAGGGTCAGAAATTTCAAACAAAAGGATCCAGCTGAGCTTTTCTCGAGCAATCTCATTAGTACGACGAGAAAACTGATTCTGTTTCATGCTGTCCCTTCTTACTCGGTACGAGCCACCTGCTCAATGCGATAGCCCTCGAGCTGGTCGCCAGGCTTGATGTCCTGGAAGTTCTCAAGGCCAATACCGCATTCATAGCCGGATTTAACGCTCTTAACGTCGTCTTTGAAGCGTCTGAGCGATGCAATCTTTCCGTCGTAGACAACAAAACCGTCACGAATAAGTCGGATGTTATCGTCGCGAGAAATCTCGCCCTCAGAAATCATGCAGCCTGCAGCAATACCAACCTTAGGAACCTTGAAGGTATCGCGAACCTCAGCAACGCCAGTCTGAACTTCCTGCTCAGTTGGCTTAAGCATACCAATACGAGCAGCATCAATCTCTTCGATTGCCTTGTAGATTACGCTATAGGTTCTAATCTCAACGCCTACGCGCTCTGCAGCAAGCTTGGCTTTTGCATCTGGACGGACACCAAAGCCAATGATGATTGCATTGGATGCATCAGCAAGAACAACGTCGGTCTCGGTGATTCCACCAACAGCAGAGTGAATGGTGCTGATACGAACTTCGGACTGGTCCATCTTATCCAGAGAGTCCTGGAGAGCCTCGATGGAGCCCTGAACATCAGCCTTGATGATGAGGTTGAGTTCCTTGACGTCACGGTCAGCCATGGTATCAAAGAGGTTCTCAAGGGTAACGTGCTTAACACGGTTCTGCTCTTCAATACGAGCCTTAAGAGCGCGCTGGTCAGCAAGCTCTCGAGCGTCGCGCTCCTCCTGGAAGACACGGAACTCATCACCTGCGCCAGGAACGGTCTGCAGACCAAGAATCTCAACTGCGTCAGAAGGACCTGCAGTAGTAACTGCGTTGCCCTTAGGATCAAGCATCGCACGGACGCGACCAAAGGCCATACCAGCAACAAGAGCATCGCCGATGTGGAGCGTACCGCGTGTAACCAAAACAGTAGCAACAGAACCGCGACCGCGGTCAAGCTTAGCCTCAAGAACGTTACCAGAAGCAAAGGTGTCTGGGTTTGCCTTCAGCTCAAGGACATCTGCCTGCAAAAGAATGGTCTCGAGAAGATCGTCGATGCCCAAATTCTGCTTAGCGGAGATGTCAACAAACATGTTCTGTCCGCCCCACTCCTCAGGAATAACACCATACTCGGTGAGCTCCTGACGAACGCGGGTAGGATCTGCGCCTGGCTTATCAATCTTGTTGACAGCAACAACAATTGGAACGCCAGCAGCCTTTGCATGGTTAATGGACTCAATGGTCTGAGGCATAACGCCGTCGTCTGCAGCAACAATCAGAATGACAATATCGGTAACCTTTGCACCACGAGCACGCATAGCGGTAAAGGTCTCGTGACCTGGGGTATCGATGAAGGTAATCTCACGGCCGTTAATGGTGACCTGAGAAGCACCGATTGCCTGTGTAATACCGCCGGCCTCGCCAGCTGCAACGCCAGTGTGACGGATTGCGTCCAGAAGCGATGTCTTACCGTGGTCAACGTGGCCCATGACGGTAACTACTGGAGGACGTGGCTTCAAGTCCTTAGGATCATCGTAGAAGGTGAAGGAATTCTCCTCTTCCTTGGACATGATCTTAATCTGGCGACCAAGGTCATCAGCAACAATCTCAATAAGCTCATCGGACATGGTCTCGGTAAGCGTCAGAGGGTTGCCAAGCAGGAACAGACGCTTAATGATGTCATTTGCAGGAACGCCAAGAAGCTCAGCAAGTTCAGAGACAGTAGAGCCCTGAGGAACCTTTACAGTATCAAGCTGGGAAATATCCTGGTCATTTGCAAGTGCTTCCTCAATGCGCTGCTCCATAGCAGCCTCTGCAGCCTGCTTCTGACGACGCTCTTTACGCTTTTTACGGCGACCAGTGGACTCACGGCTTGCCTCTTCAATAGCAACGCGAGCCTCATTCAAAACGCGACTTCTGTTGTAAGCCTCAGCCTCACGCGCCATACGGCTATAACGGTCTTCTCCATCATCTCCGCCACGACGGTTCTTCTTGCGCTTACCATTTGGACGCTCATCAGACATGGAGGCGTCATCGCGCTCATTCTTGAAGTTGTGACGAGAAGGAGCACCACTTGCTTCACTTGCATTAGCGCGAGCGTGATTTCTTGGTCCTTTCTCGGCCTTCTTCTGAGCAGCAGACTCTGCAGCCTGCTGTTTCAAAACCTCTTCCTGCTGAGCAATCTGATCAAGCAGGTTATTGAAGGAAGGAGCAGCCTTAGGAGCAGTGTCCTTTACACGATTACGCTCAGCCTCTTCGGCCTCAAGACGCTTCTTCTCTTCTTCAGCGCGGCGGCGCTCCTCTTCTTTCTTACGAGCAGCCTCTTCTTTTGCGCGCTTCTTCTCTTCCTCAGCACGCTCAGCCTCACGCCTTGCCTCTGCAGCAAGACGCTCAGCCTCTGCTGCCTCTGCAGCAGCCTTTGCCTCTTTGGCAGCAGCCTCTTCCTCAGCAGCCTTCTGAGCTGCGATTTCAGCGGCACGAGCCTCCATAATAGGCTGGAGTTTCTTACGAACAATAGAAATATATGCATCTTCAAGCGTAGAAGAAGCAGACTTTGCAGGAATCTTCATGTCCGCAAGGTGCTCAAGCAATTCCTTGCTCTGCATACCATATTCTTTGGCAAGATCATGTACACGCATTTTTGCCATATATGAAAACCTTCCGGTTGACGGGATAGTTACAGGTAGTTGCCTAGATCAGTGAGTCTGGATCGGAAGAAATCTCTGCATTCTCCATGTCATCATGAATGCCGCAGAAATCAGAGCCAGGTCTTGCCATATTGCGGCAAGGAGTTCCATTTGGGCTCACATACTTGCAACGATGAGCAATCTCTTCATCGTCAACAGTCTCTTCAACAACCTCAGGAAGGTTGTTCAAAATGCTTGCAGCAAGGGACTCATTCTTGATGTCAATGTGAAGACCAGTCAGACGAGCAGCAAGACGAGCGTTCTGGCCCTCTTTACCAATAGCCAAAGACAGCTGGTCATCAGGAACAATAACAGTTGCATGTCCCGTAGCGCCATCAACAATAACGCGAGAAACACGTGCAGGTGAAAGCGCAGATGCAACGCAACGAGCAGCATCGTCAAACCAAGGCACAACGTCAACGCGCTCTCCACGAAGCTCAGAGACTACGGTGCGAACACGGCTGCCCTTAGGACCAACGCAAGCACCAACTGGATCAAGGCGCTCGTCAACGGAAGAAACAGCAATCTTAGAACGGACGCCAGCCTCACGAGCAATGGAGCGAATGCTTACGACACCGTCATAAACCTCTGGAACCTCAAGCTCAAAGAGACGACGGATAAGATCTGGATGAGTACGAGAAACAACAATTGGTGGACGCTGGCGCTCACCGCGAACTGCTGGCTGAGTTGCATTAGGATCGCGAACGTCTACGATAATTGCCTTAATGCGCTGGTTGTGAAGGTAGCGCTCGCCTGCTGGACGCTCATCGCGCTCATCAGGGAAACGACGCTGGTCAAAGTGTGGAAGCTCTGCCTCAACACCCTCACGAATCTTAATGATGGTGAAATCAGGAGTGGACTGAAGAACAGTACCAGTGATGATGTCACCAATACGACCGCGGAACTCATCATAAATCTGTGCACGAGCAGCGTTGCGTACAAGCGTCTTAATCTCTGCCTTAGCGTGCTGAGCGGCAATACGGCTTGTGTCTGGAGGAGTTACGTCTACCTCATCAAACTCTGTGTACTCACCAGTCTCCTCGTCTGGCTCACCCTTAGGAACAAGCTCATAGACGTAGACACGGCCAGTTGCCCTATCAATGGTGACACGAGCGCCAAAATCAAGATGAAGGACGTCAGCATAGCTTTTTGCCAAAGACTGCTCCAAACGGTCCAGCAGATACAACTCATCGATGTGCTTCTCCTGGCAAAGCAACATCAAAGCTTCCATCATTTCAGATGCCATGAATAATCCTCTCTATTTACTTCTTGGCTGAGGCCGAGAGATCAAAAACTGGTTTAATAACGCACTTCTTTAACTCAGACAAATCAACAGTACAGACCTCATCTTCTATCTGGATTGAGATAGTTGTACCCTCAATGCCCAAGAGTTTGCCAGTAAATTTACGGCGTCCCTCTGTGGCAGTAGTCTGAAGCTGAATCTCTTCTCCCGCAAAGCGCTCAAAGTCTTTTGCACGACGAAGTGGACGTGCCATTCCTGGAGAAGAAACCTCCAAGGTAAATGATGCTGGGAAAGGATCAAGCTCATCGATGGTATCTGAGATCCACGATGTTTCCTGAGCAACCTCATCAAGAGAAATGGTCTCTGCCTTCTCATCATCATGGTCAATTCTTACTCTGACCACAGGATTCTTAAAAGAACCAACAATCTCAACATCAACAATATCAATGTGGTGATTGAGTGCAGCCTGCTCTAGTGCGGACAAGATTTTCTTTGTTGCATCTTCGTTTTGCATTTGACCTCCTCATCTACATACAGAAAGGAAGCGGGGTCAAAACTCAACCCCACTTCCAACTAATAACAACTACGTTTAGAAATATCTTACGAGATAAAGGGCTTCTCGTCAAGTGTTTTTGCTGTTAGGCAACGATATTCACAAGTCGTCCCTTAACAACAATAACTTTTCTAATCTCTTTGCCCTCAAGCTGATCAGCAATTGCCTTGGTTGCGGCTGCAGTGAGCTCTTCCTCAGAAGCATCGGCAGAAACCTCAATGCGAGCGCGGACCTTACCTTTGAGCTGAACAGCAATCTCTACGGTATTGCTCTTTGCCTGCTCAGAATCAAACTCTGGCCAAGGCTGATGATAGACAGGAGTGTCTTTACCCAGAGCCTCGTGGCTGAGTTCCTCTGCCCAGTGAGGAATGATTGGCGCCAGCATAGCTACAACGTCATTAGCAACCTTGTAGCAAAGTGCTGCATCTCTGGACTCTGCAGGAACCTCGTTAATATAGGCACTTGCTGCATTAACCAGTTCCATGACTGCAGAAATTGCAGTGTTGAACTGACCCTTATCAAACTCAGTGGTGCAGCGGATTCCCATGGCATTAAGAACACGGTTGAGCTCAAGTGACTTAGGGTCCAAGGTGGTGTGGTCGAGTACGGCAGAAGCATCAGCGGTGCGAGAAAGCTCCCATACCACACGCCATGCGCGCTTGATAAAGCGGTTTGCACCTGCAACGACCTTCTCGTCCCAGTCAAAATCCTTCTCTGGTGGAGCAACAAAGAGAATAGCAAGGCGCATAGTATCTGCACCATAAGGCTCAATGACTGAGCTTGGAGGTACCACGTTGCCCTTTGACTTTGACATGGTGTCGCCATGCTCATCCTTGACCATACCCTGAGTCATCAGGTTCTTAAATGGCTCGTCGATGTCAATCATGCCCAGGTCACGGAGGACCTTAGTAAAGAAGCGAGAATACAAAAGGTGCAGAATTGCGTGCTCGATGCCACCAATATAATTATCTACCGGCATCCAACGGTCCACAGACTCTTTGGAGAAAGGAAGCTCAGTGTTATGTGGATCGCAGTAACGCAGATAGTACCAGCTGGAACAGGTAAAGGTATCCATAGTGTCAGTGATGCGCTTTGCAGGCTTTCCACACTTAGGGCAGGTAGTCTCTACAAACTCCTTGCACTCAGCAAGAGTGTCTCCTGCTGCCAGATCAAGATTATCTGGAAGCATGACAGGAAGCTGATCATAAGGAACAGGAACGTCACCGCAGCAATCGCAGTGAATCATAGGAATTGGATTGCCCCAATAGCGCTGCCTGGAAATGAGCCAGTCACGAAGACGGAACTGGACAGTTCTGCGACCAACGTTGTGCTCAGTCAGATAAGCAACAACAGCCTCTTCTGCCTCGGAATGTTTACCGCCACGGAGACCGGTAAAAGGACCAGATTGGACGAGAATACCCACGGTATCCATTGGTCCATCCCAATCAACAGAGGTTACCTTGTAATCAGTAACTCCCTTGAGCTCCTCATAGATATCAGTTCCCTCTTCACAGATGATAGGAACAATAGGCAGGTCATACTTCTTAGCAAAGTCAAAGTCGCGTTTATCGCCTGATGGAACGCCCATAACAGCGCCAGTACCATAGTCGAGAAGGACGTAGTCAGCAACCCAAATTGGTACGGTCTGTCCGGTAACAGGATTAATAGCGTAACGGCCGGTGAATACACCGTGTTTCTCGCGATCGGTACCCTGGCGATCAATGGAAGAAACCTTTACAGCTTCCTCATGAAGAGCGTCAAAAGCAGCCTTGTACTCTGAATCCCCTACCAGCTCAGCCGCAAGTTTAGACTCTGGTGGAAGTAGCATGAAGGTGCAGCCGTAAATGGTATCTGCACGAGTGGTAAAGACAGTCATCTTGGTATCAGTTGGTGTGACACCATCAGTATCTGCCAAGGTAAAGTCAATCTCTGCGCCCTCAGAGCGACCAATCCAGTTTGCCTGCATGGCGCGAACACGCTCTGGCCAACCCTCAAGCTGATCAAGATCATCGAGGAGCTCCTGAGCGTAATCAGTGATGCGCAGGTACCACTGGGAGAGCTCGCGCTTTTCTGGAACTGCACCACAACGCCAGCATTTGCCGTTAACTACCTGCTCGTTTGCAAGAACAGTCTTATCGTTAGGGCACCAGTTAACAGGGCTTGTTGCACGATATACCAGGCCCTTCTCAAGCATCTTAAGGAAAATCCACTGACCCCACTTGTAGTACTCAGGGTCGCAGGTGTTAAACATGCGGTCTTTGTCGTAGGCAAAGCCCATGCGGAACATAGTTTTTACAGCCTGGTCAATATTCTTATGAGTCCACACAGAAGGCTGAGTATTGTGCTTAATAGCAGCGTTTTCTGCAGGAAGACCAAAAGCATCAAAACCCATTGGATGCAAGACATCAAAACCACGCATACGGGCCTGACGAGCCATAGCATCGCCAATGGTGTAGTTACGAGCATGACCCATGTGAAGATCGCCCGAAGGATAAGGGAACATCTCTAGAACGTATTTTTTAGGCCTTGAGCTGTCTTCTTCTGTCTTGTAAAGATTCTGCTCTTCCCAGACACGCTGCCACTTGGTTTCAATGGCTTCAGCGTCATAGGCAGGAAAATCACCTGTATCGGATACGTTCTGTACTTCCTCGTTTTCCACGAGTTCCCCTTTCTTATAGCGATGCGTCACCAAGCAAAATACTTGGTGACGCTAGTAGTCCATAAATCCTGTGAGTTATGAACGGAAATTGTAGCTGACCTGCTGGTTTGAATCTTTCAGCAAGACATCGTGTGCGCCACCCTCAACAATTGAAGTTGAAGAGACAAGTGTAATCTTTGCCTTATCGCGAAGCTCAGGGATATCAAGAGCACCGCAGTTGCACATGGTGGATTTGACTTTCAGAAGTGATGCCTCAACGCCATCCTTCAGAGGGCCTGCATATGGAACGTAGGAATCAACACCCTCAACAAAGGAAAGACCGCGCTTATTGCCGCCAAGGTCGTAGCGCTGCCAGTTACGAGCACGTGCAGAACCCTCGCCCCAGTATTCCTTCATGTAAGAGCCGTTAACAATAACGCGGTCAGAAGGACTCTCGTCAAAGCGAGCAAAATAACGGCCAAGCATCATAAAGTCGGAGCCCATAGCAAGAGCAAGAGTCATGTGATAATCGTATACAATTCCACCGTCAGAGCAGATTGGAATATAGACGCCGGTCTCCTCAAAGTACTCATCACGAGCACGAGCAACATCAATTACAGAAGTTGCTTGACCACGGCCAATACCCTTTTGCTCACGAGTAATACAAATAGAACCGCCGCCAATACCAATCTTGATAAAATCAGCGCCAGCCTCGGCCAAGAAACGGAATCCCTCAGCATCTACAACGTTACCTGCACCAATCTTGACGGAATCACCATAAGTTGCACGAACCCATTCAAGCGTGCGCTTCTGCCACTCGGAATAACCCTCAGAAGAGTCAATGCACAAAACATCAGCGCCTGCTTCAACAAGCAAAGGAACACGAGTCTCATAGTCACGAGTATTGATACCAGCGCCAACCATATAACGCTTAGAATCATCAAGAAGCTCGTCTGGAGCAGACTTGTGGGAATCATAATCCTTACGGAATACAAGGCTAACCAGATGACCATTCTTATCAACAATAGGAAGGGCGTTAAGCTTGTTGTCCCAGATAATGTCATTTGCCTCTTTGAGAGACGTATCCTCTGGTGCAGTAATAAGCTTATCAGCTGGGGTCATAAACTCAGAAACAAGCTTAGAGCGATCATCGCGAGAAGGGCGATAATCACGTGAGGTAACAATACCTACGAGCTTACCGCGAGAAGTGCCGTCATCGGTGACAGGCATGGTGGAGTGGCCAGTCTTCTCTTTAAGGTCAAGCACCTCACCAAGGGTCATTTCTGGCGTGAGGGTGGAGTCAGAAACAACAAAGCCTGCCTTGTAGCTCTTAACCTCTCGAACCATCTGAGCCTCATCCTCAGCGGACTGAGAACCATAAATAAAGGCAATGCCGCCCTGCTGGGCCAAGGCAATTGCCAGACGAGGACCAGAAACTGACTGCATTACTGCAGATACCATAGGAATGTTGAGCTCAATTGCGCTTTTCTCGCCACGCTTAAACTTTACAAGAGGAGTCTTCAAAGAAACATTTGCAGGGATGTTCTCAGCTGATGAATAGCCAGGAACCAAAAGATACTCAGAAAATGTGTGTGATTCGCCTTCGAAGAACTTTGCCATTGTTTTTGGCTCCCTCCTGACCTACCGGTCATGCTCAACGTGTTTTGGCATTGTACCACCAGTGGAGCTAATTATTTAATTTGAACTCCCACTTGAAGCAATAACATCCTCAAAGTTAACAGCAATGTCATGTTTAGTAGGAACCCACTCAACTTTTTTGAACAAAGCTGCAACGGTAATAGGGATATACGTCATCATAAAAATAGGAAACGTAAAGAGATTGGTAAAAATACGCCACTTCTTTTTTACATGGAAATGCTTGTACTCTGAAATAGTAGTGATGAGCGCCAGAATAAAGAAAACAACGTACATCGAGAAAACCGTCATAACCAAAGAACCCACACTCATGGCAATCTCGGCATCAGTTGCAACAAAGCCATGACTCAAGTAACCAACCAAAAGGTAGGTTCCATTAATAAAAGCTGAAAGTAGCGTCAAAATCATACCTGGAGCAATAGTCATCAACATATCGTACGAAGCAAACTGACCCTTAAAAATACCTTTAAGTAGGTCAAAGCCATACGAGAAAAACACCTGGTAGAATCCCTTAGTCCAGCGCATACGTTGTGTCCACGATGCCTTGAAAGTCAAAGGCTGCTCATCAAAGAACTCCGCTGGTGCATAACCAATTTGAATATTGTGTGCACTGCAAAAGGTAGAAAACTGAATATCCTCGGTAAGCGTATGGAAATCCCATCCATGCATACCTTTAATAATGCGAGAAGAAACCATCCAGCCGGAACCAGAAACAGCACAGCTGGTGCCCATCATCATACGGGCATTATTCAAAAACTTTGCCTCACGCATAAACCATGTGGCATAAGCAGAGCTTACCCAACTAGAATCAAAATTCTTTGAGTTTCTATAGCTAGTGCACACAAGATATCCTGCATCAAAAGCCTGATTCATAATCTTTAAGTAGCTTGGAGAAACCAGGTTATCGGCGTCCATAATAATGAATGCCTCGTATTTGTCGCCGTACTCATTAAGGATGCGGTCAAATCCGTAATCCATAACCCAGCTCTTGCCTTTACGAGCAAGGTCATTACGCTCCCAAGTAATTGCTCCGGCTTTTCTTGCTTCTTCAGCTGTTTTATCAGTACAGGCGTCTGCAACAACAAAGACATCCATCAGCTCTCGAGGATAATCCTGAGAAAGAATGGACCTGACAAGGTTGCCAATAACTGGCTCTTCATTGTGAGCCGCAATAAAGAAGGCATAGCGGTGCTGCTTTTTTGCCTCTGGAAGCTTTACCTCACCCTTAACTAAGACGCGAAGAATGTACACAATCTGATAAAAGTATGCGAGCGTAAAGAAAAGCCAGATAATAAAGTTAAAAACAACAATTGGTGTGATACCGAGTCTGTTAAATTGCAATGGCATATAACCCTACGCTCCAAACTCAAGGCAAATATGTTTTATCAGCCAAAATCTCTCAATAAACAATTACCTTACAATTTTAGCGCAATGGAAGGGTCAAAGCGTCCATGCCTTTGAATCCATTTTTTCTCCCCCATCAACGCACGTGCAATTGGCTGTCTTGGATATCGAGAAGAACGTCTGCTTCTTGATCTAGTTCATCAGAGTGCATAATCACCACGATAGTCCGTCTACCTTTGAGGTTGGTGAGATATCTACAAAGCCTCTGTGATGTTGACGCATCTAAATTCTGTAGAGGTTCATCCAAAACAAGTGCCCCTTGTTTTCTGGATAGAGCTCTCAAAAGGCCAATTTTTTGTCGCTCACCCAAAGAAACGGACTCCTCTTTTCCGTCAAAAGCATGAGTCTCAAGAGAAGAGAAATCGAGCAAGTTGTAGACCGTTCGATCAATCTTTTCTCCAAACATATTGTCAGCAAGGCTTCCTTCTACAAGAGGTACCGGACGAGCAAAACGAGAACAGTCTTTAAGATCATCCGAAAGCTCTATATAACCACTGAACAGTGATGGATCAGAGCAGCCTGCCAAAAGATCCACGAAAGAAGACTTTCCTGAGCCATTGGAACCCTTTACCACCACGAGAGATCCTTGTGGAATGCTGAGAGCTTGTGTATGGAAAAGTTCTGGTCCTTCTGGAGTAACTAAAAGAGTTCCCTCTCCTATCTTTACAGCTGGTTTAAGTGAAGAATTCCAAAGCTTCTCATAACCTGAAGGCTCTTGGGATTCTTTGAAAGTATTTTGTAGTCGCTCAAGATGAACTTTATTTGCCTTTACAAACATGATTGACTGAAAAAGTTCCGCTAGAGGATTCTGAATCAATGCGCAAAGTTGATATGAGATAAAAATATCTCCTACAGACGCAGCATGAATCTGATACATTTCAATGGTTAGGGCAAGCATAATAATCTGCAGTAGAGAGCACATGCTGCTTGGAATCTTCTCATTCAATCCCTCATTAAACCGATATCTTTTTATGGAATCTAAGTACCTTGAACCGATGTCATGATATCTCTCTTTATAAAAGACGTCAGCTCGAGCAATATTGATAGCTCTTTTATTTTCTACGATGCGTTTTGATTCGTTCAAATATCTATCTTGAGCTGGAATAATATTTCGCTGTAAATCAGCAATACGCTTGGCTGGAACCCTTGTCACAAGAAATAAGATAGGAATATAGGTAAGCACTACGATGAAATATACATAATTGGTAATAAGAAGCGCTAATAAAATCACTACGATACATCCGACAGAACTCAAAATGGTAATATTCACAGCACTATATACAGATCCATACATAGTCGCAGAACTGCTTAAAAGGTTCATGTAGTAGCCTTTTTCATGTTTTTTATAGACACGGGCCGGCATCGCAATAACCCTTTGTATAACCTGCGTAGTACAACTCATTCTTTGGATAATCGCCGCACGCACAGGAAACCATCCTTTAAATGTAAGAACAAGGACTGCTGATACGAGAGAAAGAAACAGTACCCCCACAAAAGTAATCGTTTTACTAGTCATCCAAGAGCCTTGAGAAACGGCGTTCACTATTGAGCCTAAGGCCAAGCTCGTAGCTACAGAAAGAGCAGTTGATAATACTGACCCTGATATTAAAAAGATATTTTTCTTTGTAATAGCAAGAGATGAAGGTACATTAAACTTATATTTAGTTCGCGTATGCATTATTGTCTTTTCTCCCACATCAACGCACGTGCAATTGGCTGTCTTGGATATCGAGAAGAACGTCTGCTTCTTGATCTAGTTCATCAGAGTGCATAATCACCACGATAGTCCGTCTACCTTTGAGGTTGGTGAGATATCTACAAAGCCTCTGTGATGTTGACGCATCTAAATTCTGTAGAGGTTCATCCAAAACAAGTGCCCCTTGTTTTCTGGATAGAGCTCTCAAAAGGCCAATTTTTTGTCGCTCACCCAAAGAAACGGACTCCTCTTTTCCGTCAAAAGCATGAGTCTCAAGAGAAGAGAAATCGAGCAAGTTGTAGACCGTTCGATCAATCTTTTCTCCAAACATATTGTCAGCAAGGCTTCCTTCTACAAGAGGTACCGGACGAGCAAAACGAGAACAGTCTTTAAGATCATCCGAAAGCTCTATATAACCACTGAACAGTGATGGATCAGAGCAGCCTGCCAAAAGATCCACGAAAGAAGACTTTCCTGAGCCATTGGAACCCTTTACCACCACGAGAGATCCTTGTGGAATGCTGAGAGCTTGTGTATGGAAAAGTTCTGGTCCTTCTGGAGTAACTAAAAGAGTTCCCTCTCCTATCTTTACAGCTGGTTTAAGTGAAGAATTCCAAAGCTTCTCATAACCTGAAGGCTCTTGGGATTCTTTCTCGTGCTCAAGATAAACATCAATATCCGCTTTTGCGGCAAGATATGAGCTTTTAACAGAACAAACCGTATCAAGCGGTTCGCTCAATACTGACAAAATCAGATAGGCGGATAAAATCTCTCCAACACTCATCTGACCTATAGATAACAGCAAAACACCTGTAATTATGGCTACGACTTGCGTGAAATTTGAAAGCGCTGATGGAAGGCTCTTTGATAAAGCACTAAAAAAACTACTTCTTTTTACATAGAGAAAATACTCATCATTAGCTGCCTCATAAGCATTTTCAAAATAGCTCTCTGCTCGTAGCACATTAATCGAGAACTTTTCCTCAATTATGCGCCTACCGATATCCAGCCAGCCTTCTCGTTTTTTCATTGACTCGGTCAAAATCTCATTTGTTTTCTTGCTTGGATAATCAATAATCACCAAGTAAAAAGGGATATAAAGCAAGACAAGCAAACCAATCCATGGATTTACCGTAAACGCCACAATTGCTAAAACAATAACTGCTAAAAGACCACCTAAAAATTCAACACTTACTGCAATTTGAACACCACTGAAGACAAAGGCCGCCATAGTGACTACATTAAGATAGTGTCCGGTTTTCTTTTTTGAAAAAACACGAAGCGACATCTTTAAGAATTCCGATATCGCTACCTCAGAACTAGCAATCGCAGCTTCTAAATTGAGCTTTTGTGGAATCCAAACAGTGAGAAAAAAGCTTAAGCAAAGCGTTACAAGCGAAAGTAGCAACAACAGCCCTAGCTTTTGCCAAATACCGTCAGCAGCTTGCACATTAAGCATACTATCAATTAAATCGCCTGTATAAATACCCAGCATTGCAATAGTAATATATCCAATTGCCAAACCAAGGGCAGCTAGAAGCATATGTTTTCGTATAACAAATAAGTGAGAGAGACGATTATTCATATTCATCATCCCCAAAACATCATTAGCTTAAAAACGCAGTGAGTAATTCAGACAATATATATTTTTCAGGAATACATGAACTATTACTCTGTTTATGCACTCTACATGGGCCAAGGCAGAATGGCAGGCATTTACATTCCTGACAATCCCTTGACAGCGAAATATGAGGACGTCTACTACTCAGCAAGTCCTTATCAATAGACTTTCCGTCACTTTCTGAACAAAAATATTTAATCATTCCAGGCCCAAGACAAACGGCTTTATTGATTGAAAAGGGACACGGTGTTGTAGCCGGCTTCGGAAGATTGAGTCTCAAATTGTGATTCTTTTTATACGTAAGTATTGTCATATACGCCCTTGCATATTCTTCTTGAGTCAATTCAGATATGGCGGAATTATTTTTTACATTTTTCATTCGCGCAACTTCAAACTTAACTCGCGAAGCATCAAAGGACGAAATGTCTAAGATATCATCAAATACATTATCGAACGATTTTGTATTCTCTTTGCATACATTAAAGCGAACCTCAACTTTTGAATCACTATTCTTAAGAATACAATCAAGAAGATCAAGCTGATTAGCATATAAGAATGCGGGCATCTTTCTAAAACGATTGTGCCAAAGCGCATTACCATCAAACGTCAGACGTATTAAGTTAAACTGAACCTTTTGTAGAATATCAACCGAAAGCATCGAGCCATTTGTGGAGATATTTGACTGATACCCTTTGTTGTACTTCCGTGCAATACTTTTAATCGAGCTATCTAGATTGATTAAGATATCGCTATTCATCAGGGGTTCTCCGCCAAAGTAGTTAACCACTATTGACTCGATATCACCTCCAAGCCATTCATCAACTTGAGCAGTCAGACGGGTAGCATCCTCTACGGAAAAGTCCTTATGGCAATGATTTTGATAACAGTATACGCAACCAAAATTACAGTTATTAGTCAAAACTACAGTTATATAAAGCGTCTTTATAGGAGCATCTATTTTCCTATTAACCTTTTCAATAAGCTCAAACACCTCGTCTGTAGTATCTCTAACAATAACTCCATTATCCAATAAAACAGCTAGCTCTTCCTTTGTTGCACGTAAAGGATAGTCTCTATCCATTTGAATGAGGGAACCAGATGAAGTATTGAATACATAATTCTTTCCGCTACAGTTAAAATATTCATTAAAGATTGAATTTTTATATTTCATTATTTTCCCTCATTTAACTTAAAGAATCTGTCCTAAGAGAGATAGCGGGCGATTGTGAACCCACAATCGCCCCTAAAAGCGCTACTCAACAATAACTCCGATGACGCAGTTGTGGGTATCAACGGTAGGGTTGTCTTCAAGCTCGCTTGCAGAGATAATAACCTTCATGCTCAGCCTCCTTTCCAAAACATTAATTACCTGCACTTGTAAAATAAGTACTTAATGGACTCTTTAAGGTTAAATGCGGGTTTCTCGTATAAAATTGCGTTATCACCCTATAATTTGACGCAGGAAAATATCGTTGAAAGGCTGATTATGAGCGAAAAGCGACTAACTCAAGCACTTCAAAATATACTTGCCAATGGGAATTCTCTTGCTCAAGGTGGCGCTTCAAATGTCATTTTGAGTGCACACTACGAAACAGAAGAGTCTGTTAACCCTCATATCAGAGGATTTTTTACACTCACTTCTGCTTTTGATTTAGCAAATTTAGGCCAATTTTCTACAAAACCTTATGGAGACGACATTGTGAGTCTCTCAATACTTGCTCGTAAAAACTATTTTGGAAGTTTTCTTTTCTTTCTAATGCCTTCATCAGAAGATTTCTTTACTTTTACTACAAACCTTATATCAAATAAAAATACACTGCCACAACATGTTCATCCAGCTGATATTGAACAAATTTATACACTTTATACTCAAATAATCATTACCTATTCCGAAAGAAAACCAAATTGGGAAGCTATTGTTACCTCCTTACTTGTAACTCTTATTACCTGCCTCTCTCCTGATGCTCACTATACGTTCACTCCAGGGAACACTAATGAGACGATCGCTCTTATCCTTAATGAAATTACTGCTCATTCAGAAAGTATTACACTTGCTAAACTTTCAGAAAAATACTCATATACACCAACTTATCTTTCTGAACTTCTCAGACAAAAATGTGGCAAAACTTTTTCTGAACTTGTTTTAGAACAAAGAATGGAACGAGCAAAAACGCTGTTAATTCATACCAAATTACCTGTCTCTACTATTTCTTCAATGATTGGCTATGGAGGAACAACAGAGTTTTATAGGAAATTTAAGGACTACTTTTCTCTTACACCACGTGAAATGAGAAGCGAAACTTTTTAGTCATATTACAACTGTGGACAAATCTCTTCTCCTACAGAAGTTCTTCCCATAGACATAGCGCTCTGAGAAATAAGGGCTTCTTGCAGATCTTCTGGCAACGTATCTGCAACCACGATATTCTCGCCCGTAAAGGGGTGCTCAAACTGAACGTGCCAGGAGTGTAAAAACTGCCTGTTAAGGCCAAGGTTAAGGCTCATGTCTTTTTTACCGTAGAGTTGATCACCAACAACTGGATGACCAATATGGCGCATGTGAACTCTAATCTGGTGCGTGCGACCCGTATAGAGGTGGCATTCAAGAAGCGAGTAACCCTCGCCTTTTCTTCCTGCTTCAAAGCGCTCAAGCGTTCTAAAGGTGGTAATGGCCTCTCGTGCGCCAGGCGCGTCTGATACGGTCATTTTGAGGCGGTCTCGCGTTGAGCGAGCAATGCCCGTTTCAATGGTGCCAGAATCGTGGGCAACATAGCCTTGCACCAGCACTATGTAGCGTCGGTCAAACACGCGCAGCCTAATGAGGTCCTGAAGGGCTTTCTGAGCCTCGTCAGACTTTGCTGCCAACATAAGACCAGATGTGTCCATATCAAGACGATGCACAATACCAGGACGTTCTTCTCCCTGAAGCATTCCTAGGTGCTCGTAGCCACAGTGAGCTACCAGAGCGTTTGCCAGGGTATCATCAACATGGCCAGGAGATGGATGACAAACCAGGCCAATCTGCTTTGAAAGCACTATGAGGTACTGATCCTCAAAGCGAATATCAAGCGGAATATCTGGATTTGGACGCAAAAGCCCTGTTTGAGGCTCTGCGTCTGGAAGCGATACCAAAAGCCTATCGCCCAACATAAGTTTTTCTGACTTAGAGGTAGCAAGCGTAGCGTTGATAGTTACTCTTCCCTCTTCTACCAGCTTGGCGCAGGCACTTCTTGAAGGAAGCGTATCTTGGGCAGAAAGAAACGCATCTAATCTGACGTTGTCTCCTTCTGGCCCAACTAATATTTCAACAATACGCTCATTCATTGCCACTACCCTGTTGTTGCTTTTTGTCCCAGATTATCCAGTACACAAAAGCAATAAGGATGCCACAGGTTACAAAAATATCCGCCACATTAAACACAGCAAAATTGACAAACGTTGTAGCAAAGAAATCAGTAACCTGACCATACAAAACACGGTCAATAGCGTTACCAATTCCGCCACCTGCAACGCCTCCCAAAAGCGCAATAAGTGGCAACGGGAGGTTCTTCTCGCGAACTACAAAGCCTACAAGAGCGGCAATAACCACGGCAGTAAGAGCTACAAAAAAGAGAGCGTTTCCAGAGCCCACAGAAAATGCCGCTCCAGTGTTGCTTACGTGGAAGAGCTCCATAACACCTGGGATAAAGGGCACTGCGGTTCCCTCTGGAATTGAGGTTCGCACCCAGAGCTTAGTTGCCTGGTCAAGCGCGCAGGCAACAGCGCCCGCCCCGCAGAGAACTGCAAGGCGGGTCACGAGTGTGTGAGTTGTATGTTGTTGCTGGTCGGTGTTCATTTACGCAACAACGTCGTGGCAGCGGTGGCAGAGGTGATCCTCGCCAAGCCCACGATAATTCCAGCAACGGTCGCAGCGCTCACCGTTTGCAGGATAGACGCTTACGCTCAGCTCAGAGCCCTCAGAAACGGTAACCTCAGAGCAGACAAATGCCTCAGCAAAGTCAAGACCAGCGTGAGAGATAGATGCGGCCTGCTCAGGAGTGAGCGTAACTTCTGCACGTGTAGCCTGCGTGGTTTTCTCGGTAACTACGCCCGCCTCAAGAGCGGTCTCGTATGCCTTGGTATAGGCAGCACGAGCATCAACCAGTACCTGATATGCAGGAAGCAGTGCAGTATACTCATCAGTGCTCATAGGAGCCTTATACCAGTCGAGAAGAGCGGCGTACTTCTGGCCATCACGCATAGACTCTGGCAGGAACTGCATAGCCTCATCGGTGGTGTAAACCAGGATTGGCTGCAGGTCATGAACAAGCATAGAGAGAATCTCTGCCCAGACGGTCTGAGCGCTTCTGCGTGTTGCAGAATCTGCAATATCGCAGTACATACGGTCCTTAGTTGCGTTCAAATAACCATTGGAAAGCTCAATGATGTAATCGTAGAGGGTACGGAAGACATTATTGAAGCGATATCCCTCGTAAGCTTCAGTGACTGCAGCATGAACCTCGCACATACGTGCAAGAACAAGACGGTCATACTCTTCAAGGTCCGCTACAGCAACTGCATCGGTAGCAGGATCAAACTGGCCCTCAAGCTCGCCAAGAAGGAAGCGCAGGGTGTTTCTGAACCTACGGTATGCATCGCCTACCTGGGAAAGAATGGCGTCATCGCAAGGAACGTCAGTTGAAGTATCAACGGAAGCAACCCAAAGACGCAGGACGTCTGCACCGCGCTCAGCGCAAACGGCGTTTGGATCAATGACGTTACCCAGAGACTTACTCATCTTGCGTCCCTGGCCATCAAGCGTAAAGCCCTGGGAAACAACAGACTTGTAAGGAGCAACACCATAAGCACCAACAGAAGTCATAAGAGAACTCATGAACCAACCGCGGTGCTGATCGGAGCCCTCAAGATACATATCAGCTGGGAACTTGAGGTTTGGACGGTGCTTACAAACAGCCGTGTGAGAAACACCAGAATCCCACCAAACATCCAGAATATCCTTGTTAGCCTTGAGGTTATGGCCACCACACTTAGGACAGACGCAAGCGTCGCCTAAATAGGTCTTAGGATCGTCGGTGAACCAAGCATCAGAGCCCTTCTCGCGGAAAAGCTTGATGACAACGTCAAGTGTCTGGTCATTAATGACAGTCTCGCCACAGTCTTCGCAGGTGAAAGCAGGGATTGGAACACCCCAGTTACGCTGCCTGGAAATACACCAGTCAGGACGGCCCTCAACCATGGAGCCAATACGCTTAACAGCATTTGCAGGATAGAACTTAACCTTTGTAAGCTCCTCTGCTGCCTGCTGACGCAGACCCGTCTTATCCATGGAGACAAACCACTGGCTTGTTGCACGGAAGATAACAGGCTCCTTACAACGCCAGCAGTGTGGGTAGCTGTGGGTAATCTCTTCTGCAAGAATGAGTGTTCCACGGTCCTTAAGCCACTGAACAATGACAGGGTTAGCCTCATTGACCTCCATACCGGAGAAGGGGCCGCCAGTACCTTGGCCGTCGCCCTTGAAGAAGTGACCGTCATCATCTACAGGCATAGTCTGTGGGATATCAAAGCGAACGCCAGCGTTGTAGTCGTCTACACCGTGGCCAGGTGCGGAGTGAACAACACCAGTACCATCGTCAAGGGTGACGTACTCTGCGTAGATAAACTTACCAGTGTTACCAAGATCACCAAAGATTGGCTGCTTGTACTCATTGCCGGCAAGCTCAACACCAGTTCTCTTCCAGGTGTTGCCCTCTGCGTCCTGAGCCAGCTTCCAATCGGTATAACCAAACTTAGTAGCAGCCTTTTCTGCAAGAGCCTCAGCAACAATCTCCACGTGTCCATCAAGAAGCTCAAGAGCAACGTAGTTAGCTTCTGGGTGCAAAATAACCGCCTCGTCTGCTGGCATAGTCCAAGGAGTAGTAGTCCAAATGTCTACCCAGGTCTTACCTGCATAAGCCTCAAGACCCTCTGGAACTGTGGTTAGCTCAAAGCGCACAAAAATAGCAGTTGAAGTGACATCGTGATACTCAATCTCTGCCTCAGAAAGAGCTGTGTGATCATGAGTGCACCAGTGAACAGGCTTGGTGCCTCTGTACACAGAACCCTTGTCATAGATGGCCTTGAAAATCTCAACGTCAGTAGCATCGTAATCATTGACGTAGGTAAGATAAGGATTGTCCCACTCGCCCAAAACACCAAGACGCTTAAAACCCTGACGCTGAGTATCTACCTGCTCAACTGCCATCTTGCGGCAGAGCTCACGGATCTTCTCGGTAGATAACTGATTGAACTTTTCTGTACCAAGCATCTGCTCAACCTTGTGCTCGATTGGCTGACCATGGCAATCCCAACCAGGAACATAAGGGGTCTGGAAGCCCTGCATAGCCTTATAGCGGTTGATAATGTCCTTAGAAATCTTATTCTGTGCGTGACCCAGGTGAATTGGACCATTTGCATAAGGAGGTCCGTCGTGAAGGACAAACTTGTCATGTCCTTCATTCTTCTTCATCAGGAGCTCATAAACGTTGTTTTGGTCCCAATCAGCCAAACGCTGAGGCTCGTTCTGCGCAAGTGATGCGCGCATAGGAAAGCCTGTGTTTGGCAGGTTGGTGGTCTTTTTGTACTCGTTTGCCATCAAGCACAACCTTTCTGGGCACAAATAAAGCGCCCGTCCCTCACAGCTGGGACGAAGCGCCACAATACACTTCGTTGTAACCACCCAGCGACGGATATGTCCGTTTACTCGGCTGGCCTGTCACGGCGACCATTTCCGGCAGCATCTACTAATACAAAAACCTGTACGTTTGAACTGCAGCTCCGAGGTGATGTTCACACGGACGCAAATGCGGACTTCCACCAACTCCGCTCGCTTGAGATTTGCGCTACCCAGCTACTGTCCTCATCACAGCTTGTGCTAGTAATACTACCACGTCTTGTGCTTATTGAACTAAGTAATACGTACGCGTAAACCGTTTTTAACAAATTACACGGAATTCAAATTTTAATTTTTTATAGAAATAAAAAAAGAAGAGTGGGTACAACAAACCTAATATCTAAGTGAGCTCATATCACATTTGAGCCAAACAGGTAAAGGGACGTGTATGGCAGATAACAATAACAAGCACCGTAGATCTATGTCGATGCTACTCTATATTGCAGTAGCCATCTTTGTATATCTCCTGCTTAGCAACACATTACTACCAGGACTTTTGCGTCAACAGGTACAAACTGTTTCGTACAGTGAGTTCCTTAACAAGATTGACAACAATGAAGTTACCAAGGTAGACCTTAATACTGGTAACAGAAACATTAGGTTTACAACAGGCTCTGGAGATTCCGAGAAGGTCTTTGAGACTACGCAGTTCCCTAATGATTCAACGCTGGTTCAGACGCTTAGAGATCACAAAGTTGATTTCTCGGCTTCAATTCCTGACAACTCTACAAACATGCTGCTCTATGCCCTTATTCAGTATGGAATCCCTCTAGTTATCTTCTTGGGCATCGGCTACTTTATTAACCGCTCCCTTAAACGTGCCATGGGAGACGATGGTCCTTCCATGAACTTTGGTGGCGGCTTTGGTGGTCTAGGCGGCAATCTTGGTCGCTCAAGTGCTAAAGAAATTAAGGGAGAAGACACAGGCATAACGTTCAAAGACGTAGCTGGTCAAGAAGAGGCTAAAGAGTCTATGCAAGAGATTGTTAGCTTCCTTAAGACCCCTGATAAGTACAAAGAGATTGGTGCTCGATGCCCTCGTGGTGCCTTGCTTGTAGGACCTCCAGGTACTGGTAAGACCCTCATTGCTAAGGCAGTTGCTGGTGAGGCTGGCGTTCCTTTCTTCCAGATTGCCGGCTCTGAGTTTGTTGAAATGTTTGTTGGACGCGGTGCTGCAAAAGTCCGTGACCTCTTCAAGCAGGCAAATGAAAAGGCTCCTTGCATCATCTTTATTGACGAGATTGATGCGGTTGGTAAGCGCCGCGACGCTTCCCTTAACTCCAACGATGAGCGTGAGCAGACCTTAAACCAGCTGCTCTCTGAGATGGATGGTTTTGATAACCACAAGGGCATTGTTGTTCTTGCAGCAACTAACCGCCCTGAGACCTTGGACAAGGCACTTCTGCGTCCTGGCCGTTTTGACCGCCGTATTCCTGTTGAGCTTCCAGACCTTAAGGGCCGCGAGGCTGTTCTTCAGATTCACGCCAATGATGTAAAGATGGAGCCAGGCGTTGACCTCTCTATCATTGCTAAGTCCACACCAGGTGCATCTGGTGCAGACCTAGCAAACATCATCAACGAGGCAGCTCTTCGTGCTGTTCGCTTTGGTCGCCGTCGTGTTACCACTGAAGACCTTGCTGAGTCCGTTGACGTTGTTATTGCTGGCGCAAAGAAGAAGAACACCGTTCTTTCTGAGCACGAGAAGGACGTTGTGGCTTATCACGAGACCGGCCATGCAATTGTTGGTGCCATCCAGAAAAACGATGCTCCCGTTACCAAGATCACCATTGTTCCTCGTACTGGCGGAGCTCTTGGCTTTACCATGCAGGTTGAGGATGATGAGCGTTATCTAATGAGCAAGAGCCAGGCAATGGATGAGATTGCTGTTCTCTGTGGCGGACGCGCTGCTGAGGAGCTTATCTTTGGCGAGATGACCAATGGCGCTTCCAACGATATTGAGCGTGCAACAGCCATTGCTCGCGCAATGGTCACGCAGTACGGCATGTCTGACAAACTTGGCATGGTTACCCTCAGTCAGCAGCAAAGCCGCTATCTTGGTGGTGGCTCTTCCCTCACCTGCTCTGAGGCAACCGCTGAAGAGATTGATGCTGAGGTCAGGCGCATTGTTGAAGAGGGTCACCAGCGCGCACTCCAGACACTTAAGGAGAACCGCTTCAAGCTGCATGAGATTGCTCACTACCTGCAGAAGAAGGAAACCATCACCGGCGAGGAGTTCATGAACATCCTCAAGCGCGAGAATACCTTTGCACCAGTAGTTGAGAACACCAACGAAGAGGGTTCCACTACTCCTTCAGCAGAGTAATCTCTTCTTCAAAGCTAAGCTAAACGGCCGCCTACAGTTGTAGGTGGCCGTTTTTTCGCCGCAAATTTTTGTACCAAGATTAAAGGCATTCCGCCAAAGTTATCGAGCAAAGAGCTCCCAAAAAGCAACAGCAGATGACGCGGCAACGTTAAGAGAATCCACCTGATGTGACATAGGAATGATGGTGGTAATGTCACAAGCCTTAATGGTTTTCTCGTCAAGACCATAGCCCTCACTACCAAAGAATAGTGCAGCTTTTTTGCCATCTACCAGCTCTTTATTTAAAGGTACTGCAGAATCTGTAAGCGCAAGAGCACA